>ENA-UOJO01002556-UOJO01002556.1-human-gut-metagenome-genome-assembly--contig:-P57-NODE-2556-length-18986-cov-6.092705_pt1 | contig 18986 bp, 20 predicted proteins | sample MGYA00242351_ERZ723898 | MGnify/ENA metagenome assembly ERZ723898 | reverse complement strand
ACATTGAATAATTGTTTATTTATTTCTAAGAATATATAATAAATAATGAACGTTAAAAGCTAAATAGTTATTTAATGTTTGTCAAATATTAAAAGTAGGTGAAATAAATGAATAAGTTAACTAGGAATAGCAGAATAGTTGCTATAACTAAAATACTTATGGAAAATCCAAATAAGATAATGGGGCTTAATTATTTTTCCAATTTGCTAAATGCAGCTAAATCTACAATTAGTGAAGATTTAATTATTATAAGAGCATCTTTAGATAGGTTAAGAATGGGTAAAATAGAAACTATAACAGGAGCTGCTGGGGGAGTTAAATATGTCCCAGTTATAGATAAAGACAAGAGCTTAGAATTTGCAAAAGAACTTTGCAATACATTAAGTGATGGTTCAAGAATCATTGCCGGAAATTATATATATATGACAGACATTATGTATAGTCCTTCTATAATAAACAAGGCTGGAATTATTCTTTCTTCATATTTTAAGGATATAGATGTAGATTATGTTATTACAGTTGAAACTAAAGGCATCCCTCTTGCATACGAAGTGGCAAAAAACCTAGGAGTTGAACTTGTAATTGCAAGAAGATCTGCAATGGTAACGGAAGGTTCTACAGTTACTATTAATTATGTATCTGGTACAAATGGAAGACTGCAACAAATGTCTTTGGCTAAAAAGTCTATGAAACCTAAAACAAAAAGTATTTTTATAGATGACTTTTTAAAAGGTGGGGGAACAGCTCAAGGTATAAAAGAACTTCTTATGGAGTTCGATTGTGAACTTGTTGGAATTGGAGTTTTAGTTGAAAGTAATGAAGTACATGAAAAACTTATAGATGAATATATTTCCATTATAGAAGTTAATTCTGTAAAATATGAAACATTAAGCAAAAAATGTGAAATTAAAATGCATCCTTCAAAGTACTTTAATTAACTTATTAAAAAATACAAAAAAGATAAAAAAATAAGATAAAATGATATAAAATATAAAAAATGTTATAATTCTAAAATTTTTCTAAGGAAAAAGAAGGATTATGGAAAGTGGTGGAGAATAAATAAAATATAAACAACTGGAGGTGTAGTGAAATGCAAATCACAGACGTTAGAATTAGAAAAATTGCTACTGACGGAAAAATGAAAGCCATAGTATCTGTTACTTTCGATAATGAATTCGTAGTGCATGATATTAAAGTTATAGAATGACAAAATGGATTATTCATTGCAATGCCAAGTAGAAAAACACCAGATGGAGAGTTTAAGGATATAGCTCATCCTATCAACACAGAAACAAGAGAGAAAATTCAAACTTCAATTTTAGAAGCTTATGAAAAAGCAAAAGTTGAAGATACAGAAAATGAATCTGTAACTGAATAATCTTGAATAATCAAAAAAAATGAAGGGATAATTTTCCCTTTATTTTTTTGCCTAATTTAAAAGTAAGCACATTGTTTTTATTGATTGATTTGTAAAAATAATTTTTTATTAATAAAAATTAGGAGGAAAGGTTGAAATGAAATGCGCTATCAAATATAATATAGTAGGTATGACTAAATTTTGTGTTAAAATTTGTAATAGTTTGTTTAAAATTTAGAATATAATATTTTAAAAATTAATAGAGGTGGTATTGTGTATAGATGTGCACTAATATTGGCAGCAGGTCAAGGCAAGAGAATTAAATCTGATATACCAAAGGTACTACATAAAGTGTGTGGTAAAGAGATGGTTAATCATGTTATTGATAACATTAGAAAAGCTGGTATAAATGATATTAATGTAATTATAGGTAAAGGTGCTGAACTTGTCAAAGAAGGAACAAAAGATAGAAATGTAACTTATTCAGTGCAAAAAGAGCAACTTGGAACAGGTGATGCAGTAAAGGCTGCCAAAGAATTCTTAAAAGGTAAAGATGGTGTAGTAGCTGTTTTTACAGGAGATTCTCCACTTACAAAAGTTGATACAATAGAAAAGTTATTTAATGAACATGAACAAAAGAAAAATTCAGCAACTCTTATGTCTGCATATGTTGATGATCCTACTGGATATGGAAGAATCGTAAGATCAGGAGACGAAGTTATAAAGATAGTAGAACATAAAGATTGTACAGAGGAAGAACTTAAAATAAACGAAATGAATGCAGGAATGTATTGTTTCAATATAAATGAGTTATTATTAGCATTAGATGAATTATTAAATAATAATGCTCAAGGAGAATATTATTTAACAGATGTTATTGGCATCTTAAAATCAAAAAATAAAAGAGTTGGTTCTTTAGTAACAGATTATGAAGATACTATAGGAGTAAATTCAAGGGCACAACTAGCAGAAGCTGAATGTATTTTAAGAAAAAGAATTAATAACAAGCATTTAGATAATGGAGTTACAATAATTGATCCTCAAAATACATACATTGGCATAGATGTTGAAATAGGAAAAGATACTATAGTATATCCAGGCAATATATTAGAAGGAAATACCAAGATAGGTTCAAATTGTATTTTATACCAAAATTCAAGAATAAAAGATAGCATAATAGAAGATGGTACAGATGTTCAATCTTCAGTTATATTAGATAGTAAAATAGGGAAAAATACTACAGTTGGTCCTTTTGCATATATTAGACCAGAAACAACAATAGGAAATAATGCTAGAATAGGTGACTTTGTAGAAATTAAAAAATCTACTATAGGAAATGGAACAAAAGTTTCTCATTTGACATATATAGGAGATGCTACAGTTGGTGAAGAATGTAACTTTGGATGTGGTACTGTAGTTGTTAATTATGATGGAAAAGTTAAAAATAAGACTGTTATAGGAAATCATAGTTTTATTGGGTGTAATACTAATTTAGTATCACCAGTAGAAGTTAAAGATAATACCTATATAGCAGCAGGCTCAACAATTACACAGGAAGTTCCAGAAGGCAATTTATCAATAGCTAGAGCAAAACAAAGAAATATTCCTGGTTGGGTTGAAAAAAAGGGTTTAATGAAATAATTTATATATACTAAAATTATACCAAAAGACTAAAATTATTTTACAAAAATCGATTAAGCAATTAAATTATTGCTTAATCATTGAAAAATTTAAGGAGGTCCTTATATTTATGTTAAGTCATGGAAAAAGTATAAAGATTTTTACTGGTAATTCCAATCCTTCCTTAGCAAATGAAATTGCTGAGATTTTAGGCGTTCCAGTAGGAGATGCTACAGTATCTACATTTAGCGATGGTGAAATATCTGTTAATATTAAAGAAACTGTAAGAGGTACAGATGTATTTATAATACAATCTACTAATTCTCCAGTAAACAATAATTTAATGGAATTGTTAATTATGATAGATGCTTTTAAGAGAGCATCAGCAGGAAGAATAACAGCTGTTATACCATATTATGGTTATGCAAGACAGGATAGAAAGGCAAAATCAAGAGATCCAATTACTGCAAAATTAGTAGCAGACTTATTAACATCAGCAGGTGCAGACAGAGTTTTAACAATGGATTTACATGCAGCACAAATCCAAGGATATTTTAATATACCAGTTGATCATTTATTAGGATCTCCAATACTTGCTGAACATTTCAAACAAAAGGGATTAGCTGATCAAGATGATGTAGTAGTAGTTTCACCAGACTTAGGTAGCGTTACAAGAGCAAGAAAATTTGCAGATAGATTAAATGCTCCAATTGCTATTATAGATAAGAGAAGACCAAAACCAAATGTTTCAGAAATTATGAATATAATTGGTGAAGTAAAAGGAAAGAGATGTATATTAATTGATGATATGATTGATACTGCAGGAACTATAACAAATGCAGCAAATGCATTAAAAGATTTAGGAGCTACTGCTGTATATGCAGGATGTACTCATGGAGTACTTTCAGGACCAGCTCTTGAAAGAATTAATAGTTCTGCCATAGAAGATTTAGCAGTTCTTAATACTATTCCTTTACCAGAAGGTGCTGATTTAAGTAAGTTTACATCAATTTCTGTTGCTCCACTATTTGCAGAAGCAATAAGAAGAATTTATGATGATGAACCTATAAGTAAATTATTTGAAGTTTAATTTACATATTAAAAAGAGAGCCTTGCTTACTTTGTGAGGCTCTTTTTTGCAATATGACTTTATAAAGGTGAATAATTTGTAACATTTCTATTAAAGTATATAAATAAAATAAAAAAAGTGTTAAATTTATATTATAGACGTTAAAAGGGGTGTAAAAAGATGGAAGGAAATTTAGGAAAGGTTCTAATAGTAGATGACGATACAAATATAGCAGAAGTAATTAACATGTATTTACAGAGCTCAGGATATGATACTAAAGTGGTAAATGATGGAAAGGCTGCTGAAGATGCTTTTGGGGAGTATAAGCCTGATTTAGTATTGCTAGATGTAATGCTACCTAATATTGACGGAGTAGATGTATTGAAATGGATTAGAAAGGAAGGCACTACACCTGTAATCATGCTTACAGCAAAAGGAGATACTTTTGACAAAGTTTTAGCATTAGAACTCGGGGCTGATGATTATGTTGTAAAACCTTTTGAACCAAAGGAGTTACTTGCTAGAGTTAAAGCTGTAATGAGAAGGTATACAGTCGATACAACAAGTAAGGAGGTATTGCATTATAGTGATTTAGTGATAGATGCAAACTCTTACAATGTTATTTATAAAGGTAAAGAAATTAAGATGCCACCAAAGGAATTTGAATTAGTATATTATTTGGCTTGCAATAAAAATAAAGTATTTACTAGAGAACAACTTTTATGTGAAGTATGGGGATATGATTACCCAGGAGATTCAAGAACTGTAGATGTTCATGTAAAAAGACTTAGAGAAAAATTAACAGGTGGGGAAAACTGGCAAATTGAAACTGTTTGGGGAGTAGGCTATAAATTTGAGGTGAGATAAAATGAAAAAAGGCAGCTTAGTTAATAAGCTTATAATTGTATTTTCAGGTATCTTAGCTGTTATTTTAATTATTCTCGCAGTAGTGCTATCATTTTGGTTTAGAACATATTTTGAAAATGAGCAAAAGGAAGAATTAAATAGTCAATGCGTAAATATTTCTTTTGTAGCAAAAACATACCTTGATTCTTCAGATAATGGTGATTTTAAAAAGTTACAAGAAACCATAACATATATTGCTAATGATTGTAATTATGATATTATAGTGGTAGATTCTAATGAATTTGCCTATGCATCATCAAATAATTATTTAGGTGATAAGGTTATAGATATTTCATTGTCTGATGATGATAAGGATACATTAAAAAAAGGTAACCCTCTTCAAAATGTTAAACTTGAAAAAATTAATAGTGATAGAGGGGCCTATATAAAACCTATTATTGATGGTGATGATTATAGAGGTGCAATTATTATTTTTGCATCAGATGAAAACATTCAAAGTGCTCTTACAAGAGTTAATGAAATTATATGGATATCAGTTTTGGTAGCGGTTATATTATCTGCTATTGTTATTTCATATGTGGCTAAGAAACTTATTATAGAGCCTATAAATGAAATTAATGTTGCAGCAGAAAAGTTAGCTAAAGGTGATGTTGATAAAAAAGTTGTTATTAATTCAAAGGATGAAATAGGGGAACTTGCACAATCATTTAATATGATGGCAGAATCACTAGAAAAAGTAGATAAAAATAGAAGAGAATTTATATCTAATGTATCACATGAACTAAGATCTCCAATAACATCTATTAATGGATTTATTTCTGGAATTTTAGATGGAGTAATTCAAAAAGATAAAGAAGATTATTATTTAAAAATAGTTCATGATGAAATAAGTAGGTTATCAAGACTTGTTAATGATTTATTAGATATTTCTGCTATGGAAGCAGGAAAATTTAAGCTAAGTAAATCTGAAATGGATATAAATGCTGTTATTAAATTATGCCTTGCAAATTTAGAAGGTAAAATTGCAGGTAAGGATTTGCATGTTGAAGTTTTGCTTGAAAATAAACATCAATTTGTATTTGCCGATATGGATAGAATTATACAAGTAGTTACAAATCTTTTAGATAATGCAGTTAAATATACCGATGAAGGTGGATTTATAAAAGTCAATACAAAAGTTAAGGCTAATAAAGTTTATGTTAGTATTCTTAATAATGGAAATAAAATGTCTGAAGAACAAATAATAAGAATATGGGATAGATTTTATAAATCAGATAAGTCGCGTACTAACAAAGAAAGTACAGGGCTAGGATTGCCAATAGTTAGACTTATTTTAACGCAACATGGAGAGGATATTTGGGTTAAAAATGTAAAAGATGGGGTGGAATTTACATTTACATTAACAATTGTATGATATAGTCCGGAGGTATTCAAGTTATGAGAATAGGACATAAGTTTAATAGAAACAACAAAAACAATAACCCTAACATGAGAATAAAGATAAAAAGAAGATATAGATATTTTAAAATGCGTAATATAGTTATGATATTATGTCTTGTAACAATATCGTTAATGAGTGGTGCAATAGGAGCAGAATTTATTGTAGATAGATATCTAAAAGATATTAATATATCAAACAATGTTATTGATCATAAGAGTTATGAAGAAAATAATAAATATTCCAATATATTATCTAAAATATCTAAATCATTAGTTACAGTGTCAAATAGTCCTGAAAATCTTCAAAAATCTCAGTATGATGATTCTAATTTTACTGGGGTAGTTGTAGATGGAAAGGGCTATATTTTGACTAATTATTCTACTATTCAATCATTTGAAAAAATATATATAAAAATACCATCGCAAGGTGCTCCTGCCATGGAAGCAGAAATAGTAGGAAAAGACATAGGTGCAGATATAGCAGTGCTTAAAATCAATTACGGCAATTTAGAACCAATTGAAATAGAGCAGGATGATGGAATTAAGATGGGAGATAGTATACTAGTTGCTGGAGATGTTTATGGAAGGGATTATGCAACTATATGCACTAGTGGTATAATAACTACTGTTGAAAAGCAGAAATTAGAAGAAGTAGAATATACTTTTTTACAAACAAATGCAATAATAAATGAATTGAATACTGGTGGCCCTATTTGTAATATGGATGGTAAACTTGTAGGTTTTGCCAGCAAGAGTTTAACTGACAAGTATAATAAGCAAAATTTATTTTATGGAGTTAGTGCAATAAATGTAAAAAATGTAACAAATAATATAATCGGACTTAAGTCTACCCTTGGAATAATGGGTAAGGAAATTGAGATAGATTCTTCAATTACTGGATTATATGTTGAATCGGTAATTCAAGATGGTTATGCAGCTAAAGCTGGCATAAAGTCAAGTGATATTATTATAAGCATAGATGATAAAAAAGTAAAGAATAATAGTGATTTATATGAGGCTGTTAAGGATAAAAAGGTGGGAGACAGTGTTGTTTGTGTTATACTAAGAAATAGGCAACAGATTGAAATTAATATAGATTTTTAAGTAAGGAGTTAGCGAAAATGATTCTCATAGTTGGACTTGGTAATCCAGGTCAAGAATATAGGAATACGAGACACAATATCGGTTTTAATTGTGTTAATTGTATTGCTGAAAAGTATAATATTAGTATAAATAGGGAAAAATTTAAGGGTGAATATGGTGAAGGAATTATAAAAGGTGAAAAAGTTATAATTCTTAGACCGTTAACTTTTATGAATCTTAGTGGTGAAAGTGTAAAAGCTGTTATGGATTTTTATAAGCTTTCTAATAAGGATATAATAGTTATTTATGATGATATAAGTCTTCCTGTTGGAAGGCTTAGAATTAGAGAAAAAGGTAGTGCTGGTGGTCACAACGGCATTAAAAATATAATATTAAATTTAGGAAATGATGAATTTTCAAGGATAAAGGTTGGTGTTGGGCAACCAAAAGGAGATTTGGTAAGCCATGTATTAGGTAAATTTCCAAAAGAAGAATTTGAAATATTAGATGATGTTCTTGATACAGTTGTTTCTGCGACAGAGACAATTATTGAATCAGGAACAAAGGATGCTATGAATAAGTTTAATGGTTTTATTTCAAGTAAATCTAAAAGTTAAGGACGGTGCATAAAATGAGACTGAAGGGATTGATGGACCCCTTAATTACTAGTGATAAATTTAAATCTATACAATCAAGTATAAACAATAATAAACTTATAGAAGTTAATGGATTGTCGGAACCTGCAAAAAGTTTCCTAATAAGTAGCATATATGATGTACTAAATAAATCTATAGTAATAGTTACTCATAGTGATTTAGAAGCTAAAAATTTATATGAAGATATGAATTTATATATGAGCAATGTATACTATTTCCCAGCGAGGGAAATAGTATTTTATAATATAGATGCTATTTCAGGTGATTTGAGATGGGCTAGATTAAAGATAATTAAAGAAATATTATCAAAAAGAAAAAATATAATAGTAACATCTATAGATGCATTTGCATCAAGATATGCACCTAAAGAATTATTTAAAAAACATACAAAAGTATTAAAAGTTGGTGAGCAAATAGATTTTAGTAATCTTATAAAATTATTGGTTGAGAGTGGTTATGAACGTACAGAAATGACAGAATCAAAAGGAGAATTTTCAGTACGTGGAGGCATATTAGATGTATATCCACCAGATTCTATATATCCATATAGAATAGAATTTTTTGGAGATGAAATAGATTCAATAAGAACATTTAATGCCGAATCTCAAAGAAGTATTGATAACGTAGATAAGATCGAAATATTTCCGGCTAAAGAAGTTATAATAGATGAAAATGCAAAAATATTAGCTAAAGATAATATACAAATTGAACTTAATGAAGTTTTATCTAAATGCAAAGACAAGAATAGAAATAAGAAATTAGAAAATAATATAAGAAAAAATTTAAGTGATCTTGATGAATTTGGTACTTTTCAAATGATAGAAAGTTATTTGCCATTCTTTTATGATAAAGCAAATAGTTTTTTTGACTATTTAAGCAATTATTTTGTTATAGTAGCTGAAAAAGACAGGGCTTTTGGAAAACTTGAAAGTATATATACAGAGTTTAGCCAAAACTATTCTATGTTTTTGGAAAGAGGAGATATATTGCCCGGGCAATTAAATTTGCTCTTTAATGAACAAGAAGTTAAAGATTATTTTGAAGAAAAGACTAATGTAGTATTAACATCATTAATTTCTAATAGTGAAAATTTAAAAACTAATAATAAAGTTTCAATAGATACGAAAGAGTTAAATGGATATCAAGGGCAGCTTGAACTTCTTATTGATGATATAAAGCAAAAGAAAGAATTAGGCTATAAAACAATAATATTATCAGGAACAAGAGTTAGGGGCGAAAGACTTGTAAATACATTAAGAGAAAGAGATATTGAAAGTAGATATAATGATAAAATTGATGAGATTAAACCAAATGAAGTTGTAATAACATTTGGAAATTTGTTAAAAGGTTTTGAATGTAGTGAATTAAAGATATGTGTTATTTCAGATAAGGATGTTTTTGGTGAAGCTAAAAGAAAACTAACTAAGAACAAAAAAAGCAAGAAAAAGGGCATATCAAAAATAAAAAGTTTTGCTGAACTTAAAGTTGGAGATTACGTTGTACATGTTAATCATGGAATTGGAATATACAAAGGTATTAAGCAAATTGATGTGGCTGGACATAAGAGAGATTATTTAGATCTTGAATATGAAAAGGGAGATAAGCTTTATGTACCTGTTGACCAACTTGATATTGTACAAAAATATGTTGGAAGTGAAGGGAAAACTCCAAGAGTAAATAAACTTGGAGGTAATGAATGGAAAAAGGCTAAAGCAAAGGTTAAAAGATCAATAAATGAAATTGCCGAAGACTTAGTAAAATTATATGCTACTAGAGCTTCTATAAAAGGACATAAATTTTCAAAGGATACTCAGTGGCAGAGGCAATTTGAAGATGAATTTCCATTTGAAGAAACACCAGATCAACTTTCTTCATTAGAAGAAATAAAGAAGGATATGGAATCTACAAAAGTAATGGATAGATTATTATGTGGTGATGTTGGATATGGAAAGACAGAAGTAGCATTAAGGGCCGCTTTTAAGGCTGTTATGGAAGGAAAACAGGTAGCATTTTTAGTGCCAACTACAATTTTAGCAGAACAGCATTACAAGAATGCTAAAAAGAGATTTTCAGATTTTCCTGTTAAAATAGATATGATAAGCAGATTTAGAACTGCTAAGGATCAAAAAGAAACTCTTAAGGCTGTTAAAGAAGGAAATGTTGATATTCTTATAGGAACTCATAGATTAGTATCGAAGGATATTCAATTTAAGGATTTAGGATTGTTAATAGTAGATGAGGAACAGAGGTTTGGAGTAGCACAAAAAGAAAAAATTAAAAATTTAAAGAAGGACGTAGATGTATTAACTTTAAGTGCCACACCAATTCCAAGAACTCTTCACATGTCACTTACTGGAGTAAGAGATATATCAGTAATAGAAACACCACCAGAAGAAAGATATCCTATACAAACATATGTGGTAGAGCAAAATGACCAATTAATAAGGGATGCTATAATTCGTGAAAAATCTAGAAATGGTCAAGTTTACTTTGTATATAATAGAGTAGAAACAATAGACAAAATGGCAAATTATATAAGAGAACTTGTTCCTGAATGTACAGTATCAGTTGTTCATGGACAAATGTCTGAGAGGCAACTAGAAAAGCAGATGCTTTCATTTATGGCAAAAGAATCAGATATACTAGTATGCACAACAATTATTGAAACTGGAATGGATATTCAAAATGTTAATACAATAATAGTTAATGATGCTGATAAGATGGGACTTTCGCAATTATACCAGCTTAGAGGAAGAGTTGGAAGGTCAAATAAAATAGCATATGCATATCTTATGTATACTAAAGATAAAATACTAACAGAAATAGCCGAAAAAAGATTAAAGGCATTAAGAGATTTTACAGAACTTGGTTCTGGATTTAAAATTGCTATGAGAGATTTAGAAATAAGAGGAGCAGGTAATATGGTAGGAGCTTCTCAACATGGACATATGGCTGCAATAGGATATGATCTTTATTGCCGAATGCTTGAAGAAACTATTAAAGCTATTAAAAATAGTGATAGTGAAGTTAAAGAACCAATAGAAACATCTGTGGATTTAAAAATAGATGCATATATTCCATCAGATTATATAAGTGATGAGATTCAAAAAATTGAAGTTTATAAAAAAATAGCATCTATTGAAAATGAAGAAGAATATGAAGATATTAAAGAAGAACTAGAAGACAGATATTCTGTTATACCACCATCTGTATACAATTTAATGGATATTGCTTATTTGAAAAAGGATGCTCAAAAGATAGGAATTGAAGAAATTAAAGAAGATGATTTTGGAATAGCATTTAATTTTGCTGATTCTGAAGTTTATTATATTGAAAGTTTGAAAAAACTTAATAAAAAATATAAAGAACTAGTAGTGTTAAAATTTGGAAATAAACCATCTTTTACAATAAAGAAAAATAAGATTAATAACGAAAAAACACTTAATATAATTAAGGAAGTTTTAGAATATATGGTAGACTAATGTAAAATATTGCATTAAATTTTATATAATGTTTGAATTCTTAGTAAAAAGTTGTTATACTAGTATTTGTGATTAACCTATTAGTAATTAATTAACAAAGTGAGGGAAATATTAATGAATATAAAAAAATATATGTCAGTTGCATTAGCAGGAGTAATGGCACTATCAATAGCAGGGTGTAATATAATTGAAAGAACTCCAGAATCAATTGGAAAAACTGTACTTGCTAAAGTTGATGGAGATAAAATAACAAAAGCAGATTTAGATGAAGAAATGAAAGCTGTACTAGAACAATATAAGTCTTATTATGGTGATGATTATGAAAGTAATGATTCATTAAAGGACACATTAAAAGAAGCTAGACAAAATTATTTAAATTATCTAATAGAAGAAAAGGTATTATTAAAAGCAGCAGATGAATTAGGAGTTACACCATCTGATGATGATATTGATACATTTGTTCAAGAACAAATGGATAAATATAAAAAATATAATAATGATGATGAAGATCAATTTGAAGAATATCTTGACAGTATAGGATTTACTGTTGATTCATTTAAAGAATATCTTAAAAAGCAATGCATAGTTCAAGCAGCTATAGATAAATGGGTTGAAGATGTAGATGCTACTGATGATGAAATAGAAACATATTATAATGATAATATAGATTCATATAAGGAAAAACCAGGAGCTTATGTTACTCATATTTTATTTACTGGTGATAATGCAGAAGCAAATGCTAAAAAAGCTCAAGAATATGCATAGGATGGTAAGTCTTTAGAAGATATTTCTAAGATGGATGAATTTAAAGATGTTTGTTCTTATGAAGATTTAGGCCATAAAAACTTTGAAAATAGTGGATTAGTTACAGAATTTGAAAATGCATTTAAAGCATTACCAGCTGGTCAAGTATCAGATCCAGTACAAACAAGTTATGGATGGCATATAATTTATAATACAAAAGTTAATACTGAAGAAAAAACTCCAACTCTTGATGAAGTAAAAGATGAAGTAAAGGAAAAGGTATTAAGTACTAAAAAGCAAGACGAATATAATAATAAAATGGAAGAATACAAAGAAAAGTATAAAACTAAAACTTATGAAGATAAGCTTTAATTGACATTTTATAAATTGAAAGAGGATATTTGCTATTGGCAAATATCCTTTTTTACGCTTAAATTTGTCATGGTTATAGTGCATAAAATTTCTAATAAATCAAATAATAATATTGTTAGTTAATTTATTAGGAGGTTTTTTATGAAAGCAACAGGTATTGTTAGAAGAATAGATGATTTAGGAAGGGTAGTTATTCCAAAGGAAATAAGAAGAACTCTAAGAATAAGAGAAGGGGACCCACTTGAAATATTTACAGATAGAGAGGGGGGCATAATTTTAAAGAAGTATTCTCCTATTAGTGAACTTACTAATTTTTCTAAGGAATATGCAGAAAGCCTTCAGCAGGTTATTGGAAATATCATATTAATATGCGATAGGGATGAGTTTATTTCAGCAAGTGGATGTTTAAAAAAGGATTATTTAGAAAGAAAAATAAGTAATGATTTAGAAAATATAATGGATTCTAGAAAAACAGTAAAGTTAACAGGTAGTTCAGAAGTTATATCATTACATAAGGATGATGATGAATATAAAGAAAAGTATTCATCACAAGTAATTTCACCAATTATAGCAAGAGGCGATGCTATAGGAGCTCTTATAATATTATCAAAAGAAGGAAATAGGTTTGGAGATATGGAAATGAAACTTGCAGAAACAGCAACAGCATTTTTAGGTAAGCAAATGGAACAATAAAATTATTGTAATAATACATCTAAATAGAAAATAGTAATAAATATACTATTAAATTTGGAGGTATTAAATGAAAAAACAATCCTTAATAAAAGGTAGTTTGATTTTAGGTATAGCAGGCATAATAACAAGATTTTTAGGATTATTTTTCAGGTGGCCTCTTATTATGCTTATTGGAGATGAGGGAATAGGATATTATCAAATGTCCTATCCTTTATATATGTTTTTTGTTGCTATGGCATCTGGAATACCTATAACTGTTTCAAAATTAATTTCTGAAAATAATGCTGTTAATAACATAAAAGGAAATTTTGAGGTTATTAAAGAAACTATAATATTAATGATTATGTTAGGTTTCGGAACATCATTTGTTTTGTTTTTCTTTTCTAAATCAATAATAGTTTTTTTGAATTGGGATAGCAAGGCATATTATTCATTAGTGGGCATTTCTTTTGCACCACTTATTGTATCGTTATTAATGGCATTTAGAGGTTTTTTTCAAGGATTTCAAAGTATGACTTATCCTGCTATATCACAAATTCTTGAACAAATTGGAAGAGTAGTATTTGGAGTGGGTTTGGCAGTTCTATTGCTTCCAAAAGGAATTGAGTATTCTGCAGGAGGAGCAGCTTTTGGTGCAGCTGCAGGTGGATTAATAGCTCTAATATATTTATATTTTAAATATATTAAGGTAAAAAGGCAGTATAAAATAAAAAATATACAATGTAATACGGAAATGTTAGGAAAGATATTAAAAATATCTATTCCTATATCCCTAGGGGCTACTGCAAGCAGTATTATGAATTTAATGGATTCAATACTAGTGCCTAACAATCTTATTAAGGCAGGATTAAGTAGCAAAAATGCCACTATTTTATATGCTCAATTAACAGGCAAAGCATCTGTAATTATAAACATTCCATTTACTCTATCTATTGCAATTTGCACATCATTATTACCAATAATAGCTGAATTATTTGTATTAAAGAAAAGAGATCAATTAAGAAAAAAGGTCAATACTGCCATTAAAATATCACAGATAATATCAATTCCTTGTACGCTAGGATTATTTTTCTTGGCTTCTCCGATAATGAATCTTATATTCCCAGGAAGGGCTGATGGAGCTGATATTTTAAAATATTTATCAATTGTAATTCCTTTTATTGCTGTGACACAAGTTACTACATCAATATTACAAGGAATAGGAAGGTATATTTCGCCTGTAATTAATTTGATTATTGGGTGTATTATAAAGATGATTTTAACAATTGTCTTAGTTAGGCAAAGTAATATTAATATATATGGAGCAGTTATAGCTACAATAGTTGCATATGTTATAGTTGCAATTCTCAATGTAATAAGAATCAAAAGAAAAATAAACATTAGAATAGATATATTCAACAATTTTATTAAACCATTATTTGCATCAGTTATTATGATAATTACAGTATTAATATGCTATATGCAATTATATACTTACACTGGTAGTAATGGTATAGCGTGTTTATTGTCCATATCAATAGGTGGTATAATATATATACTTGCCATTGTAGTATTAAAAATTTTTTCAATTAAAGAGATTAAAAGTAAGATGGATAGTTAATAAGATGAAAGGTTAGATAATTGTGATAAAGATAGTAGGTTTAGGAAATGGTAATATTCATAATTTAAGTAATGCAAATATTATGGAATTAAAAAAATGTAATAAGATATATACTAATTTTAATAATGAAATAGTTAATAAAATGATTGAATTTAAACATAAATTTGTTTCATTTTATGAAATAGTAAACAAATTAAATAAAAATATGCCTATAGAAATTTTGACTAAAAATATCATAGATGGAATTTTGCTAAAAAATGAAGATGTGATTTGTGGAGTTGCTGGAAATCCTATGTCAGATGATATTTTGGCAGTATATTTAATAAAGGAATGTAAACAAAGAGGTATACCATATGAAGTGTTTTCTGCAGAGAGTTTTTTAGATAATGTTATTACTCAATTTGATGATAATTTGCTTCATGGAGTTAACATTATAAAAGAAAATAATATTAATGAATATATTTTTAATAAAAGAGAAAATACAATAATTACAGGTATTTCAAATATTAATAATTTTAATATTATAATTGGCACTTTAAAAAGGTATTATGGTGAATTTACAAAAGTTTATTATTTTAAAAATGATAATTATAGTGAAAAATCATTAAGAGATATATCCTTTGAATTTAACGGCAATTTTGAGTGTATATATATACCTAAAAAAGCTGACAATAACAAATTGGGACAAACTAGAGATATCTATGATTTATTTAAACTTGTAGAAATATTAAGAGGAGAAAGTGGTTGCCCATGGGATAAAGTTCAAACACACAAAAGCATAGAAAATTCTATGATAGAAGAAGCATATGAAGTGGTAGATGCTATAGAAAAAGAAGATATTAAGGCTTTAGAAGAAGAACTTGGTGATGTTCTTTTTCAAATAGTATTTCATGTATCATTAGAACGTAATAAGCATACATTTGATTTTCAAAGTGTAATAAGTGGTATATACGATAAGATGGTTTATAGGCATCCTCATGTATTTGGAAATGTATCAGCAGATAATGAAGAGGAAGTGTTAAAGAATTGGGACTTATTAAAGAAAAAAGAAAAGTCTCTAGATACCAAAACAGATGAAATAAATGCTGTGGCAAAATACTTACCTTCCCTTATTAGAGCTCAAAAAGTTCAAAAGAAAGTAAGTAAGGTTGGATTTGATTTTGAAGATGCAAAGGAGGCTGCAAATAAAGTTGTTGAAGAGCTTAATGAGGTCATGGATGTATATAATAGTGGTAATGTGGCAAGAATAACTGAAGAGATAGGTGATCTAATATTTTCAGTAGTTAATATTTCTAGAATTTTAAAGATAGATTCAGAAGAAGCTCTTAGAAAAAGTGTAGATAAATTTATAGCTAGGTTTTCTTTTATAGAATCTCAAATTATCAAAGAGGGTAATAATTTTAATAACGTATCTTTAGATTATATGAATGTATTGTGGGAAAAAGCAAAAAAAATAGAAAAATAGCGTCATAAAGAAGGAATTTAATCATTTTTGAAGAATAAGACTATGTAGTTGCTATAGCCAACATTAATTATGATATAAAAGTGTAGACTACAGGGTAAAGTGGTTATATAATAGGAGAATGTAGGTATAGTACATAATAAAAGTTAGATTTTATAAACTTAATATTAAGGAGGATGTAATAGTGAATAAATCAGAATTAATCACAACTATGTCAGAAAAAAGTAATTTAACAAAAAAAGATGCAGAAGTAGCATTAAAAGCATTTGTAGAAAGTGTTGAAGAAGCATTAGAAAATGGAGAAAAAGTTCAACTAGTAGGATTTGGAACATTCGAAACAAGAGAAAGAGCAGCTAGAACAGGAAGAAATCCTAGAACTAAAGAAGAAATTCAAATACCAGCTTCTACTGTACCAGTATTTAAGGCAGGAAAAGAATTTAAAGAAAAAGTTAATAAGTAATATGAACCCGAGATTGCTCGGGTTCTTTTATAAAAAAAATTATTTGCGAGGTTATATGTTATGAGATTAGATAAGTATCTTAAAGTATCAAGAATTATAAAAAGAAGAACAGTGGCTAAAGAAGCTTGTGAAAGTGGACGAGTAATAATTAATGGCAAAGTAGCAAAACCATCTACTGAAGTTAATGAAGATGATATTATTGAAATTTCATTTGCTAATAGAACTATAAAAGCAAAAGTTGTAAATATTTCTGCACATGTTAGAAAAGAAGAAGCTAAAGAGATGTATCTAATTTTAGAAGGAACTGAAGACAAAGAATAAAATTATATTTTACTTCATATATTGTGAATAAAGATATATGGAGGTAGAAATATGGATGAGCTTAAAAAAAGCAGCTTAGAACTTAATGATAGAAAAAAACTTTCACTAACTGGTGTTACAGAGGTTGTTAGTTTTGAAGAAGATAAAATACTTTTAACTACTACCTTAGGAAACCTACATATCAAGGGAAATGATATGAAGATGAATAAATTAGATGTTCAAAATGGTGATGTTATAATAACTGGAACAATAATCTCTATAAGCTATATAGATAAGGAAATTACTAAAAATAAAGAAAGCATATTAAAAAAATTATTTCAGTAGGTAATAAATATGCCATTAGATTTAGAAGTTCAATTTAAAATAATTTTTTATGCAAGTATTTCTGGATTTCTTATGGGGATTTTATTTGATTTTTATAGAATAATTAGAGGTATAAAAATACCTAGAATAATTATTGCCATAGAAGATATTTTATTTTTCATTTTATGCGGGATTATGGTATTTACACTACTATTATATTCAGGATATGCATATTTTGGGTTGTATGTTTATGTATTTATAATCCTTTTTCTAATAATTTATTTTAAATTTATTAGTAGGGTTTTGTATAGATTAATAAGAAGAGTATTAAATATGTTTATATCAGTATTTAGGGTAGCAGTTAAAAATATTTTTTACCCATTAAGATTGTTTTTGTGGAAAATAAACTCAAAAAAATGATATATGATTAAAAAATTACTTGAATAAAGTTGATATAGTGTTTAAAATGTATTTATAGATTGATTTGGGGTGTTTAGCATGAATAAAAGCATAAGGCTAAAAAAAATAATTTTTTTAGTAATTGCAATTGTTTTTGTGTTTAACCTTGTAAAACAGGGAAAGACTATGAATAGGATTGCAAAGGAAAAACAACAGCAAGAAATTAAACTACAAAATTTACAACAAGACACTCAAAGATTAAAAGAAGAAAATGATAAAGCGCAAACAGATGAATATCTTGAAAAACTTGCAAGAGAGAAGCTTAGCATGATAAAAAATGGTGAATTCTCAGTTGTTAATAAGACAAGTAAATAAAATTAACAAATTATTTGGTTATAATAATAATAACATATATTTTAGGAATATAAGGAGGAGTCGTTTAAAAATGACCTTAGCGGCAGGAAACATATTAGAAGGAACAGTGGTAAACATAACGAATTTTGGAGCTTTTGTTGAAGTAGAAGGAAAAACAGGATTAGTTCATATTTCAGAAGTTGCAGATTCATTTGTAAAGGACATAAGGGAGCACTTAAAAGAACAAGATAAGGTTAAGGTAAAAGTCTTATCTATTGATGATAATGGAAAAATAAGTTTATCAATTAAACAAGCTAATGTGCACAAAAAATCAGCAAAACCAGCAGAATTTGATTGGAATATTGAAAAAAATAAAACTCAAGCTTCAGCGAATTTTGAAGATAAAATTTCTAAGTTTTTAAAAGATAGTGAAGAAAAAATGCAAGATGTTAAAAGACATCAAGAATTCAAAAGTAAAAATAGCAAAAGCAAATAGTGAATTTTATTAACTAATGACAAAAATTACTATATAATATATGTTGTATAGTAATTTTTTTATGTTAATTTTCATTTTCTTTAAAAAAAATGTTGACAGTATAAAAAAGTTACTATATAATAAATTTTGTCGCTAGTGATAGCAGTTAGAACTTGCCGAAGTGGCGGAACTGGCAGACGCACAGGACTTAAAATCCTGCGGTGGTTAA
>ENA-UOJO01002553-UOJO01002553.1-human-gut-metagenome-genome-assembly--contig:-P57-NODE-2553-length-18995-cov-6.398152_pt1 | contig 18995 bp, 14 predicted proteins | sample MGYA00242351_ERZ723898 | MGnify/ENA metagenome assembly ERZ723898 | reverse complement strand
CAAGATACATAGCATAAAGGAAAATATAACAAGTATTTTTTTACAAATGTTCATAAAAATAAATAATTTGTATTAAATAATAATATATCAAAAAATAATTCAGTAAATGAAAAAAATTGTAAATTAAATTGCGATAATTTAATAGAATATAACGAGGGGAAAAATAATAGGGATTTTTATGAAAAAAATTTCTTCGAAAAAATGAAAAAAGGTTATATAGAAATGGCTGAAATAAATTTGCAACTTGCAAGAGAAAGTGAAATTCTTGATATTAGTAATTATGAAACATGGCTTAGCGGAGAGTGATTTGTCAAATGACGACTATGGTGGTAAAAAGAGGCGATATCTTTTATGCGGATTTAAGTCCGGTTATTGGTTCAGAACAAGGGGGAATTAGGCCGGTTATTATAATGCAAAATGATATTGGAAATAAATATAGCCCAACAGTAATTGTTGCGGCAATAACATCTCAGATAAATAAAGCAAAATTACCAACTCATGTAGAAATATCTTCTGAAGAATATGGATTGAATAGAGATTCTGTTGTTTTGTTAGAGCAAATAAGGACATTAGATAAAAGAAGACTTAAAGAAAGAATTGGACATATGACAGAAAGTGATATGAAAAAAGTAAATAAAGCTTTATTGATTAGTTTGAGTTTAGTATAGAGTATTGAAGCCTACAATGTTAAAAAATATTGTAGGCTTATTTTTATAAATAGCGTATTCTTATGCAACAAAAGTATATCACATTTACAAAAAGTATATACTTCTAAAAATGTTTACATTAAAAAGTAGACATAAATACCAATAGTTATATAGTACAAAGAATAAAAAGTATGATAAAATGGAATTACAAGTTTAAGAATACTATAATTAAATCTATATGTTATATTATCTAGGAGGAAAGATATGAAAAAAAGTAAGGAAGAGTTAATGAAAATTTCTAGCCAAATAAGAAAAGACATTGTAGAAATGTTAACTGAATCAGCGTCAGGACATCCAGGTGGTTCTTTATCAGCTGCTGATATAGTAACAACATTATTTTTTAATGAATTAAATATTGATCCAAAAGATCCTAAGAATCCAGATAGAGATAGATTCGTTTTATCAAAAGGTCATGCTGCACCAGTATTATATAGTGCTCTTGCAAGAAGAGGATTTTTTGATCCTAAAGAATTAATGACATTAAGAAAAATACATTCAAAATTACAAGGACATCCTAACATGAATGATGTTCCTGGAATTGATATGTCAACAGGATCATTAGGACAGGGTATATCAGCTGCAGTAGGAATGGCATTAGCAGGAAAAACGGATAAAAAGAATTATAGAGTATATGCAATATTAGGTGATGGTGAATTAGAAGAAGGTCAAGTATGGGAAGCTGCTATGGCTGGAGCTCATTATAAATTAGATAATTTGACAATTTTTATAGATTTTAATGGATTACAAATAGATGGTGATATTACAAAGGTAATGAATCCAACTCCAATAGACAAAAAATTTGAAGCATTTGGGTGGAATGTGTTAGTTATTGATGGACATAATTATGATGAAATATTAGATGCTATTGAAAAGGCTAAAAACTTCAAAGGTAAACCAACTGCAGTTGTATGTAAAACTGTAAAGGGAAAAGGTGTTTCATTTATGGAAAATGAAGCTTCATGGCATGGAACAGCACCAAGTAAAGAACAACGTGATATAGCAATTAAAGAATTAGGAGGCAATGAATAATGGGAAATAAGATGGCAACTAGAGAAGCTTATGGAAAGGCTTTAGTAGAACTTGCAAAAAATAATAAAGATGTTGTAGTTTTAGATGCAGATTTATCTAAATCAACTAAGACAGCTGAATTTCAAAAAGTTGCACCAGAAAGATTCTTTGATATGGGAATTGCAGAAGCTAACATGATGGGTGTGGCTGCTGGTATGTCTACTTGTGGTAAAATACCATTTGTAAGTTCATTTGCAATGTTTGCAGCTGGAAGAGCATTTGAACAAATAAGAAATTCAATATGTTATCCAAAATTAAATGTTAAAATTTGTGCTACTCATGCAGGATTAACAGTTGGTGAAGATGGAGCTACTCACCAATCTGTAGAAGATTTATCATTAATGAGAAGCATACCTAACATGACAGTAATTAATCCTTCAGATGATGTGGAAACTATGGCTGCTATAAATGCTGTAGCAAATATGCAAGGGCCTTGCTATGTAAGACTTGGAAGAATGGCTGTAGATACAGTAAATGCAAATGCAGATTATAAATTTGAAATTGGAAGGGGAATACAATTATCAAATGGTGATGATGTAACTATAATTGCAACAGGAATAATGGTTCAAGCAGCTCTTGAAGCTAAAGATATTCTAAAAAAAGAGGGTATAAATGCTAGAGTTATTAATATTCATACATTAAAACCAATTGATAAAGAAATCATTCTAAAGGCTGCTAAAGAAACAGGAGTAATTGTAACAGCAGAAGAGCACAGTATAATAGGTGGTCTTGGTAGCGCAGTTTCAGAAGTTGTTTGTGAAGAAATGCCAGTAGCAGTGTTAAAAGTAGGAATAAATGACGTATTTGGTGAAAGTGGTAAACCTGCTGACTTATTAAAAGCTTATGGTTTAACTGCTAATGATATTGTAAGCAAGGTAAATGATGCATTAAAGTTAAAAAAATAGTAGTTGATAATATAACTAATTAATAGAAAATAGGGGATGCCTTTTTAGGCATGCCCTTTTTTAGTTCAAATTATTAAAGTATGTATATTTTTATTAATGAATAACAAAATAAGAATAATAGCAAATAGACACTTTAGGAAAGGCTGGATTGTAAATGAGTAAAGATACATTTAAGGAAAGTATATTTATTATTATTGGAGTTATTATTACAGCTATTGGTGTAGAGTATTTTTATGCACCCAATAATATTGCAGCTGGTGGTATATCAGGCCTTGCAATAGTACTAAATAGTTATATGCCTAATTTTGGAATAGGTGTAATATCCCTTGTTTTAAATATTATAATATTTACAATTGGATATATAATATTAGGAAAGGAATTTGGATTAAAATCAATAATTACTGGTATTGGTTTTTCTGTAGTAATATGGATCATTGAAAGCTTTTTTGAACCTTTTGCTATAACAGATGATTTAATGCTTGCTACTATATTTGGAACAGTAATATCTGCATTTGGAATAGCTTTAGTTTTTAATAATAATTCATCTACTGGGGGGACTGATATAATTGCAAAAATTTTGAACAAATATATACATATAAATTTAGGAATGTCATTACTTATTGTAGATATGTTTGTAACAGTATTATGCATAATAAGATTTGGATTAAATATTGGAATGTATGCATTATTAAGTATTTTTATACTTGGTATATTGATAGATAAATTTATAGATGGATTTAATTCCTGCAAAGAGGTATTTATTATTAGTGAAAAAAATGCTGAAATAAGCTATTACATAATGAATGAGTTACAAAGAGGATGTACTTATTTACAAGGCAAAGGTGCATATACAGATAAAGATTTCAAAATAATATATGCAATACTTGGAAGAAATGAATTTATAAAATTAAAATTATATATAAAGAGTGTAGATTCAAAAGCTTTTATAACAGTGAGAGAATCGCATGAAATAATAGGAGAGGGATTTAAAAAATTAGAATAGAATTTTTTTGAAAAAATTTTCAAATATTATAGCTACATATGTTATAATAAAGAATGTATGGTAGGTAGGAATGACAAATCCTACTATTGGTAAGGAGTGTATGTTATGATAAACTTTAAAAATGTTTCGAAGATGTATGAAAACAATGTTAAAGCACTTTCAAATGTAAATATAAATATTGAAACAGGTGAATTTGTATTTTTGGTTGGACCTTCAGGATCAGGAAAGTCCACTTTTATAAGAATGTTATTAAAAGAAGTTGAACCTACTAGTGGAGAAATTACAGTAGGAAAAACTAAATTAAATAATTTATCTAGAAAAGAGATACCATATTACAGAAGAAAGATTGGTATGGTGTTTCAAGATTTTAAATTAATATCAGATTTAAATGTATATGAAAATGTTGCATTTGCAATGAAAGTTGTAGAAGCATCACCTAAAGATATAAGAAGAAGAGTTCCAATGGTTTTATCATTAGTAGGACTATCTCATAAGTATAAAATGTTCCCTAATGAATTGTCAGGAGGAGAACAACAGAGAGTGTCTCTTGCAAGAGCTATTGTAAATAATCCAACAGTATTAATTGCTGATGAACCTACAGGAAATTTAGATCCAGAAACAGCAAAAGAAATAATGGGATTATTAGACGATATAAATAAGGCTGGAACTACTATATTAATGGCAACTCACGCTAAGGACATTGTTGATAGTATGAAAAAAAGAGTTATAGCTATCGAAGGCGGAGAAATTGTCAGAGATGAGAAGAGAGGTACTTACAAAGATGAAAATTAATACAATTAGTTATTTTATATCAGATGCTTTTAGAAGCTTAAAAAGAAACAAAACTATAAGTATTGCATCAGTAATTACTGTTTTTATAACATTTGTAGTGCTAGGTGCATTTACCCTTATAGCTCAAAATGCTAAATTGGCTATAAGTGGTGTAGAAGATAAAATTGAAATATCAGTATATTTAGATGACGATATATCATTAGATAATCAAAAAGAAATTCAAGTAAAACTTGCAGAACAAGATGGAGTTAAAGACGTAAATTATGTATCAAAGGAAGAAGCATATAATAACTTTAAAGAAAGTACTAAAGATAATGAAGGAATGCTTCAAGGATATACTCTTGAAACAAATCCTTTCCCAGCCTCTTTTGTAGCTAAAATAGAAGATACTTCTCAGATAGAGGATATAATCTCTGCAGTAAAAGATATGGATGGAGTAGAGAGCGTTGAAAATCAACAAGATTTAGTAAGTTCAATTTCAGCATTTATTAAGGGAATAAGATATATTGGTACATTTTTATTTGTTATATTAGTTGCAGTATCAATATTCTTAATTATGAACACAACAAAGCTTACTGTTTATTCTAGAAGAAGAGAAGTTGGAATTATGAAATTTGTAGGGGCTACTGATTGGTTTATTAGATGGCCATTTATAATTGAGGGAATGGTAATAGGATTTTTTGGAGCCTTATTCTCTATTTTGGCTATTTTCGGATTATATAAATATCTTATAACAATAGTTACAGCTAAGATGCTAATTGCTCAAATAGTAAGTATATCATATGTATACACTACAATGCTTTGGCAGTTCTTACTTGGAGGTATAGTTGTAGGTGGTATTGCTAGTTATGGAGCATTAAGAAAATTCTTAAAGGTATAGTATTATCTTAATAACAAGTTTGAATTTTAGGTGGAGTTAATGACTCCACCTAAGTTTTATATTTGAGTAAATCCTTTATAATAAATTCTATGAAAGGTAATAGGTGTATGTAAATATGAAAGAAAAAACTAATAATAGAAAAATATTTAAAAGGTGCATTTTATCTACAGGAATTTTAGTAGCTTTAGTAGGTGCATTTGGACTTGGAAATTTAGCATCAGCTTATGGCTTTGGATACAGGGCTGGTGAATTAGTTACAATAGGAAAATATTCTGATGAAGTTTCAAAATTTAGTACTTTGTTTGAAGTGAAAGAACAGCTAGAAAATTTATATGATGGTGATATGGATGAAGAGGCGATGATTGATGGTGCAATAAAGGGAATGACTAATGCGTTAAATGACCCATATACTGTTTACATGACAACAGATGAATTTGATAAATATATGGAATCTAATTCTGGTGAATTTAAAGGGATTGGAGTATATATGTCTGTACAAGATGAAAAGGTTGTAGTATCTTCTGTAATAGAAGGTAGTCCAGCTGAAAAGGTTGGAATTCAGGCAGGTGATATTATAGCATATGTTGATGATGAAGAAATTGCAGGTGATAGTGACAAAGCAGTTTCAATGATAAAAGGAACAGATAAGACTTCAGTTAAGGTGACAGTTTTAAGGAATAATGAACCTATTGATTTTGATGTGACAAGGGAACAAATAAAAACATCATCAGTATCAGGTGAAATGGTAAGTGATAATGTTGGATATATTAGATTATCAACATTTGATGAAAATGTTTCTAAGGATTTCTTAAATAAACTTCAAGAATTTAAAGACAAGGGAATGAAGGGACTTATTTTTGATTTAAGAAGTAATGGTGGTGGTTACTTAACAGAGGCAGTAAATATTGCATCACAATTTATACCTAAGGGAGATACAATTACGTATACAATAGATAAAAAAGATAAAAAAACAGTTTTAAGTTCTAAGGGTGGTATTGAAGAGGATATGCCAATAGTTATATTAACCGATGGGTATACAGCTAGTGCTTCAGAAGTTGTTACAGGGGCACTAAAAGATTATAATATAGCCGAAACAGTTGGAACTACAACATTTGGAAAGGGTATAGTACAACTTCCATTTGAATTAAAAAGTGGTGATGGAGCATTAAAAGTAACAGTATCAAAATATTATACTCCAAATGGAGATAACATTCACAAAATAGGAATTGCTCCTGATTACGAAGTTAAACTTACAAAGGAAGAAGCATCAATGAATCCATACGATAAAAATAAGGATCCACAATTTTTGAAAGCACTTGAAGTTATAAATCAAAAGATAAAATAGGGGTTGATATAATTTGCAATTAATTTATAATACCATTAAATCCCTTGCATATGTTTTAACGGAGCCATACTATTTAATAATATTAGTAGTGGTAGGGATTGTGTGTTATTTGAAGAATAAGAAAATAGTTTTTATGAATAATATGATAATTGGAGAATCATCACAATCAGCATTAGATTTAACATTATCACAAATTGTTATAGGAATATTTGGAGGGATACTTGCAAGTATACTATTAACTCTTGCAGGAGTAGTTTTTGAAGAAACATCTTATATACAAATTTTATTTGTAATATCAATTATACTTATGTTTATAAAACCAAGATATATATGCTTTTCATATTCTGCAGCAATATTAGGATTTATTAGTATATTAGTTAGTGCATTTAGCAAAGATATGGCAGCAGATAGCAAAATGTTTAATATTGATATAACTATGCTTATGAGTTTTGTGGCTATTCTTCATATAGTAGAGGCACTTCTTGTAGTAATTGATGGCCACAGATCAGCTATACCTGTATTTTCGGATAAAAATGGCACAATAATTGGAGGCTTTGCCTTAAAAAGAAATTGGATAGTGCCTATTGCTATCTTTATAGCATATACAATTAACTCAACTCAAATTGGTGGTACAGAAAGTATAAGTACTCCAGGATGGTGGCCTATTATCACTAGTGCAACTAATAATGAGATTTTTAATACAATGGCAATTGTATCGCTGCCATTATGGGGAGTTATTGGATATTCAAGTGTAACATTTACTAAGAAAAAAGAACAAAAATCTAGAATGTCTGCATTATGCATTTTCTTATTTGGTATTGTTTTATTAATGATTTCTCAAATTGCTAGATTGGGAGTTGTTTGGAAAATAATAGTTGTTATTTTAACTCCATTATGTCATGAAGTTATGTTGAGAATACAAAATATATTAGAAAGCAAAAAGCAACCTAAATTTGTTAGTGATAATGAAGGATATTCAATACTTGAGGTTGTAAAATATTCAAGATCCTATGAATTTGGATTTAGAAGTGGAGATAAGGTTTTATCTATAAATGGAGAAAATATAGAATCTGAAAAAGAAATATATAAAGCTTTAAAAATAGGTGGTAGTTTAATAAAAATTATTTCTGACAAAGGGGTAGAAAAAACTATTAAGATAGAACAAAATTCAAAAGATAGAATGGGGATATTAATTGTTCCTAAAAAGGTTGATGTATCTAGAACCATTGCAGTTGGTCAAGAGCAGGATGCATTTTCAAATATATTAAAAAAAGTAAAAAATAAGAAGTAAAAAGGGGCATCTTAAATTTTATATTAAGTATAAGCTATTAAAATTGAAGTATACTATAATATAATAACATTTAAGGTGCTTTAATATATTTTACACAAAACTTTCTTGACTATGGTAGTTAAAAAAAGTAAAATGTATACAAACATATGTTTGTAAAAATTAAAGCAAGGAGAGTGAATAAAGTGCCTGAATTTAAAATACATTCAAAGTTTAAGGCTACTGGAGATCAGCCACAAGCCATTGAATCTTTAGTTAAATCATTAGATAAAGGAAATAGAGGACAAACACTTCTTGGAGTTACTGGTTCTGGAAAAACATTTACTATGGCAAATATTATCGAAAGAGAACAAAGACCAACAATAATTCTTGCTCATAATAAAACATTAGCTGCTCAATTATGTTCTGAATTTAAAGAATTTTTTCCAGAAAATATAGTAGAATATTTTGTTTCTTATTATGATTATTATCAACCAGAAGCTTATGTACCTCAAACGGATACTTTTATTGAAAAAGATGCATCTATAAATGATGAAATTGATAAATTAAGGCATTCAGCTACTTCTGCTTTATTTGAAAGACGAGATGTAATAATAGTTGCATCAGTTTCATGTATATATGGTTTGGGTAATCCTGATGAGTATAAAAAATTAACAATAAGTTTAAGACCTGGTATGGTAAAAGAACCAAGTGAAATAATAAAAAGACTTATTGAGATACAATACGAAAGAAATGATATTGATTTTCAAAGAGGTACTTTCAGAGTTAGGGGAGATTCTTTAGATATTATTCCTGCTTCATCATCAACTAGTGGAATTAGAATAGAATTTTTTGGAGATGAAATAGATAGAATAAGAGAATTCGATGTACTTACTGGAAATATAATAGGTGAAAGAGAGCATGTAGCTATTACTCCAGCATCTCATTTTGCAACTTCAAAAGAAACAATTGATAGATCAATTGGTGTAATAGAAGAGGAACTAGAGGCTAGAATAAATGAATTGAATTCCCAAGATAAGCTTTTAGAAGCACAAAGACTTAGGCAAAGAACTAATTATGACATTGAAATGATAAGAGAAATGGGTTATTGTAGCGGAATAGAAAATTATTCTAGAATTTTTGATGGAAGAGATGCCGGAACACCACCTAAAACTCTTCTTGATTACTTTCCAGAAGATTTTCTTATGTTTATTGATGAAAGTCATGTTACACTTCCACAGGTAAGGGCTATGTATGCAGGCGATCGTTCTAGAAAAAATACATTAGTAGATTATGGATTTAGGTTGCCATCAGCTTTTGATAATAGGCCTTTAAAATTTCCTGAGTTTGAAAAAAAGATTAATCAAGTTGTATTTGTAAGTGCTACACCATCACAATATGAACTAGATAATTCAAGTGAGGTTGTAGAACAAATAATAAGACCAACAGGACTTTTAGATCCTGAAATAGAAATTAGACCTGTTAAGGGGCAAATTGATGATTTATATGAAAGAATACAAGAAACAATAAAGAAAGGCTTTAGAATTTTAATAACAACTCTAACAAAGAAAATGGCAGAGGATCTTACAAAATACCTTATTGATCTCGGGGTTAAGACTACCTACATGCATTCAGATGTAAAAACTATTGAAAGAATGGAAATAATAAGGGATTTAAGGCTTGGAAAATATGATGTTTTAGTAGGAATAAATTTATTAAGAGAAGGATTAGATATACCAGAAGTAGCATTAGTTGCTATATTAGATGCGGATAAAGAGGGATTTTTAAGGTCTGAAACATCATTAGTTCAAACAATAGGAAGAGCTGCTAGAAATGCAGAAAGTAAGGTAATAATGTATGCTGACACAATTACAGGTTCTATGGATAGGGCAATAAAAGAAACTAAGAGAAGAAGAAAAATTCAAGATGAGTATAATAAAGCTCACAATATAACTCCAAAAACTATCTTTAAGGAAGTAAGAGATGTAATAGAAGCTACAAAAGAAATTAAAGATAAAGATGTTATAGATGAAGAATTACCAAATGAAGAATTAACTTTACAAGAAAGAGAAAAACTAATAAAGAAATATACTAAAGAAATGAAAGAAGCTGCTAAGAATCTGCAATTTGAAAGAGCAGCTGAACTTAGAGATTTAATTGAAGAAATGCGTAATTAATAAAGGAGAATAGAATGATAGATAAGATAATTATTAAAGGTGCAAAGGTTAATAATCTTAAAAATGTAAGTCTTGAAATACCAAGAGATAAGCTTATTGTATTTACTGGACTTTCAGGATCAGGGAAATCATCTCTTGCATTTGATACATTATATGCAGAAGGACAAAGAAGATATGTTGAATCATTATCTGCTTATGCAAGACAATTTTTAGGTCAAATGGATAAACCTAATGTAGAATCAATAGAAGGTTTATCACCAGCAATTTCTATAGATCAAAAGACAACAAGTAAAAATCCTCGTTCTACTGTTGGAACAATTACAGAAATATATGATTATTTAAGACTACTATATGCAAGAGTTGGAACACCATATTGTCCTAAATGTGGCAAGAGAATAACTCAGCAGTCAGTGGATCAAATTGTTGATAAAATACTTTCGCTTAAAGAAAGAACTAAAATTCAGATATTAGCGCCTATTGTAAGAGGCAGAAAAGGCCAACATCAAAAGTTGCTGGAGGATATAAAGAAAAATGGATTTGTAAGAGCAAGAATTGATGGAGAAATATACGATTTATCTGAAGAAGATGTTGTATTAGATAAAAATAAAAAGCACAATATTGAAGCTGTAGTAGACAGAATAATCATAAAAGAAGGCATAACAGGAAGAATTACTGATTCTATAGAGACATCATTAAAAATGGGAGATGGTCTTGTTATTGTTAATATTATAGGTGATAAGGATATATTATTTAGTGAAAAATTATCTTGCCCAGATTGTAATATTAGCATAGATGAACTTGCACCAAGAATGTTTTCTTTTAATTCACCATTTGGAAAATGTGAGTATTGTGATGGACTTGGTACTTTATATGAAATAGATCCTGATTTAATAATACCTGATAAAAGTTTAAGTATAATGGAAGGTGCAATTGCAAGTTGGGGTGATGGAAGATTAAAAAGTGATTCTTGGACTTATGCCATTTTACAGTCACTAATAAAAGAATATAAATTCTCATTAGACACACCAATTAAAGATTTGCCAAAAGAAATTGTAGATATTTTATTATATGGAACAAGTGGCAAAAAACTTCCTGTAACATATGTAAAGGATGGGGTTAAATCAATATATAATTATGCATATGAAGGTGAAATTAATTCTCTTGAAAGAAGATACAATCAGACAAATTCTAATATGATAAAAGATCAAATTGAAAAATTTATGAGTGACAATAAGTGCCCTAAATGTAAGGGAGCAAGGCTTAAACCAGAAGCTTTGGCAGTGAAAATAAATGAACTTAACATAAGCCAGTTTACTGATTTATCTATAAGAGATGAACTTGAGTTTATAAATAATTTAAAATTCTCAGAGAAAGATATGATAATTAGTGCACAAATAATAAAGGAAATAAAAAATAGATTGCAATTTCTTGTAGATGTTGGTCTTGATTATTTAACTTTATCTAGAAGTTCAGGGACTCTTTCTGGTGGTGAAGCACAAAGAATAAGACTTGCTACTCAAATAGGATCTTCTCTAATGGGAGTTTTATACATATTAGATGAACCAAGTATAGGGCTTCATCAAAGAGACAATGATAGACTTATCAAAACACTAGAGCATTTAAGAGATGTTGGAAATACTGTAATTGTTGTAGAACATGATGAAGATACTATGAAGGCTGCTGATTATATAGTTGATATAGGACCAGGAGCAGGAGAACATGGTGGTAATGTTATTAAGGCTGGTACAATTCAGGATATTATGAACTGCAAAGAATCAATAACAGGACAATATCTTGTAGGCACAAAAAAAATTGATATACCTAAAAATATTAGAAAAGGTAATGGCAAAAAAATAACTGTAAAAGGTGCAAAAGAAAATAATTTAAAGAATATTAATGTTTCTTTTCCATTAGGAACATTAACAATAGTTACTGGTGTTTCTGGTTCTGGAAAAAGTACCTTAGTAAATGAAATATTATATAAGGGTTTAAATAAAATTATAAACAAGAGCAAGAATTTACCTGGTAAATACAAAGATATTATAGGATATGAAAATATAGATAAAATAATAGATATAGATCAAAGCCCTATTGGAAGAACTCCAAGATCAAATCCTGCAACTTACACTGGAACATTTGATATTATAAGAGAATTATTTTCACAAACAAACGAAGCAAAAATGAGGGGATATAGTGCAGGACGATTTTCTTTTAATGTTAAAGGCGGCAGATGTGAAGCTTGCTCCGGTGATGGAATTATAAAAATCCCAATGCAGTTCTTATCTGATGTGTATGTTCCTTGTGAAGTATGTAAAGGAAAAAGATATAATAGAGAAACTTTAGAAGTTAAATATAAGGGGAAAAATATATATGACATACTTAATATGACTGTTACAGAGGCATTAAAGTTTTTTGAAAATATGCCAAGGATAAAAAATAAAATTCAAACATTATATGATGTGGGACTTGGGTATATAAAGCTAGGGCAACCATCTACTCAATTGTCAGGTGGTGAAGCACAAAGAGTAAAACTTGCTTATGAGTTATCAAAAATGAGTACAGGAAAAACATTGTATATTCTTGATGAACCTACAACAGGTCTCCATATAGATGACGTAAATAGGCTTATAAAAATACTACAAAGGCTTGTAGATGCAGGTAATACTGTTGTAGTTATAGAACATAATTTAGATATGATAAAGTGCGCAGATTATATTATTGATTTAGGTCCTGAAGGTGGTGACAAAGGTGGAAATATAGTAATATGTGGTACACCTAAGGATATAATGGAGTGTAATGAGTCATACACAGGAAAATACCTTAAAAAATATATATAAAATATATATATACAATAATTTCGCTTTATGTTACTTTTGTTGTATAATCATTATAGAAATGAAAGAATTTTTTGAGGTGAAGATATGAGTTTTTCGAAATTAGCAGCAGGCGTATTTGGCATTGCATTTATAGTAATACTGTATTTTATTCTATTTTATGCTTTGAAAATTATGTATAAGGATGTTAAAACTGGAGGCAAAAGAAGAAGACCTACACATGACAATAAAACAAATAATAATAACATGAATAAGCATAAAAGAAAGAGCCATGGACTTGAAATTATTAATACTGGTAATATCCCATCATTGAAGCAAGGTGGTATAATTCCTGTTAATGGTGACATTACAATAGGAAGAAAAGAAGATAATCAGTTAATATTGCAAGATCAACATGTTTCTGGTCATCATGCTATATTATCAGTAATAAATGATGTTTTATATATTGAAGACTTAAATAGTACTAATGGAACTTTAGTTAATAACAAAAAAATAAGAGGTAAAGTTAAATTATTTTCTAGAGATGAAGTTTCCATAGGGGCTGTAAAATTTAAAGTTTTAGGATAATGAAAATATTATAATATTAATATCTTAAACTGAGGTGATAAAGTGAGTTCTCGTAAAGATGAAATAAAATTGCTTATACTGACATATGTATTATGTGCAGCACTGTTTGGAAATTTAGCAATTCTTTCAGATCCCATAGATAAAAAAGCTGTATATATGGGTGTAATAATTTGTATAGTTGTTTTAATATCACATTTTGTTATAAGAAAATTTTACCCTAAGGGAGATAAATTTTTGCTTATATTTTCTAGTATATTATCAATTATTGGAATTGCTATAATATACAGATTAAAACCAGATGAAGGAACTAAACAAATTATTTGGTTTATAGCAGGAATAATAATATATAGTGTTTTTGTTATAGTGGTTCCTAATATTAATGGACTTGTAAAATATAAATATATATTTTTAGCTGGGGTTATTATACTTATGCCACTTGCAGCCTTGTTTGGTAAAGAATCTTATGGAGCAAAAAACTGGGTTTATATAGGACCTGTAGGTTTTCAACCTTCAGAGTTTGGTAAAATATTACTTGTATTTTATTTGGCTGCTGAATTGATTAATTACAAATTAGAGGATAGTGGTAAGGAACATATAAAAAAACTTGTAATTCCAGCAGCTGTAGCTATGTATGCAATTGGATTTCTTGTAATTCAAAGAGATTTAGGTTCTGCACTTATATTCTTTGGAGTAATAGTAGCAATGCTTTATGTTGGAACAACAAAGAAAAAATATGTTTTTATAAGTCTTGGGCTTTTTTCAGTTGGAGCAGTAATTTCGTATAAATTGTTTTCACATGTTCAACAAAGAGTTGCTATATGGCTTGATCCTTGGGCAGATGCGGCAGATAAAGGATATCAAATAGTTCAAGGTTTATATGCTATTTCTTCAGGAGGAATGTTTGGTACTGGCCTTGGAAGAGGGTATACTGCTGATTTTGTACCAGTTTGTACATCTGACTATGTATATGCTGCTATATGTGAAGAATTTGGAATGATATTTGGAATAGGAGTAATGCTTTTATTCTTCCTATTATTTTATAGAGGAATAAGAGGAGCATTTATAACTAAAAATAGATTTTCTCAACTTGTAGCAGTTGGACTTAGTTGTATGATAGCATTTCAAACCTTAGTAATTATAGGTGGAATATTTGCTGTTATTCCTCTTACTGGTATAACATTGCCTTTTGTAAGTTATGGAGGTAGTTCTATGCTAACAATATTTTTTGCACTTGGAGTATTACAAAAGGTTTCAGAGGAGGCATAGAAGTTATGGATTTTAGAAACAGTGTTAAAAGAGTAATGGTAATTATATTAATGCTATTTGTTGGACTTATTTCCTATATTGCATATTTCCAAGTATTTAAAGCACCTTCTATAGCAGAAGACCAGGGAAACAAGAGGTTATGGGCTAAAAGAAATGAGGTTCTTAGAGGCACAATTTATGATAGAAATGGTACTGCATTAACTGCAGGTGAAAAAACAGGAGTTCTTACACAAACAAGAACATATATAAAGGGAGATTTATATTGTCATGCTCTGGGTTATGTTAATCCTAAATATGGGTTAACAGGTCTTGAAGATTCTTTTGATACTGAATTATCTACATATAGTAGCGTGGGAAGTGGCTATAGAGATTTTATTAAAAATTTTAATGTTGATTCATTAAAGGAAATATTCAATGACAGAAATAATGAAGAAAATAAAATGGGAAATGGAATTGTAACTACATTAGATCCGAGTATTCAACAAGCTGCATATAATGGACTAAAAAATTTAGGTGGATATAAGGGCGCTGCAGTAGCTATAAATCCTAAAACAGGTGAAATATTGGCACTTGTTTCTATGCCTACATATGATCCTAATAATCTTGATAGTGCTATGGAAGCTGCTAATTCAGGTAAGGATTCTAGCAATGCTCTTATAAATAGAGCACTTAATGGTAAATATCCTCCAGGATCTACTTTTAAAACAGTAACAACAACAAGTGCATTGCAAAATATTTCAGGAATACAATCTAGAATATTTGAAGATAATGGAGTATTAGATCTTGGTGGTGGATTTACACTTCCAAATGTAAAGAAAGTTGCTAATGGTAGTATAGATTTAAAAACTGCATTTATGAGGTCAAGTAATGTGGTTTTTGGAAGTCTTGCACTAGAACTTGGAAATGACAAATTAAAAGAAACAGCAGAAAAATTTGGATTTAATAAAGATATACCAGCTACCGGACTTTCAATATCACAAAGTGTGTTCCCTACTTTTAAATCATATGAAAAGGGACTAATTGCTCAAAGTGGTATAGGTCAAAGTGAAATTCTTGCTACACCAATACAAATGGCATTAGTAGCAAGTACTATAGCAAACGATGGAACAATGATGCAACCAGAACTTGTAAATAAGGTTGTTGATTTAAATGGAAATACAGTAAAAGAAATAGAAGCAAAAAAATATCAGACAGTAATGACTAAGAGTGAGGCTGACACTATTCAAGACTACATGGAAGGGCTTGCAGATAATCTTGGATTGTTTGATGGCATGAATGCTGCTGGTAAGACAGGAACAGCTGAAAACTCAACTGGAAAAGATCATTCATGGTTTATTGGGTTTGCACCAGCAGATAATCCTCAAATTGCAGTAGCAGTTATAGTTGAAAGTAGTGGATTTGGTGCAGAATATGCTGGACCAATAGCTGCACAAATAATGCAGGCAGGAATTAAATAATTTAGGTTGTACTTTTAAAGGAGTTGGTTTTTATATTTGATTTTGAATATCAATTAAAAATATTACCTGAAAAGCCTGGAGTTTATTTAATGAAAAATAATCTTGGGGAAGTAATTTATGTAGGTAAAGCTAAGATACTCAAAAACAGGGTAAGACAATATTTTCAAAATTCTAAAAATCATACAGAAAAAGTTAAGGCGATGGTAAAAAATATAGCTGAATTTGAATATATTGTTACCGACTCTGAAATGGAAGCATTAATATTAGAATGTAATCTTATAAAAAAATATAGTCCTAAATATAATATTTTGTTAAAGGATGATAAATTTTATCCTTTTATAAAAATAACAACAAATGAAACTTTTCCAAGAGTATTTGTAACAAGAAGGTTTTCAAGGGATGGTAATAAATACTTTGGACCATATGCTAATGGAACAGCAGTTTATGAAACAATGGATTTGATAAAAAGGATATTTCCACTAAGAACTTGTAAAAAGAATATTACTGAAACAACTGAATATACAAGACCATGTTTGAATTATCACATAAAAAAGTGCAAGGCACCTTGCGAAGGTCATATATCTAAAGAGGAATATTCAAAAATTATAAATCAAATTATTGACATATTAAGTGGAGCAGATACTACTATTGTTCAAACATTAAAAGAAGAAATGGAGCAGGCTTCTGAAAATCTTGAATTTGAAAAAGCTGCTGCTGTTAGAGATAAAATACTAGCAATAAAAAATCTTGCTGAAAAGCAAAGAGTTTTTAAAACAAATGATGAAGATGAAGATTTTATAAATTTATATAAAGACGAAAAAGATGTATGTATACAAGTGTTTTTCTTTAGAAGTGGTAAAATTACAGGAAGAGAACACTTTATGCTTACAAATTTAGCAGATGAAGATAATGATAAGATAATATCTGATTTCTTACTTAGATTTTATGGTGGAACAGCTAAAGTATCTAAAAATATTTTTGTGCCATATGTTCAGGACAAAGAACTTATTGAAAAATTTTTGGAAATAAAGAGAGATACAAAAGTATTTATAAAAGTCCCTCAAAAGGGAGATAAACTAAAAATGCTTAATATGGTGTTTGATAATGCAAAAATAACATTAGAACAGTTTAAAGAAAAGATGTTGAAAGATAAGGAAATTAATAAAATTGCATTAAAGGAACTTCAAGAGGTTTTAGGTACTGAAATATATCCATTTAGAATAGAAGCTTATGATATATCTAATATTCAAGGGTTTGACTCAGTAGGAAGCATGATTGTTTTTGAAGAAGGTAGAGCAAAAAATAGTGATTATAGAAGATTTAAAATTAAGACTGTAAAAGGTGCAGATGATTATAGTAGCATGCGAGAAATTCTTCAAAGGCGATTTAGAAGAGGTCTTGAAGAAATTAAAGAAATACAGCAAAATGGACTTCATATGAAATCAAATGGAAAATTTTCTTTTTTCCCAGATATTATAATGATGGATGGAGGAAAAGGTCAAGTAAATGTAGCAAAGGAAGTTCTTAATGAATTAAATATAGATATATTAGTTTGCGGACTTGTAAAAGATGATAAGCACCAAACTAGAGGTATAATATATGAAAATAATGAAATAATCATAAAAAGAAATTCCAATCTTATGCAGCTTATAAGAAGAGTTCAAGATGAAGTACATAGGTTTGCTATTACATATCATAGAACATTAAGGGACAAAAAAACTTTACATTCAGTACTTGATGATATTCCTAGTGTAGGACAAAAAAGGAAAATTGAATTGCTTACTAAATTTGGAAGCGTTACTAATATAAAAAATGCTACAATTGAAGAATTATTAGAAGTTCCATCAATTAATAAGCAAGCTGCTGAAAGTATTTATAATTATTTTAATGTACATAAAAACTGAAACACATAATTAGTATAAACTTACATTTGAAAGTTAAGAAAAAATTTACAAATACTATAAGTTAAGGAAATTGAGTGACAAGGCATTATGCATAGTGGAAAGTAGATGAAAAAGGTAAATAATCACCTTGTTTAATTTCATAAATTACTTTATACTAAGTAAATGAAAAAAATATTAAGGTAGAGGAGTAGGAAATGAATCCATATTTAAAATATAAAGAGTTGTTTGATAAAGTATATACAAGTAATGAGATTATTATAGATGCAGACATGAAAGAACATACTTATTTTAAAGTTGGGGGGAGTGCAGACATCTTACTTCAACCGTCAAAAATTAATCAAATTGCTGATGCTTTAAAGATTTGTAAAGAAAATGAAATACCATATTATATAATTGGAAATGGTTCAAATGTTCTTGTTAAGGATGGAGGAATACGAGGAGTAGTAATAAAACTTAGTTCCATAAATAGTATATTAGTATGTGGTAATGAAATTGAAGCTGGATGTGGTTCTTTATTAAAAGATGTTTCTAATGAAGCTCTTAAAAATTCATTAACAGGATTTGAATTTGCATGTGGTATACCTGGTTCTGTAGGTGGAGCTGTATTTATGAATGCAGGAGCATATAATGGTGAAATTAAAGGTGTAATAAAAGAAGCACAAGTTATGGATAATGACGGAAATATATATACTATATCTAAGGAAGATTTAGAATTAGGATATAGAACATCTAAGGTAATGAAAGAAGGACTTATAGTTATTGGAGCAACTTTTACATTAGAAAAGGGAGATTCAATAAAAATAAAAGATAGAATTGATGAATT
>ENA-UOJO01002552-UOJO01002552.1-human-gut-metagenome-genome-assembly--contig:-P57-NODE-2552-length-18997-cov-20.365695_pt1 | contig 18997 bp, 16 predicted proteins | sample MGYA00242351_ERZ723898 | MGnify/ENA metagenome assembly ERZ723898 | reverse complement strand
ACGCAAAAATCCCTCGCTGCCGGTCACATCATGAGTTTTCAGATACACCCTAATCGTCGTTTTCCTGCATCCAGTATAACAGAAAACCGCAAATTGCGCCATAAAAACATGGAAGCGCTCGGATTCTTTTTGACACGCTTTTTTCGAACGTATAGTGGAAATATTTTTGAATCTGTGTTAATATAAATTGGTATGCCGACCGGTGCGGGCGGCGACTTTCCAGACGGAGGAACTGGTATGACCTATTGGACAGCCATTTTACTTGGGCTCATACAGGGGCTTGCGGAGTTTTTGCCGATCTCCAGCTCCGGACATCTTGCGATCCTGCAAAACTTCCTGCGCATCGGCGATCTGGAAAACCAGATGCTGTTCGACGTGCTGCTGCATCTGGGGACGCTTGGGGCGGTGATCTTCGCGTATCATACGGAGCTGCGCGGGCTTTGCCGCGAGGGCCTGATGCTGCTGCACCTGCAGAAGCCCAAGCGCGGCGCGCGGCAGGACCCGGCAAGGCGGCGGCTGCTGCTGTTTCTCATCGCGGCGACGCTGCCGCTCATCCCGGCGGCGTTTTTGAGCGACTACCTTGACTCCCTGTTCTACGATACGTTCTTCATCGGCTTTGCCCTGATCGCGACGGGCTTTCTGCTGCTGGCCGCCGACCGCTACGGCCACGGCAACAAGACGGAAAAGGCCATGACGCTCTCGGATGCGCTGGTCATCGGCCTTGCGCAGATGATCGCGGTCGTGCCGGGCTTGTCGCGTTCCGGGACGACGATCTCCGCCGGGATGCTGCGCGGGTTTGACCGGACGTTTGCCGTCAAATTCTCGTTCTTCCTTTCCATTCCCGCCGTGCTCGGCGCGAATCTCCTTTCGCTCGTAAAGGCAATTTCCGCCGGGATCAACTGGGCGGAGGTTCCGATGTATCTGTGCGGCGTCGCCGCCGCGCTTGTCTCCGGATATCTTGCCATTTTCGCGCTCAACCGCATTGCGCAGCGCGGAAAATTCGGCGGCTTCTGTTATTACTGCTGGGGTGCGGGTCTGTTGACGCTGATCCTGTCCCTGATCTCGTGAGGTGTTTTGGTCACATGGCTTCTGCGAACAAAAGAAAGTCCACGGCCTCCCGCGGACGGAAAAAAACAACAAAAAAGCAGTCCGCGCCCATCCGGCGCGAGATCGGCGCGACGGTCTGCGGCCTGCTTGCGCTGCTGACGATCTTGTGCTGCTTCAAGGTGAACGCGGCATTTCTGGATCTGATGACGTCGGTGTTCCGGGGGTTGATCGGTGCGGGCTTTTACATCCTGCCGTTCTCGTTCATCATGAGCTTTTTGATCCTGATCCTGCACGACGGCAGGCCCGTCGCGCTGCGCGTGACCTGCACGTTCCTGACGGCCATGCTGATCGGCAGTCTGGTGCAGCTGGTCGGCGGAAAATTTGACGCGGACTGGGATTGGAGCGTCATTTCCGCGCTCTGGGACGGCGGCATCGACGGCACGGCGGGCGGCGTTCTGGCGGGCGGCCTTGCAAGCCTCCTTGAAGCGCTCATCAGCCGCATCGGCGCGGCTGCGGTCGTGATTGTGGGGATGCTGCTGAGCCTGATCACAAGTCTTAACATGACGGTGGCAAGCATCGTGACGGCCATCAGGAACCGGCCCCGCGCGGAATATGCCGAGCCGCAGCGCGAGCACAAGGACCCGGCGCAGGTGCTCGTCGATACCGTTGCGAACAAGCACATCGAGCACGTGCAGCGCACGGAGCAGCGCCGGGCCTCCCGCGCAAGCGAGTTCGATCTGCCGGTCGACGATCCCCCTCTGCCGGAGCAGCCGCAGAAGAAGCCCTCCGGCAGGAAAAACGCGCCGGTGCGCCCGGACGTTTTTGTGGAAAACAGCCGCCGGCAGGAGAAGGCCGCCGAAGCGGCCCGGCCCGAACCGCAGCAGGAGCCGCAGGCGCCTGCTCAGGAGGAGGCGGAGCAGCCGCCTATCCATACGGATTATAAATCCCAGTTTGACGCGCTGATCGCGGACACGCAGGAGGCCCCGGCGGAGGAAGAGCCGCCCGTGCCGAACGTCATTCCCATGGAGCTGCCGCACCAGATGCCGCCGCTCGTGATCGACCATTTTGACGCGCCGAAGCCGGCTCCCACCGCACAGCCGCTGCCGCCGGTCGAGATCCCGGAGCAGCCGGAAAAGCTCAAAAAGGCGGACGTGCAGCTCGAAGCGGCCCAGATCGCGCAGGAGATCGGCCAGCAGGAGCCGCAGAAGCCGGAATACGAATTCCCGCCCGTGTCGCTCCTGAAGGCCGGAAGCGGCCAGTCGCACGACGGCACGGAGGAAATGCGGCAGAACGCCGAGCGCCTGAGCGACACGCTCCAATCCTTCGGCATCGAGGCGCATATCATCAATGTTACGCGCGGCCCGTCGGTCACGCGGTACGAGCTGGAGCTGCAGCGCGGCGTGAAGCTCTCCAAGGTCACGAATCTGGCCGACGATATCGCGCTGGCCCTCGGCGCGTCCGGCGTCCGCATCGCGGCCATCCCGGACAAGATCTCCGTTGTCGGCATCGAGGTACCGAACCGGATCGTCTCGGTCGTCATGGCGCGCGAGGTCATCGATTCGCCGGAATTTGAAAAGTGCAAGTCCCGCGTGTCCTTCGCTGTCGGCAAGGACATCGGCGGCAACCGCATCATCGGCGATATCGGCAAGCTGCCGCATCTGCTGATTGCCGGTACGACCGGCTCCGGCAAATCGGTCTGCATGAACTCGCTGATTATCTCCCTTCTCTATAAGGCAAAGCCCGAGGAGGTCAAGCTCATCATGATCGACCCGAAGATGGTCGAGCTTGGCATTTACAACGGCATTCCGCACCTGCTCATCCCCGTCGTCACAGACCCGAAAAAGGCTGCGGGCAGCCTGCAGTGGGCGGTGACGGAGATGATGCGGCGCTACCGCATGATGGCGGACGCAGGCGTCCGCGATCTCGAATCCTACAACAAGCAGGCGCGGGCCTCAGCGGACGATGAGCTGGAACCCATGCCGCAGATCGTCGTTGTGATCGACGAGCTGGCTGACCTCATGCTGGTCGCGGCCAAGGAGGTCGAGGAATCGATCTGCCGCATCGCGCAGATGGGCCGTGCGTCGGGCATTCATCTGGTCATTGCCACGCAGCGTCCGTCCGCGGACGTGATCACCGGCCTGATGAAGGCCAACATCCCCTCACGCATCGCGTTCGCTGTTGCCTCCGCGATGGAGTCGCGCATCATTCTCGATACGGCGGGCGCGGAAAAGCTCGTCGGCAAGGGCGATATGCTCTATGCGCCGCTCGGACAGGGCAAACCCAAGCGCGTGCAGGGCTGCTTTATCACGGACGACGAGGTGCAGGAGGTCGTCTCCTTCGTCAAGGCATCCAGCGAAGCGGAATACTCCGATTCCGTCATGGCCGAGATCGACAAAAAGGCGGCCGAGAGCGGGAAAACCGGCTCCGGCAGCTCTGGCAGCACAGCCGCAGAGACAGACGGCTCTGACGGCGACGAAATGCTCCCGGCGGCGGTCGACGTCATTCTGGAGACCGGACAGGCCTCCGTCTCCATGCTCCAGCGCCGTCTGAAGCTGGGCTATGCCCGCGCGGCGCGCATCATGGACGAGATGGAGGAGCGCGGCATCGTCGGCCCGTTCGAGGGCTCGAAGCCCCGTCAGCTGCTCATCACGCGCGAGCAGTGGCAGGCCATCAAGGACGGCGCGCCCATTTCCAGCGAACCCGTCGAGGAAGAAATTCCGTAATTCTGTTATCAACGGGCTTTGCCCGTGATAAAATATGTGCGTTGCATCCGGAATATCCGGAGTGACAGCAGGAGGTACTTATGAATCGCAAAAACCATGCATCCGTCGTCCGTTTGACCTCGCTGGCCCTGCTGGCCGCGCTGGTCGTCGTCCTGCAGACCGTCGCAAGCGGTATCCGCATCGGGCCGGTCCCGATCTCGCTGACGCTGGTTCCCATCGTCGTCGGCGCGATCCTCTTTGGCCCCGGCGCGGGAGCCGGTCTTGGCGCGGTGTTCGGGATCGTCTGCCTCATCGCGGGCATCACGGGCGCGGATGAATTTACAAACGTCCTGTGGGTCGCAAGCCCGTTCTGGCTCGTCGTCGTGTGCGTCGGTAAGGCCGTTCTGTGCGGGCTTTGCGCGGGACTTGTCGCAAAGGCGCTGCGGCACAGGCAGACGATCAGCTGCATACTCGCCGCGCTGACGGCCCCGGTCGTGAACACCGGCGTGTTTGCCATCGGGATGCTCACGGTCTTCAAGCCTGTTCTGCAGGACTACGCGGGCGGCACGAACATTGTCTATTTTCTGTTCGTCGCGTTCATCGGCGTGAACTTCCTCGTGGAATTCGCTGTCAATGCGGCTATGAGCGCCGCGATCGCACGCATCGTGCAGGTCGTGCAGAAGCAGCTGGAAAAATAAACAGCACCCCCTCCGAATGGCAGTCCGCCGCCCGGAGGGGGATTTCCTTATATCCCCAAAACAGCAATCGCCGTTTCAAGCTTCCTGCGCTTGTAATAAAAAAGCCCCTTGTCATGCGCTGCATGACAAGGGGCGTCAGTATGGGAATTATCGCACCAGCTCTGCTTCCTCGTTTTTGCCGAGGCGGCGGAGCATGGTTTTTTTCACGGCGCGGAAGATGTTCTGGTAGCCCGTGCAGCGGCACAGGTGGCCGGAGAGGAGCTTGCGCAGTTCGTCGTCGGTGTATTCCTTGCCGGAGTTGACGATCTCGGTCGCCGTCAGGATGAAGCCGGGGATGCAGAAGCCGCACTGGATGGACGTTTCCTCCATGAAAGCCTTCTGCACGTCGGAAAGCGTCCCGTCAGGGTTCATCAGGCCTTCAAGCGTGATGATGTGCTTGCCCTCGGCCCAGACGGCCAGATACAGGCAGGTGTTGATCGCCTCGCCGTCAATGAGCGCGGTGCACGCGCCGCATTCGCCGACCTCGCAGCCCTTTTTCACCGACGTGAGCCGGAAATCATTGCGGAGCATATCCGTCAGGCTTGCGCGGACGTCGACGATCTTTTCCACGTCTTTGCCGTTGATGTTGCATTTGACAAGAGCGTACTGTGCCATCAGATCTCACCTCCGCAGCGTTTGACAGACTCAATGAGCGCGCGCTTGGCCATTTCCACAGCGATGTGCTTGCGGAACGCCTTGCTGGCACGCCAGGAGTCACGGGGATTGATGTCTTCCAGAACGGCCCTGGAGAAGGCCTCAATGTTCTCCATCGTGACGGGCTGGCCGTTCACAACGGCCTCGGCGCTCGGTGCGCGCATGGGCACGGGGCCTGCGACGCCGTAGGCGATGCGCACGCGGTCGAACGTCTTCTTGTCCCCGGACAGCCGCACATTGACCGAGCAGCCGGTCGTGGCGATCTCCATGGCGTTGCGCATACCGTATTTGATGTAGAAGCCCTTCGTGTTTTCCCACGAGGCCTTCGGGATCAGGATCGCGGTCTGAATTTCGCCCTCGGCGACGTTGATGTCGACCGTACCGGCCTTGATGTAGAAGTCCTTGATGGGCAGGTACCGCTTGCCGTTCACGCCGGTCAGCTCGATGATGGCTTCCCATGCGTGGAGCGTGGAGGCGGAGTCCGCCGAGGTCACGCCGTTGCAGGTGTTGCCGCCGATGGTGCCGGCGTTGCGGATCTGCGGGCCGCCGACCATGTCGACGGCTTCGCCCAGCACGTTGATCTTTTCGGTGATGATGGGGTTGCGCGTAATATGGGAGAAGGTTGTAAGCGAGCCGATGCGGATGTTCTCGTCTTCATCCATGCTGATGCCGCGCATGGAGTCGATCTTCTGGATGGAGATCAGCTCCTTGCCCGCGCGGCGGCCTTCGCGCATCTGAACGAGCACGTCCGTGCCGCCTGCGATGATCTGCGCTTCGGGATGCTCCAGACGAAGCTTGACTGCTTCTTCTACGCTGTACGCTTCATAGAGCGCTTTCATATCATACATAGTCTGTTCCCTCCCTCAGTCCTGAATCAAGCCCGCTTCGGTGAATTTGGCGAAGAGGACGTGCGGTGTGATCGGCGCCTGATTGATGGCGACGCCGGTCGCATGATAAATGGCGTTGCGGATGGCAGGGGCCGGGGAGCAGGCGGGCGGCTCGCCCAGCGCCTTGGTGCCGAACGCAGAGGTCGGCTCATAGTTTTCCACAAACTCGGCTTCGAGGTTCGGATGATCCATAAAGGTCGAAAGTTTGTAGTCAAGCAGGTTATTGTTGAGCGGCCGGCCGGTCTTCTCATCGAACAGCAGCTGCTCGGACAGGCCGTAGCCGATGCCCATGGACATACCGCCGTGCACCTGCGCCTCAGCCAGCGCGGGGTTGATGAGCTTGCCGCAGTCGTGGACGTTCACGATGTTCAGCAGCTTGACCTTGCACATCGGGATATCAACCTCGACCTCGGCGAATGTGCAGCCGAAGGAATAGGCGTTGTTGCGGATGGTGTAAGTAGATTCCGCTGTGAGGTGCTCGGAATGGACGGGGTTATACTGCGCGGTCATGGACAGCTCGGACAGGCTCATCAGCACGCGGCCGTCGGTGATGCGGACGATGTTGGAGTCGATGATGTCCATGTTATAAGTAGCCTGCCGCGTGAGCTCGCAGGCGTATTCGAGGATCTTCCGCTTCAGCATCTCGGATGTCTGCCGGATGGAGAAGCCCGCCGTAAAGGTCTGGCGGGAGGCGTAAGCGCCGAGGCCCGTCGGGGTCACGTCGGTATCCTGGCAGGACAGAACGTGTACCTTTTTATAATCGGACAGGCCAAGGATCTCCGCGCACATCTGTGCGTAGGCTGTGTCTGCGCCCTGACCGATCTCGGTTTCGCCGACCTGCAGATTGACCGTGCCGTCGAGGTTCAGCTGCAGACGGCAGGAGGAGGTTTCCAGCGAAATGGGGAAGACGGCGGTGTTGTACCAGAAGGTCGCAAGGCCGATGCCGCGGCGGATGGGGCCGGTCTGGTTGGCATAGGCCTTCACCTTTTCCTCATAGCCGATGGCCTTCATACCCTTTTCCATACACTGCCGGTAGGAGTCCTCGTAAAGCTCGTTTTTCGAGAAGCCGTCGACGTAGCCGGGCTTCATCAGGTTCTGCCAGCGGTAGGCCAGCGGCGTCATGCCGACAGCCTCTGCACACTGCTCCGCGTGGGATTCGTCCGCGAACGACGCCTGCGGCATGCCGTAGCCGCGCATGGCGCCCGCCGCCGGGCGGTTGGTGAAGACGGTATAGGCGTCGCCCTCAAAGTTGGGACAGGGATAATGCTGGTTGAATGAGCCGAGCGCCTTGGCCACGATCGAATGGCCGTGGGAGGCGTAGCCGCCCTGATTGGAGAAGCACTCGACCTTCTTGGCGGCGATGGTGCCGTCCGGATGCAGCCACGAGATGATGTGCGTGCGGATGGCATGGCGGACGCGGTTGGAGACGAAGGTTTCCTCACGCGAGCAGTCGAGCTTGACAAGACGGCCGCCGACCTGCGTGCAGCACCAGGCGCACAGCGGCTCATACAGCGCATCCTGCTTGTTGCCGAAGCCGCCGCCGATGTATGGCTTGATGATGCGGATATCGCCCCACGGACGGCCCAGGGCCTGTCCGACGATGCGGCGTACGATGTGCGGGATCTGCGTGGAGCTGGTCACGACGAGGCGGCCGTTTTCCTCATAGCAGAAGCAGCCGTGATTCTCGATGTGGCAGTGCTGCACAGTGGGCGTTTCGTACCAGCCCTCGACCTTGATGAGGCCCGGCTCCTTGATCGCCTCGGCGTAATTGCCCGCCGCTGCGGTCGTATGCTTGAGGATGTTGTTGGGGAACGCCTCGTGCAGCTGCGGCGCACCGGGCTCCATGGCCTTCTGCACATCCAGCACGAACGGCAGCTCCTCATACTCGACCTCGATGGCGCGCACGGCCTGCATGGCCGCGACCTCGTCCTCGGCGATGACAGCGCAGACATCGTCGCCGTAATAGCGCACGTGCCGGTTGAGCAGGTGCCGGTCGGCAATGTCCTGATGGGACGGATCCATCGACCACGGGTGGCCAGCCGTGGGGAACGGGATATCCGGTACGTCGAAGCAGGTCAGGATCTTGACAACGCCGGGAATTTTCTCGGCCTTGCTGATGTCGACCGACTTGACGAAGCCGTGCGCAATGGTCGAATGCTTGACTCTGATGAGCAGCGCATCCTTCGGGGCCAGATCATCATAGTATTTTGTCCGGCCGGTCGCCTTGTCAAAGGCGTCGACACGAACCTCGCTTCTGCCTACGATGTTCATTCGGTTACCTCCATTTGCCGGATTACAGGCGGATTTTGCGCGTCCGTGCACGAAATCCGCCATTTTTCCACTTTTATTTGTTCCTATTGTAGCATATTCGGATTTGAAGAGAAAGTGAAAGCATTATCCTACTTTCTGAATAACGGCTTTTTTCGCGAATGTCGAAAAAACTGTATGATTCTTGCGCAAATATGCAAAAATAGCTATACTGTTTTGTAGAAAATCACAAGGAGTACACAATATGGCTGCAATCTCTGCACTTCCCGCCGGCTGCCTGCTCATGGCTGCCGGAAATGCTTCCCGCTTCGGGGAAAACAAGCTGGCCGCGTGCTTTGACGGGCAGAGCCTGTTCTCGCTGGCGCTTGCGGCGATCCCGGCGGAGATGTTCGCCCGCGTCACGGTCGTCTCGCAGTATCCGGCGCTTCTGGAGGAGGCTTCGCTGGCAGGCTTTGATACGATCCTGAACGACCGGCCGGAGGACGGCATCAGCCGCACCATCCGCCTCGGCACGCAGGCGATGGCGGACTGCGCCGGTATTTTATATATGGTCGCCGACCAGCCGCTGCTGCGGGCCGGGACGGTGCGGCGCGTCGTGGACGCGTGGCGGGCGAACCCGGACTGCATCGCCGCTGCGGCGCACAACGGAAAGCGCGGCAGCCCGTGCCTGTTCCCGGCGCGGTTCTTCCCGGAGCTGTGCGCATTGGAGGCTGACCGCGGCGGCTCGTCCGTCATCCGGCGGCACGAGGACGCGCTGCTGCTCGTCGAGGCAGGGGAGCGCGAGCTGTTCGACTGCGACACAAAGCAGGCGCTGGAGATCCTGAAGGGAAACGCATAGCGCCGCTCATTCCCGGCGCGGCAGGAGGAGCATGGCGAGATCGTTGACGTTGGTGCCGGTGGGGCCGGTGTGGATGAGGCCGCCGATGCGCTCCAGCGCGGGATAAGCGTCGTTGCGCCGCAGAATGTCGGCGGGGTCAAGCCCGGCGGCGCGGAGCGCGGCGAAGCTGTCCTGATCGACAAAGCCTCCGGCGGCGTCGGTCGGGCCGTCGGTCCCGTCGGAGCCGAAGGAGAAGACGGCGGCCTGCGCAAGCCCGGCAAGTCCTTCCGCAGCGGCCAGCGCCAGCTCCTGATTGCGTCCGCCGCGTCCGGAGCCGGTCAGATGCACGACCGTCTCGCCTCCGGCGAGAAACGCAAGCGGCTCAGACGGTGACGCGTGCGTCCGCGCGACGGCGGCAAGGAACCGCCCCGCCTCCTGCGCCTCGCAGCTCAGACAGTCGGTCAGCCGGATGCAGCGGTAGCCGAGCGTATGCGCCGCCTGCTCTGCCGCATCGCAGAGGGCGCGGACGCTGCCGGTCACGCGGGAGATTGCGTTCGGCAGTGCTTTCGGCGTTTCTGTCTGCAGGCAGGCCAGCGCCCGGTCAGACAGGCGCAGCCCGTATTTCCGCACGACGGCCAGCGCCTCGGCGCACGTGCTGCTGTCCGGCGCTGCAGGGCCGGAGGCGATCATGTCGAGCGGGTCGCCGAGAATATCCGACAGCACGACAGAGAAGACCGGCGCCGGACGGCAGTGCAGCGCGAACCGCCCGCCCTTGACGGCGGACAGCCGCTTGCGGATGGTATTGATCTCCACAATATCCGCGCCGCAGGAGAGCAGCTGGTCGGTGATATCCTCCAGCTCGGCAAGCGGCACCAGCGGAGACTCAAACAGCGCCGAGCCGCCGCCGGAGATGAGAAACAGCACGCAATCCTCCTCCCGCAGTCCGCGCGTCAGCTCCAGCGCAGCCTGCGCGGCGCGGAGCCCGGCCTCATCCGGCACCGGATGCCCGGCCTCAAAGATCTGAAGCGGGCCGATGGGGCCGCGGCTATGGCCGTATTTGGTGATGACTGCGCCGGAGGTGATGCGCGTGCTGAGCGTGTCCCACGCCGCGTTCGCCATGGCCCACGCGGCCTTTCCGATGGCGATGAGCACGACGCGCCCCGCGCAGGAAAACTCCTGCAGCGCGCGCTGCACGGCGGCGTCCGGCTGCACGGCGCGCAGACTTGCGCGGATGATCTGGTCAGCGGTATCGCGAAGCGTCATAAAATCTGTCCTTTCCGATCAAAAGCATTCTGCCGACAGTGTATCACATAACGTACCCTTCCGCCAAGTATGGCGGAAGAAAAAAAGCGGCCTGCGGGCCGAGGTTGCAAAATGGGCGCGTTTGTGGTAAATTGGATGCAAATGAACATAAGAGGTGATCGCATGAAGCGGCTGCTGCTCCTGCTGGCGTGCCTGCTGGCGCTCTGCACAGGCGTCTGCGCGGCGGAGCCCGTTATTTCCGAAATGAAAACAGACTGTACCCTGACCGGCAGCAGCTCTTGTCAGGTCACGCAGAGCTTTACGCTGGAGATCAACGGCGCGCAGACACAGCTGCGCTTCCCGCTCAGCGCCGGCGCGAAGAAGGCCTCCGTCGCGGGCTATCAGACGCAGAAGCAGACCGACGGCGACTGCCCCGTGCTCGTGCTGACCGATGCAAACGGCTTTACCGGGACGCGCTCGTTTACCGTCATGTATACGATCTCGGGCCTTGCAAGCGAGGCCGACGGCGTGCAGACGCTCAGCCTTCCGCTCATGAGCGCGAAATGGGACTATCCCATCTCCAAATATGTCTTTACTGTCACGCTGCCCAAGCCGTTTGAAAGCTATCCGGCCTTTACCAGCGGCTACCACGGCGACGTGATCTCCGACTATATCGATCTGGATGTCTCCGAGTCGCGCATCACGGGCGTGATCGAAACGGGGCTGAAGGACCATGAATCGCTCGAAATGACCCTCACGCTGGATAAGTCCTATTTTTCCGGCGCGCATACCACGCTTTCGTTCGGCTGGGCCGGCACGGCAATCATTCTGCTGCTGCTCGCGCTGGCGTTCCTTTACTGGTTCTCGTCTCTGCGCAGTGCACGGGTGCGCGTATCCTCACGGATGCTGCCGCCGGATGCGGCGCTGCCGTGCGATATGCCGTTCCTGCTGGCGGGCGGACCGATCCAGTTCAATATGCTGGTCTGCCACTGGGCAAGTCTGGGATATCTGACCATCTCCTGCGGCAAAAATGAGCGGGTGGTGCTGCGCCGCCGCGTCGATATGGGCAACGAGCGCCGCCCTGCAGAGGTCAGGTTGTTCCAGATGCTGTTTTCGCAGGGCGACGTGTGCGAGGGCGTAAGTCTTCTGTACAAGCGCACGGCGGAAAAGGCCGACGAGGTCCTGCGGCGCTACTGGGTCAGGCGGATGTACCGCAAAACCAGCGGCAATCCGCTCATTATGCGTGCGCTCGGCATTCTGGCCGGAGCGCTGACTGCCGCCGAGGCGGCAAGCCCGATCCTGCCGTCAGGCTTCGTGCGCTGGCTGCTGCTGGCCGTGATCTTCGTGCTCGGCGGCGTACTGTTTGCGGTGATCCAATATGCGCCTGCGGCGTATTATCAGGGAAAATGGCCGCTGGCAGGACTGGCTGCGGCGTGTGCGGCGGCGCTTCTGGCAATGGCGCAGCTCGGCGAGGGCGTTCTTGTGATGCTGCTGGTGATCGCCTGCGAGGTGCTGATCGGCGTGCTGACGCTCCACGGCGGCAGGCGCACCGCCTTTGGCGACGAGATCGTCGCGCAGGCGCTTGGCTACCGCAAGTTCCTCCGGCGCGTCACGCAGAGCCAGCTGCAGTCCCGGCTGGCGCAGGACAGCCAGTATTTTTACCGCATCCTTCCGTATGCCGAGGCGATGGGCCTCGGCAGGAGCCTTGCCCGGACGCTCGGCGACACGGCGCTGGAGCAGTGCGACTGGTACCAGGGCGCCAAGCCTGTGCCGCGCACGGCGGCAGGCTTCTATTCCAGCCTGCGCGAGGCGCTCTCTCTGATGGAGATGTCCATCCGAAATTAATGCATACATAAAAAATTCAGCCGGCGGAACGCATCGTTCCGCCGGCTGTTCACTGTAAAAGCAATGTGTCAGAACAGGCTCTGCTGGGGCTCGTCCGGCTCCGGCTGGGACAGGAGCGCTTCGATCTCGCTCTCGCCGTAGACGGCGATGCCGTTTTCCTTCAAAAGCGCCGCCGTTACGCCGTCTCCGGATGTCAGGCAGCCGGAGAACGTGCCGTCGTAAATGCGCCCGCTGCCGCAGCTCGGGCTGCGCTCCTTCAGAACGGCTGCCTTGCAGCCGTACAGCCGGGCCAGATGCAGCGTCTGCTCCGCGCCCCGGCGGTACTGCGCCGTGACATCCGTGCCGCTCTTCATCACAACGGCGCAGCCCTGCCGCTCCGACGGCTCGCGCGGCGTGGGCAGTCCGCCCAGCTGCTCAGGACAGACAGGGACGAGGTGGTAGCGCTCCATGAGCGCAACGGTCTGCATGATGGGCTTCGATTCGCCGTCATACCGGCAGCAGACGCCGAGCAGACAGGCGCTGATCAGAATGTTTTCCATAGTATCGGGTCCTTTCTCCGGCACGTACCGGCGGCAGCTGCGTCGCTTCGCAAAGCGTTTGAGAGTTCCTGTTTCCCTCATTATAGCAGACGCACATTCAAAACACAATCACAGCTTCCGAAGACGGCCCGATTCTGAAGTGCAAAAAGTTCCCCTTGCCGGGCTGCTGCGCGGCAAGGGGAGCGGTATGCTTTTCATCCAATCAGGCTGCAAACCAGATCGGTGTATTCGCCTGCGTTTTCGACCGGCAGACCGGCCATGAGCAGCGCCTGCGTGTAGAGGATATTCACCAGATCTTCTGCCTTCTTCTCGTCCTGTGCAACTGCGATCTGCAGCTTCGCGAAGATCGGGTGATCGGCGTTCAGCTCAAGAATGCGGTCGGCCTTCATACCGGCTTCGGGGTTCATGCGCTTGAAATACTTCTCCATTTCAAACGTCATGCCGCCGTCCGGGACGACGCTGACGGGGTGGCTGCCCAGATTGTCGCTCAGGCGCACGTCCTTGATCTTGTCGCCCAGCGTCTTTTTGACGAATTCGAGCGTCTGCTTCGATTTTTCGCTCTTTTCCTCGGCGGCCTTCTTTTCCTCTTCCGTTTCGAGGCCCAAATCGCCCGCCGTGATGGCCTTGAGCTCCTTGTCCTGATACTTTGCCAGCGTCTGCGGCACGAAACCGTCGACCTCGTCGGTCATGAACAGCACGTCGCAGCCCTTCTGCTGCAGCTTTTCCATCTGCGGCAGCTGGTGCAGCGCCTCGCGGCTCTCGCCGTTGGCATAGTAGATATACTTCTGATCCTCCGGCATGGCGGCGACATATTCCTTGAGCGAGATCAGCTTGCCCTCCTTGCTCGACCAGTAGAGCAGCAGATCCTGCAGCGTTTCCTTCTTCGCGCCGTAATCGGCCAGAACGCCGTATTTGATCTGCGGGCCGAAGGCCGCGAAGAACTTCTCGTATTTCTCGCGGTCGTTGTCCATGAGCTTCTGCAGCTCGGTCTTGATCTTCTTTTCGAGATTGCCCGCGATAAATTTCAGCTGACGGTCATGCTGGAGCATCTCACGGGAGATATTCAGACTCAGATCCTGCGAATCGACCACGCCGCGCACAAAGCGGAAGCAGTCCGGCAGCAGATCAGCGCAGTTTTCCATAATCATGACGCCGGAGGAATACAGCTGCAGGCCCTTCTTGAAGTCCTTGGTGTAGAAATCATACGGCGCTTTTGCCGGGATAAACAGCAGCGCCTTGTATGTGACCGCACCTTCGACGTTCGCGTGGATGACGGCCAGCGGATCTTCAAAGTCGAAGAACTTTTCCTTATAGAAATTGTTGTATTCCTCGTCGGTGACGTCCTTTTTATTCCGGTTCCAGATCGGAACCATGGAGTTGAGCGTCTCAACCTCGGTATACGTCTCATATTCGGGCTTGTCGCTCTTTTCCGTGCCCTCCTTCATGCGGCTCTTTTCAACCGCCATGCGGATGGGGTAGCGGATGTAATCGGAATACTTGCGCACAAGAGATTGAAGCTCCCAGGTCTTCAGGAAGCGGGCGTATTTCTCGTCGTCCGTGTCGGCCTTCAGCTGCATGATCACGTCCGTACCGGCGGCAGCGCGCTCGCACGGGGTCATGGTATAGCCGTCCGCACCCTCGGACTCCCATTTCCATGCTTCGTCAGAGCCGTATTTCTTCGAAATGACGGTCACCTTGTCCGCGACCATGAATGCCGAATAGAAGCCCACGCCGAACTGGCCGATGATGTCGGTGTCGGCGGCCTTCTCCTTGTCGAGCGCCTGCTTGAACTGCAGACTGCCGGAGCGGCAGATCGTGCCGAGGTTGTTTTCCATCTCGTCCTTGTCCATGCCGATGCCGTTGTCGCTGACGGTCAGCGTGCGGGCGGTCTCGTCGGGCTTGAGTTCGATCGCAAAATCGCTGCGGCTGAGGCCGACTTTCTCGTCGGTCAGTGCCTGATACGCCAGCTTGTCGATGGCGTCGGAGGCGTTGGAAATGATTTCACGCAGGAAAATTTCCTGATGCGTGTAAATGGAGTTTATCATGAGATCCAGCAGACGCTTGGATTCCGCTTTGAACTGTTTCTTTGCCATAGTAAATGTCACGTCCTTTGCAGATTAGCACTCATGCTATCTGAGTGCTAACTGTATTCTAGCACACTTTTCCTCGTTTGCAAGGGGTTTTTGCAAAATTCATAAAGCGTTCACAAGCGGCTGGATAGGGCATGGTCAGGCTGCCCGTGCTTCCCATGCCAGCAAAAGCGCTTCCAATTCCGGCGTCAGCCGTCTGCGGCACTCTGCTTTCAGATCCTCCGGCACACCATAGAACGCCTCGGCGATGCTGCCAGTGATGGCGGCCAGCGTGTCGCTGTCTCCGCCGAGAGATACCGCTGTGCGCAGCGCGTTCTCAAAATCTGTGCTTTCCAGAAACGCGGTGATCGCCTGCGGGACTGTCTCCTGACAGTTCTCCACATGATGGTAGTCAGGGCGAATTTCATCGCAGCTGCGGCTGAGGTCGTAGCCGAACTCGCGTTCCACATACGTCCGGATATCCGCCTTGCTGCTGCCGGTGCGGGCGAGGAACATTGCCGCGGCGGTCGCCTGTGCGCCCTTGATCCCTTCGGGGTGATTGTGCGTGACCTCGGCGGTGAGCTTCGCCAGATGCAGCGCCTGCTCCAGATTCTTCGCCAGCTCCGCCGCAGCGGAAACCCGCATGGCGCTGCCGTTTCCATAGCTGTTGTAGGGCCGCGGATCGTCCTCATGCAGCCATCCGATGAACCGCGTGCCATAGCCCCTGCCGGGATAGGCGCGGCCAAGCCGCTGCATCTGGTGCACAAGCGCTGCTTTGATGGCTGCGTCCTCCTGCCCGCGCGTATCCAGCAGCGCCTTTGCCACAGCCAGCGTCATGACCGTATCGTCGGTAAATTCAGAATGCCGGCAAAAGAGCGGAAAGTCCTTCGACTTGTAATTGTTGAAGTCGAATTCATAGGGGCTGCCGATGATATCGCCCAGAATTGCGCCGTACATATTTGATTACCTCCCACGTTTTTTTACATCCGCGTCGATTCGCGCCTTCCATCCGGGGCTGAGCGGTCTGGACGCGCGGACGGTGCAGATCGCTTCACTGATCACGTCATAGTTGAGCGCCGTGCCAACCTCGTCGCATTTGTAATCCACCGCACGTTCGGCGCTGATGCCGAAGCGGGCGGCTTCCTTCGCCGCGTCGATGTTTGCGCCGAGGAACAGAAACTCCCAGCCGTATTTTGTCTTCTGCCGCTCGATCATCCGCTGCACCGTCTCGTAGCTGTAGCGTCGGCTGGCGTTTTCATAGCCGTCGGTGGTGATGATGAACAGCGTCTTTTCCGGCACATCCTCCCGCCGGGCGTACTTGTGGACATTGCCGATATGATGGATGGCTTCGCCTACCGCGTCGAGCAGCGCTGTGCAGCCGCGTGCGAAATAGTCCTTCTCCGTCATGGGCGGCACCTTCTCCAGCGGCAGCCGGTCGTGAATGACGGTGCTGTCGCGGTCAAACAGGACCGTGGAGACAAGCGCCTCGCCCGCTTCCTTCTTCTGCTTGGCGATCATGGAGTTGAACCCCCCAATGGTGTCCGCTTCCAGCCCCGCCATAGAGCCGCTGCGATCGAGAATAAAAACCAGTTCTGTCATTATGAATACCCTCCTGTGTTTGTTTGTGTCCTGATTATACCGAACACAAAGGAGGATTTGGTCGCTTGGAAAGCGACATATTTTAAGCTTCGGTTTTTTCTGCATGATTTCCAAGTCCTGCGTAGGGGCGGACGACTCTGTCCGCCCGCACAGAATGCAGCATTTTCCGGAAATCTATCATAAACCCGCAAGAACCTGTTTTTTGAATGTAGGGGCCGAAGCCCATCTTCGGCGCTAAGAGCCGCGCTATGCGCGGTTGCGCCTCGAAACTAGCCTGCGGGCATCGCATCGGCCCGGCAGATTGCACCATTTTAACGGTAATCTTCGGCGAATTCGCAACTTCCTAACGGGCCGATGTAGGCATCGGCCCCTACAGGCGCGAATTCGGAGGTGTCTGCGAATCACGCCCCCAATAAGCTCTGGTCAAAGGCGAACAGCGCCTCGTTGATCTCGTAGATATTGTAGTTCCGCTGGCTGATGAAATATTCGATGATCACGTCGAACTTGCTGCTGCGGCTGAGGGCATAGCCCGCGCGGGCTATGAGATCGCGGGTTTCGTTCAGATCCAGCTCCAGCGCGATGGCAAAGGCGAGGGCCGTGGGCTTGGACGGCCGGTAGTCCGGGTTGCTGCGGATCTTGGAGAACAGCTTGCGGTCGACGTTGGCCCGCTTGTAGATCTCGGAATCCTTTTTGCCGCTGCGGTCGATGCGCGTCAGCAGCGTTTCGGAAAATCCGGCGTCCAGATGCCTCAGCCTGTCGTTCAGACTGCGCGGGGGTCTGGACGCCGGCGAGAACGCCGGGCTGGGGGCCATTTGCGCTTCAACAGGGATCGAAACCGGGCATGGGCGCGAGCGGATAAAATCCGTATGCGCGTCTACATAGTGGTCGTCGATGTACGCAGCAATGTCCGCGAACAGCCGGCTGCTGATCTGGTAGGCGCTGCGGTCGAAAATGACGAGATAGACCGTCATGTCGTGCTCCAGCAAAAACGCGCCGATGGCGTCCATCGCCGTGCGCAGCGCCTGCTCCTTTGGGTACCCGTAAACGCCGGAGGAGATCAGCGGGAACGCCACCGTCTGGCAATGGTGCTTCCTTGCCAGCACAAGGCTCGTCCGGTAGCAGGAAACGAGCTGCTCCTGTTCGCCGTGATCGCCGCCGTGCCACACCGGGCCGACGGTGTGAATGATATATTTGCAGGGCAGGCGGTATCCCCGCGTGAGCTTGGCCTCGCCGGTCCTGCACCCGCCGAGTCGCCGGCATTCAGCCAGCAGCTCCGGCCCGGCAGCCCGGTGGATGCAGCCGTCCACGCCGCCTCCGCCGAGCAAAGACTCGTTGGCTGCATTGACAATGGCGTCCACGCGCATAGTCGTGATGTCGTTTCGAACGATAATAAGCGGCATGACGGCGCACCTGCCTTTGACATATTTCAGGCCCGGAACGCCGCCAGGCCCGATAGAATCTGGATAGCAATATTGTACCAGCTTCGACTGGAAAATGCAAGAAAACACGGGAAGCGCGCAGAGGTTTTCCGGGAAGCGTGGTTGCGCGGACTGCGGTTCTCTGCTACAATAAGAAAAACTGAGGGGAGTTCGGATATGAGCAGAACGGAGAATGTAGAGCTGGCCGTAGTATGTCTGCTGGAGGACGGCGGCAGGGTGCTGCTCCAGAACCGGAAAAAGGAGGACTGGCACGGCTGGGCGCTGCCGGGCGGCCATGTGGAGCCGGGGGAGTCGTTCGTAGACGCTGTCAGCCGGGAGATGCAGGAGGAAACCGGCCTGACGATCCGGCACCCGAGGCTCGTCGGCGTCAAGCAGTTCCCAATCGAAGCAGGCCGGTACGTCGTGCTGCTGTTCAAGGCCGTGGAATGGTCGGGAACGCTGACCTCGTCGGAGGAAGGAGAAATGGCGTGGATCGAATACAGCAAGCTCCCGTCCCTGCAAACCGTGGACGATCTCGAAGAAATGCTGCACATGATGAACACGCCGGAGCTGACGGAATTCCAATATCTGCTCCGCGGCGATGAATGGATTATGTCGATCAAATAGAGGAGGGCAGTTATGCGGTATCTCACAAAGGACTGGTACATCACCTGTCAGACAGACCCCATGACGCCGGAGGTGCAGAAGCGGCTGGACGAGATCGATCGGGCGTACTGCGCCGCGCAGACGCGCGAGGCGCTGCCGGATGGACTGTTACAGCGGCTTTTCTTCCATGACGGCGCGGTACGGGAGATCGTCACCGGAACAGACCTCACGCTCCGCATCGACAGCCCGTTTTCTGAATACCATACCGTGACCTTCCGCAATGCAAATGTGAAGCAGGAGCCGCCCCGCGTCGGCGCGGTCTGGCTGTACCGGGAGCTTTACCGGCACAAGAGCGGGCGCGGCTACGAGGCGCACATCCTGTTCGAAGCGCCCGCAGGCCCCGTATACCGAAAAATCTGCGCCGCCGCCCTGATCGACACAAGGATCATCTGCGATGAGATCGAATTTGCGTAAAAAACGTGGGTGTCTCAAAAACCACTTTGAGACACCCCCGCGTTCAATTCCCGCCCGCAGGCGGCACGGTCTGCGAAGCAGACCACACTCGCA
>ENA-UOJO01002550-UOJO01002550.1-human-gut-metagenome-genome-assembly--contig:-P57-NODE-2550-length-19007-cov-25.458316_pt1 | contig 19007 bp, 15 predicted proteins | sample MGYA00242351_ERZ723898 | MGnify/ENA metagenome assembly ERZ723898 | reverse complement strand
TAGATGTGTCAACCTCTCCGTCACGACTGGCGTCGTGCCGCCTCCCCTGGCGAGGGGAGGCTATGCGGAAAAGTTATTCTTGTGATTTCACCGCAGACGCGCCGCCGATGATCTCGGTGATCTCCTGAGTGATGGAGCCCTGGCGGGTGCGGTTATATTCCAGCTGCAAGTCGCGTATCATATCGTTGGCGCTCTTGGTGGCCGAATCCATGGCGGTCATGCGGGCGCTCTGCTCCGCGCAGAAGCTCTCGGTCATGGCACCGAAGATCATGCCGTGCATATAGATAGGAGCGGTCTGCTCGAACACGGTCCATGCGTCCGGCACCAGCTCGACTTCGCCGCGGGGGTCGCCCAGACCCTTGGGGGCGGGCTGCAGATGCTCGCGGTCCAGCGGCAGCAGACGCACCATGACCGGCTCACTGGTGAGCGCGTTCTGGATCTTGGTGTAGATAAGATAGATCTCATCCAGTTTGCCCGACTTGAAGTCGTCGATGGCGTCCACCGTGATGTCACGGGCGCGCTGCAGCGACGGGGCAGTCGCGCCGTACTGGAACTCCTGCACCAGGCGGGGGTCTTTGCGGAGGGCGCGGTAGCCCACCTGACCGATGACATAGAAACGGTCGTTCCTCTCAGCCTTTTCCAGCAGGAGTTTCAGCACGTTCTGGTTGAAAGAGCCTGCCATGCCCTTGTCTGCCGTCAGCACCAGATAGGCGCGGCGGAGATCGCCGTCCTCTCTCTGCCGCTCGTGGAAGAACGGATGCACCGGCTCGTCGGGCAGATGGGGGACGACACGGGAGATGGTGTCTCTCATGCGGGTGAAGTAGGGCAGGACGTTCTGGTAGTTCTTGCGTGCCTTGCGCAGCTTGGAGGAAGAGATCAGATACATCGCGTTCGTGATCTTGCGGGTATCCTGAATGCTCTCGATGCGCTCTTTCAGCAGCTTACTGGACGCCATGACTCTCGCCTCCCTCGTAGGCCTTCCATGCGTTCAGGATGGTGTCGGTCTGCTCGGGAGTGAGCTTGCCGGTGGCCGTGATGGCATCCATCGTGCCGGACACATCTGCATGGAACTGGCGAACAAAGGCAGCGGTGCGCGCCCGCTGCTCAGCGAGAGGCACTTCGTCCAGCATCCCGTGGGAAGCCAGCACAAGGATGACCACCTGCTCGGCGTCGGTCTTGGGCTGATAGAGCGGCTGCTTGAGCATCTCGGTCAGAGCCTTGCCGTGCTCGAGCTGATGGCGGGTCTCGGCGTCCAGATCGGAGCTGAACTGCGCGAAGGACTCCATGTCCTTGTACTGTGCCAGCTCGATACGCAGGTTGGCGTTGGCCTTCTTCATGGCCTTGGTCTGGGCTGCGCCGCCGACACGGGAGACGGACAGGCCCACGTTGACAGCCGGGCGGTTGCCGGCGTTGAACAGAGCGCTCTCGAGGAAGATCTGACCGTCGGTGATGGAGATGACGTTGGTGGGGATGTAAGCGGACACATCGCCTGCCTGAGTCTCAACGATGGGCAGTGCGGTGATGGAGCCGCCGCCCAGTGCGTCGCTCATGCGGCAGGAGCGCTCCAGCAGACGGGAGTGCAGATAGAAGACATCGCCGGGGTAAGCCTCACGGCCCGGAGAGCGGCGGAGCAGCAGGGAGATGGCACGGTAGGCCACCGCGTGCTTGGAGAGGTCATCGTAGACGATGAGGACGCTCTTGCCCTGCGCCATGAAATATTCAGCCAGAGCCGTACCGGCGTAAGGTGCGATGTACTGCAGCGGGGCGCTGTCGGAAGCGGTAGCCGCCACGATGGTGGTGTAGCTCATCGCGCCGTGCTTCTTCAGGTCTTCGGCCACGCGGGCGATGGAAGAAGCCTTCTGACCGATGGCGACGTAGATGCAGAGCACGCCGGTGTCCTTCTGGTTCAGAATGGCATCGGTGGCGATCGAGGTCTTGCCGGTCTGGCGGTCGCCGATGATCAGCTCACGCTGGCCGCGGCCAATGGGGAACATGGAGTCGATGGCGAGGATGCCGGTGTGGAGCGGCGTATCCACGCTCTGGCGCTCGAGGATGCCGGGGGCCTGCTTCTCGATGGGGTTGTAGCCCACAGCCTCGATGGGGCCTTTGCCGTCGATGGGCTCGCCCAGCGGGTCGATGACGCGGCCAAGGAAGCCGTCGCCCACCGGGATGCCGGCGCGCTTGCCGCTGCGGGTGACCATGGTGCCGACGCCGACGGTCTCAGCGCCGTCGAAGAGCATGATGCCCAGACGGCCCGGTTCAACGCTCTCCACCATGCCCTTGGCGCCATTCTCGAAGGTGACGATCTCGCCGTAGACGGCGCGGTCCATGCCTTCCACTTCCACGATGCCGTCGGCGGAGGAGATGACCACGCCGCCCTCTTCGCTGGTAGCGGCGGGCTTGTAGTCCTCGATGCGGGTCTTGAGGGTGGCCAGAGAGGGCTTGTCGGCCATCATCTGGTCAATGGCGTGGCGGCCGGAGTTATCGAAGACGCGGTCGCCGATCTGCAGCACATAGCCGGAGAGGAGGCTGTCGTCCACCGTGACGTTCAGGATGACCTCGGTGGCGTCGTACAGCTTCGCGACCTCTTTCTTGATGCGCTCCAGGTCCTCCTCGCGGGGGGTGCGGGCGGCACGGAGGTCAGCTTTGACGATGCGGTTGGCCGAGAAGAACTCGGTGCTGAATTCACTTGCCATTTTCAGCCCCCGCTTTCTCCAACAGGTCGTCCAGCAGGCGGGCGTCGTCCTGCTCGTTCAGGTTGCGGGCCAGCAGCTTCTCGCACATGGCGCGGGCCAGTGCAGTGGTCTGGGCGTCAGCCTGGCGCAGCTTGTGCTGGCGCTCGGCTTCGGCGGCAGCTTTGCCCTCGGCCAGGATGGCGTCGGCCTGCTGCTGGGCGTCAGCCAGCAGCTGCTGCTTGTCCTTTTCGGCCTGCTGCTCGTAGGCAGTGCGGCGGGCAGCAGCCTCGGTGTCCACATTGCGCAGCTTTGCCTGCGCGTCGTTCAGGGCCGCAGCGGCCTCCTGCTTGGAGGTCTCGGCGGCGTTCAGTGCGTCATCCACCTGCTTCTGGCGCTGTGCGATGATGTTCATGACAGGCTTGTACAGGAACTTGCGCAGCAGCAAAAACAGAACCAGAATGTTGACGACTGTATACAGAAGGTTCAGATTCAGAGTCAGCATTCGTCATGCCTCCGTTATCAACCCAGGAACAGGATGATGAGCAGAGCAACGACGAAGCCGAAAATTGCAGTACCTTCGGCCAGAGCTGCACCCAGCAGCAGGTTGGTCTGGATCTTACCGGAAGCTTCCGGCTGGCGGCTGATGGCCTCCGTTGCCTTGCCGGTGGCAATGCCGATGCCGATGCCGCCGCCGATGCCAGTCAGCGCTGCGATGCCAGCGCCCAGAGCTACGAGTCCGTTCATAATTATTTCTCCTTTTAATTTTAATCAATTTCCTCTTTGCCTCCCCTGATAGGGGAGGTGTCGCGCCGCAGGCGTGACGGAGAGGTTTACTCTTCTCCACCAATACTCTCTTTCATGAACAGCGAGGTGAGGAAGACAAAGACATAGGTCTGGATGAGACCATCGAACAAATCAAAGTACAGGCTGAAGATGGCCGGCACGAACACCGGGACCACCAGCTTGATGAGCTCCATGATGACGAAAGCGCCCAGCACGTTGCCGAACAGTCGCATACACAGGCTGGTGGGGCGGATGGCGATCTCGAGGATGTTCATGGGGGTCATGATGGGGGTGGGGGCGGTGAGGCTCTTGAGGAAGCCCTTGCCGCCCCGGGCATGGATGCCGGAATACTCGATGAGGCAGATGCTCATGAGCGCCAGCGCAGCGGTGACATTCAGATCCTTCGTGGGAGGCTTGATGCCGAACACGCCGATGAGGTTCGCACAGGCGATGTAGAGAGCCACCGTCATGAGGTAAGGCACATAACGTCTGCCCTGCTCGCCCAGCAGGCCCGTGAAGAAGTTGTCGATCATGGTGACGACCAGCTCAAGGATGGCCTGCCGTCTGGAGATGTGGTCCACCTTGAGGTTCCGGGTGAGCAGGATGGAGACGATGACCAGAAACAGCATGATGCCCCAGCTGACCACCACGGATTCCGGCACCTGCAGGCCGCCGAGGGAGATCATCTCCACATTCAGCTCCTCTTTCAGGGCCGCAGTCAATGCGTTCATCGCTTTGCCTCCTTTCTGAGCAGAGTCTTATCCTGAAGCGTAAAGGTATCGTTCGTTTTCACTCTATCTCCTTTCGTTTCTTTTATTAAAGCAGCTGTGCTAAAAATCAAAGAAGGTGCGTTTGTTTTATGGAAACACACCCTCTTTCTGCGCTCAGCGCAGCCCTTTTGCGTCTGGTATCATAGCACGATTGGTGCAGTTTGATAAGCCCTTTTGTCGATATTCTACTTTTTGTTATATCTTATTTCACACCTCAGCCGGGGATGTTGTGCATCTTGCTTAATAATGCACCGTCAAACTGTCCATTTTGACCAAATTCTTAGTCATTCCTTAGTGGTTCGTTTCATTTTTGAGGTAAAACGAAACCCTTTCGGCAAAATTATACGCCCCATGTATATCGGGTATATAAAATTCATATAGCTGTCAAGTGTGTGATACATGAAATTTTCTTAATCAGAAGCTTATCTTTATTAAGTAATATTACCTGTTTATAATATAGGACATAGGCTCACTGGGCGTTCTGTCCACCGCGGCGGAAGATAGCACGGAAGAAGTTTGGCAGTTCTTGCGCAGAGGTTTTCCACAAAAGGCCCTGCAGGCCGTCCAGACTGCGCAGGGAGGCTGTTTCAGTCGTGTGTTTGTATGAACAATACAGTTTTTTTGTCATTTCTTGAAAAAATATATTCAATTCATTGTGCATTCTGCGAATGGACAAACCGCGCCCGCGCGTGTATAATAAAGCCAGAAACCAGAGAAGTACAGCAGAAGCTCAAATGAGAGCTAACCCCGCTGACTTTAAGCAGAAAGGAGCGAAGACCGATGGTCGATATGGAACCCGCACAGTACGCACAGACTGTCGGGGTTCGCTGAGAAGCAAAACAGAGGCTCACCACAAACGGGATGCTTCCCCCGTATAAAAACACAACAACAAGAGCCGTTCTTGAGCATCAATAAAGCGAATAACAGAACAGTCTGTGAAATAAAATCCCTCGCGTTCAAATAGATCCGCCGAAGGTGATCCCAATGAAGAAAGCTTTTGCACGGAACGTCTTATTTGAATAACTCCAAAGGAGAAACTCCGATGTACTAAGTAATGACACTCCCTTCGCAAATCTAACTTGAAAGAATGTGGTAATATGAAATTCATCTCTGTGATTCGTATCCCGCACTCCAACGGTTAAGAAAAGGGTCATTCCAATGTACTAAGAAATTCATTCCCCTGCTGATCGTTCTTCACCGTTTCAAAGGAGAATCTTCTATGAAACGTCCGGTACAGACCGAAAAATGAAGAAACCGAGGTCAAGAGGCTATGACTCCGAAGAAGTAAGCATCCTGCCGACTGAGGGCTTGCAACCGCCTCGAGTCGGCAGGTTTTTTGTCTGATGTTTTCCAATGAAGCCTGCATCCTCCCGTTTTCCTGCCGGGAGGATGCGGGTTTTGTTTTGTCCCGGATATTTTGCGGCGGCAGGCGCAGGGCCTGTAGACTTTCGAATCTATTTCGTGTATACTTTTGCTCAGAAAGCAGCACTTACAAGGAGGCAGACCACTATGGCAAGCAATTTCGAGTTCTACTCCCCCACCCGGGTCATCTTCGGCAAAGGCACCGAACAGCGCGTGGGCGCGCTGGTGCGCGAATACGGCGGCACCCGCGTCCTCATCGTCTACGGCGGCAAGAGCGCCGTCCGCTCCGGTGTGCTGGACCGGGCTGAAAAGTCGCTGGCCGAGGCCGGCATTTCCAGCTGGACGCTGGGCGGCGTCGTGCCGAACCCCCACCTCGACAAGGTCTACGAGGGCATCCGCATCGGCAAAGAGAACAGCATCGACTTCCTGCTGGCCGTGGGCGGCGGCAGCGTCATCGACACGGCCAAGGCCATCGCCTACGGCCTGGCCGAGCCGGAAAAGGACGTCTGGGAGCTGTACGAACACACCCGCACGGCCAGCAAGTGCCTGCCGGTGGCCAGCATCCTGACCATCGCGGCGGCGGGCAGCGAAACATCCAACAGCAGCGTCATCACCCGGGTGGACACCCACCAGAAGCGGGCCTACAACGACGACATCAGCCGCCCGAAGTTCGCCCTCATGGACCCCGAGCTCACCAAGACCCTGCCCGACTATCAGACCGAGTCCGGCTGCGCCGACATCATGATGCACACCATGGAGCGCTATTTCACCAATGGCGGCAATATGGAGCTGACCGACGCGCTGGCCGAGGGCCTGCTGCGCACCGTGATGAAGAACGCGGTCATCCTCCACACCGACCCGACCAACTACGAGGCCCGGGCCGAGGTGATGTGGGCGGGCAGTCTCTCTCACAACGGCCTGACCGGCTGCGGCATCGCCTGCGGCGACTTTATGTCCCACAAACTCGAGCACGAGATGGGCGGTATGTTCGACGTGACCCACGGCGCGGGCCTCGCCGCCCTCTGGCCCAGCTGGGCGCGGTACGTCTACAAGGACTGCCTGCCCCGCTTCGTCCGCTTTGCCCGGAACGTCATGGGCGTGACCACCGACGGCACCGACGAGGAGATTGCCCTGAAAGGCATCGAGGCCATGGTAGACTTCTACCACAGCATCGGGATGCCCGCCAGCTTCCACGAGCTGGGCATCGACCCCACTGACGCGCAGATCGACGAGATGGCCCGCCGCTGCCTCGAGGCTTCCGGCTCCGCCCTCGGCTCGGCCAAAAAACTCGATCTCGACGACATGATCGCCATCTACCACGCCGCCAACCACTAAGAAACTTTTTCCCTTCCGCCCGGCACAGAGTATTTTGCTTACTCTGTGCCGGGCATTTCGTTGTCTTTTGTGTGCTTCATCTCACTTTTTTGGCAAAGAAGTGGAAAAGAGATGGGAAAAATAAGAGCATTTGCTTGAATTCTCTTTCATTTTTGTATCTCAGTCAGTATAATGAAGGAATAAAGAGAGCTTCGGTCCTTTTTTGCCGAAGCCTCTATTTCTGAATCGAAAAGTTTGGGGTATCAATTTCTATGACGAGAGAAGAGATGCAGGCCCGTCTCGAGGTTTGCCGCGAACTCTATACGGACGTCCGTCTTCTGGACGCAGATACTGTCAGCAGTATCCACGAAGGCACGCGCACCGACCCTTTCGGGCCGGACATCTGCTTTGCCTGCCGGAACAAGAGCGCCTTCTCCCGCCACTGCGCGGCCAAGCTGGCGCTGGCGACCAAGAGCAAAGCCTGCCGTCTGGAATCCTGCGGCACCGACATCGCCCACATCACGGCCCACTACTATGAGGTGGAGGGCAGGCCCTATATCCTCGAGCTCGTCCAGCGCACCCCCGGGCGCACCACCATCGACCCGGAGGACAGCGAAGCACTGATGAGCGAGGCATCCGGCTACGGCGTCAAGCTCTACCACGACAGCCTCACCTGTGCCTTCAACCGCCGCTATTATGAGGACGTCGTGCAGGGCTTCGAAGGCCCCTTCGGCGTCGCCATCATGGATCTGGACGATTTCAAGATCTACAACGACTCCTGCGGCCATCAGGCCGGCGACCTGGCACTGGAGGTGACGGCGGCGGTCATCCGGGACTGCATCCGTCAGACCGACACCCTCATCCGCTACGGCGGCGACGAATTCCTGCTCATCCTGCCCGGCTGCCCCATCGAGAAGATAAGATCCAAACTCGAGCAGATACGCGCCCGGGTGCAGACCACAAGCGTCCCCGGCTACCCTCACATCCATCTCTCGCTGAGCATCGGCGGCGTACTGCAGACTGCTGAGGATACCATGGAGACTGCCGTCCACTGTGCCAGCCGCCTGATGTATCAGGCCAAGGAGCACAAGAACACCGTCATCGTGGCCAGCTCCAGCGCAGTGCTGTCGGCCCCGGCCACCCTGCTGCCCAAGCAGAGCCGCCAGCAGATCCTGATCGCCGACGACTCCGCGATGAACCGGATGCTGCTGGCCGAGATACTGGGGACCGACTTCCGCATCCTGGAAGCCTCCAACGGCGAAGAGTGTCTCGAGCAGCTGCGCCACAACCCCGGCGACGTCGCACTGGTGCTGCTGGACATCAATATGCCGGTGCTGGACGGCTTCGATGTGCTGTCGGCCATGAACCGTGACCACTCCATCGAGGACATCCCGGTCATCATGATCTCCAGCGACGACTCCAAGGACATCATCCGCCGGGCCTTCGAGCTGGGCGTCTCCGACTACATCAACCGCCCCTTCGACGCCCGGACGGTCTACCGCCGGGCTTTCAATACCATCAGGCTCTACGCCAAGCAGCGGCGTCTGGTACGGATGGTGTCGGCCCAGACCCGCAAGCAGGAGCACAACACCACCATGCTGGTCAATGTGCTGAGCCAGATCGTGGAGTTCCGCAACGGTGAGAGCGGCTCCCACGTCCGCCACATCCGCATCCTGACCGAGAAGATCATGGCCCAGCTGCTGCGCAAGACCGATAAATACTCCCTCTCTTCCGAGGAGCAGGACAACATCACCCTCGCCTCGGCCCTGCACGACATCGGCAAGATCGCCATCGACGAGAAGATACTGAACAAGCCCGGCCGCCTGACGCCGGAGGAGTTCGCCGTCATCAAGACCCACACCACCGAGGGCGCGGCCCTGCTCCACCGACTGGAAAATTTCGACACCGAACCGCTTTTGCAGACGGCCTGCGGCATCGCCCGCTGGCACCACGAGCGGTGGGATGGCCGGGGCTATCCGGACGGCCTGGCAGGCGACGACATCCCCATCGGGGCGCAGCTGGTCTCGCTGGCCGACGTCTACGACGCACTGACCAGTGAGCGCTGCTACAAAAAAGCCTTCCCCCACGAAAAGGCCGTGCAGATGATACTGGGCGGCGAGTGCGGCACCTTCAATCCCCTGCTGCTGGAATGTCTCAAGGACATCGAGGGCAGTTTGCAGGCAGAGCTGAAAAAGGACTACCAGTCCGACCCCGCTGAACTCGAAGTATAAACGACGCGCACCCCTTCTCCACACAGAAGCAGAAGGGGTGCGCTTTTCTATGTTTGCCGAAAGTTTTCAACAACACAAAACTTCATTTTCCTATCACAAATTTCCATCTTCCTTTTGGGAGGAGCTGTCTGCGAAGCAGACAGAGAGGGCGATCCATTCTTATAAAGAATAGATGTCTATAAAATTTCTATATTTTACAAAGGTTTCGTTTTGTGGTTTGATGGAGCCAGAACGACTTGTTTTGCTGCATCGGGGCCGTCAAACCTGCGTGAATGGGGTCGTTTCCTGCGTGAATCGCTGTGTCTAAGCCCCGATGGTTATGTTATAATATGGTCATAAGGGAGGAACTGAGGATGGAGCTTCGATTTGCGGTCGTAGAAGACCGCCTGCCCGACGCTCAGCGGTTGGAGAGCCTTTTGCGGCTGGCTTTCGGCGGCGGGCAACCATTGGTCTGTGACCATTATGAGAGCGGCGACGCCTTTCTGGCGGCGTTCCCCTCAAAAAATTATCAGGTCGTTTTTCTCGACATCTGCATGGAAGGCACCAACGGCATCGAGACGGCGCGCATCCTGCGCCGGGCAGACCCCGACCTGCTGCTGGTGTTCGTGACCTCGTCCCCGGAATACGTATGGGACGCATTCCCCGTCCACCCCTTCGACTATCTGCTCAAACCCTACCGGGAAGAAAAGCTTTTCCAGCTGGCCGACGAGCTGCGGCGGGTGCTCTTCCGGGCCGAACCGGAGCTGGAAGTCCGCATCGCACGGCAGCAGGTACATCTCCCCCTGCGGAAGATCCAGTACGCCATGGCCCAGAACCACTACGTCCGCATCGTCAGCGACGACGGCGAGTGCCGGACAGTCTCCACTTTCTCCCAGGTGGAGCAGCTGCTGCGGGTGCAGGAGAACTTCCTCGTCTGCAACCGGGGCGTCATCCTGAACATGGACAAGGTGCTCCGGCTGGACTGTGACTGCTTCGAGATGCTGGACGGCACCTGCCTGCCCGTGCGTCAGAAGGATAAGAACACCCTGTTCGCCCAGTTCACACAATATCAGTTCCGCCATATGCGGCGGGAGCTATGACGCCGAGAGGAGGCCCGACCTTGGACTTTTCTTTATTTGGACGCTATTTTCTGGACCTCGCCGTCTTCTACCCAGGGGCATTCCTCTGCCTCGCGCCCCTGTGGGAGCATGTGAAGGCACCCCGGCGCACCGCTGTGCTGGCAGCCACTCTCGTCACGGTCATCTGCCTTGCAGCGGCGGCCCTCTGCGCCATCTTCGAACTTGACAGCAACATCCTGCTTCTGCCCACCCTGCTGGCGGCGTTCTGGCTGCTGCGCTGGCGGGTGGGTCCGGAAGTTTCCGTGAGCCAGACCGCCTTTCTCTTCTCCGTCTCCGGCGTCATGATGGCAGTCTGCTCCCTGCTTTCCGTGGTGCTCAACGCCCGGGCTGAGGTGGGCAACGACGCCCCGGCCTGTCTCGTCTCCACCTCCCTGCTCAAGCTGGGGCTCTCGGCCGTGCTCTGCATCATCTTCTGGTTCACCGCCGTCCAGTGGAGCCGCTGGCTGCTGCGGGAGTACCGGGGCGAAGCCTTCTGGCAATCGGCCTGGCCGCTGCCCACCATCTACGCGGCTTTCCTCGTCTTCTGTATGCCGCTGGACCCGGCCGTCGTGCTCATCAACCGTCTGATGATCATTTCTGTTCTGGCCGTATCCATCTCTCTGCTGGGCATCTTTTTGCTGCTGTACGAGATGTATCAGGTGGCCCGGGAGTATACCCGCAGCGCCCAGCTCGACCGGGAAAACCAGCTTCTGGCCGTGGAATCCCGCCGCTACACCGAGCTGCGGACCTATATGGAGCAGACGCGGCATCTCCGCCACGACTTCCGCCAGCACCTCCACGTCATCGCTGGACTCACCGAGGCCGGGCAGGTGGATGAGCTGAAAAATTACCTGCACCAGTACGAATCCGAGCTGAGCGAGGAGCGCCCCACCCTCTGCGCGAATCCTGCCGTGGACGCTCTGGCCGGTCACTACGACCACGAGGCCCACAGCCTCGGCGTGCCGGTGGACTGGCGGCTGGAGCTGCCCCGCCAGCTGGCCATCCCGGAGGCTGACTTCTGCATGATGCTGGGCAATCTGTTGGAAAATGCTTTCCACGCCAGCCAGAAGCTGCCGCCCGAACAGCGGCAGGTGAAGGTGCTGGTCCGGATGCTGAGCCCCGCCATGCTGGGCCTGCTGGTAGAGAACCGCTATGACGGTGTGCTCAAGCGCCAGCAGGGCATCCTCCACTCCACGAAACACGACGGAATGGGCATCGGCCTCGTCTCCATCCAGACGGCCGTTTCCAGATATGGCGGTTCTATGACCGTCGAGACCGAGAACGGTTTGTTCCGGGTGAATATTTTATTGAACCTTTAACCTCTCCGTCACGCCTGCGGCGTGCCACCTCCCCTATCGAGGGGAGGCTGAGAGGTCATGTTATCAAAAAAGGAGGACTCCACCATGAAAATGACCCGACGCAGCTTCCTCAGCGCTTCCGCTCTCACACTGTTGTCCTGCCAGCTGGCCCCTGCCGCCAGGGCAGACTGCCTTCTGTCCGACCTTTTCCACGGCGCAGACACCGCCCTGCCGCCGAAGCCTCTGACGGCAAAAGTTGTGGACGCCAACCCCTTTATGGGCCGCAGCGAGTCAAACATCCACCACGACTGCTACAACACCGACTCCACCGACGCCGTCCTCCCCGTGGGCATCTGCCCCGAGGTCAACGTGGCAATGGAAAAGACGAACCCCAACGCCTCCCCGGCCATCTTCTTCGACAACTTCGATAACCCCGTCAGCCCGTTCCTGGGCGGTCTGGCCATCCGCGACCTCGACGCAGAAGAAGTCCGCACCATCGGCTTTTTCTCTCCCGCCAAGCACGACGGCGGCGGCTATCTCATCCAAAGCTCCTATTCCTTTGTGGACGGGCGCAACCTCATCGTCTGCCCCACCAGCCACAACCATGTGCTGATGCTTCGTGCCACCGACGAGAACGGTACGCCTCTGCCGGTTTTTGAAAAGGTACTGGACATCAACATCAAGGAGGCCGCCGAGCGGGTGCTTGGCCGCAGCCTCGAGCAGAATCTGCTCTCCATCGTCTTTGACTACGACGGCAACCTCTGGTTCGTCACCGGCGGCTTCCGCATCTACCCCAGCCGCGGCCAGCAGGGCGCGATGGGCTACATCTCCCACAACGCCATCGAAACCATCCTTGCCGGCGGCACCGCCGACCTCGACCACGAAGTCCATGTCTACGCTCCCGCTCCGGGCGAAGGTGCTGAAAACGGCATTGCCTCCTGCCGGGAGGGTGCGGTCATCCTGACGAACCTTGCCTGCTACCTGCTGCGCGCCAACGGCGGCGTTGAAGTCGTCTGGCGCACTCCCTACGACAGCGTGGGCGCAAAAGACAGCCGCGAGGGCGCTGCCACCACCGGCGGCGGTCTGGCATGGGGCGGCGGCTGCTCGCCCTCTCTGAGCCGGGAGCTGGTCTTCTTCACCGACAACCTCGAGACGGTCAGCCTGATGGCTGTGGACATCCGCACCGGCGAAGTCGCCGCCAGCCACCCGGTCATCGACGAGCTGCCCGCCAACATGCCGGTGTCGGTGGAAAATTCGGCCATCGTCTACGACCACGGCAATGGCCGGGTCAGCACCATCGTCTGCAACTGGTTCGGCGCAGGCAGCCCCAACCTCGCAAAGCCCGACAGTGACTCGTCCATCCAGAGCTATGAGAACATCTACGACCGCAACTGGCTGCTCAAGGGCAACTGCATGATCATGCCCGGCGTCGAACGGGTGGACACCATCCGCACCGCCGACGGCTGGATCATGAAGAGCGTCTGGTGCCGCGACGACCTCAGCGACACTTCCATGATGAAGCTCTCCACCGCCACCGGCTATATCTACGGCTTCGTGCAGGACGTGGACAGCGGCATGTGGCAGTACATCGTGCTGGACTTCGACACCGGAAAGACCGTCCTCACCGTGGACGTCGCCTCCCTCTACGGCTACAACAACATGGCCATCGGTATGTACGCGGGCCGTGACGGCAACAAGCTCTACTGCCCCACCGGCTACAAAGAGCTTCTCCGCCTGCAGGACCGCTTCGTCTTCCTGCCCGAGATGCCCTACCGCAAAGTCGATCTGGACAAGACCTCCCGCCGGGTGCTTTCGGCGGCAGAGTTCCAGGCCGCTGGCGGCGCCGGCACCCCCGCAAGCTGGCTCCACACCGCCGCCCTCGACAACCTCCACCCCGCGACGACTGTTTCTTTCCGCATCAACGGCCTGACCGGAAATGCCGCCGACTATAAGCTCTTCGCCCTCGGCACGGATGGCCGCTACCACGAGGTGTCCGACTGGCACTTCGACGATGCCCCGGCCCGTCTCAGCGCGAAGAAGGTCTACACTATCTGCCTCACCGCACAGGACGGCGGCAGCTTCGACCTCTCGCCCGACGCCAAGGAAGTCACCCTTTCCATCGTTCTGGCCCGCTGAATCTGACAAAGCAGGAGGACTCCCGCCATGAAAATGACCCGCCGCGATTTCCTCAAGCTCTCCTCTGCCGCTGCCGCCGCCTGCGGCGTCACGCTGCTGCCGGCCCAGAAAGCCGATGCGGCTTCTGCCATCCAGACCCTGCTGGAAGAAGCTTATCTCTACGCCTTCCCGCTGGTGCTCGTGGACGCCACCAAGACCGTCTCCACCAACACGAAGACCGCTTCCGCCAGTCGCGCCCCCGTCAACCAGTTCATCCACGCCCGGAAGCTGCTGGACGCTTCCAGCCGCACGGTCGTCAGCCCCAATGTGGACACCATCTACACGCAGGCGTGGCTGGACGTCAGCGCCGAGCCTCAAATCTACGTCGTGCCGGAGGCCGACCGCTTTTTCAACGTGCAGGTACTGGACGCATGGACGAACACCGCCGCCGTGCTGGAAGCACCCGGGGCCTACGCCATCGCCTACTCGAGCTGGGAGGGCACGCTGCCCGAGGGCGTCCGGCGCATCGACATTCCCACCCGGACGGTCTGGACCATCGCCCGCATCATGCTCTCCGGGCCGGACGACCTGCCGAACGTGGCGGCGCTTCAGGGCCGGATGCAGCTGATGCCCCTCTCGGCCTACCCCGCCGGGCTGGCCGCTGCGCCGGAAGGGAGCTATTCTCCGGAGAACGATTTCGTCCCGGTGCAGAAGGTACTCGCCATGACGCCGCAGGAGTTTTTCGACACCGCCAACCGGCTGATGGAGACAGACCCGCCCGCCGAGGCGGACGCGCCTCTTCTCCGCAGCCTCGCGGCCCTTTCCGTCGGCCCGGGCCAGCAGTTCGACGCCTCCGCCCTCGGCCCTCTCGGCGGGCTGCGCTGGAAGCGGCTGCTCCTTCAGCTCAAGAGCAGCCTCCGGGCACAGGCAGCACGCTATTCCCGCCAGATGGGCCAGTGGATCTACTATGGCGACCCCATCGGCAATTTCGGCACCGCCTACGACTACCGGACGATGGTCGCCCTGATGGGCCTCGGGGCCAACACCACCGACATCGCCATCTACCCGCGCACCTCCACCGACAGCGCCGGGGCCGACCTTACGGGCCAAAAGACCTACACGCTCCACTTCGACGCCCTCCCGCCCACAGTGGGCAACGGCTTCTGGTCGGTGACGGCCTACGGCGAGGACAACTTCCTCATCGACAATCCCATCAGCCGCTACTGCGTGAACGATCGTTCCGGCCTCCATCGGAACGCCAACGGCTCGGTGGACGTCACCCTCTCCAAGGACGCGCCCGAGGACACTACCAACTGGCTCCCCGTCTCGGACGAAAAATTCCACCTTTTCCTCCGCATCTATAAGCCCGACTGGACGGCGCTGGACAGCTTCCCGCCGCCGGTCATCTCTGTGAAGTAGCAAAAACGCCATCTGCGTCTCGGCGCAGATGGCGTTTTCATCGTTACAGCGTTTTACAGGGTGCTCAGCAGGCGGTGGCCGCCGTTCTGGTCGGCGGCATAGCGGGTGGTGCGGTTGACCTGATTGTCCAGCGGCAGGCCCTCGGCGTAGCGCTTGAGGTTGTGGATGAAGATGTCCACGATGTTGTCCAGCGTCTTGGGCAGGCTGAACTTGCCGGAGTTGTGGGGCGTGATGATAGCGCCCGGCTCGCCCCACAGCGGGTGGTCGGCAGGCAGAGGCTCCGGGTCGGTGACGTCGAGGCCCGCGCCGAAAATTTTGCCGCTGCGCAGGGCCTCCACGAGGGCGTCGCTGTCCACGGTGGTGCCGCGGCCCACGTTGATGAGGATGGCACCGTCCTTGCAGCGGGCGAAGCGCTCGGCGCTGAACAGCTTGTTGGTCTCAGGGGTGCCGGGCAGGCTCAGGGCGATGAGGTCGGCCTCGGGCAGCTCCTCGTCCAGCTGGCTCTGGGCCACCACACGCAGGCAGTAGTCCGGGCAGGGCGTGTCGGGGTGGACCGTGCGGCGGACGCCCACCACCTCAGCGCCCAGCATATGGGCGCGGCGGGCGAAGTTGGAGCCGATGTCGCCCATGCCGACGCAGAGCACCCGCGCCCCGGTGATGCCCCTCACGGGGCGGTCAATGGGAGCCCACTGGCGCTGGTTCTGGCGGTCGCGGTAGAGGAACATATCCTTCTGGATGCCCAGCCACATGGCCAGCATCCACTCGCTGATGGCCAGACCGTAGGCACCGGTGGCGTTGGTCACCATGCAGTTTTCGGGCAGGACGCCGGGCTTCAGGTAGGCGTCAGGGCCGGCGGAGTTGGACTGGAACCACTCGATGTGCTTGTTCTGGCGGATCATCGACACCGGTGCGTTGCCCAGCACGACATCGGCCCAGAGCACATCTTCGGCGTGGACGTCGTCCAGCGCGTTGAAACGGAATTCAAATTCCGGCACGGATGCCTCCAGCGCGGCGCGGTGGGCGTCGTTCAGGGGCAGACATACCAAAACTTTTTTGTGCATAGGGATACCCTCACTTCCTGTGTATTCTTCTATAAGAATACTCTCCCCCGCCCCGCTCCGCAAGAGGCAAAAGGACCGCTTTCTTAAGAATTCCTTCGGAGCTTATCCCACAAATCCCAAGAAGTATGTGATAAGCTGTCCACAATGCAGAAAATCTGCTATACTGATACTATGCAATACAGGAAAGGAATCATAGACTATGCAGACCATCATGATCGTAGAGGATGACCCGGACATCCGGGACGGCGTGCGCATCCTTCTGTCCGGGGAGGGCTACCGCATCCTCGAAGCCGAAAACGGCCCCCGCGCCCTCAGCCTGCTCACACCGGAAGTCGATCTGGTCATCCTCGACATCATGATGCCCGGCATGAGCGGCCTGCGGGTCTGCGAGGAGATACGAAAGACCTCCACCGTCCCCATCCTCTTTCTCACCGCAAAATCGCAGGAATCCGATAAGCTTCTGGGCCTGACGGCGGGCGGCGACGATTATCTGGCCAAGCCCTTCTCCTTCGCGGAGCTGAGCGCCCGGGTCAAGGCTCTGCTGCGGCGCTACTGCGTCTATCAGGGCAAAGACCAGGCCGAACCTCACCGCCCCAGGCCCGACGCCCAGATGCTGGAGCTCCACGGCGTGCGCATCGCGCTGGACTGCAACCGGGTCTGGGTGGACGAGCAGGAGGCCGACCTGACCGAGACCGAGTACAAGATCCTCAAGCTGCTGATGCAGAGCCCCCAGCGCATCTTCCCGGTGCAGGTCATCTACGAGACCGTGTGGGGCGAGTCGTATTTCTACGTCTCCAACGGCACCGTCATGGTGCATATCCGCAATCTGCGGATGAAAGTAGAGCATAACCCTCAGAATCCTCAGCGCATCTGCACTGTCTGGGGCAAAGGCTACCGCTTTGCGGCGCAGGAGGACGGCAATGGCAGCACCTGAAAAGCACGGTCTGGCGAAACAGTTCACCCGGCTCATCGTCCTGTCGGGGCTGGCAAGCTTTCTGCTGCTGGGCTTTCTGCAGGTGGTGCTGAACAAGGGCCTCCGTCTTTATTTCGACCAGCCCGAGGTTCAGACCAAAGCTTCCCAGTATCAGGTCAACGAGCTGCAGAACTATATCACCGAAAATTCCCTTTCCAGCACAGACATCAAAAAGCTCACCGACTGGACGCGGAGCCATCGCTATAACCTGTTGGAGCTTTACCGCGACCAGAAGCTCATCTATTCGTCCTACGCCCCCCGCCACTACTACAAGAACAACGACCCGGAGGCCCCTGAGCTGACCGACAGTCACCAGCACGGCCCCTTCTACGACTGGTCGCCCGTCTACATCCTGAACTTCTCGGACGGTGAGATCACGGCTCTGCTCTACTACAACGGTTTCGACGCCTGCTACAGCACCGGCTGTGACCTCCTGCTCATCATCTGCCTCGCATCCTTCCCCCTCTTTTTCCTCTGGGGGAGCCGGGGCATCGTGAAGTACATCGTCCAGCTCAGTGAAGAAATTCAGGCCATGGAGGGCGGCGACCTCGACCACCCCATCACGGTGCAGGGCAGCGACGAGCTGACGACGCTGGCGTCCAGCCTCGACTCCATGCGTCTCACCCTCCGCCAGCAGCACGAAGACGAGGCGGCCGCCGCCGCCAAGGTGAAGAACCTTATCACCGAGATGAGCCACGACCTCCGCACGCCCCTGACCACCCTGCTGCTCTACACCGAGATCCTTCGCCACCGCAAATATGAGACGACGGCGCAGGCCGAAGATTACCTTGCCAAGATAGACACCAAGGCCCGCCAGCTCAAGCAGCTGTCGGACAACCTCTTCGAATACGCCCTCGTCACCCGGGATACCGTGGCCGTCCTCGACCCGCCGGCCCGCTTCTCCCAGATATTCGAGGAGCCGCTGACCGAGATGGTGGGCGAGCTGCAGGAGCGGGGCTTTGCCTGCGCCCTCGAGCTGGGCGAGGAGGACGACACCCTCACCGTAAAAGAGCAGTACGTCCGCCGCATCCTCGACAACATCACCTCGAACCTGCTCAAATACGCCGACCCGGCGCAGGACATTTCCGTCCGCTTCGTCAAGGAGAACGGCAAAGCCGGGCTTGCCTTTGAAAATGCCGTCCTCCCCGGCCAGCACCGCACCGACAGCACCAAGGTCGGCCTCACCAGCATCGAGACCATGATGGAAAAGATGCACGCAGAATGCCGCATCGAGCAGAGTGGCGAACGCTTTTGCATCACGCTGCTGTTTCCCATCACCATCTGAAATCGCTTCTTTAGTCCCTCTCCATGAGGGGCTTTTTCTTTTCCTGCAAAGGCTCTCCCTTTGGGAGAGCTGGCGCGAAGCGCCTGAGAGGGCAAGGCAGCTACAGCAGAGCCGCCGCACTGCGATAAGCAAGCTCTTTTGTCAGAGCGATCCTATCGCTGTGTCTGAACTTTTCCTTCAGCATCCTTGCCCTCTCCGTCACCTGCGGTGACACCTCTCCCAAAGGGAGAGGCTTTTACGTCCTGTGAAACTTTTTCATAAAAAATTCAAACCTCTTAAGTCCTTCTTAATAAATTTCTCGGGCATTTCCTAAGATTTGGAATATATACTTCTCCCTGTCAGATGGGGAGAAGTGCTCCCCGCGAAATCTCTTAGGAGGGGCAAATCACCATGCTATCAAAAAAGAAACCACAGGACAAGGTCGCTCCTCGGGCGTGAAGCCCTTTATCAAAAAGCACTGGAAGCCCATCACCGCCGCCATCTGCGTGGCAGTGGTGGCCGCAGCCGTGCTTGTCCCGAAGAACAGTGCAAAGCCCGCTGCCGCCAGCGCCCAGTATGTTGAGACGAGACCCGAAAAGCGGAACATCGTCAACAGCTACAGCGCCGACGGCACCATCACCGCCG
>ENA-UOJO01002546-UOJO01002546.1-human-gut-metagenome-genome-assembly--contig:-P57-NODE-2546-length-19026-cov-8.755838_pt1 | contig 19026 bp, 40 predicted proteins | sample MGYA00242351_ERZ723898 | MGnify/ENA metagenome assembly ERZ723898 | reverse complement strand
TTCTTTAGTAGAGTATTTGAGGGTGCTAAAAATATAGTTAGCGGAGTATTCGACGGTTTTGGAAATATTGCCTCTAATGCTTACAACTCAATAAAAAATGTATTTAATGGTATTGGCGGCTTCTTTAGTGATATATTTGGAGGAGTAAAAAATACAATAGATAACGTTCTAGGTGGTGTAGAAAATACAATTAAAAACATAAAAGGAGCTATTAATGGGATTGCAGGTAAACTTGGCGGACTGTTCAAAGGTTCTATGGTAGTAGGCTTAACAGATGTCAATCTATCTTCTAGCGGGTACGGTTTAAGTACGAACAGCGTATCAAGCGACAATAGAACGTATAACACATTCAACGTACAAGGTGGGGCTGGCCAAGATGTTTCTAACTTAGCACGAGCAATCAGACGAGAATTTGAACTAGGGAGGGCTTAATGGTAAGACAGTACAAAATACATACCAATTTAGACGGAACAGATGATAAAGTTTGGGACGTTACAAATGGAAAAGTTAGATTTTACCAGCCCTCTAATTTAGGGTTACAATCAACTAATAATATTTGGCAAAGTAATGGTATTGGAGTAATGGGAACACGCTCGATTACTCAATCTCAAATAGAGTTTAAGCTAGAAACATTTGGCGAAAGTTTGGACGAAAACTATCAACTAATGAAAGACTTCATAAACGATATTCTTAAACAAAAATTCGTTACACTTGAATATCAAACAGAAATTTTTCAGGTATATGCTGATTTAGCTTTAGCAGAAGTTACTAAAACAGAGGGTTACGGCAAAAATGGAACTTTCAGCGAAAAGATAACTTTTGATATAATTACAAAGTGGTACACTTACGAAAATCTAACTCTTGACAAAATTCAAAATGGTAAAGTTATCGCTGGTAAGTCTAAAATTTATGGTGGAACAGCACCAGGAGACTATAAATATGTCAAAGGAACTTCTTACACTTATTATGGAGAAAGCAATATAGACCGTTTAAGTCGTTGGGATATAAAAGATGAAATATTTAGTTTTATGGGAATATTATATCCGCAACGTCCTAAAACACCTGCTGGAGTTAGATTTTTAGACGATACTGGAAATGAATACACTGCGATTGTATTTAAGACGGAACAGTTACAAAACTATATTTTAATCAATACAGATGTAAATGATGAAGTTTATCAAGGCTGGAACGGTACGACTTCATTAAATTTATTCCCTGTAATGGACTTTGAACGATATAGAACACGTATAATCGAACACGGTCAAATGGAGTTAATCAACCTTACCAAGGCGGAATTTAAAATTAAGAGAAAGGCGGATTTCATTTAATGTTAGAAGCTAATGTTTATGATAACTTTAATCCGAACTATTATAATATATCTGATTTTAATCTTCCTAACGGTAAAAAGGACAAAAGAGGGCTACCCATACCAAAAGCGAGATGTCAAGTTATTAACTATGAGTTATGGGAAACAGGTTATCTTTACACTTCGTCAGCTACATTGACGGTTTCGGTAGAAGTTGGGGATATTGTTCAAATTCTTTTTCCTGAAGTTGTTCCAGTCGAGGAAGCTCTAGGTCAAAAGAAAAAGTTAAACTTAGATATGGTTTATCTTGTGACAAGCGTAGATGAAAGCAATAAAGTCACGCTAAAGAACTATTTTTGGGCAATGATTGAAAGCCTAGATGTTCCTAATGCAATAACTAAAACGACAAACTTTGCTATCATTGATTATCTAATTGACCCTAATAAAAATAATTTAATGAGTTATGGTTATTTCTTTAATTCAAGTATTTTCGCCGGAAAGGCTACAATTAACCGAAAAGCGGAAACTTCATCAGCTCATGACGTAGCCAAAAGGATATTTTCTAAGGTTCAATTTCAACCGACAACAACTATTCAACACGCTTCGTCTGAAATAGACCCTAGAAACTTATTATTCATTAACTTCGCCTCTAGGAGCTGGAATAGAAATAGAATCACGACAAGGGTAGATATTAAGCAAAGCGTATCAATGGACACGGAGACAATAGTAGAACGTTCAGCTTATAATTTTGCTGTTGTGTTCATTAAGAATAAGGCAACAGATGACTATACAGACCCTCCTAAAATGTATACAGCCAAAAATAACGGCGATGTCATTGATTATAGCACTTATCATGGAGACGGAACAGACTTGCCAGATGTAAGGACAGCAAAAACATTATTTTATGACAGAGATGACCACGGAAACCCTCCAGACATATCTACTATCAAAGCAGAAATTTCTCCCTCTACTATCGTCACGAGGTTAATATTTAATCAAAACGAACTTTTGCCTTTGTATGTTAATGACTTAGTAGATATATGGTACGAAGGTAAACTGTATTCAGGTTACATAGCAGATAGAGTTAAAACAGAGTTCAATGATAGACTTATTTTTGTAGAAAGTGGAGACAAGCCGAATGTTATATGAGTATGTAGCCACTTATGGCGACAAATATAGAATAGATAGCTTTAAAGGGTATAGAGAGCTACGTAAAGACCACTTAGAACTTTTATCTGGTAAAGTATACTATAATAGCGAAAACACGCTTAGAATTGAAACTACACTCTTGTATGAAGTTGGTCAATTTGTATCAATTGGTGGTTATCCGTATGGCGGTAGAAAATTTAGATTATTAGAACTTTCAATTACTGATAACCCAGTTTTAGATAAAGCGAAGATAATTTCAAGAAAGGTAAAAAATGACAATTAAAAACTTCACATTCTTTAGTCCAAATAGTACAGAGTTTCCAGTAGGTTCAAATAATGACGCTAAACTCTACATGATGTTATCAGGAATGGACTACACAACGTTCAGGCGTACCGACTGGAGTTCTCCTGTTAATACAGCCTTAAACGTTCAATATGTTAATACTTCTTTCATTGTGGCTGGTCGTTACTTTGAATTGATTAATGAGACCGTAGCCCTTAAGGCTGACTCGTTAAACTATATTCACATTAATATCGATTTGACGAAAACGACAGCACCGGTTAGCGTATCTTGCGAAACAGCAGATAACAGTAATAAAATTGACTTGAACAATGCCTCTGGGGTTTATAAACGTGTCGTAGACATCATTACAACTAATGGTCTGGGAGTGACGAACCGTGTAACACCTACTCAAAAAACAACTGTGGGAGATTTAACTTCTAACAGTCTTAGAACAGGCGATTTAGAATTCACTGGAAACTTAAAAACTCCAGCGAAAAGAATTCTTTTTTCTGGTGCTTCGTTGTTACTTGACGGAGATGTCGTCAATGTTTCTAAAAATATATCAGACTGCGCTAATGGTTGGATTCTTCACTTCACAGAGTTTAAATCACGTATGAACGGAAATACAAAAAACTCACTTAATCAGTGGTTCTTTATTCCTAAAGAATCAGTACAGTTAGCTGATGTAGGGCATTCTTTCGCTCTTGCTAATTCTGCTGGCGGTGTTGCAACTAAATTTGCATATTTGCAAGGTAATCGAATCACAGGTCATGGGGTAAACAATAACACATCTTCAAAACAATTCTCACTACAACACGTATTGGAATATTGATAAATATAATTTAGAAAGCAAAATAAAATGGTAACTAGAATGATTTTAATAACTATCTTAATTTTAGCGATTCTTTTCGCTACGTGGGTCAAAGATAGAGAAAAGATGAACCCACCTTTCAAACGTAGACTTGTGATTGATTTGACGGTAGTCTTCGCGCTATGGGTTTTATATGCAGTCTTTCACTTTACACAAACACCCTCAACTTCTGATATCGCTAAAACTGTAATTAATGTAGGCTTACTATACTTTGTAGGACAGTTTGTTTATTTAATCGCAAAAATCAGCCCTATGTTTGACGGTTTGGTTAAACTCATTAAAAAGAGTGGCGTGAATATTCCTGAGGCGGATGAAGAACAAACGGAGGATAAAAAAGAATGAATATAACTAACGCTGGTGTACGTGGTTATAATCCTACTGGGGTTGTAATTCATAATGACGCTGGTTCAAACGGTGCTAACGCTGGCTTCTACAACAACTGGTTACCTAATCATAACCCTGAAAATGGCTTTGCTCATGTTTATATTGCCTCTGACGGGCGATTGCAGGCTTCCGACTTCTCTAATATGGCATACCATTGTGCTAACTCATACGGTAATGCAAATTATGCCAGTTGGGAAGTATGCCAATCAGAGGGCGATTTAAATCAGTTCTTGAGGAATGAACAAGCGGTACTAGATGACGTAGCTAAATATATGAAACAATGGGGACTAACTCCTAATCGTGATACTGTGAAGCTACATCAGGAGTTATCATCTACTTCATGTCCTAGACGTTCAGTAGAGGTACATGGTGGTACGGTGGAAAGTTGTCGCTCATACTTTATCGCAGAACTAAATAAGCGCCTTACAGGGCAAACTGTAAGCACAGATAACAATAACACAACAGAAAGCGGAGAAATTAAAATGTTTCTAATTAATTGTAAAGACACTAAAAATTGGTATGTATGCAATGGAGTATCAGCACGACATGTTAAAACAACTCGTATGCTCGCCGGTTTCCAAGGTAAATTTGGAGCAATCAAGTTACCAGAAACAGTTATGTATCAAAAGGAATTTGAAGCAGAATATGGAAAAGTAGACTAATAAAAAAAAGCCACCTTAATTGGTGGTTTTCTTTTGTAATTGAATATATCCTACTTTCTATTTTATAAATTTTCTCATTACCACTTTGTTGCTTAATTGCTTACCTGATTAATTGCTTCAATAATATTATTGCCGGTATTTATTAGAATTTCATCACTTACAGTTACACTATTTCTTGAAAATAGTTCTTTCTCAATCTTCATGAAGTGCATTGATTTAGCTAAAAACTGAGCTGATGATTCATAGTATAATGTTTCTAGTTCATCATCTGAAAGCTGTGTTAAATCATCATTAGCAAAAGTTGTAAGTTTTCGCTTAATCTCTTTGCCATTGTCATCTTCTTCTACGTAAAAACGTCTCATCTATTCACTCCTCTAATTTAAAATTTTTCAATAATATACCTTTTAGAACCAAGCTCAAAGCTGATTAGATAATTATTGAAAGGGTCATTCTTGTTCAAGTCATTCGCAATCTTTCTAGCTGTTTGCTGTGGATTTTTTGAACTATTAATCTCACTCGTATAATTGTGTAATATCATCTCATTGCCTCCCTTTGCATTCTACGCTTCAAACGTTGTTTATATAGATATTCTTTACTTGGATTTAAACTATCCAATAACTCATCTAATAAGTCCAAAACCTTTCCTCCAGAACCTGCACTATCCATTTTTTTAAGTGTAAGCTCGTGCAATTCATCATCATTGAAAAACATAGTAAGATAAGGGAATACTACGGTATGTGGTAAACTCAAGCGTGATTTAGTTGTATGTAACTTAGGACATGTACCTGTCTCATCTTTAATTTTTAACTCAAGTTGGTTGATTCCGATACCTTGCTCTTTTAGTACGCTAGTAATTCTTTCATATAAATCTTCGTTTGTCATTATGCTATAACCTCAATTATTTCTGTATGCTTTTTAACTTCATATCTTTGTTCTTCTGGAAGCAATTCATTCCATTTTAAAGCCTCTTTTTTGTCATAAAACTTACGTGATTTAATTTCTTTTTCCAATATCCAAGATACTGTGTAGTATGTGAATTCGTCTTTCATTATCCAATTACTCCTGTCTTTATGTTTAATCTTTGCTGACTTGATAAGTGATATAAATTGCACCACTTGCAGTAATAAGCTCTAACTGGTATCTTATCAGCTTTCTTTTTGTTATGCTGGGCATTTACTATTGAATATAAAGCGCCCATTTTTGTGTATTTGCGTTTTTTACACATATTATTCACTAGCTTTCTTAACCATTGCTTGCTGAAAAGTTATATTATTTCCTTCAATCATATTACTTTGGATTTCTCCTTGTTTAATAAACCCTTTTTGTTCTAATTTAATTACTTGTTTTGTTAATCCTTTTAATGTAAATGCTGTTGCTACTTTAATTTTGTCCTTAGGTTTTCTGTTAAATAATTTCATTTGTTTTTTCACCAAAACTTTCTATTTTCATGTCTTCGTAATTAATTATCGAAAACACTCCATTCATTTATCGTAAATAATTCAAAGCCGTTCAGTTTGCTTTGTTTTTTAATTTCCACTTGGTTTCTATCTAGGTCTATCAGCAGTTCGATTACAGGTCTACCAATATCAAGCCACCTGATGACTGTATTAGCTTTAAGACCGAAATACTTAGCACATTGAGCCTTACAACTAAAGTGTAATTCTTCTTCCGTCATAGGGTTATAAGCTACTACATTTATAGCTTTTTGCATCTCCGTTATTTAACCTCCTTTTCTATAAGACTATAATAACAAAAAAAGTTAATGCTGTCAAACATTAACCCTTTTTAATTATTTTATTCCTTCCCAGCGTTCAAAATCATCAGCTAGTTCTTGTATAAAGCCCATAATATCGTCAGTAGTGTACTCTGTGAGCTCATTCTCGTTACTTAAGTTAGCAAGTTCTCCTGCATAGTCTAAAGCCTTGTTATGGTCTTTGTCGTAGCTTTCACCCTCTTTCTTGCCAGCTCTTACTAGATACTTCAATACCTGCATTGTATACCACCCTACAAGCTCTTCATAGTTAAAATTATGTTTCAAGTATTCATTAAGTTCAACACCGTATTCGTTGGCATAGTGCTTATTTGTACTGTAATTCATTAGATGTTACCTCCAAGCCATGCAATAAGTAACGTCGCAAGCATACCTATCCAAGTGATAGCGATAAGTGTAAAACCGACACCTGCAATCATCATTAAAGTTTTTATTGTATCTTTCATTTTGTTCTCCTTAGTTTGATTGTCTGTATTTTTCCATTACTTTAGGGTATTTACTAACAAATTGCAATTGTTCTTGATGTAAACGACCTGACCAGTGGAATAGTCTATCAATTTCAGCTAAAGCATTGAATCTTTGGTATACCTCTTTAATGTAAAACTCTGCGTTTCCTAATGACTTCCAATGTGCTGACGTTCTCACAGAGTACCCATTTTCAGCAAGTTTTTGCGCGATAATATCAGCCTTTTCTTTTTTCTTCATCAGGCTATCAATCTCTTTAAATATAATCTTTAACAATTCCACTTGATAGTTTTGCACTATTTCTTCAGCTGTCACTCTCCGCCCTCCAAATCATTAATTTCTTCTAAAGTTTCCCAACCCATGTCTGTTTTAAAACTTTTAACTTCTCTCTCTACTTGCGGCAAAGACGGGTCTGTTTGTATATAATTCCACCATTCAGAGCCGTCATATTCCCCTCGCTTCATGATGAAATCTTTCCCTTTAAACATCAGGTTGCATGCTATTTCTTGGCCGCCAAAACCACTATCATAATTCGTTTTTTTCATCAATTCGAGTGCTTTATTTGTATTAATTTTTGTTCTTGTACTACCAATATATTCAATATCGGCAATCGTTTTATCATGGGATGATAAAATTTCTACTGTTTCATCATATAAATTCATTTTTCGCGTTCTCCTCTATTTATAACTTTAGTCTATCAAATTACTTTTACTTTGTCAAATATTAACTGTTTTTAACCATAAATAACTTTTCACATTTATCATTCCTTGTTCTACTTTGAATATTACTACGTGCTTTATCAAAAGAATATACAGCTTCAAAACGTTTGTCTGAAATTGAATAACTTGAAATTATAACGATATTATTTTTAGCCATTTTAAATGCCCAATCGTAAAACTCTTGACTATTGAATGAATTAATATAACCATATTGTGTTGTTCCCTCATAAGGCGGATCAAGATATAATATAGCTCCAGAAACTTCACTAAAATCATGATAACTTTTGTTTGTTGCTTTTACTTCGTCAATTCGTTCAAGTCGTTCAAGTTGTCCAAGTTGTTCAAGTTGAACAAGTCGTTCAAGTCCGCTAAGTCTTATAAGTTGTTCAAGTTGTTTAGGCTGTTCAATTGCTCTCTTATATGTTTCTGTCTGTTTATAACCACTAAAAACATCATGCTTTTCAATTATTTCTTTAGCTAGATTATATTTCAAATCTGAAATTTCTTTAGAATATAAATAGTAATTCTTTTGATTTCCAAAAGAGTTAATCAGCAATTTCAAAAAGTCGTCTGTTGTCTTGTTCTCTTTAGCCTTGAGCTCGGCAAACTCTGTACGTGAAACAATTAGCGTTTTAATCCACTCACGGTCTTTAGAGATAACTCGCTCAAAAGCGTTAGTTATATCCTTGTCTAAGTCATTGTAATACACTTCTAAACCATTTAAAATACACTCGGCTGTAATTGCTCCGCCTCCTCCGAAAATGTCGTATATCGGTTTAGTTGTTCCAAAGTTCTGTTTGATAATTTCAACTATTTTCTTGCTTATTTTTTTCTTACTTCCTTGATATGGTAATCCGATTGGTTTACCTTTTCTAATTTTCTTCTCGTCTAACTTAAGCATTATTTGTTGTCTTTCTAATTTGATATGTTTTTAACCATAAACAATTTCTCATTTTTCGCTTTGATGTTTTCTCCACCTTGTAAAGTGCTACGTGCTTTGTCAAAAGAATATACAGCCTCAAAGCGTTCATCTGAAATCGAATAACTTGAAATTATCACGATATTGGTTTTAGCTATTTCAAATGCCCAGTCATAAAACTCTTGACTATCGAATGAATTGGTATAACCTTTTTGGCTACTCCCTTCATAAGGTGGATCAAGATATAATATAGCTCCAGAAACTTCACTAAAATCATGATAACTTTTGTTTGTAGATTTTATTTTATTTAATTTTTGAAGTTGTTGGAGTTGTTCAAGTTGTCCAAGTCGTTCAAGTTGTTGAAGTCGTTTATCATTTTCTTGTTTAGCATTATAAGTAGCCCTCTTGTATGTTTCTGTCTGTTTATAACCATTAAAAACGTCATGATTTTCTATAATTTCTTTAGCTAGATTATATTTTAAGTCTGAAATTTCTTCAGAACATAAGTATGATTTCTTATCATTCCCAAAAGAGTTGACTAGCAACTTCAAAAAGTCGTCTGTTGTCTTGTTTTCTTTAGCCTTAATCTCGAAGAACTCCGTATGTGAAACAATAAGGGTTTTAATCCATTCGCGGTCTTGCGAAATAACTCGTTCAAAAGCGTTAGTTATATCCTTGTCTAAGTCATTATAATGGACCTCCAAGCCATTTAAAATACATTCGGCTGTAATTGCTCCGCCTCCTCCGAAAATGTCATAAATCGGCTTGTCTGTTCCAAAGTTCTGTTTGATTATTTCAACTATTTTCTTACTTATTTTTTTCTTGCTTCCTTGGTACGGTAATCCAATAGGTTTTCCTTTTCTGATTTTCTTCTCATCTAACTTAAGCATTAAAAGTTCCTTATCTTTCTAATTTGATATGTTTTTAACCATAAATAATTTCTCACATTTACCATTTCTTTGTCCACATCGAATAGTGCTACGTGCTTTATTAAAAGAATATACAGCTTCAAAGCGTTCGTCAGAAATTGAATAACTTGAAATTATCACAATGTTAGTTTTGGCCATTTTAAATGCCCAGTCGTAAAACTCTTGACTATCGAATGAATTGATATAACCGTCGTGTCTTGTCCCCTCATAAGGCGGATCAAGATATAATATAGCTCCAGAAACTTCGCTAAAATCATGATAACTTTTATTTGTTGCTTTTACTTTGTCAAGTTGTTGAAGTCGTTCAAGTTGTTGAAGTCGTTGAAGTTGTTGAAGTCGTTGAAGTTGTTGAAGTTGTGGGAGTCGTTGAAGTTGTTCAAATCGTTTATGCTTTTCAATCGATCTCTTATATGTTTCTGTCTGTTTATAACCGATAAAAACGTCATGCTTTTCTATAATTTCTTTAGATAGATTATATTTTAAGTCTGAAGTTTCTTCAGAATACATATAGCTTTTCGTGCTATTTCCGAAAGAGTTAATCAGCAACTTCAAAAAGTCGTCTGTTGTCTTGTTTTCTTTCGCCCTAATCTCGAAGAACTCCTCACGTGAAATAATAAGGGTTTTAATCCACTCACGGTCTTGTGATATAACTCGTTCAAAAGTGTTGGTTATATCCTTGTCTAAGTCGTTATAATGGACTTCTAAACCATTTAAAATACACTCGGCTGTAATTGCTCCACCACCTCCGAAGATGTCGTATATCGGCTTGTCTGTTCCAAAGTTCTGTTTGATGATTTCAACTATTTGCTTACTTATTTTTTTCTTGCTTCCTTGATACGGTAGCCCAATAGGTCTACCTTTTCTGATTTTCTTCTCGTCTAACTTAAGCATTATTCCTTGTCTTTCTAATTTGGTAAAATTTATTCCATTTTTCTATAAGTTTCAGCAACTTAGGTTCATCATATTCGGTAAACAGTTCAACCTGTGATGTAAACCAGCAGTGTAGACAGCGATCGCAACTATAACAGACGTTCACGTATCCTCTGCAATCTTTGCAAACCCCTAAACCGTCACTCGTTGGTACATCGAAGCAATGGCAATATCTTTTGTCGTTAAAGTATTTACTCATCTATTTGTCCCCTTTCGTTTTAATCAGGTCAACTAATGCAAAAATAGCATATAGTCCAATTCCGACTAATGCTATTATAATAATTTTACCAACTACTGATTCAATACTCATTTATTCCTCCTTTATTCTATATACTATTATAAGCTATTTTCTTTTAATTATCAAGCGAAAACTCACATAAACCACTAATAAAATAATTGTTATTATAAATAGCGGCGGAATAAATATAGTTACCGCAAACCAAACGATAGATACTAAAGTGTAAATCATGATTTTTAGTATTAATTTACCTGTTTTAGTTTCTCGAAAAGTTATATCTTCATCTAATGATGAATCATCTTCTTTTGGATTACCGTAAAACACTTTGTCTTCATTTACTTCGTACTGGTTTCTACAATAATCACATTTTCCATTAGTGAAATTTGAAGCCCCGCAGGTTATGCATTGTTTTAATTCCATTAGACAATACCACCGTAGCACAAGTTAGGGTATTTGGCAAGCATTTTACTACTTATAAAATCAAAGTTTTCTTTCCAAAAGTCAGGAGTCAACCCGTATAAACCGGATATGTACTTAGTTGCATGTTCGAAGTCCCCGTTAAGTTTATAAATTATTTCAATTTTTTCAAGTGCTTTTTCTTTTGTCATCATTTTTCCTCTTTTCTTAACTCGATGTATTAAGTATAATAAAAAAACTCTAAGCTGTCAAGCAAAAAGTTTTTATCATTAATTATTATTCTTTCAATTTATTTTTGAACCAGATGATTCGCTCTTTGAACCAAGCGTCAACTCCTTCAGGACGTAACCATTTGCCTTGTTTAACTCCGTTCTTTTCCATGAACTCAATCACTTTAGTTGGAGTTTCTAGGTCGTCCCACATAGTATATTGTTTTGCTGAATTGTATTTGCTAAACATCTCAAGTGTTTCGATGTAGCTATCTTTCAAAAGTTCCCTGTCAAGCAATTTTTGGGCTTTCTCAGCACGTTTAGCAAGTCGTTCGTTAGCTTGTTCCAGTTTCTCCTTTTGTCGCTGTAAGCTCAAGTTATGATTGATGTAAGCAATTTGCTGTGCATGTCGTCCAAGTTTGCCTTGCGTATTAAGCTCGATCAGTTTGGCCATTCCCTCGCCAAGAATTTCATCAGGAACAAAGTTATATTTGTATTTCTTATTTGTATTGCGTACATAGTTATCAAGTGTTTGCTTGATTTTAAGTTTTTTGTGTAGTTCTCTTAGTGTTGTCAATTTAATACTCCCTCATATATTTTACCAAACTTCAAAGCGTTAATTTTAACTAACTGTTTCAATTCTGATATGAATTTATCTTCTCCGTCAAAGTCAAATGGCATTGATACATTTTCATTGATCCAAGTGAAAGCTCCGTCAAAGTCTTGTCTTAGTAAGCTCATCTTATCCACGATGTCGATAATTTGCTCTATTTCTTCTGCTGTGTACATGTAACCTACTTTCTAGAAAGGTAGATCTGATTCATCAACTTCAATCGGTTCAGATTTTCCAAACAAGTCCTGTTTAGCTTGTGATTGACTATTGTTATCATTAGGAATAAATACTTTTTCAACAGTAGGAAAAACAAAGTTATAATTTACGTACTCGCCTGATTCTTTAGCTTGTACACGACCGCTGACCGTTACGATGTCACCTAATTGAATGAAATCAGGTAAGAATGCTGAACCGTACGCGACTTTTACGTTAGATCCCTTTTCTTTTTCAAATAAAGGAACTGAAATAATTTTCTTGTCGCCTTTTGCTGTGTTTACTGTACGTGTATTTTTTTCGTTCGCTTGTGCTGTAACTGTAATAATTGCCATTTTTTATTTTCCCTCTGTTGCTTTCCAAATTGTCATGATATCAAAGATTTCTTTTTTTGTCTTTGTTTTAAGTAGTTCCATATTAGGATATCCTAGTTCTTCAGCTCTATTTAGCGCTGGTTGAATTTCTCTAAGTCTTTGCTTTTCAGCTTCCAGTTCTTTCTGTTCTTCTGTCCAGTCAGGCAAATCTTCATTTGCGTAGATATATAATCCTAATCCATGACGAGCGATTGCCTTAACTAGTCCACGCTGAATGGTTTTATTTACGTCCATTGAAGTCACTTTTTCAAGAGGAATTGACTGGTTTCGATAATCCATTACAGGCAAATACTCAATGTGTTCTAGGCCCTCAATAGTCATACCAACTTTAACCCAAGCTGTCCTACCGTCTGTGTGATAGTTTAACCCTTGTTCATTTTCATAAACTTTACTGTTAGCTTCAGGATAAACTTTTTTAACTTCAGACCATGCAAATGCCCAACTCAGATAATCTAAATTATTCTTTTTACTTTTCTTGTCATTAACGTTGATGATGCTTAATTTTTCAAATACGCTCATTTTCTCCTCCATTTGAAGCGGCCAGCGCTTTTTCTTTTTCCGTTACAACATGCACTTATACTAGTTGCATCAATCCCTGTTTCTCGTTCTGCTTGTCTCATTGATTTAAATACATTTAATATATTATCATTTAAGTCTAATTGAATAACTTTTTGGGAGAGTTTTTCAGCAACCCTTTTTGTTCTAGTACCATGTATGGCGTTTTCTCTTTCAGTGCACCATTCAAGATTACTTAAATCGTTATTTAACTTATTTTCATCAATGTGGTTAACTTGAGGCTTTTTTTCAGGGTTGTCTATAAAAGCAGTTGCTATAATTCTGTGCAGGAGCAGATTTTTCCTTTTATTATGTTTATATAAGCAATGCCTTAAATATCCGTCTTTAGTAAACCAAGGTTTAAGCATTATACCGCTTTTTATATTTCTAACTTTGCCTAGATTAGATACTTCATAATTTTCAAAGCCCTCAATTTTAACAAAAGTTTCAACTACACTCATTTTCTCCTCTTTCTACAATGAATACATCGCCTTGTCTTGTAATTTCAATATTATACTTAAGCATTGGTAAAATATATCCGTCGTCCCAGTAGTTCCACAAGTCATTTATCAAGCCATATAAGCACTCGTTAGGCCCAGCCCTGTACTTTGTTTCGTTCATCTCTTTGAGCTCTTTAGACAGCTTTCTGACGCCTCTAGCATAATGTTTACTAGCTTTTTCTCTTGCTTTTAAACTTTTGTAATTGCTTTTCATAAATGAAATTCCTGATGTCTTCTTTCTGCTGTTTTTCCTCTTTAGCAGACCAGCCAACCTTTTGACCTTTTCGTTTGCCACTTTGGTAAACTCGTCTGTTATCTTCTGGAAAGCCATTTTTCTCGAAGTATATTCTGGCATATTCAAAGTAATTTAAGCTGTTGATGTACTGTTGACTATCTTTTTTGTGATAATTAAGAGTTATCAATCGCCTTTCAGCTAGTGATTCAAAAGATGTTATCATATTATTACTCCCTAATGAAACCTAAAGTTAGCAAGGCTTTATATTCTTCACTATCTTTTTTAACTTCAAGTGCAAATTTTTTATTTCTCTTTAGTTCATTTGTTAAACCTGCGTAATATAATGGAGCGCCTCCGCTACTATCAGAAAAATTATAAAACTTAAATTTAGGTTCAAAAATCACTTCATAACCGTTAATAACAGCTTCAACCATTTTCAATTTATCAGATTTTACAAAAGCTTCACTTTCACAATCATCTCCGTCTGTTAAATTATATCCCCAACCAAAACGAGTGATGTAATAAAGTGCTTTTCTTTTGTTTACTTCATCTTCAAAGTCTCCAAAAGTTCCAAGATAATCAGCTTGTTCTTGCGTTAATTTAACTACCATTTTTTAGTTCTCCTTTATTTCTATATATACTATTATACCAAAATTAATTATCGTTGTCAACATTAGATGATATTTTTTTATTTATTTCTACTTTTAATTGCAAAGCCTTAACCAATGCACGTTTAGAATAATCATTTTCGCAAGCTGTATACAATTTCTTTGACTGTCTGACTAGAAATTCAGCACGACCAAGCCATACTTTGAAAAGTTCATCATTGTACCATTCTGCTTTTATCATCTCTTCTAATGCACGATATAACCAACCATACACTTCAGCGTGTAATTTAATAGCTTTGTTTTCGTAATTAATCATTTTCTATTACTTTTCCTCGCTCTTTAGCTAAGTCTAAGAAAGCCTGTGCTGATTCTTTCGTTGTTTCGATTGGAGTTTCAACCTTTACTTTTTCCACTAGTTCGCTATCAGGTTCTTTTTTATCTTGTTCGATTGATGTAAAAGCTGAACCAACATATCCCCAAAGAATTTCATTATTGAAAGCAAAGTTTCGAGCAAATACTTTCATAACAGAATAACCATTTTTAGTTTTGCTATTAATCTTCGGAGACATAGTAAAAGCTATCTCGTACCAAGAGGGAATAGTTGTAGCTCCTAATATATGGCTTGGAATGATACGAAAATCACGTTCTGTTAAAGACTGCTCGCCAGCTTGCTTTCTAGCATGTGCAACAATCATAAACGTAACATACTTATCGTGTTTCATATCTAAAGTGTTTCTAAGGTTTGTAATTCCTCTTAGGACTTCCGCCATTGGTTGGTTTGCGTTGATTATATCGTTGTTATCTAACAAGTCTTTTAGAGGGTCTAAGATAACAAGCCCAATATCTTTTTCTAGTATGAAGTTATATAGCTCTCTAAGTCCTACATTGTGCTTTTTCCCTTGGCTATCATATTTCCATGTATCAAGTTTGAAAGCTCCACCATGTAAAAAATACAAGTTATCAGGACTATCTCTTCTTGAACCTTTCAAGCGTTGATGCTCTGTCAGTCTGCTATTTTCATTCTGAATAATTAACACATTAGTTTGAGTTGTTTCTCTTCCAGCGAACGGTTCTCCAAGTGCAATTGCCTGCGCTAAGTCTTGCGCTAGTGATGACTTCATACTCTTCTCACTACCTGTTATAAGACCAAGTGAACCTTTAGGCAATATATCTTGTACATTCCAAAGCAAACCGCCTGCGAAGTCATCTGATTCTTTAAGTTCTTTAGCTGTGCTTACTTTATTAAATAGGCTAGTCATTTATTTCTCCTTTATTATATAATAGCAAAAAAGACTTGAAAAGTCAAGCCTTAAATATCATATAATTTTAGTTATAAACCATTATGTTCATTATTAAATGTTTTTCTAAATTCTTCAGCTATTTTTATAGCTTTTCTTAAACTTTTAACTTCCACAAAACTTTTTCTTTATTAAGTTTGTCATATTTTTCTTTCAGGATCTTATATTCATCAACTCTTTTTACATGTTCTTTTACTGATGTTGTTGCTAGTGTTTTCCAATAATCGACATCTTCTTTTAATCTTGCATATTCTTCATTACTAATAATTTTAACCATTTAATTCTCCTTTTCTTATACCATAGTATCAAATATTAAATTCTATTCCGTGCTACTTTTTTAGACAGCCCTTAGCCCTTAACGTGTCGTATAATCCCAGCAAGTTAAAAGAAAAGACTACTTAATTTCAAAACTTTTCTATAAATAACTCTGTCAGACTTCTACGCGTCACGGAGTGTTTCTGTTCACCGACACTCATGGAACTCATAATCTTTTATTTCATGCTACGCTCTAGGCTGTTTGTAAAGTAATCACATTTTCAATTGAGTCTAGGTTTTAAGCAACTATCCTGACCCTCAAGCGTAAGATTATGAATGACTTTCGATATGTTCAACTTTATTCAATATTGAATTCTCTATTTACATTAGTTACAAGTCATTCAGCAACTAACTATTCAATTACATAGATAATAATAACATAGACATTTTCACTTGTCAAGTATTATATACTTATATTTTAACATATCACATTTTACACTTTGAGTTATCCTGTGTTATGTAAATTATTCTAATCCCTCTAATTCTCCTAGCTTTTTATCTAGTTCATATTGGATCACTGCTATTTGTTTGATTGCTGATTCTAATATTTCTACTTTTTTAATCAAAAATTCTTTGTCTTCCATTAGTTTATATCTCCTTTTTTTCTATACTTCTATTATATCATACCATTTTTTAACATTCACAAGGTTCACAAAGTTTTTTAGTCTTGTTTCATTGACAACCACGCGGTTCATAAGCATTTTGTTTTTTATTTTAGTAAAATGAAGAAACATGTTCCTAAATTAAGAATCGCTATACAATGGGCTTTATTCTTGTTTTAGCAAAATATTTAGTTAAACCTTTCACAATTCCAGTACAAGATAAAAAGATTATCAAACACTCCGGAATTCCTTTAGAAATCTTACAAACAATAAGCTAATTGTCCTTACTGATATCATACTTTACAAACAGGACACTCACTGTACTTACTTTCTGTCACTTCTAGTCAAATTGCGGTTAAGCGTAAAACAAAAGCCACTAAGGTGGCTATTTTCTTTTTTTAATATAATTCATTTATTTTTCCTAAATCAAAATGTATTGCTGGCTGTTTGTTCCAAATCTCTAATGTTTTCTTGTCTACTTCTGGCTGGTTCATATACTCTCTATTCATTCTAGCTCTTGTGTTAGCTACTTTAATTTTAATACGCTTTTTATATTCCTGCTGTCGTAAGTACATTAAATATTTATCTCTCGCCAATTTTTCTCCTTAATAAATTGTATATTGTAATTTTCAGTATAACAAGCTACGTGATAAGTTTGTTTTGTATCTTTTTCATTAACTATAAAAAATGAGCTAGAATCAATTTTATAACAACATATTTTGCAATATTTATCTTTCATATAAATAGTATAACACAAAATTCCTACAAAGTCAATCATATTTTACATAACAGAGGATAAACCAAACCTGAAAAAGTGGATATGTTATAATATATATATCAAGTTAACAGAGGAAAAACCAAACCTGAAAAAGTGGATATGTTATAATATATATATGAAAAGTTGAGAGAGGAAAAGCAAATGACAGAAGAACAGCTACTATTTAAGCAAGAAACAATGTCAGTGGTTGACTTTAACGAGTTCTTACTTAACGCTGTTGAATGTGGTTTGATTAATCTTGATACGGCTTTAAAGTTTAAGGGAGAATAAAGAGATGAATAAAGAACATGTTTTAGCACAGAAAGAAGTATTGACTCCGATTGAATATGAACATTATGTTAAACACTTATTTGATATTGGAGAAATTACTAAGGAACTTTATATTGAATTGAGTTCTGATTTATGAGCAAAGCTTTAGCGATTGACTTCAGTACATCTAATACTGGTTATGCATTTCGTAACCCTTTGACAAATGAGTATGTAGTCGGTTCGATTGCAGGTGGTAAAAGCAAAGACCCTTTGGAACGTGCAAAACTAATTGCTGACGGTATAACAGAAATCATTGAGCATTATAACTTATTTGATTGTTTTATTTATATTGAAGAACCTATTATCACGTTCAAGTCTAAGGGTAATATCTCATTGATTAGAGCTAACGGTTCATTCTTAGGAGTCATTCGTAACCGTCATAACATTGGCTATGTTGATATACCTAATTCCAAATGGTGTGGTTATCACTTAATCAAAGGTAAAAGCAAAGCAAGAAAAGAACAAAGCATTGAGATACTCAAGAGCTATAATATAGTTCCTGAAGAAGAAATTAATGATGACCAAGCAGATGCATTTTGTATCTTACTCTATGTAGAAAGTCAGGAGAATAAATGATTGTAATTAATATTGCCTTGGTTATTCTAGGCATTTTATATGGTGTAGGTTCAGTTACCAACTTTAAAGAATGGTACTATCGCCATGATTATCTAGCTATTATACTAAGTATATTTACATCTATCTTGTTAGTAGTAGCTGGAATATTAAACGTGGTGTACTGATTGAGGGTACTTAAATGTTATAGAGTTGACAGCCAAGCAGAGGGTGCAAGTAACTAACAGCCCTTTGCATATTGCGAGCATAGTATAATGGTAATGCTGCAGATTCCAAACCTGTAAACGTGGGTTCGATTCCTACTGCTCGTGTTATTAGTACCTTATCCGCTTAAGTATAAATACAGCGCATTAGATAAGGGCATTGTTATAGGATATGTGGTAGGCAGAGTCGCAATCTGGTACTGGTTCGATTCCAGTTGTCCTAGTTCTCCTTTATTTATTATATGTTATAAGTTATAGTTATTATGGCATATAATAACAGGATATGGTGTCAATGGTAGCATACGTGTTTTGGTAACATGTGGCGTTGGTTCGAGTCCAGCTATCCTGATGAGTGGTGTAGGGTTCGATAAGATAAGGGAGAAGTAAATGATTATATTATTATTGTTTATTGTTATGTTGTTCATTAGTCCAAGTATAGCATTGTTGTTATTGCTATTGGTTATTAACCCAGTGCTTGTATTAGTATGGCTATTGGTATGGCTTGCTATTAAGTTAAAGTGATTGTGAAAAGAAAATAAAATAAAAATTTTTCCATAGGTACCCCCCCATTAATCGCTATGTTAAGGGAGATTTTCAG
>ENA-UOJO01002544-UOJO01002544.1-human-gut-metagenome-genome-assembly--contig:-P57-NODE-2544-length-19037-cov-5.172795_pt1 | contig 19037 bp, 19 predicted proteins | sample MGYA00242351_ERZ723898 | MGnify/ENA metagenome assembly ERZ723898 | reverse complement strand
CCTCAAAGATTGAGGGATTCAGGGAGTTTGAAGCGGACTTGTCCGCTTTGTTCTTGTCTGTCTGCCCGGTACATAACGAAATCAGAAAAGGAGAAAAATCATGGCAAAGAAATTAGTAGAAGCGATCACTTCCATGGACGAAGATTTTGCACAGTGGTATACAGATGTTGTAAAAAAAGCAGAACTGTGCGGCTACACAAGCGTAAAAGGATGCATGGCAATCAAACCGGCAGGTTATGCAATCTGGGAAAACATCCAGCATGAACTTGACAGCAGATTCAAAGAGACAGGTGTACAGAATGTATACATGCCGATGTTTATTCCGGAATCTCTTCTGCAGAAAGAAAAAGACCACGTAGAAGGTTTTGCACCGGAAGTAGCATGGGTAACACATGGTGGACTGAATGAACTTCAGGAACGCCTCTGTGTACGTCCGACTTCTGAAACTCTGTTCTGTGATTTCTATCAGAAAGATATCCAGTCCCACAGAGATCTGCCGAAAGTATACAACCAGTGGTGTTCCGTAGTGCGCTGGGAAAAAACAACACGTCCGTTCCTTCGTTCCAGAGAGTTCCTGTGGCAGGAAGGACATACTGCTCATGCAACAGCAGAAGAAGCAGAAGAGAGAACAATCCAGATGCTGAATCTGTATGCTGATTTCTGTGAAGAAGTTCTTGCAATTCCGGTTATCAAAGGCCAGAAAACAGACAAAGAAAAATTTGCAGGTGCGGTAGCTACGTATACGATCGAATCCCTGATGCATGACGGTAAGGCGCTTCAGTCCGGTACCAGCCATAACTTCGGTGACGGATTTGCAAAAGCATTCGGTATTCAGTACACAGATAAGGATAACACGCTGAAATATGTACACCAGACATCATGGGGAATGACCACACGTATGATCGGTGCGATCATCATGGTTCATGGTGACAACAGCGGACTTGTCCTGCCTCCGAGAATTGCTCCGACACAGGCAGTGATCATCCCGATCCAGCAGCGTAAAGAAGGAGTTCTGGAAAAAGCAGACGAACTGTTTGCAGCACTGAAAGCTGCAGGCATCCGTGTCAAAGTGGACGATACAGACAGAAGTCCGGGATTCAAATTTGCAGAGCAGGAAATGCGTGGTATTCCGGTTCGTATCGAATGTGGTCCGAAGGATATCGAGAACGGACAGGCTGTGATCTGCCGTCGTGACACAAGAGAAAAATATGTTGTTTCCTTCGATGAGCTGGCTTCCAAAGTTCAGGAAGTTCTTGATCTCATGCAGAAAGAGATGCTGGAACGCGCACGTGCACATCGTGACGCTCATACTTATGTTGCAACAAACTACGAAGAATTCAAAGATACCATCAACAACAAACCGGGATTTGTCAAAGCTATGTGGTGCGGAAACCGCGAGTGCGAAGACAAGATCAAAGAAGATGTACAGGCAACATCCAGATGTATGCCGTTTGAGCAGGAACATTTAAGTGATGTCTGCGTATGCTGTGGAAAACCGGCGAAGAAGATGGTTTACTGGGGAAGAGCATACTAATATGAAATTAACGATTCCTTCCAATGCGGAAAAAATACTGCACATTTTAGAGGAAAATGGTTATGAAGCTTATGTGGTCGGCGGCTGTGTCAGGGATTCTATCCTGGGACGCACACCGGATGACTGGGACATCACGACTTCGGCCTCGCCGGAACAGGTGAAAGAGCGTTTTCCCCGCACAGTAGACTCCGGTCTGCAGCATGGCACCGTAACCGTACTGATGGACAAAGAAGGCTATGAAGTGACAACTTACCGTGTGGATGGTGACTATGAAGACGGCCGCCATCCGAAGCAGGTGATGTTTACTTCGAGCCTTGAAGAAGACCTGAAACGACGTGATTTTACGATCAATGCGATGGCATATCATCCGGTAAGAGGTCTGGTCGATCTTTTTCACGGAATGGAAGATATGCAGGCGAAGATCATCCGCTGTGTCGGGAATCCGATGGAACGCTTCCATGAAGATGCGCTTCGCATTCTCCGTGCGGTACGTTTTTCTGCACAGTTGGGATTTACGATTGAAAAAGAAACAAAGAACGGAATTCGTGTACTGGCACCAAATCTGAAGTGTGTCAGCGCAGAAAGAATTCAGACCGAACTTGTGAAACTGCTGGTTTCGCCCCATCCGGATTATCTGCGTGTGGCATATGAAACCGGAATCACGAAAGAATTTCTGCCGGAATTTGACCGGTGTATGGAGACAGAACAGAATACGCCGCACCACTGTTATACGGTGGGTGAGCATATCCTGCACAGTCTGATGCTGATCCGCCCTGATAAGGTCCTTCGTCTGACGATGCTGCTTCATGATATTGCGAAACCGGTCATGCGAAAGACGGATGAAAACGGACGTGATCATTTCAAGATGCATGCAGCGGAAGGCGAAAAGATGGCCAAAACCATCCTGCGCCGCCTGAAATTTGACAACGACACGATCAGTAAAACGACCAGACTGATCAGGTATCATGATGATCGTCCGATGCCGGAAATGCGTTCGGTAAGGCGTGCGGTCAACCGGATCGGGGAGGAACTTTTTTCACTGTATCTTGAGGTGCAAAAGGCGGATATGCTTGCGCAGAGTGAGTATCGCCGTGAAGAAAAAGCGGCCCGTCTGCAAGGTGTGACAGAATGTTATCACAGGGTTCTGGAGCAGAAGCAGTGTGTTTCTCTGAAAACACTGGCAGTGACCGGACGTGATCTGATAAGTGCTGGTTATAAGCCGGGTCCGGAACTTGGCGAGATCCTGAAAGAAATGCTGGATCATGTTCTGGAATATCCACAGGACAATGACAGAGAAAAACTTCTGGCACTTTTGAAAGAATGATAATTTTATACAAATAATAGCGAAGGAATTTCCGACAGGCTTTTTGCTACAGGAAATTCCTTTTTGCATTTCTTCTCCGATTGGGACATAAGATAGAGAAAATGTAACTATTCAGTAGGTAGTATTCTGCGAGGGTACTGAACAGTTACGAAGGTATCAAATCAGGAGGGGGATTTTTATTTGTATGATTATGGACTGAGCATACTGGAGCAGTACGGGCTGAATGCAGAGTCTTCCGCCCGTACAAGGGGAGCACTTCTGTGCAGGACCGAAAAAGGTCTGGTCATTATAAAGGAATTTGGCGGGACAGAGAAAAAACTTCAGAAGCAGCAGGAACTTCTTGAAAAATTGTCGGAACAGGAATGTCTGGTAGACTGTTATATTTCAAATCAGGAAGGGGCGCTTGTTGCGAAGGATCGTGACGGAATTCCGTATACTATTCAGCAGTGGTACGAGGGACGGGAGTGTGATACACGTTCCAGAGAAGATATTTTTCGCAGTATTCGTATGCTTGCGCAGATTCATGCGAAAATGCAGATGCCCGTGGTAGAATTTTATGTAGAACCTTCCCTTGAGGACGAATATCAGAGACATAATCAGGAATTAAAAAAAATACGCAGCTTTATCCGTAAAAAAGGTGCAGTCTGTTCTTTTGAAAAGTTGTATCTGGCTACGGTGGAAAGCTTTCTGACAGCAGGAGAGAGGGCGCTTATGGAATTGAGAGAATCGGATTATGCCGGCCTTCGAAAAGAAGCAATTGAACAGGGAAAAGTCTGTCATGGAGAGTATAATCAGCATAATGTGCTGATGCTGAAACCGGGGACTGCCGTTACAAACTTTGAACATTGGGGATTTGATGTGCAGATTTCGGATCTGTACCGCTTTATGAGAAAAATTCTCGAAAAATACAGTTGGGATGTGCGCATCGGAATGGAGATGCTGCGTGCCTATCACCAGAAGAAGCCGATCACAACATCTGAATGGGAAAATCTGCGCATTCGTTTCAGCTATCCGGAGAAATACTGGAAGCTTGCGAACTATTATTATGTACACAAAAAAACACTTGTCTCCAGAAAAAATACAGAGAAATTGCAGAATCTTGTCAGACAGAAAGAAAACTGGGAATATTTTATCAGGAAATGCTTTGGAAGCTATCCGTTTTAAGTGAAATATACTTCCTTTTTCAGGGGAACAGGTGTATAATGAGAAATCATAAATAACGGTCAGAGATGACCGGAAATATAATGTACAGGGAGGTATTTTCCGTATGGATTACAGAGAAATTTATGAACAGTGGCTTGCAAACCCATACTTCGATGAAGCAACAAAAGAGGAATTAAAAGGTATTTCAGAAGACGAAAATGAAATAAAAGAACGTTTTTATATGGATCTGGAATTTGGTACCGCAGGTCTGCGTGGAATTATCGGTGCAGGAACCAACCGCATGAACATTTATGTAGTCAGAAGAGCAACACAGGGACTTGCAAACTACATTGCAAAAGTAGACAAGAAAGCACAGGGCGTTGCAATCGCATACGATTCCCGCCATATGTCCCCGGAATTTGCCGAGGAAGCAGCACTCTGTCTGGCAGCAAACGGAATCAAAGCTTATATCTTTGAATCTTTAAGACCGACACCGGAACTTTCCTTTGCAGTACGTCATCTGGGCTGCGTGGCAGGTATCAACGTAACTGCCAGCCACAACCCGCCGGAATACAACGGATACAAAGTATACTGGGAAGACGGTGCACAGATCACACCGCCGCATGACAGCGGTATCATGGGAGAGGTTAAGTCCATCTCCGACTGGAATACAGTTAAGACCATGGACAAGGCAGAAGCAGAAAAAGCTGGTCTCTTCCAGGTGATCGGTAAAGAAGTAGACGATGCTTATATGGCAGAACTTAAGAAACAGGTTATCCATATGGATGCAATCGAGAAAGAGGGCAAGAACCTCAAAATCGTTTATACACCTCTTCACGGAACAGGAAACATCCCGGCAAGAAGAATCCTTAAAGAACTCGGATTCGAGAATGTATATGTGGTTAAAGAGCAGGAACTTCCGGACGGAGATTTCCCGACAGTCAGCTATCCGAATCCGGAAGCAGCAGAAGCTTTTGAACTTGGACTGAAGCTTGCAAAAGAAGTAGATGCAGATCTCGTTCTTGCAACAGACCCGGATGCAGATCGTCTTGGTGTACGTGTCAAAGACAAAAACGGTGAATATCATGATCTGACAGGTAACATGTCAGGATGCCTTCTTGCAAACTATGAACTCAGCCAGCGCAAGGCAGTAAACGGAAGTCTTCCGGAAGACGGTGCACTGATCAAGACAATCGTAACTACAAACCTTGCTGATGCAATCGCAAAAGGCTACGGTGTCAACCTGATTGAAGTACTGACCGGATTCAAATTCATCGGACAGCAGATCCTCGGTTTTGAAAACAGTGGAAAAGGTTCCTATCTGTTTGGTTTTGAGGAAAGTTATGGCTGCCTCATCGGTACATATGCAAGAGACAAGGATGCAATCGTTGCGACTATGGCGCTTTGCGAGGCAGCAGCATATTACAAAACACAGGGTAAGACTCTGTGGGATGCAATGATCGAGATGTATGAGCAGTTCGGCTATTATAAAGATGCAATTCAGTCTGTAACAATGAAGGGAATCGAAGGACTTCAGAAGATTCAGGAGATCATGAATTCTCTGCGTCAGAATCCGCCGACAGAATTTGCAGGACACAAAGTGACGGCAGTAAGAGATTACAAGGCAGATACGATTACAGATGTGGCAACAGGAGCAGTAAAACCGACTGGTCTTCCGAATTCCAACGTTCTGTACTATGAACTGACCGATGATGCATGGGTATGTGTTCGTCCGTCCGGAACAGAACCGAAGGTAAAATTCTACTATGGTGTTAAGGGAACTTCTCTTGCAGATGCAGATGAAAAATCCGATATCATGGGCAAGGCAGTTCTTGACATGGTTGATTCCATGAAATAATCAGGGCGTGGGTATATGCAGGAATTTGACAGATTTATAAAAGTTGTCGGGGAGATACGCGAGAAATGTCCCTGGGACAGCGTACAGACGCATGAGAGCCTGAAAAAATATCTTGTAGAAGAATCACAGGAAGTGCTGGATGGGATCGACCGGCTGAACGAAACCGGAGACAGCGACAATCTCTGTGAGGAACTGGGAGATGTATTGTTTCAGGTTGTGCTTCACAGCCTGATCGCTCAGGAAGAAGGAATTTTTACAATCGAGGATGTAATTTCCGGAGTTACTGATAAGATGCAATTCCGTCATCCGAAGATTTTTGCGCCGGAGGACAGAGAACTTTGTTCCCTTTCCTGGGAGGCACTGAAAGCGAAAGAACGCTCCGCAAAAAAGCAACAGCAAAAATAATAAAACTGCACATGAGAGCCAGATGTGAGCGGAAAAGCCTTGACAATTTGACGAAAAGAGTATATATATAGTAAATAGCGTGCATATGCCGGGAAGCATTACGCAATAAATAAGAATGAGGTTTTTAGAGGAGGAACACCATGAATAAAACAGAATTAGTAGCAGCTATGGCGAAAGAGACAAACCTTTCCAAAAAAGACGTAGAGGCTTTATTAAAATCTTTTACTGATGTTGTAGCAGACGAATTAAAAAAAGGTGGAAAAATCCAGCTTGTAGGCTTTGGTACATTTGAAGTAAGCGAAAGAGCTGCAAGAGAAGGAAGAAACCCACAGACAGGCGAGACTATGACAATTGCTGCTTCTAAAGCACCGAAATTCAAAGCTGGTAAAGCTCTGAAAGACATGGTAAATGCATAATTAAAGATGTATTTCGGGGGAACGTGCAGTTCCCCCTTTTCTTTTATCAATAAGTTTATTGGGGAGGCTGACATGAGACTTGATAAATATCTGAAGGTTTCGAGACTGATCAAGAGAAGAACCGTTGCCAATGAGGCATGTGATGCAGGACGTGTACTGGTCAATGACAAGCCGGCGAAGGCATCTGTGCAGGTGAAGGCAGGAGATACGGTTGAAATTCAGTTCGGAAGCAAAAATGTAAAAGTGGAAGTTCTTGATGTGAAAGATACCGTGCGCAAGGAAGACGCAGAAAATCTTTTCCGTTATCTGTAAAGAATACGACTTACATGAAAGACTTCTATTTGTCACGAAGTGTGCATACATTTTGAGTAAGGAAACGCTGAATGGATGATCAGGATGGAAGAGAAACAGCCGGCCGGAGTACATCGCTTTTCGCTGGAAAACCGGAGGAAAGCAGTGATCACCGGAGTGCAGGATATTCATTCGTTTAATGAAAATGAAGTGCTTCTTCTTTCGGAAGCAGGGAAAATACTACTGAAAGGTGAGCAGCTTCATGTCCGAAACCTGAATCTGGAAAAAGGTGAAGCAGAGGTGGAAGGCCGCGTGGACAGTCTTTTGTACCTTACAAAAAATACACACAAAAAAGATGAGTCTATTTTGAAAAGGATGTTCCGTTGAAATGAGCAGTTACATGAAATTTGAGACTGCTCTTTTTATTCGCGCAATTATGAGCGGTGTGATTATGTGTGCTGCGTATCGGATATTCGGCGGCCTGTTATATCACTTTTTCGGAAGACGCGGAATAAGGTCTGTGACGGATATTTTGTACTGGCTGGCAGCGGGATTTCTCCTGTTTTTAGCGTTGTTCCGGTGGAATTACGGGGAACTTCGACTGTTTTTACTGCCCGGTGTACTAATTGGTGCTTTTTTTGCAAATTATTTGTTAAATTTGTTGCTATTTCCGGTAAAAAGATGTAGTATTTTAATACATAGGCATTTAAAGAGGCGTAACAGGAAATTTAGAAGGGGCAGGCGTTTTGAAAAGATCAAAAAAAAGAAGAAACCATCAAAAAATAGCGAATAACTATCTGGGTATGGCAGCAATCGCTATCGTTGTTCTGATTCTTCTGGTCGGGCTGACAATGCAGAGTAATAATCTGAAAACCCGTATTGCAGTGTATGATGCGAAGGCAGCTGCGCTTAAGCAATCCATCGAGGATGAGCAGGACCGGACGAAAGAGATCGATGAGCAGAAGGAATATATGCAGACCGATGAATATATCGCAGAAGTTGCGAGAGATAAGCTGGGTCTCGTCAAAGGAAACGAGATCGTTTTTGAAGAAGAGAAGTAACATAAGAAATAAAGCAGATTTTGCAGAAAAGTTTTTCTTGACAGCCGCCTTTGTTTGACAGATATTTTAAAGAAACCTTCTTATAATATTTTCCTAGGAAAGTATTAGGGGAGGGGAATATATGCAGGAATGGATAATTGCCATGCTCGTGATCAGTGTACTTTTGATATTACGGGACATGGCAAAAACTATTTTGACGGGGAGAATGTCAAAAAAAGAAGAAGCGTTTTCTTTGTGTGAAGAGCATCCCCAGAAAGAAAAGGTTGAACGCTATGCGGCCTCATTTCAGAAGCTTGCAGATACGTTTTATGGAATGCCCTATAAAAAAGAATTTTTGAGCAGCGGACAGATCGAAAATATTCTGATGGAGACAAATGCACAGGTATGTGTAAGCTGTTATCATCGGGAACTGTGCTGGGGAAACCGTTCGGCCGAATTGTGCAAAGGTGTGGAAAGTATTGTTCGGACAATGGAAGAAGGCAATGAGGAAAAACTTGATGAACTTCGGACACAGTGGTCGGAACTATGTGGAAAATCTTACCAGTATCTGGATGGAATACGACGCAATTTTCGAAATGAAAAACAGAATCTGGTGTGGACAAACCGTATGATCGAGAGCAGACTTGCCGTTGCGCAGCAGCTGACAGAGATAGCGGGAATCATGGAAATGGTGGCAAGTGACCTTTATGATATCTCTCCCGCGGAGCCGGGATTTCAGGAAGAACTGCGTAAGATGCTGCGAAAGCGACATGTGATCCTGAAGCAGGCATGGGTGATGGATAAGGCAGAAGGACGTCGGCAGATTTTTCTCAATATGCGTGCAAGAAGCGGACAGTGCGTTTCGGTAGCAGAAATTTCACAGATGCTTTCTGAGATATGTGAGTCGCCGATGACCTCATCCGCAGGAAGCCGATGTATTGTAAATGGTGAGTTTCACACGGTCCACTTTGTAGAAGATGTCAGCTATCAGATGCTGTATGGGGTGTCCAGACTGACAAGAGAAGAAGAAAAAATATCGGGCGATAATTATATATGCAGGCAGGAAGGGGACGGAAAGTTTGTGATGTGCCTTTCTGACGGTATGGGCTCAGGTATGGATGCCTGCAGGGAAAGTGAGATTGTTGTGGAACTTCTGGAACAATTCCTTGAATCCGGTTTTACGCAGGAAGCGGCAGCCCGTATGGTAAATTCCGCGCTTGTGCTGAAGGGGCAGGAGGGGATGTTTTCTACGGTGGACATCTGTGCAGTCGATCTTTATACGGGAATCTGTGAGTTCCTGAAAGCCGGGGCTGCCTCGACATTTATCAAACGTGACCACTGGGTGGAATCGATTTCATCAGAAAGCCTTGCGGCAGGACTGGTGCAGCGGATCGATTTTGATATGGCTTCGCGGAAACTTTATCATGGAGATTATCTGATCATGATGACGGACGGGGTGCTGGATGCACTTCCGACAGAACGTGAAGAAGAAACAATGAAAGAGATTATTATGGATATTCAGGATGAGACACCGCGCGAAGTGAGCCGGGGAATCCTTGAACGGGTGCTGGGATACAGCGATTACCGGGCAAGAGATGATATGACGGTTCTGGTTGCGAGCGTGGTTCGAAAATAAAAGCACGGGAGAAACATAAAATGCAGGAACAGGTGCTACAGAAAGTAAAACAGTATATTACTGAAACAGAGATGATAAAGTCACGGTGCACTGTGATCGCGGGAGTCTCCGGCGGACCGGATTCTATGGTGATGCTGGATATCCTTCGAAGACTTCAGGAAGATTATGAATGTTCTCTGCGTGTGGTACATGTAAATCACGGCATTCGTGGAAAAGAAGCACTGCGGGATCAGAAAACAGTGCAGAAGATCTGCGAAGAGTGGAAGATCCCGTGCTGTGTGTACAGTTATGATGTGCCGCGGCTGGCAGCAGAATGGAAGATGGGAAGCGAAGAAGCGGGAAGGATGGTCCGCAGGGCAGCATTTGAAGAAGAAAAAAAGAAATGTACATCTTCTGATGGGGAGATACGGATCGCGCTTGCACATAACAAAAACGACGTTGCGGAGACAATGCTTCATCATCTTGCGAGAGGAAGCGGCATCCGTGGGCTGGCGGCTCTGAAACCGGTCAATGGTGAATTTATCCGCCCGGTTCTCTGTTTAGAACGTGATGAAATTGTCGATTATATAAAAGAGACGGGAATCCCGTCGGTGACGGACAGCAGTAATCTTGAAGATGACTATACGAGAAACCGCATCCGGCATCATATTCTTCCTCTGATGACAGAGGAGATCAATGCAAAGGCCGTCGCACATATGGCTGAAGCATCCGAGCTGTTCCGGCAGGCCGAAGAATATTTTAAAGCAAAAGCAGAAGAGATGGCGGCAGGCTGTGCCGGCGGAGACGGGACATATCTTCTGGACAAAGAGTTTTTTGCAAAAGAAACAATTCTCCAGAATTATGTGGTAAGAGAAATTCTTGAGCGATTAAGCGGACACAGGAATGATCTTACGGCGGGACACATCCGACAGGTACAGAAGCTTTACGAAAATCAGAGCGGAAGAAAAATCAGTCTTCCTTATGGAGTGGAGGCGTTGCGCTGCTATGAGGGTGTAAAACTTCAAAAGAAAACAGAAGAAGTTTCGGAGAGAACGGAAGAAGTACAGGAGCTGAACATGGAAGGAACTACGAGCTGGGTAAATGAATCCTTCAGAACTCGTATTTTTCCATATTCGGGGGAGAAGATTTTAGAAAAAAAGTATACGAAATGGTTTGATTGTGATAAAATAAATTGCGAACTGTCTGTCCGGACGCGAAGAAGCGGAGATTATATGATCGTTAATCAGTCGGGCGGACGCAAAAAGCTGACACGCTGTATGATCGATGACAAGATTCCGGGCGAGATACGGCAGGAAATCCCTCTTGTGGCTGCAAAGGATGAGGTACTCTGGATCGTAGGGGGCAGGATCAGCGAACGGTATAAAATTACTTCTCAGACAGAGAAGGTGCTGGAAATTACATACCAAGGAGGAAACTTAGAATGAGCGAAAAAATCAAGGTTTTACTTAGTGAAGAAGAAGTGGATGCAAGAATTAGACAGATTGCCGCAAAGATCAGCAAGGATTATGCAGGAAAAGAGATCCATATGATCTGTGTCCTGAAAGGCGGTGTATTTTTTACCTGTGAACTGGCAAAGAGAATTACTGTTCCGGTATCTCTTGATTTCATGTCTGTTTCCAGTTACGGTGATGATACCAAGTCTAGCGGTGTCGTAAAAATCGTAAAGGATCTGGATCAGCCACTGATCGGCAAGGACGTTCTGATCGTAGAGGATATCATTGACTCAGGAAGAACTTTAAGTTATCTGATCGATATACTGAAAGGCAGAAATCCAAACAGCATCCATCTGTGCACACTTCTGGACAAACCGGAACGCAGAGTCAAAGACGTTAAAGTAGATTATTGCTGCTTCAACATTCCGGATGAGTTTGTTGTCGGATATGGCCTGGACTATGCACAGAAATACAGAAACCTTCCGTTTATCGGTGTGGTTGAATTAGACCAGGAAGATCAGTGAATACGTTCACAGTGACAGACCAGATTTGAAAGGAGAAAACAGCAGGTGAACAGACAGTCAGGCAGAATTGGCCTGTATCTTGTATTGATCGTGATGCTCGTAGCCGGTTATTTTTATCTGAATAATCAGGTGACATCACAGAGCAGCTATTCCATGGAGAGTATGAAACAGGCTGCCGAAGACGGAAAGGTCACATCCGCGAAAATCTACCAGAACAGAGAGGTCCCGACAGGATCTGTTGTTGTGGATATCGAGGGTGAAGGCCAGAAACGTGTATATGTAACAGATGTAAAGGACGCTGAGGCAACTCTGGAGAGTTATGACATTCATCCTGAGATTGCAGATGTTCCGCAGGAGAGTGTATTTATGACGACACTTCTTCCGGTACTTCTTACCGGTGCACTGGTGATTTTCCTTTTCCTTATGATGAACCGCCAGATGTCAGGCGGCGGTGGAAATGCCAAGATGATGAATTTCGGTAAAAGCCGGGCCAGAATGATGCTTCCGGATGACAAGAAAGTCACCTTCCAGAATGTCGCAGGACTTCAGGAAGAAAAGGAAGATCTGGTAGAAGTGGTAGATTTTCTTAAGGCACCACAGAAATACACAAATGTAGGTGCGAGAATCCCGAAGGGAGTGATCCTTGTAGGCCCTCCCGGAACAGGTAAGACACTTCTTGCAAAAGCGGTAGCCGGAGAGGCGGGCGTTCCGTTCTTTTCTATTTCTGGTTCTGATTTCGTGGAAATGTTTGTCGGTGTAGGTGCATCCCGTGTCAGAGACCTTTTTGAAGAAGGAAAGAAGCATGCACCATGTATCATTTTTATCGATGAGATCGATGCAGTTGCAAGACAGCGTGGTACCGGTATGGGCGGCGGCCACGATGAGAGAGAGCAGACCCTGAATCAGCTCCTCGTTGAGATGGACGGATTTGGTGTCAATGAGGGAATCATCGTAATGGCAGCGACCAACCGTGTGGATATTCTTGATCCTGCAATCCTGCGTCCGGGCCGTTTTGACCGTAAGGTTGCAGTCGGCAGACCGGATGTAAAAGGCAGAGAAGAAATCCTTAAAGTCCATGCGAAGGACAAACCGCTTGGTGAGGATGTGAATCTTGCACAGATTGCACAGACAACAGCCGGATTTACAGGAGCGGATCTTGAGAATCTTCTGAATGAAGCGGCGATCATGGCAGCGAGATCCGGACGGAGCTATATCACACAGCCGGATATCAAGCATGCCTTTATCAAGGTTGGTATCGGAGCCGAGAAACGCAGCAAAGTCATTTCCGAAAAAGAAAAGAAGATCACAGCTTATCACGAAGCCGGTCATGCAATCCTGTTTCACGTGCTTCCGGATATGGATCCGGTATATACGATTTCCATCATTCCGACAGGAATGGGAGCAGCCGGATATACCATGCCGCTTCCGGAAAATGATGAGATGTTCAACACAAAGGGCAAGATGCTTCAGGATATTACGACACTTCTTGGCGGACGTGTTGCCGAGGAAATCATCTTCGGTGATATTACGACCGGTGCATCAAACGATATCAAACGTGCAACCAGTACCGCACGTGCTATGGTGATGCAGTATGGTATGTCTGATAAGCTCGGCCTGATCACATATGGTGATGACGGGGATGAAGTCTTTATCGGCCGTGATCTGGCTCATACAAGAAGCTACAGTGAGGAAGTGGCAAAAGAGATCGATCAGGAAGTTCATGGCATTATCGACGAATGCCATGCAAAAGCAAGAGAGATCATTTCACAGCATATGGATGTACTTCATAAGTGCGCAGCCCTTCTTTTAGAGAAGGAAAAGATCCAGCGAGATGAGTTTGAGGCACTTTTTACATTGGAAAATGCAGAGAATTAAAAATGAGGTGTACAAATTAAACAAAAAGTAATGATGAAATTTGTGAAGTTTGTGCACACTTTTCGGGGGACGCGTGGTACTATAATAACCGTAAAACCCCCCCAATACATTATATAGTTTTTGCTACACCCCATAAGAAGAAATACCTTCTCCAAAAAAGACAGCTTATCCCGCTGTCTTTTTTACTGTCTGAAAATATGAAATTCTCTTGACATGGCACAGTCGGTATGGTACGATATCAATACTTTCACGAGGTAGAGTGACTACGTACTAAAAGACGAAAATATGTTAAGAGGAGATAGAGATATGAAGAAAAAAGCAGTTGCAGTATTGATGACAGCAGTAATGGCAATGGGAATGGTCTCCGCAGTCAGCGTACAGGCAGGAATCGAGGACAAGACACTGATCGTCGGATTTGATGCAGAATATCCGCCATATGGCTATATGGACGATGATGGCGAGTATACAGGATTTGACCTTGAACTGGCACAGGCAGTATGTGATCTTGAGGGATGGGAACTTGAGAAAAAACCAATCAACTGGGATTCCAAGGATATGGAACTGAATTCCGGATCTATTGACTGTATCTGGAACGGATTTACCATGAACGGAAGAGAGGATGATTACACATTCTCAGATCCATATGTAGACAACAGCCAGGTAATCGTTGTTGCAGAGAATTCCGGAATCGACAAACTGACAGATCTTGCAGGTAAGACTGTTGGTGTACAGGCAGCTTCCGCGGCACTGGATCTCCTTCAGAGTGAAGAAGAGGGCGGACAGAAAGAACTGGCTGATACATTCGCTTCTCTGAATGAATTTGCTGATTATAATACAGCATTTACAGAACTGCAGGCCGGAGCTCTGGATGCACTCGCAATCGATATCGGAGTTGCAAAATATCAGCTGAATTCCCGTGGGGAAGGATTCAAGATCCTTGATGAGACACTGAATACCGAACAGTATGCAATCGGCTTCAAGAAAGGCAACGATGAACTTTGTGAGATCGTAAATGCAGATCTTCAGAAACTTGCAGACGATGGTACAGTTGCAGAGCTTGCAGAAAAATATGAAATTTCTGATATGGTAACACTGAAAGCTTCTGATGATGCATCAAAAGATGATGCGAAAGACGATACAGAAGCGGCAGATGATACTGAAGCAGATACAGCAGAAGAGAAATAAGAAATAAAATAAGAATACAAAATGGGATGCTTCCCGGTTTCCGGGTAGCATCCCTCTTGTAGGTTTATGGAGGAGAGTACATGAGTTTTCAGGTAATGTTACAACAGCTTACCGCAGGGTTCGGGCAGACACTGCTGATTTTTTGTCTGACACTGTTATTTTCCCTGCCGCTTGGTATGGTGGTCTATTTTGGACGTGTAAGCAGGTTCAAACCATTGAGCTGGATCATTAAAGCTTATATTTCTATTATGCGTGGTACACCTCTGATGCTGCAGCTGCTGCTGTGGTATTTCGGACCGTTTTACCTCTGGGGAATGAATATCGGTAACTACAAGTTTACTGCGATCATTCTGGGATGTTCCCTGAACTACGCAGCATATTTTGCGGAAATCTACCGTTCCGGAATCGAGTCTATTCCGGTTGGTCAGTATGAGGCAGCACAGCTTCTCGGTTATAACAAGAGCCAGACATTTTTTAAGATCGTGCTTCCGCAGGTGGTCAAGATCGTACTGCCGTCAGTGACAAACGAGGTTATTACCCTTGTAAAAGATACATCCCTTGTTTATTCCGTATCCTATATTGAGATGTTTGCCCTTGCCAAACAGATCGCGGCAGCACAGACAACCGTTATTCCGTTTGTGATCGCCGGTGTATTCTACTACATTTTCAATTTTGTAGTTGCGTGGGTTATGGAATGGTTTGAAAAGAAACTGAATTACTATCGTTAGGAGGAAATGTTTTGAGTACAAGTCTTCTGGAAATGAATCATATCAAAAAGGAATTTGACGGTCTTCAGGTGCTGAAAGATGTGTCAATTCATGTAAACGAAGGCGAGGTCGTTTCTATCATCGGTTCGTCCGGTTCCGGTAAATCCACACTTCTTCGTTGTGCTACACTGCTGACTCTGATCGATGATGGTGAGATCAGCTACATGGGAAAGAAAACAGTCTGGACAGAAAATGGAAAAGTCTGTCTGCCGAACAGAGCACAGTTAAAAGAAATTCAGTCCTGTTTTGGTCTGGTATTTCAAAATTTTAACCTGTTCCCACATTATACGGTAATGAAAAATATTACCGATGCACCGATCCATGTGCAGAAAAGAAATAAAGATGAGGTTTACGAAGAAGCAAGAGAACTTCTTGCAAAGATGGGATTGTCGGATAAAGAAAACGCTTATCCGTATCAGCTTTCCGGCGGTCAGTGCCAGCGAGTGGCAATCGCAAGAGCGCTTGCGCTGAATCCGAAGATCCTGTTTTTTGATGAGCCGACATCTGCGCTTGACCCGGAGCTGACCGGCGAGGTTCTGCGTGTGATCCGTTCTCTTGCAGATCTTCATATTACAATGGTGATCGTCACTCATGAAATGAATTTTGCCCGTGATATTTCTGACCGCGTTATCTTTATGGATAAAGGTGTGATCGCTGTGGAAGGTACTCCGCAGGAGGTATTTTCTTCAAACAATACACGAATCAAAGAATTCCTTGGCAAATTTCATCAGGGAGAGGAATAAAGGGATTGCTTTTAATGATGCGATGTTATATAATTTCTGCGTAATGATAGGAAATCTGATTAACCGCAGCGATACTTCTCCTGCGGTTAATCGAGTGAGATGATAGGAGTAAATTACATGAGTACAGACAGATACGTAAGTCCCCTTTCGGAGCGTTATGCCAGTAAGGAAATGCAGTACATTTTTTCTCCGGATATGAAGTTTCGCACATGGAGAAGATTGTGGATCGCTCTGGCTGAGACAGAAAAAGAGCTGGGCCTGAATATCACTCAGGAGCAGATCGATGAACTGAAAGCTCACAAAGATGATATCAACTATGATGTGGCAAAAGAAAGAGAACGTCAGGTACGCCATGACGTTATGTCCCATGTGTACGCGTACGGTGTACAGTGCCCGAAAGCAAAAGGAATCATCCATCTGGGTGCAACTTCCTGCTATGTAGGCGACAATACCGACATTATTGTGATGTCCGAAGCTTTAAAACTGGTTCAGAAAAAACTGGTAAACGTCATTGCAGAACTGTCAAAATTTGCAGATAAATACAAAGAACAGCCGACGCTGGCATTTACACATTTCCAGCCTGCACAGCCGACGACCGTTGGTAAGCGTGCGACACTCTGGACACAGGAATTCCTGATGGATCTCGAGGATCTGGAATATGTGATGAGCACTCTGAAACTTCTCGGTTCCAAGGGAACGACCGGTACACAGGCAAGCTTCCTTGAACTGTTTGAAGGAGATCAGGAGACCATCGACAAGATCGATCCGATGATTGCAGAGAAGATGGGATTCAAGAACTGCTATCCGGTATCCGGACAGACCTATTCCCGTAAAGTAGACACAAGAGTTTTGAATATTCTGGCAGGAATCGCGGCAAGTGCACACAAGATGTCAAATGATATCCGCCTTCTGCAGCACCTGAAAGAAGTAGAAGAGCCGTTTGAAAAATCACAGATCGGTTCCTCTGCGATGGCATATAAGCGTAATCCGATGAGAAGCGAGCGTATCGCATCTCTGTCCAGATACGTAATGGTAGATGCACTGAATCCGGCAATTACTTCCGCCACACAGTGGTTTGAGAGAACACTGGATGACTCTGCAAACAAACGTCTCAGCATTCCGGAAGGATTCCTTGCAATTGACGGCATTCTGGATCTGTGCCTGAACGTTGTAGACGGACTGGTTGTTTATCCGAAAGTTATTGAGAAACACATGATGGCAGAACTTCCGTTTATGGCTACCGAGAACATCATGATGGATGCAGTAAAAGCCGGCGGAGACCGTCAGGAACTGCATGAGCGTATCCGTGAGCTTTCCATGGAAGCAGGACGTACCGTTAAGGTAGAAGGAAAAGATAACGACCTTCTTGAGAGAATTGCAGCAGATCCTGCATTCAACCTGACGATCGAAGAGCTTCAGAAATCCATGGAACCGTCCAGATATGTCGGCAGAGCAAAAGAGCAGACAACTGCATTTATTACAAAGACTGTACAGCCGGTTCTGGATGCACATAAAGAAATGCTCGGCATGACCGCGGAAATAAACGTCTAAAACACGAGGAGGATAAAGTGTTATGATTAAAGCAGTAGTTGGCGCAAACTGGGGAGATGAAGGTAAAGGTAAAATTACCGATATGCTTGCTCAGGAAGCAGATATCATTGTAAGATTTCAGGGAGGAGCAAATGCAGGTCATACAATCGTAAATGATTACGGTAAATTTGCACTGCATACACTTCCGTCCGGTGTATTTTATAACCATACAACAAGTGTAATCGGAAACGGTGTTGCACTGAACATTCCGGTGTTCTTCAAAGAATACAACGAAGTAGTTTCAAGAGGTGTTCCGGCTCCGAAGATCATGATCTCCGACAGAGCACAGATCGTTATGCCGTATCACATTCTGTTTGACCAGTACGAAGAAGAACGTCTGGGTGGTAAATCCTTCGGATCTACCAAATCCGGTATCGCTCCATTCTATTCAGACAAATATGCAAAAATCGGTTTTCAGGTAAATGAACTGTTCCATGATGATGCACTCAGAGAAAAAGTTGAGCGTGTTGTTGAGACAAAGAACATCCTTCTGGAGCATCTGTATCACAAACCGCTTCTTGATCCGAATGAGATCTATGATGAACTCATGAAATATAAAGAAATGGTTGCTCCATACGTCGGAGATGTTTCTCTGTTCCTGTGGAATGCATTAAAAGAAGGTAAAGAGATCCTGCTTGAGGGACAGCTTGGCTCCCTGAAAGACCCGGATCACGGAATTTATCCGATGGTTACATCTTCTTCCACACTTGCAGCTTACGGTGCAATCGGAGCCGGTGTTCCACCATATGAAATCAAAAAAGTAATCACAGTCTGCAAAGCTTACTCCAGTGCAGTAGGCGCAGGAGCTTTTGTTTCCGAAATTTTCGGAGAAGAAGCGGATGAGCTGAGAAGACGTGGCGGAGACGGCGGAGAATATGGCGCAACAACCGGACGCCCGAGACGTATGGGATGGTTTGACTGTGTTGCTTCCAAATACGGATGCCGTATGCAGGGAACAACCGATGTTGCTTTTACAGTACTTGATGTACTTGGCTATCTGGATGAGATTCCGGTATGCACAGGTTACGAGATCGATGGAAAGGTTACAACAGACTTCCCGACTACAGGCCTTCTTGAGAAGGCAAAACCTGTTTTTGAAGTACTTCCGGGATGGAAGACAGACATCCGTGGAATCAAGAAATACGAAGATCTTCCGGAAAACTGCCGTAAATATGTAGAATTCGTTGAGAAACAGATCGGCTTCCCGATTACCATGATCTCCAACGGCCCGGGAAGAAACGACATTATTTACAGAAATAAGTAATCAGAAGCA
>ENA-UOJO01002532-UOJO01002532.1-human-gut-metagenome-genome-assembly--contig:-P57-NODE-2532-length-19105-cov-8.149291_pt1 | contig 19105 bp, 18 predicted proteins | sample MGYA00242351_ERZ723898 | MGnify/ENA metagenome assembly ERZ723898 | reverse complement strand
GGAGGTTAATACCTAATATATTGTATCTTATGATGTTTTACCGGACAACAATAATCTTTTTCTGCTGCATACGAGATAGGAAGGCCGGCCACTATTCATACGATTCGCTGAATAGTTACGTGCCCCGTTTTACTGTTAAAAATAATTAAATCACGTTATGATTTACTTACGGAAAAGAAATAACGCGTAAATTTGCCATGAAGTCCGTGCGGAGCCCGACAGCGGGTACGCGGCGGGCATCAGACATATAAAGCGTTTATCGACGCTCTTTCTTGGCTATACAGAACTTAGCAACTTCACAATCAATGTCAGGACAGAAGCAACGGTAGGCGCCTTTCGGGTATGATATATCCATGCTGTGAGGCTTGTGTCCCGCAGTATGTCGTCATCATACAGCGTGAGGCTCCGCGTTGCTCGTTCTACATTGATGGGCAATGCTAAGGCCTTGTATAGCGGAACGGGCAACAGATACAGATTCTCACGCTTTTTTTATATCATAACCCTATTCCAAAGGCCTTGTCACGGAGAGTCTGCCACGGCCGAAACGCAAACCAATCATGAAAAAAATATTTTTCCTGACGGCCCTTATCGGCCTGAGTCTGACGTGCGCCGCACAGTCGATGGATGACGACAGCCACGGCACTGCCGTAACCATGAGCGCCGAGTACGGTTTCCTGCCCAAGATGGACGGCGTAAGAGGCACCAACCACGCATTCGCCATCACCGCAGGCGCCAACTACTACTTCATGCATCCCGACCGCGGCGTCTTCGCCGGCGCACGCATCGGCTACAGCACCGCTTCCTTCAACAATCACGCCTATCTCGGACCGGGCGACTATGCTTTCTTCAAGAGCGAAACACACTTCATCACTCTCCCCCTCAATGTGGGCTATACTTTTGCTACAGCCAACGGGAAACTTGGCGTCAGCCCGGTGGCCGGAATCGACGTGAACTTCTGCGTCGCCGGCAAGAACAAGGTAAAAGGCGGCGGTGATGAAATAGAAAGCAAGATAAAGAAGAAGGTGGCCTTCGACGGACGCTTCGGCCTTCAGTTCCGCATCTACGGCTTCAATGTCGGCGCCTCTTATGTGCTGCCCATCGGCGACAATCAGAAGGCATACTTCGGCGAGGACGGGTATTTCGCAGTCAACATAGGATTCGGTTTCTAAGCCGCCACCATATTGAAAGAAACTCCGCAGCGTGATATGGCGTTGCGGAGTTTTTATTTGAGGATTCAGAGAGGATTATTCCCAGCTGAATTTGCGCACTTTATAAAGCACATTTACTTCATCTTCACCATACTCTTCAAAATATACAATCATCATGTCATCATCCAGATAGGTAACACGTAGAACTTCTATGTCGTTGTCAACACCCTCAGTAAGTATGAGACGATTATTGTTATATTTCCAAGTGATGTTCCAGCGGTCTGCTAATGAACCGTTAGAGGTCTCGAAACCGTAGCCTTTGCCGTTTGCATCAAATTTATAGCCCCACTGACCGTCCTCCGTCTCCCACTTGCCGACGAGTTCACTTTTGCCGCCGGACACGTCGTCGTCATCGCCATCGTTGCTGCAAGCAGCAAGGCCGATGCTCAGAGTCATGGCTACGAGCAGCCACGACATGTACTTAAAAATTTTCATTGTTTAGATGTGTTTTGATTGTTCATATTTCGGTCGTGAGCCTCGCCTGCACGGCCGGTGATACGGTTTAGTGAAAAAGCGTGGGAGGCTGTCGCAGTCACCCGCCCAGCCACTGAAACCGAAATAAACAATCAAAACAGATGTACGCGACGCATACGCCAGAGAAAGCACACTGCGCCACAAGAGCACATATGCCATTCCCTTAAGGCGGATGCCATCGCCACGATTCCGGACATTGATTGTGAAGTTGCTAAGTTCTGTATAGCCTGGAAACGAGCGCTGAAATACGCTTTTTATTTTGATACAAAATTAGTCCTTATTTCGGAATTTAAAACATATTGAAGCAATATTTAACTAATATTAACCTTGAGGGTGGTTTATAGAGAGGGCGGACGAGTCGGACTTGTCGGACTGGTCGGACTGGTCGGACTGGTCTGACGTTCTACGTCCCCTCTTACCCATAAACTCTCAAGCTATAAACTTTCCAGCCAGGAGGCGGTGAGGGGGTCGAGCTCGCGCAGGGGCTGCATGACGAAGGGGCGGAGGGCGGCGCGGGGATGGGGCAGGGTGAGGTCGGGGGTGGAGAGGCAGAGACGGTCGACGGCGATAAGGTCGATGTCGACGGGGCGGTCGCAGTAGGCTCCGTCGGCATCGCGGTGGGGAGCGCCTCCTCCTACGCGGCGCTCTATGGCGAGCAGACGGCGGAGCACGTCGTGCGGCTCGCAGGGCGCGTCGGTGTCGAGCATCACTCCGAGGTTCAGGAAGCGGTTGGTCGACTCGTAGCCCCAGGGTTCGGACTCGACGGGACGGGAGCAGCTCATACGTGCGCCGGGCCACTCTGAAGCAATCAAGGCGACCGCCTGCCCTATGAGGGCCCGGCGGCCGCCTTGGTTTGAGCCTATGTTGATGTGGATGCGCATCAGAGATTGCGCGCCACTTCCACTTCCTCGAAGCTTTCGATGATGTCGCCGACCTTGACGTCGTTGAAGCCGGCGATGGAGAGGCCGCAGTCGTAGCCGGCGGCCACTTCCTTGACGTCGTCCTTGAAGCGCTTGAGCGAGCCGAAAGTGCCGGTGTAGCGCACGATGCCCTCGCGGATGACGCGGGCCTTGGCCGTGCGCTTGATCTTGCCCTCGCGCACCATTGCGCCGGCGATGGTGCCGACCTTGCTGATGTGGTAGGTCTCGAGCACCTCGGCGGTGCCGGTGATTTCTTCCTTGAGCTCGGGTGCGAGCATGCCCTGCATGGCGTCCTTGACTTCCTCTATGGCGTCGTAGATGACGGAGTAGAGGCGTATCTGCACGCCGTCGCGCTCGGCCACACGGCGTGCGGCCTGGGATGGGCGCACCTGGAAGCCGATGATGACGGCGTCGGAGGCGGCGGCCAGTGTGACATCGCTCTCGGAAATCTCGCCGACGGCCTTGTGGAGCACGTTGACCTGAATCTCCTCGGTGGAGAGCTTGATGAGCGAGTCGCTGAGTGCCTCGATGGAGCCGTCGACGTCGCCCTTGACGATGATGTTGAGTTCCTGGAAGTTGCCGATGGCGCGTCGGCGGCCGATGTCCTCAAGTGTGAGAATCTTGGTGGTGCGGATGCCCTGCTCGCGCTGGAGCTGCTCGCGCTTGGTGGCGATTTCGCGCGCTTCCTGCTCGGTCTCCATGACGTTGAAGGTGTCGCCGGCGGTGGGTGCGCCGTTCAGGCCCAGGATGAGGGCCGGCGTGGCGGGGCCTGCTTCCTTGATGCGCTGGTTGCGCTCGTTGAACATGGCCTTGATCTTGCCGAAGTGGTTGCCGGCGAGCACGATGTCGCCTACGCGCAGTGTGCCGTTCTGCACCAGGACGTTGGCCACATAGCCGCGGCCCTTGTCGAGCGACGACTCGATGATGGCGCCCGTGGCGCGGCGGTTTGGATTGGCCTTGAGGTCGAGCATCTCGGCCTCGAGGAGCACTTTCTCCATGAGCTCGTCCACGCCGATGCCTTTCTTTGCGGAGATGTCCTGCGATTGGTATTTGCCGCCCCATTCCTCCACGAGGTAGTTCATTGCGGCCAGCTCCTCCTTGATTTTGTCGGGGTTGGCATGCGGCTTGTCTATCTTGTTGATGGCGAAGACGATGGGTACACCGGCGGCCGAGGCGTGGTTGATTGCCTCGACGGTCTGGGGCATGACGCTGTCGTCGGCGGCGACGATGATGATACAGATGTCGGTCACCTTGGCGCCGCGGGCACGCATGGCAGTGAAGGCCTCGTGGCCCGGGGTGTCGAGGAAGGTGATGTGGCGTCCGTCGGGCAGCTTGACGCTGTACGAGCCGATGTGCTGCGTGATGCCGCCGGCCTCGCCCGCGATGACGTTGGCCTTGCGGATATAGTCGAGCAGCGAGGTCTTGCCGTGGTCGACATGGCCCATGACGGTGACGATGGGGGGACGTGCCTCCAGTTCGTCCTCGGAGTCTTCTTCCTGATGTATGGCGTTGGCTACCTCGGTGGAGACGTATTCTGTGGTGAAGCCGAATTCTTCGGCCACGATGTTGATGGTCTCGGCGTCGAGGCGCTGGTTGATGCTCACCATCACGCCGATGTTCATGCAGGTGGCGATGACCTGGTTGATGGGCACGTCCATCATGATGGCGAGGTCGTTGGCGGTCACGAATTCGGTGAGCTTCAGTGTGCGGCTTTCGGCCTCCTCGGCCAGATGGGCCTGTTCTGCGCGGGCGGCGTTGGCGTCGCGCTTCTCCTTACGCCACTTGGCGCCCTTCTTGAGGCCCTTGTCCTTGCTGGTGAGGCGTGCGAGGGTCTCTTTTACCTGCTTCGATACGTCCTCCTCGCTTACCTCGGGCACCACAGGCGCGGCCTGGCGCTTCTTTCCGCCCTGATTGCGGGGCGGACGCTGGTTCTGCGAATTCTGGCCCTGGTTGCCTCCGCCCTGTCCGCGGCGCTGGCGGTCGCCTTCGCTGGCGGCCTGACGGCCGGCCTTCTCGATGTCGACTTTCTGTCCGCCGGAGATGCGGCTGCGCTTGCGGCGCGACTCGCCGCCGGCGTTCTCGCCGTTCTGTCCCTTGCGCTCGTTGCGGCGTTCTTCCTTGCTTTTCTTTTTGGGACGTGTATTGGCATTGATGGCGGCGAGGTCGATTTTACCAACCACCACGGGACCCTGCACGCGCGGGGCTGTGCCGAGCGTGAACACTTCGGGCTCGGCCGGTGCGGCAGGAGCCGCGGGGGCCTCAGATGCCTCAGGCGCGGGTGCGGGTTTCTCCTCCTGCTTTTCAGGGGCGGATGCACCGGGGTGCATCCCTGCAGCTGCCGGCTTCTCGGGCTCGGCGGGCTTGCTCTCCTGCTTCTTTTCGGGTGCGGGTGTCTCCTTCCGGACGGCCGCAGGCTTCTCTTCTTCCTTCACGGGTGCGGGTGCGGGCGTTTCTGCCTTGACGGGTTTCTCGGGTTCGGCGGGCTTGTCCTCCTGCTTCTTTTCGGGGGCAGGGGCAGGTGCGGCCTCGGGTGTCTCTTCCTTGGCGGGTGCTTCGTCCTTGGCGGGCTTGACTACTACGGGGTTGCCCTTGGCGTCGAGCTCGATTTTGCCGAGAATGCGGGGCTTCTGCGCCATGTCGGAGGGCGTGAGGGCCAGTTCGGGCGCGGCAGGGCGCGCGGCTTCGGCTTTCTGCTCGCGGGCTGCGGCGCGCGACTGCATCCGGTCGTTGGTCTGCTGATCGGAACGAGTCTTTATTTCTCTGTCGGGTTGGAAGTGGTGGGTCAGCATCTCGGCCACTGATTCCTCAACGCGTGTGTTGGGGCTTTCGGGGACGTCGATGTTGTTTTTGCGCAGGAACTCGAAGATGTTGGGCAGGCCCACGTTGAGTTCCTTTGCGAGGTTGCTTATCTTTTGTTTCGCCATATATTGTTTTAAATACTCGTTCTGTTTTGTTGTTAATCAGTGGCCGGACATGCAGCCGGGTGCGCAGGAACTGCGGCTCAGTCCTCGAACTCGGCGCGGAGCACGGCGAGGATGTTGTCGACGGTCTCCTCCTCGAGGTCGGCCTTCTCGATAATCATCTCGCGGGGAGCGTTGAGCACGCTCTTGGCCGTGACGAAGCCCTCGTTCTTGAGCGCTTCGATGATCCACTCGTCGATTTCGTCCTTGAAGTCGTCGAGGTAGATGTCCTCCTCGTAGGTTTCCTCGGTGTCGCGGTAGACGTCGATGGTGTAGCCGGTGAGCATGGAGGCGAGCTTGATGTTGAGGCCGTTCTTGCCGATAGCCAGCGACACTTCCTCGGGGCGCAGGAACACCTCGGCTTTCTTCTCCTCCTCGTCGAGGCGTATGCTGCTGACCTTGGCGGGCGAGAGCGCGCGCTGGATGAAGAGCGAGGGGTTGGCCGTGAAGTTGATGACGTCGATGTTCTCGTTGCGCAGCTCGCGCACGATGCCGTGGATGCGGCTGCCCTTGACGCCGACGCATGCGCCTACGGGGTCGATGCGGTCGTCGTAGCTCTCGACGGCGATCTTGGCGCGCTCGCCGGGGATGCGCGCAACGGCGCGGATGCTGATGAGGCCGTCGTGAATCTCGGGCACCTCAAGCTCGAAGAGGCGGCGCAGGAACTGCTCGTTGGTGCGGCTGACGGTGATCTTCGGATTGTTGTTCTTGTTGTCGACGTTGGCGATGACGGCGCGTACGGTTTCGCCCTTGCGGAAGAAGTCGCCGGGGATGCTCTCGCTCTTGGGGAGCAGGAGCTCGTTCTTCTCGTCGTCGAGCAGGAGGGTCTCGCGGCTCCAGGTCTGGTATACCTCGCCGCTTACGAGTTCGCCCTCGAGGTCCTTGAACTTCTCGTAGACGGCCTCGTGCTGGAGGTCGAGAATCTTGCTCTGGAGGGTCTGGCGCAGATTGAGGATGGCGCGGCGGCCGAACTTCTCGAACACTATCTCCTTGGTGTGCTCCTCGCCCACCTCGGCGTCGGGGTCGTTGTCTTCGCGGGCGTCGCTGAGTGCTATCTCGAGGTTGGGGTTCTGCACCTCGCCGTCGGGCACCACGGTGAGATTCTGGAAAATCTGGACGTCGCCCTTGTCGGGGTTGAGAATCACGTCAAGATTCTCGTCGGTGCCGAACATCTTGGCCAGCACGTTGCGGAACGATTCCTCCAGCACGCTGATCATGGTGGTCTTGTCGATGTTCTTCAGTTCCTTGAACTCGGCGAACTGCTCTACCATATTGGGGGTTGCCTCTTTCTTTGCCATAGTATTGTCGGTTAGAATTTTATTTCGTAAACGCAGTATTTCACATCGGCCAGCGGGAGCGTCAGCTCCTCGGCGCGGACCACGGGGCGCTTGGCTCCGGGCTCTTTCACCTTCACCTCGTGTTCCAGCGTGATGGACGTGGTGTCGTCGCTGACGCCGCGGAGCACGGCGTGGAGCTTGCGGCCGTCGCGGGTGAGCACCTCTACGGGGTTGCCGATGTTCTTCAGAAACTGCCCGCGCACGCGCATCGGCGCCGTAAGGCCCGCCGAGCCGACTTCCAGCTCGTAGTCCTCGACATCGCGGTCGAACTCCTGCTCTATGCGTCGGGTGATGGCGGCGCATGTGTCGATGTCGACGCCTTCGGGCGAATCAATCTCCACCACGATCTCGTTGGCAGGGCTTACACGAAGGTCCACAAGGAAAAGGTCGGTGCCCTCGATGGCCTTCATGACTGTGTCGGTAAGTTTCTGACTGTCTATCATTATAGGTTATGGTTAAAAAACAGGAGGAAGCGCTGCGCCCCCTCCTTCACTCTGAAGTCTGTGCAAAGTTAGCGATTTTTTACGTATTAATATAATACGGGCGCACTATTGTAGGTAGCACGCCCGCATTATTAATATTATTTAGTGTTTTTTAACGTCCGTTTATCACAGCACCTTGGCGACGGCTGCGTTGAGCTTGGCGGGGTCGATGACGCGCTCGCGGATGACGCCCTCGCCGTCGATGACGAAGGCTACGGGCAGCGCGCCGACATTGTACTTCATGAGCACGTCGGTGCCGTCGACGGGCGAGTTCCACACCGTAATCCAGGGCAGGTTGTCGGCTTTCTGCTTCCACTCCACCTCGTCGGCGTCAAAGGCTATCTGGTATATTTCCAGGCCGTTGGCGGCATATTTGCCGCGCAGGTCGGCGAGCACGACGTTGTAGGCCGGCGACGACTCGAGGTCGTAGCTCGTGAAGCTGAGCACCACGGGATGGCCCTTGCCGGCGATGGCGGCGAGGCTCTGCTCATGGCCCTTGTTGTCGTAGCGCACGATGTCGATAAGGCCGCTTTCCTGCACCTGCATGCTGAGCCCCCCGGCCTGGGGGTTATACAGCTGACGGGCCTTGAGGAAGATGGCCGTGAGCCACTGCGTGCGGGCGTCGTCAGGGCGGTTGTCGGTGAAGCGCTGGGCCACGGCGCCGACGATGCTGAGGTCGCGGCGCTTGCTCAGGTCGTAGAGCGAGCGTCCGCCTATGTTCTTGTTGATTATGTAGTAGGCGGCGATGCAGGTGCTGTCGTGGATGGCTATGTCGTTGAGCTTACTCTTCAGGATGCTGTCGGTGAGCGCGCCCTGAGGGCCGCGGGCAGCCACGCTCTCGGCGATGAGGCGGTCGATAGCCACGATCTTGTCGGCGGCGGGAGTGCCCGTAAGTGTGTACTCGGTGCCGAAGCCGGCGGTGTCGGTGGCGACGGTGAGGGCGTCGGTGCTGTCGACGGGGAAGTAGATGCAGCGGCCGTCGAGATTGAGGCGGTACACATCGGCGATGGCGACGGGAGCCTCGGCGCGGTAGCTGAAGGCGCCGTCGCGGCCTATGCTGACGCTGTCGATGGCATACCAGTTGCCGGCGTTGAAGGCTTCGATAGCCATGCGGCGACCCTCACCGTCCTTGACGGTACCTTCCACACTCCATCCGTGGCTGCCGGACGTGCAGGCGGCGAGCACTGCGAGAGCCGGGATAACAAGGCGTTTCATCAGTCCTCCAGTTTATCGAATTCGGCGGCAATGGCGTCGGCGATGTGACGCATGTCGGCCTCGGGCAGGGTCATCTTGCCTTTGGCGAAGTTCATGTCGTTCTCCTCGTTGATGGGAATGAGGTGGATGTGGGCGTGGGGCACCTCAAGGCCTATCACGGTCATGCCCACGCGCTTGCAGGGCATGGCTGCGCCTACGGCGCGGGCCACCTTGCGGGCGAAGACGTGCAGTGCGGCGGTCTCCTCGTCGGTGAGGTCGAAGATGTAGCTGACCTCGCGGCGCGGAATCACGAGCACATGGCCCGGAGCCACGGGATTGATGTCGAGGAAAGCGAAGTGACGGTCGTCGGCCGCTACCTTGTAGCTGGGAATCTCGCCGGCGGCTATGCGTGAGAAAATCGTTGCCATCAGAAAGATATTTCTTTGATTTCAAATTTCATAAGGCCGCTGGGCACGCGTATCTCCACGATGTCGCCCACCTTGTGGCCCAGCAGGCCCTTGGCGATGGGGGTAGAGGTGGCGATTTTCTTCTCGCGGAGGTTGGCCTCGCTGTCGGCCACGATGGTGTACTCCATCTCCTGGCCGTTGGCGACGTTCTTGATTTTCACGCGGTTGAGAATCTGCACCTCGTTGGTGTTGAGCTTGCTTTCGTCGAGGATGCGTGCGTTTGCCAGCAGGTCCTTGAGCTGGGAGATTTTCATCTCCAGCATGCCCTGTGCCTCCTTGGCGGCGTCGTACTCGGCGTTCTCGCTGAGGTCGCCTTTGTCGCGTGCCTCGGCAATGGCCGCGATTATCTCGGGGCGTTTCACATTCTCGAGAAACGCGATTTCGTCCATTTTTTTCTGATAACCTTCCTTGGTCATGTAAGTGATAGCCATGGGAATAGAATTATTTGTGGTTTAGTATAGTGAGCATAATAAAAAAGAGAAACCCGACCGCGTCAGCGGCAGAGTCCCGGCTTTCCTTACAGCTCCAAAATGCATCGGCAAAGGTAGGCAATTAAATCGAGATTAGTCCCTTTTGCTCCTTAATAATAGTTAAAATGACGCCGCCGGCTGCAAAAACCGAACGCTACTTGGCCGTAACGCAAAAAGTTGTTAACTTTGCAATCATGGACGTCAAAGCGGAAAAAATCATGCCCTACGGCCGCGGCCGCGGGAAGAGCGAGGAGGTGCGCGACATGTTCGACAGCATCGCCCCCGCCTACGACTTCATGAACCGCGCCATGACCCTCGGCATCGACCGCCTGTGGCGCCGCCGGGCCGTCCGGGCCGTGGCATCGGTATCGCCGCGGCGCGTGCTGGACATAGCCACCGGCACCGGCGACATGGCGATAGCCTTGGCGCGGCGCATCCCCGGCGCAAGCATCGAGGGCATAGACCTGAGTGCCGGCATGGTGGAGATTGGCCGCCGCAAGGTGAGCGAAGCGGGCCTCAACGGCAGGGTTGACCTGCGCATCGGCGACAGCCTCGCCATAGACCTGCCCGACGCCTCGGTCGACGCCATAACCGTGGCCTACGGCGTGCGCAACTTCGAGCATCTGGACCGAGGATATGCAGAGATGATGCGTGTGCTACGCCCTGGAGGCCTGCTTGCCGTGCTGGAGCTGTCGACTCCGCGAGGCCGCCTCACGGCGCCCCTGTACCGGCTCTATACCCGCTACGTCATCCCCGCTGCCGGCCGGCTGATAAGCCGCGACTCCCGCGCCTACAGCTACCTCCCCGAAAGCATCGCCGCCGTGCCGCAGGGCGACGACATGTGCGCGCTGATTCTCGCGGCCGGAGCATCCCGCGCGGAGGCACGGCCCATGACGTTCGGCGCCTGCACGCTTTATCTTGCAAGGAAATAACCATAACCGCACCCTGGCCGCCATCGGCGGCCGCCGTCATATCCATCCATCACATAAGTAATATGCAACCGCACAAAGCCCTACTGATACTCGCCGCACTTGCCGCCACGCTGCCGGCCGGTGCCCAGTTCCACTTCCGCAACTCGGCACGTATGGCCGACTCGGACGGCCTTGAGTCGCTTCAGGATGTAGAGATAGTAGCTATTGACGAGGACACTCCGGTGGACACCGTCGTCAGTCTGGCTCCGCTGCCGGCCTACTTCTTTCTGCCGGCGGTATATTCACACTACGATTTTCCCGACACAGTAGACATAGCCGCCTCCGACTACAGCGGCAACCCCGCGCTGCGTTGGCTTGAGGACGCCAACGCCGTGGGCGCGCGCATGCAGCGCATACGCCACCGCTACTTCTTCGCCCATCCCGACGACCTGCCCTACATCGCGGCCGAGCTGCCCGACGCGCCCAAGCGCTACTCGGCCATCGTAGACCCGAGCGACTTTTCCGTCGATATAGTGGAGAGCGTGACCGGTCCGGCCGCGGCGCCCACCGTCAAGGCCGAGGAGGTGAAGAAACGCCACTGGATACGCACCTTCAACGTCTCGCTCCAGTTCTCGCAGGCCTATGTGTCGCCCAACTGGTACCAGGGCGGCAAGAACAACCTCAACATGCTCGGACAGATATACTACAACGTGAAGCTCAACCAGGAGTTCCATCCCAACATCCTGTTTGAGACTACGGCCCAGTACAAGCTCGGCATGAACAACGCGCCGGACGACGAGTACCACGACTACAACATCAACGAGGACATCTTCCAGGTCAACAGCACTTTCGGTCTCAAGGCCGCACGCCGCTGGTACTACTCTGTCACCGGGCAGTTCAAGACACAGCTGCTGAACAGCTATAAGCCCAACTCGCCCGACCTCAAAAGCGGATTCCTCTCGCCGGGCGACCTCACCGTGGGCCTCGGTATGACCTACAACTACGCCAACAAGAAGAAGACATTCACGTTCGATGCCAGCATCTCGCCACTGTCCTACAACCTGCGCACATGTACCAGCGACCGCCTCAACCACGAGGACTACGACATACGGCAGGACCGCACGACGGCCCACAAGTTCGGCAGCAACGCCGAGGTGAAGATATACTGGAAGATGGCCTATAACATCTACCTGCGCTCGCGGCTCTACGGCTTCTCCGACTATGAGAGCGTCCAGGCCGATTGGGAGAACACCATTGTGTTTGAAATCAACAAGTTCCTGACTACACAGCTGTTCATGCACGCCCGTTACGACACGCGCACGGCACGCCTTGAGGACAGCAAGTGGCACAAGCTTCAGTTCAAGGAAATCTTCTCCATAGGCTTCGCCTACAAATTCAGCTCGCTCTGATGCGTCTTCATGCCGCTATACTGACGCTCCTTGCCTCGGCATGCCTCCTGACAAGCCACGCGCAGCGCACCACTCGCCCCGGTCGCACACAGGCGGCGCGCACTGCGGCCGAGCGTATGGCGCAGCCGGCGGCCGACACCCTCGTGCCGCCCTCCGGAGCCGTCGTCATAGCGGGCTACGACAAGACCCTCTCCTCGCGCCGCGAGAGCTTCTTCGTAACAAACGCCGCTGACTCCGCCACGCTGGTGTGGATACTCGCCACCATCGACTATCTCGACATGCAGGGCCATCAGCTGCACCGCCGGCGCGCTACCATGCGCTGCGACATACCGCCGCGCCAGACCCGCCGCCTCGACATCCCGGCGTGGGACCGGCAGGGCGTCTACTACTACCGCGGCTCCGAGCCGCGGCGGCGCGTGCAGGCGGCCGCCTCACCTTTTGAAATCAGCATCCGTATCGACTCCGTGGCCGTGCGGCGCTGACAGTCATTCACGCAATTCCAAATCCACATTACCATGATAAAACGAATTCTATTTTCAGTCCTGCTCGCCGCCGCGGCAGCCACAGGCATGCAAGCCGCCGAGAAGGCCAAGCCGGTAGTCTCGATTCTCGGCGATTCCTATTCCACATTCGACGGCTACATCCCGGAGGGCAACGAACCCTGGTACTTCGCCCGGGAGCGTGAGGAACTCACCGATGTCCGCGACGTCCGCCAGACGTGGTGGTGGCAGCTCGTGGCCGAGGGCGGCTACATACTCGGCGTGAACGACAGCTACAGCGGCGCCACGATAAGCTACACCGGCTACAACGGCGACGACTACCGCGCACGCTCCTTCAACACGCGCCTGACGCGCATCGCTCCGCCCGATGTTCTCCTGATTTTCGGCGCTACCAACGACAGCTGGTGCGACGCTCCTCTGGGCGAATACGTCTACGACAATCTCACGCTCGGCCACATGTACGAGTTCCGTCCGGCGCTCGGACGCCTGCTGCGTGAAGCGCAGGCGCGTATGCCGGGCACACGCATAGTCTACATCATCAACTCCGAGCTGAAGCCGGAAATCACCGAGTCGATATGCACGGAGTGCCGCCACTTCGGGGTGGAGTACGTGCTGCTGCACGATATCGACAAGCGCGCCGGCCATCCCACGGTCAAAGGCATGGAGCAGATAAAGGAACAGGTGCTTAAAGCGCTCGGCGGAAGATAGTTGATAGTTGATAGGGGATAGGTAAGAGGGGGTATATAACTTATATAATTTATATAATTTATATAATCCCCATAATCAGATGCCTTTGCGCCAGGCGCGGCGGCGGCGGTGCTGCCGGTGCTCGAAGTAGTCCCACTGGCGCTGCACATTGGCATTGACCTCAAGCTCCAGGTTGCTCTCGGCCCAGCGGTAGCCGTGGCTGATGTAGCGCGGGATAAGGTCGGCGAAAAGCATGGAGTTCACACCCTTGCCGAGCAGGTCCTTCCTGACGGCCACGAGCATGAGGTCCACCACGTCGACGCCGCGTCCGCGTATGGCTCCGAGCAGGTGCCACCAGCCAGTGGGAAACAGGCGGCCGCCGCTGCGACGCAGCGCGGCCGAAAGCGACGGCATGGAGATGCCGGCGGCTGCGAGGTGCCCTTCACCGTCGACGATGATGCTCAGGTCCTCCAGGCGCAGGATGCTCAGATAGGTGTTCACGTAGCTGTCGATCATACGGTCGGTCAGGGGCACAAAGCCGTAGAGGTCGGCGTAGGCCTCGTTGATAAGGCGGAAGAATGCGTGGCCGTATTTGCGCTTCAGTTCCTTCTTCGACGTGAACTTCACGCTGTGGAGGTCGTATTTCCGGGCCACGATGTCGGCGATGCGCTGCATCTTTTCCGGCACGGCTTCGGGCACCTTCATGCGGAATTCTATCCAGTCGGCGTCCTTGTCGAATCCCATGCGCTCCATGTGCCTGGGGTAGTAGGGATAGTTATATATGGTAGCCATGGTGCCCATCTCGTCGAAGCCTTCCACGAGCATGCCCTCGTGGTCCATGTCGGTGAAGCCCATCGGGCCTATCATCTCCGTCATGCCCATGCTGCGGCCCCACCGGGCGGCGGCATCGAAGAGGGCGTCGACCACGTCGGCGTCGTCGATGAAGTCGACCCATCCGAAGCGCATCGCCTTGCTGCCGAAGCGCCTGTTGGCCTCCCGGTTTATTATGGCGGTGATGCGGCCCACCGGCTTGCCTCCGCGCCATGCCATGAAGCTCTGCGAGTCGCACTGCTCGGCGGCGGGATTGCGCGTGGGGTCGAGGGTCTCCAGTTCGTCCACTATCAGCGGCGGCACGAAGCAGGAGTTGCCCTTGTAGAGGTCGATACCGAAGTGTATATAGCGCAGCAGCTCTGCGCGCGTGGGGCGCAGAGCCGTTATTTCTATTTTGTCTTTATCAGTCATAGTGTTCAGTTCACGGGCTTTGTCGAGAGCCAGGCCAGCAGAATGACCATTACGGAGAGGAATGCGATTATTATCAGGTAGAAGCGGCGGCCGGTGCGGGTGCCCTCGAGGGCAATGTGCAGGTCGTGGGCGTCGGCTATGCGGCGGTGGCCGTCGCGGCGCAGGCAGCGCTCGGCCACGCTGCGCAGCTGCGGGTCGGCTATTCCGCTGGCATCCAGCGTCTCCGTTACTATCTGCCCGTAGGCCCGGACGTCGTCGCAGGCCATGGCGGGAGAGGTGGCCTCATGCTGGTCGAAGCCCACGTCGATAAGTTTCAGGTTGCCGATGTTCTCGGTAAAGATGATGCGCTCGGGGCGTATCGGATGATGCACGATGTGGTTGCTCTGGATGTATTCGAGCGCCGCGGGCAGGCAGCGGCGCAGCTGCTCTATGTGTGCCTCCGTCACTTCGCCTTTGTCGATAAGCTTCCGCAGCGACGTGCCGTAGACGTCGTCGAAGATGATGCAGCGGCCGAGGCCGGGCACATCCTCAAAGTCGTTCACCATCACGATGTTGGGATGGGCGAGATTGTAGCGCACGTCAAACTCCTTCTCAATCATGGCCTGATACTCGGCCTTGTCGCGGAATTCAGGACGCAGCGTCTTCATCATCACCCACTTGCCAAGCTTGCGGGCAGTATAGACGTTATAGAATTCCTCGTCCCATTCGGGAAGATGCTCTATCTCTGTCCAACGTTGAGCTATATCGGCCATTTTTTTTGAATGCGGGATATGAAATTAATATAAATCAGATGCCTGCCGGCGTAACACGGTGCAAATTTACTCAAAATTTTGCATTAACACCATGTATATAAAAAAATTACCCGTCATCTCGACGAGCAATCTTCTTAACCTTAAATCTAATACCATGAAAAACACGTTGCAAAATTAGCGGTTTTATGTTATATAACATACTTTTTAGGTTAAAAAATTCATTGAGTTAACAATATTTAACCTTTACAAGCGCTATCATATGAAATGGGAAGCCTGCGGAGCGCGGGCTTCCCATCTTGTATGCAACAGAAAAAATTAAGTCTGTTATTTTTGTTGTTTCCTGTATTTTTGTATCGATAATGCCCTAAGGCTCACCATAATTAAAAAACTTCTGTTCCTTCTGACCTTATGTCTGTCTGTATCTCGTTAGGCGAAGTCAGGCGAGGTTAGTTGACGCGGAAACGCGTGTCGCCGTCGCGGAAGAAGGCTACAATCTGGCGGGCGGCGGCCAGGCCTGCGTTGATGTTGGCCTCGGCAGTCTGCGCTCCCATCTTCTTCGGCGTGAAGAACACGCGACCCGGGCAATCGGCTGCGAGGGCATCGGCACAGTCGGGACGAACGTCGGCCAGATAGCGCAGGTCGGGACGCTCGGCCATCACACGCTGCAGGCCTGCTTCGTCAATGACCTCCTTGCGGGCGGTGTTGATGAGGACGCCGCCCTTGGGCATAAGGCCTATGAGGGCCGCGCCTATGCTGCCGCGGGTCTCGGGCGTGGCGGGGATGTGTATGCTCACGACGTCGTTGCCGGCGTAGAGAGCCTCCACGCTGTCGACGGGCTCAACGCCTGCCTCGCGCATGACCTCGGGCGGACAGAAGGGGTCGTAGGCGCTGACGTGCATGCCGAATCCGGCGGCGATGCGCGCCACGCAGCGGCCCACCTGGCCGAAAGCCTGGAGGCCAAGACGCTTGTCGCGCAGCTCGGTGCCGCTGGTGCCGGCATACATGTTGCGCACGGCCATGACGGCCATGCCGAACACAAGCTCGGACACGGCGTTGGAGTTCTGGCCCGGAGTGTTCTCGGCCACCACGCCTGCATCGGTGGCGGCATGGAGGTCGATGTTGTCGTAGCCGGCGCCGGCGCGTACCACAATCTTGAGGTGCGGGGCGGCGGCGAACACCTCGGCGTCCACCTTGTCGCTGCGCACTATGAGCGCGTCGGCCGTTGCCACGGCGTCGAGCAGCGCGCTACGGTCGGTGTATTTCTCCAGCAAGGCCAGTTCGTGGCCCGCGGCCTGCGCCACCTCGCGTATGCCGGCCACGGCTACGGGGGCGAAGGGCTTCTCTGTGGCGACTAATATCTTCATAGCTGAGGACTTTATTTGTGTGTGGCCTCGAAATCGTTCATAGCCTCCACGAGGGCGTCGACGCTCTCCATGGGCAGGGCGTTGTAGAGCGACGCACGGAAGCCGCCCACGCTGCGGTGGCCCTTGATGCCGACGATGCCGCGCTGGGCGCAGAAGTCCACGAAGTCCTTCTCCAGGTGCTTGAAAGGAGGAGCCATGACGAAGGTCACGTTCATCAGCGAACGGTCCTCCATGACGGCCGTGCCCTCGAACATCTCGCTGTTGTCGATGGCGTCGTAGAGCTTGGCGGCCTTAAGCTCGGCGCGGCTCTGAAGCTCGCGTATGCCGCCGAGCTGCTTGTAGTAGCGCAGGGTCTGGAGCGCGGTGAAGATGGGCAGCACGGGGGGAGTGTTGAACATCGAGCCCTTCTCCACGTGTGTGCGGTAGTCGAGCATGGTGGGAATCTTGCGGTCCGCATGGCCCAGGGCGGCGTCCTTGACGATTACCAGCGTCACGCCCGCGGGGGCGAGGTTTTTCTGCGCGCCGGCGTATATGGCGTCGTAGCGGGCCACGTCGACGGGACGCGTGAAGATGTCGGAGCTCATGTCGGCCACCAGCGGGCAGGGAACGTCGAGGTCGTCGCGCAGCTCGGTGCCGTAGATGGTATTGTTGGTGGTGATGTGCAGGTAGTCGAGGCCTTCAGGCACATGGTAGTCGTGCGGGTAGTAGGTATAGTGGGCGTCCTCGCTGCTTGCCAGCACGTCGACGTCGTCGAAGAGGCGCGCCTCCTTGATGGCCTTGTGGGCCCAGGTGCCGGTGTCGAGATAGCCCGCGCGGGTGCGCAGCAGGTTGTAGGGAATCATGCAGAACTGCATGGAGGCGCCGCCGCCCAGCCACAGCACGCTGTAGCCTTCGGGCACGTTGAGCAGTTCCTTCACCAGAGCACCGGCCTCGTCGATGACGGCCTGGAACTCCTTGCTGCGGTGCGACACCGACAGCAGCGAGATACCCGTGCCGGCAAAGTCGCGTATGGCGTCGATTGTGTTGTTGATGGCATAATCGCTCAGTATCGACGGTCCGGCGTAAAAATTGTGTTTCTTCATAACTTGCAGTTATTTTGAGAGGGATTGTTTTTGCAAATATAAAACAATTATCTCACAAAATGCCCGCAACCCTCAAATATTTTCAACCTGAAGCGAATGGGGCGCCCTCTTAGTCCGGGATAACCGGAAAATCGGGGAAATCAATTTCAAGACTGTCGTACTTATTTTGCCATATTTTATTGCCGGGTTCGATACGCCGCATCTCCGACACTGCTTCCGGATAATCCAGAAGGGCGGCATGCCGCATCACTTCAATGGCTTTCTCCCGGTCGGGCTCAGTGCCGAAGCCTGATGAATAGCATCGGGCAAGGTGCCATCCCGCACTTGGTTCGCCCAATCTGTATGCCAGTGTGAGATATTTGAACGCCTCATATCCTTTGCCTTGATTCATGCAGGCCGAACCGCAGAAAAGGGCGGCCCGGGAGTTTCCTGCATCGGCGGCCTTCGACAGATAGCCTATAGCGGCATTCTCGTCTTCATAGTACAGCCGGGAGCCTTTTACAGCATAGGCTACGGGGTCATTCGCGGCAATGCCTTTGTCAAGCCAATAACGCAATCGTTCGGCATATTTTTCTTCTAACTCCTGATCTATTTCCTCCTCGGCAGCGGTGTCGTTTTCATAAATCACATTACCATCCTCGTCGCATTCGCATTCGACTACGATACAAACGGTACTTTTCTCATCGTAGAATTCAATCAGCCGATGCAGAGCCGCAGTATCGCCTTGTTCCGCAAGTTCTTCCCAGGCGGTCAATTGCGCATCGTCCTGAACGTGCCTTTTGCTTGATTCCGCATAGAGTACAAAGCCGATACATGCAAGCAAAATAACAGTTGCCAGAGCTAATACTATCTTTCTCATATTGTTTAATTTATAGTGTGATTGTCACTTCCATGATAAGGCATATATTTGGAATTTATTTACAGCCAGTCATGCCATGCGTCGCAGTGCGTGGAAAGGTATTTCCCGGCATAGGTCGAAGGATATTTCTTTGCGATGGTGCGATAGTTGCCGGTCAGGAATTGCGCCTCCGCCTGCGCTTCGGGCGATTGCAGTTCCTTGATGCCTCTTTGTATTTCGGCGTTCAGCCACTTCTCGTCCGGCACGGGCCCGGTCACTTCCTTGAGATAATCCAGCTCTCTGTATTTCCAGTTCCACACCCAGTAGAACGGGCGGTAATTGCACTGATTGGCTTCACCCCGCCAGTACTGCGTCAACGACCAGCAGCTCTCAAACGAGTTGTATCGTGCCAGCGCATACCTTATCCTCGCCAGGCCCCGTTCGTCGGGAGAGCCTGTTTTCATTATCCCGGCGAGCCTCGACATCTCGCGGGCGAAATTCAGTTTGGCATTATGATCGGATTTCAGAAGCGCGGAGTTTTCCGGATCGAATGAGGCTACCGGGCTTTTATCTTCGTCGGCTGCCTCGCCCTTTGCCGACGGATAATCCCATTTTTCGCCGGGCATATAGCAGTTGACCCACGGGTTGTCGTACAGATATCCGCAATTCTTGATATTCAGGTTCTCCTGATATTCGTCCGACACCAGCGAGAAGTATTTTTCAGCCTCCGCGTAATCGCCCTCCCTCAGCAACAGGGTGCCTATGATTTCGTTCAGGTAATCATCGTCGTGCCTTGTTCTGCCGATAC
>ENA-UOJO01002526-UOJO01002526.1-human-gut-metagenome-genome-assembly--contig:-P57-NODE-2526-length-19136-cov-4.819926_pt1 | contig 19136 bp, 15 predicted proteins | sample MGYA00242351_ERZ723898 | MGnify/ENA metagenome assembly ERZ723898 | reverse complement strand
CGTATCAAAAGACATAAATGCTAAAAATGGAGGTCTGAAATGATCATATCAGATGTTACAATAAAAAATTTTAAAGGCATTGAAGAAATAAAGATAGATTTCAAACCTGGATTTAATTTAATAAAAGGAATTAACGGCAAGGGTAAGACCTCTATCCTGGAAGCAATCGCTGTCGGACTTGGAGGATTTGTTGCCGGGCTTGAGGGCGTTGCCACCAGACATTTCTCAACCGATGAAATCCGCACCGTATATTCAAAAATAGGCGATGGTTCCTATGGAAAAAAACACATGGTGCCTGTAGAGGTCACCATGAGGGCCAGGCTGGATGGGGAAATGTTCGAGTGGACCAGAGGCCGGACCAGTATTAAAGCATCCAGAAGCACCATCCAACCCCGCAATATCTGCAGGAAGGCAGAAAACATGGCAGAAGACAGTGAATCCACGCTGCCAGTCCTTGCTTATTTAGGAGCGGGCAGGGTATGGTCCCAAAAACGGGAAAAGCCGGAGAATGTCTTCAGGAAACAGTATTTCAGGACAGTGGGATATACAGATTCACTTTTGGAAGCATCTAATATAAAGCTTTTACTTAACTGGTGCGTAAGGATGGAACAGGTGGCCTGGCAGAAGGAAGCAAGGATTGCCGAATATGAAGCAGCAAAAAAGGCAGTCGCGGACTTTATGGATAACATGGAAGCCAATACGGGACACTGCGTATTTTATGATAAACAGAATGAGGAATTATTATACCAAAAGGATGGGCAGATACTTCCTGTCATGCAGCTGAGTGCTGGTTATCAGTCCCTTATCTGGATGGTTTTTGACATCGCATACCGCATGGCCATATTAAACCCTATGAAAAAGGAGAAAATCACAGATACTTGCGGTGTTGTCCTGATTGATGAGATTGATATGCATTTACATCCAAAGTGGCAGTGGAATGTAATTGAAGCATTAAGGAATGTTTTTCCTAATGTACAGTTCATTGCTGCCACGCATTCACCTGTCCTCTTTGCATCCGCAAAAAAAATCTGGCTGATAGATGTGGACGGAACAGAACCTGTTTACGGATATTCCCACTATGGAATCGATGTCAATACTTCCATGTCAGTCTTTCAAGGAACAAAAGAAATTCCGGAAAATGTCCAGCAACAGGTTGATGCATTTTATAACGCCATGGACTCTGAAAAATATGAGGAAGCAAAAAACATATTAGAACGGTTAGAAACAACCACCGCCCCAACGCATCCATTATTAGTAGAGCTTAGGACAAGATACGATTTTGAGACCATTAATTGGGAGGAATAAATGATATACATCAAGAAAGGCAATGAACCGGATTCCCTGACCAAGTATCGGAAGAAAAAATTTGCTTATTATGACGGGTACAAAGACAAGGATGATATCCGCAAAAACTTACTGGAAGAGCAAGGATATCTATGTGCCTACTGTATGAGGAGAATAGATAAGAAGAGGATGAAAATTGAACATTGGTATCCGGAGGAGCATCTAACTGACATTGAATGTCTGAATTATCAGAATATGCTAGGCGTATGCCTTGGACACATAAATGGGACAAAAGGTTCTGATGATACATGTGATACACATAAAGGCAGTGAATTTATCAAAATCAATCCTCTGGACCAATCCACGCTGCGGCATATTAACTACAGTTCCGCCACAGGCGCTATATTTTCCCAAGATACGGATATCGAAAAAGATATCAATGTGACCTTAAACCTTAGTTCAAAGCCTCATATGCTGAAGGAGAATAGGAAGAAGAAGTTAAATGCCTGTATCCTGGAAATGAGCAGATTGCAAAAAAACGGTATTTGGAACCGGAAAATGCTCGAAAAAATGTATGCGGTATATGAGGATTTTGATTCCGAGGGCAAAAGGATGGAGTATGCCGGAATTGTTTTGTGGTACTTAAAAAAACGCTTAAAATATTAAAAAATGACTGCCCTTGAGGAATATCGCACCTTGCGGGCAGTCATTATCATATACCATCAGCATTCAGCCCCCGCGGTAATCCGGCAGGACTATATTGCTTCATTCATCTTAGCCAGCTTCGCCGCCTGGTCCGCTGCAATCAGGTTATCCAGCAGTTCCTGTATATCCCCGTTCATAATGGAATCAATCTTATATAAAGTCAGCTTAATCCTGTGGTCCGTCACACGGCCCTGGGGGAAATTATAGGTGCGGATCTTCTCAGAACGGTCGCCGGTGCCAATCTGGCTGCGGCGTTCCTCTGCCTCGGAACTCTGACGCTTCTCCAGTTCAATGTCGTACAGCTTGGAACGCAGCAGGCGGAAGGCCTTTTCCTTGTTCTGGAGCTGTGACTTCTCTGTCTGGCTGTATATCACGATTCCGGTAGGCATATGGGTCAGGCGTACCGCGGAATCCGTGGTATTGACGCACTGGCCGCCGTTGCCGGACGCACGCATCACGTCAATACGGATGTCGTTCATATCAATCTGTACATCCACTTCCTCCGCCTCGGGCATGACGGCAACCGTTGCAGTGGAGGTATGGATGCGGCCTCCGGATTCTGTCTCGGGAACCCGCTGCACGCGGTGTACCCCGCTCTCATATTTAAGCTTGGAGTACGCCCCCTTACCGGTAACCATTGCCACCACTTCCTTGAAGCCGCCGATTCCGTTCTCATTCAGGCTGATGATCTCAACCTTCCACCTGTGGCTGTCCGCATAGTTGGAATACATGCGGTACAGCTCTGCTGCGAACAGGGCCGCCTCATCGCCGCCCGCGCCTGCCCGGATTTCCAGGATGATGTTCTTGTCGTCATTGGGGTCCTTGGGAAGCAGGAGGATTTTCAGTTCATGCTCCAGTTCCTCGATACGCTTCTTGGCATCAGACAGCTCTTCCTTAGCCATCTCGCGCATCTCCTCATCGTTTTCCTCCTCAAGAAGGGCCAGGCTGTCCTCCACGTCCTGCTTGGCCTGCTTATACTGCTTATAAGCCTCCACAATGGGCGCCAGGTCTGCCTGCTCCTTCATCAGCCGGGTAAACCGTTTGGTATCCTGGGTCACAGCCGGGTCACCCAGCATCAGCATCAATTCCTCATAATGGATTAACATATCATCTAATCTGTCAAACATAATTCTCTCCTGTCTCCTTCCAACCTGCACGCACCACCCGGTCCAGCCCGGCCATATCCTTCATTACTTCCACCTGCACATATCCATGCGCCTCAAACATCTGCCTTACCGGCAGTCCCTGGTCAAATCCAATCTCCATATACACGCAGCCCCCGGGGGCAAGATGCTTTCTGCATCCTTGTGCCAATATCCGGTAAAACGCAAGCCCGTCAGCCCTTCCGTCCAGGGCCATCCTGGGCTCGTAGTCCCTCACCTCAGGTTCCAGGCCTTCTATGTCATGACTGGGTATATAGGGCGGATTGGAAACAATGATGTCATATCTGCGGTCAGGTTCCAGGCGCTCAAACATGTCGCTTTCAATCAGGTTGAAATCCCCCTCATGCTCCTTCAGAAGACGCTGCGCGTTGCGGGCAGCAACCATCAGGGCTTCCCTTGACACGTCAAGGGCCGTCACATCCCGGAAACCACCCATAAGGGCCAGGCTGATTGCAATGCAGCCAGATCCGGTGCACACGTCCAACAGCGCTGCGTCCTTTCCCTTCTGCTCCTGCAATACCAGCTCCACCAGTGTCTCCGTGTCCTGCCTTGGTATCAGCACATGTTCATTTACATAAAACTCAAATCCCATGAACTCCTGGACGCCTGTCAGGTGCTGGAGGGGTATCCGCTCTGCCCTTCGGTCAATCATCTCCTCATATTTCCTGCACTTTAAGAAAGTCTCCTCATCCTCAGGAAGTGTCTTATCCTTTATTGCCAGGAAGGAGGCCAGGCTTTCGCCAAATGCCTCCAGCAGAAGGTACCTTGCATCCAGACCCGCGTCCGGCACGCTGCTCCTATTCAGTTTCTCCGTTCCCTGCCATAGCAGCTGCTGCATGGTCATGTCCTGCCGCTCCTTTGCGTTCCTTTTTATCATAGGCCCCGCCTGTACCGTCATCCTGTCTTGGGGTGCTGTTTTCCTTCCATCCCGGAAACGCCTCATCCAGATAGCTCCTCCAGTCAAACACGGTTTCAACCGCTGCAATCGCAACCTCAATCATGCTGTCATCCGGTTCCGTGGTGGTCAGTCCCTGCATCCACATGCCGGGACGGCTTAAGATATTCACCAGCTTGGAATCGTGTCTGCCCGCAAAGCGCAGGAACTCATAGGACACGCCTGCAATCACCGGTATCAGCACGATACGGCTGACAATCCTAAGCCAGATCGTATCCACGCGGATTACCATGAAAAACAGGATGCTGATGACCATTACAATCATGATGAAGCTGGTGCCGCAGCGTTTATGCTCCTTGGAGCTGGCCCTTACATTGTCCACGGTCAGCTCCAGCCCGTGCTCAATGCAGTTGATGCACTTGTGTTCCGAACCGTGGTACATGAAGGTCCTCTTTATGTCCTCCATCCTGGATACCAGCTTGATATACCCAATGAAAATAACAATCCTGATCACGCCTTCCAGGATGGCCATCACTGTCTCTGAGGGGATGAAGCTTTTGCAGAAGCGGGCAATGAGCAGCGGCAGCACCATGAATATACCGATGGCCATGACAAAGGAAAATATCATGACCACACTCATGAGCACGCTCTCCAGCTTTTCCCCAAATACCTTGTCCAGCCACGCCTCGAACCGGCCGGGCTGGGCCTCCTCATCATCCTCAAAAAAACTGCAGGACCAGGTCAGGGCCCTCATGCCCACAACCATGGAATCTATAAAACTGAAAATACCCCTGATAAACGGAAGCCCAAGAAACTTATGCTTCCTGGTGATGCTTACGTAGGTATCCTTTTTCACCTCAATATCCCCGTCCGGCTTGCGGACCGCTATGGCGTAATCATTGCCGTTCATCATCATGATGCCTTCAATTACGGCCTGACCGCCAATTCCTGAATATTTCATCCTTTCTTACCTTTCTTAGCTGGATGCCGCGGTACGGGCGCCGCGGCACATAAACCAGAAAGGGCTGAGCCTGATGCCAAGCCCAACCCTCATCTTTTTTGCCTATTAGTTAGCATTCATGCCATACTTACGATTGAACTTATCAATACGTCCACGGGCCTGAGCAGCCTTCTGCTGGCCGGTATAGAATGAATGGCACTTGGAACAGATTTCCACGTGGATGTCTTTCTTTGTTGATCCTGTTACGAACTCATTACCACAGTTGCACACAACCTTTGCCTGGTAATAATTTGGATGGATTCCTTCTCTCATTTCTTTCACCTCTCTGATAATATTTGCGGTTTCCGACCGCGGCCTGTATGCCAATCTGCCTCTGTACATTACAGGCAGCCGGCTCCCGCCGTCACCAGAACGCACAGATATCAGCACTGTTCAAGTTATACGCACCCTCACCGTAAGGTCCTGACTCACGCAGATGCTAAAACTGCCGTCAATTCAGACAGCTTACACAGTATAGCATAAATTGTCCGGGATTGCAAGTGGTTTTTCAGCCTGTCCAAATAATCTCCCAACAACCTTCCCATGGGCTGTCTGAACGGTTACAATTGGCCGGACCCGGCCTCAGATATCTGAAAATCGGACGGCACCGCCCTCTTACAGGCATGCCGTCCGATGAAACCTTTACAGTATTGATTTACATAAAATTATATTCCGTTACAATCTTCTCACGGCCGGTTGTCACATCTGTGAAATATTCAAAATAGCTGATTCCCAGGAACGAACCGGAAATGTTGATGATATTGTCAAAACCGCGGCCCTTTAAGGCCATGATGGCATTATAGCTTCTCTGGCTGGTCCTGCAGTGCAGGTATACCGGTCTGTCCTTGGGTATCTCCGCCGTGCGCTGGCGCAGCTCGCCCAATGGGATATTGATTGCGCCTATGAGATGGCCTGCCTCGAACTCATCCCTGCCCCTTACATCAATGATGCAGGCCTGATTCTCCACCAATCCACGCACCTCATTGACATGAACCTGTTTAAATACGCCATGAAGCACATTCAGCCCCACCAGGGCAGCCAGGTTCACCACGTCCCTGGCAGTTCCAAACACAGGCGAATAACACAGTTCCAGGTCCTTTAAGTCCTCCAGGGTGCCGTTCATGGCTATCATGGCAGCAACCACGTCAATCCTCTTGTCCACATTGCCTTTCCCAATGGCCTGGGCTCCCAGGATCCGGCCGGTGGGCACTTCAAATACAAGCTTAAAATGCATGGGCGCGCTTCCCGGCATCAGTCCCACCTTATCCATGGACATGGTATACACAGAGTCACAGGGAATATTGGCTGCCCTGGCCGCCCTTTCGTTAAGCCCCGTGGCAGCGGCGTTCCGTTCAAACAGCCTTACCGCGCAGGAGCCGATGACCCCCCTGTTCCTGCCCGGTATGCCGTACATGGCGTCAGCAGCAGTCCTTGCCTGGCGCAGGGCCGGACCGGCCAGGGGAAGCTTCGCCGGCCTGCGGGTCAGCTGGTTATATACCTCGACGGCATCCCCCACCGCGTAGATATGCGGGTCGCTTGTGCGGTAATCAGCCGAAACCTTGATTGCCCCGGTTTCCCCCAGCTCAAGCCCTGCCTGCCTTGCAAGCCCCGTCTCAGGCAGCACGCCGATGGAGAGCACTACCGCGTCGCAGGGCAGTTCCTTTCCCGAGTTCAGGACAACCTTATCCCCGGCAATGGCCTTAACGCCATCCCCCACAGCCAGTTCCACACCCTGGTCATAAAGTTCCTTTTGCAGGATCTGGGCCATATCATAATCAAACGGCGTCATGATCTGGTCCGCGGCTTCTGCCACAGCCACATGTTTCCCGGCTGTCTTCAGGTTTTCAGCCACCTCAAGCCCGATGAAACCTCCGCCAATCACAACCACGTTGCGGATTTCCTCCCTGGACACGTACTGGTCCAGCTTTGCGATGTCATTCACATTGCGCACCGTAAATACGTGGGGAAGAGATACTCCCTCGATTGATTTAGGGCGGATTGGATACGATCCAGGCGAAAGGACCAGTTCATCATAAGCCTCTTCGTATTCCCGGCCGGACACGCTGTCCCTGACCTGGACCACCTGGCGCTCCCGGTCAATGCCATACACCTCATTGTTGACCCTTACCTCAATATCATAGGACGTCTTAAATCCCTCCGGCGTCATAAGCACAAGCCAGTCCTTATCTTCCACGGTCCTGCTTAAATAATAGGGAAGGGAGCAGTTCGAGAATGATACATGCTCTCCCCGTTCAAATATGGTGATTGATGCATCCGCATCCAGGCGCCTTACCCTGGCTGCCGCGGAAGCACCGCCGGCAACCCCTCCTACAACGAGTACACGTTTTCCCATGTCCACACATCCTTTACCGTCTATTTTCTGCTCTCAGCCTGTTTTCCCGTCCTGTTTTCATTAAGCCTTTGCTGCAGTCTTTTTCTCCAGGTTCCTGGATTTATCATTATAGGCATCCATATCAATGTTCTTTGTCATCTTGGCGGATACCAGCGCCGTTACCATGCCGTCGCTCACATTCAGGGCGGTCCTTGCCATATCAATGACCGGCTCAATACCAACCAACAGTCCTGCGATACCAACAGGAAGCCCAAGTGCGGATAATACCGTGATTCCTGCAAAGGTTGCACCGCCGCCCACGCCGGCAATACCGATGGAGGCAAAGGTGATGACAATTACCATCAGGATGAAGAAAGACGGCGTGATAGGCTGTCCCACAGCGGGCGCAACCATCACTACCAGCATGGCCGGATAGATTGCGGCGCATCCGTTCTGTCCGATGGAGGTGCTTAAGGAACCTGCCAGGTTGGAAACGCCGTTGTCCACTCCCATCTCATCGGTTAAGGTGCGGATGGTCAGAGGAAGGGTACCTGCACTGGTACGGGAGGTAAATGCAAATATCAGCGTGGTCATGGCCTTCTTAAAGTATACAAACGGGCTGAGTCCTGCAAAGGCCAGTATCAGTCCGTGAATGACGAACATGATGATGATGGCCGTATAGGATGCAAGCACAAAGGTCACAAGCCGCAGTATGCTGGTATAATCACTTCCCGCAATGGTCTTGGTCATCAATGAGAAGATGCCGAATGGGGTCAGCATGATGATCATCATGACCACTTCCACCACAAGGGTATTAAGCGAGTTCATGATTTTACCGAAGAACTCCGCCTGTTCCGGGGCATAGGTCCGCACCCCGATGACACCGATTCCAAGGAATGCAGCAAACAACACCACGGAAAGGGTTGCGTTGCTTCCCTGTCCGGTCAGGGCATAGATTGGGTTGGACGGAATGATATCAATGATGGTATTCTCAATGGAAAGTCCCTCCTGGGCCTTTTCCTCCAGCTGGGCAGTTTTCTGCGTCTCTGCCTCGCCGATTTCCAGTCCCTCTGCGCTGACGCCGAAGGTCTGGGCCGTAACGCCGCCCACCACAGCCGCCACTGCTGCTGTTGACAGAAGGATTACCAGCACAAGGGCCGTAATCTTGCCCAGGTTCTTGCCTGACTTCTGGTTAATGATGGCACACACGATGGATACGAAAATCAGCGGGATGACCATCATCTTCAAAAGCTTGGTATACGCGGTTCCCACCAGGCTGATCCAGCGCAGGCTCTCGGAAACAGCTGCATCGTCAGCCACTGTCTTTAAGATTGCGCCAAAGATAATACCGCCAAACAGGCCGGCCACAACACGTACATTAAAAGATTTCCCTTTTTTTCCTAAATAAAACAAAAATCCCAGATAAGCCACAAAGCAGATTACACTAATCGTAACAGCCATTTATTCCCCCAACCTTTCTTTGATGTTATTGATGATGCTTGCGACTGCAGTTTTAATATTCTTTGTATCCGTGGCAAGGTTAATGCGGATGTATCCCTGGGCCATGACGCTGAACCACTCGCCCACGTCACAGGCCAGCCTGCACTTATCCTGGATGAACCTGGCGGTCTCATCCCCCGGCACATAGCTTCTAAGGTCAATCCATGACAGATAGGTGCCCTCAAGGGGGGTAACAATGATCTCAGGCAGCTCCCTGGCAAATTCCTGCTTCATATAATCGTAATTGTGACGGATCAGGGCCTTCACATCCTGAAGCCACTCCTCCCCGCCCCTAAAGGCAGCGCCCATGCCGGTAATGCCCATCAGGTTCACCTCCGGGGAACCAATGCCCTTTATATAGGCATCATACTTCTCCATCAGCTTCCCATCAAAAATAATGACATGGGAGTGGATGAGTCCGGCCAGGTTAAAGGTCTTGGAACCGGAGTTCAGGGTAATCAGGATATCCTTGTATCCGCCGTCCTTCACACAGGCAGAAGATACAAATGGCTTCCCTTCGTATGTAAAGTCCTGATGAATCTCATCCGAAACAACCAGCACGCCATGCTTGCGGCAGATGGAGAACATGGTATCCAGTTCTTCCTCAGACCATACGCGGCTTACCGGGTTATGGGGTGAACACAGGATGAACATCTCTACCCTGTTGTCAATGATTTCCTTCTCAAACTTCTCAAAATCCAGGCTGTAATATCCATGGTCGTTGTCAAGCTCACAGGTCACAAGCTTCCTGCCTGTATTTAAAATAGCGTCATAGAATGGATAATACACAGGCGGGCAGATGATTACGGACGCCTCCTCCTTGGTATACGCCCTTACTGCCGCGTACAGGGAGCCCACAACCCCGGTGGCGAACCGGACATTCTCCCTGGCAAGTTCCACGCCATGATGCTTCTTCTGCCATGCAAAGAAAGAATCAAAGTACTCATCCTCCACCTTTCCATAGCCAAAAACACCGTGCTTCACACGCTCTGTCAGCGCCTCCCTGACAACAGACGGGGACTGTATCTCCATATCAGCCACCCAAAGCGGAAGCAGGTCCCCATCCCCAAAAATCTCCTGGAGTGAATCCCACTTCAGTGTGCCGGTACCCCGGCGTTCCACACAATTCTCCCTACAGAACTTCTCAAAGTCCATCTTCCATACCATCCTTTCCCAAGTGTAAGCAAGTCTTCAAATATTGTTCACTCGATGAACTATATTATAAAATACTTCGTGCATAATGTCAATATGCTTTGTATTTTTTTTAGTAATAAGGACATTATGCACATTAAAACGACTATATTTTTTCAATATTGTTCTATTACTTTACTATTTTTCCTATTTTGGTTAAAAGAAAGCATTGAAGGCCTTTTCCAGATATGTTACTATAACATGTACAGACATTATATTAAGAACAGGAGCCGAGACCCCATATGAGCCATCTTACAGATATCAACAGCGCGTACCAGAAGCTGAATGTAAGGGCGAATACATTGTATGAATTCGTCATTTTATATCACAATTACATTTATGCACATCACACATATGAGAATGAAAATTTCAACATGATGGAGATACACACCCTTACATACATCGACGACTGTCCCGGAATCACTGCCACCGAACTGTCAAAGCTATGGCACAAAAGCAAAAGCGCCATCTCCCAGGTCATCAAAAGACTGGTGGATTCCGGATATGTTGAGAAGCGCTTCAAGGAGAACAATGAGAAATCCGTCTGTCTCTATGCGACGGATAAAGGCCAGCGTCTTTCCAGTGTACACAAGGCATATGACGTGGCCGACATTACCCAGACCACATCTTATCTGATTGAACAGTGCGGCCAGGCGGATGTGGATGCATTTTACAGGATCATTGATAAGTACAACGAACTTCTCAAGTCAGACCTGGAGCATTAGGGCGTGTTTGGAGATTGCTTTCCGTCAGCTGCCCCGGAATTTTAAAACCGGCCGCGCCATGCAGAGGGAATCATGGGGGCCGGGAATGATAAATTATTAACGATTTCCTGTCATCCAGGAAAACAGAATAAAAAACATGAAACTACAAACGAGGAGGAAGATTCAATGAGCAACCTGAACAACGTAATGAAAGAATTCAAAGCATTCATACTGAAGGGCAATATCATCGACATGGCTGTGGGCGTCATCATTGGCGGCGCATTCAGCAAGATTGTCACATCCCTTGTGAATGATATCCTGATGCCGGTCCTTGGCGCCCTTACCGGCGGGGCCAGCTTCAATACGCTTAAATACGTGCTCAGCCCTGAAGTAAAGGCGGGCGGAGAGGTGGTAAAAGCAGAAGCCGCCATACTGTATGGCAGCTTCCTTCAGAATGTCCTTGATTTTATCATTATCGGGGCCTGCATGTTCTTCATGATCAAGACCGTTGCCGCCATCAGCTCACGCCTTCGCCATGAGGAAGAGAAAAAGGAAGAGGCGCCCGCGCCTGCCGGTCCCACCCAGGAGGAACTCCTGGCTGAAATCCGCGACCTTTTAAAAGAGAAAAATGCTTCCGCCTGACAGACACCAGATTAATAAAACCTGATTCTCTTGGCGTTTTCCACAAACTCCCTGTTGTTCCTGGTCCTTGCGAACAGATCCAGTATCTTTTCCACGGCATCCTCGGGCTTCATGGAGTTTGTTGCTTTGTGTATGATATCCACTGCCTCGGCTTCCTCCCTGGTCAGCAGAAGGTCATCCCTTCTTGTGCCCGACTTAAGGATGTCAATGGCAGGGAAGATGCGTTTCTCAGACAGTTTCCTGTCCAGCACCAGCTCCATGTTGCCGGTGCCCTTAAATTCCTCATATACAACATCATCCATACGGCTTCCCGTGTCCACCAGCGCAGTTGCCAGAACAGTCAGGCTTCCGCCTTCACGCATGTTGCGGGCAGCGCCGAAAAACCGCTTGGGCATGTGAAGGGCAGCCGGGTCAAGACCGCCGGAAAGCGTACGGCCGCTGGGCGCAACCGTCAGGTTATATGCCCTTGCAAGGCGTGTGATGCTGTCCAGGAGTATGATGACATCCCGGCCATGTTCCACCAGACGCTTGGCCCGCTCCGCCACCATCTCCGAAACCCTTTTATGGCGCTCAGGCAGTTCATCAAAGGTGGAGTAAATCACTTCCACGTTGGGACCCACGATTGCCTCCCTGATGTCCGTCACTTCCTCCGGGCGCTCGTCAATCAGGAGGATCATCAGATGCATGTCCGGATGGTTGGTGGTGATGGCCTTGGCCACCTGCTTTAAAAGGGTGGTCTTACCTGCCTTTGGCGGTGATACGATCATGCCGCGCTGTCCCTTGCCGATAGGTGACAGAAGGTCCAGCACACGCATGGCAACGGACGTCTTCACGCCGGGCATCTCCATATGCAGGCGCTGGTTGGGGAAGATTGGCGTTAAATCCTCAAAATTAGGCCTGGTCTCCGTAGCGCTTAAGGGATATCCGTTCACTGTCTTGATGTAAAGCAGGGCGGCAAACTTCTCCGTGGCTGATTTAACCCTTCTGTTGCCTGCAATGATATCCCCTGTCTTCAGATTAAAGCGGCGGATCTGGGACGGCGCCACATACACGTCGTTCTCCCCCGGCAGGAAGTTCTCACACCGGATGAACCCAAATCCGTCAGGCATTACCTCCAGGATCCCATTGGCTTCAATCCCGCTGTCCAGCTCTGCCATATCCTGGTTGGACAGGCCCGTTGTATCGGACCTGGCATCGGTCCTGGACGTGCGTTCGCCGCCCTCGAACTGCTGGTTAGAACCCTGGTTCTGGCTGTAACCGGTATGCGGCCTGTTCTGCTGGGATTTGGAAGCTGAATATTTATTATCGTAAGACCGGTTGGTGTTACGCCTTGGCTCCTGGCTGCGGCTTTCCTGTCTGTCCTGGGACTCCTGGGGCCTTGACTGGGTGTTATCCTGCCTGGGCTTCACAGTCTCCTGCCTGGGCTGGGCACTGTCCTGCGCCTGCGCCTGGCGTTTTTCCTCTTTTCTGATTTCAGTGGGCTTTACTTCCGGGTTCTTCTCTGCCGCCGCGCAGAGCAGGTCAATGATTTCAGCCTTGCGCAGGCTGCTGATTCCTTTAATGCCCTGGTTTCTAGCCATTTCCTTTAATTCTGCAAGAGGAAGTGTCTGCAATTTTTCCCGCATAGTATCTCTCCTTATCCAATATTAATCAACTCATCCGTCAAGACAGACTGATGGTCTATTTCCAACACTCGGGGTATTATCTTATGTTCAATCAAATTCGGGGTTTATTCCAGATTTGCGAATTGCTTGGGACTAACAGACTGCTGACAGCATAAGAAAACTGTCAGCCAATCTATGTATAGCCCTATTATATACACGAATATTACGGAATGTAAAGTGAAAATTGAAATAATTTTAGTTTGTCAGCCAATTCATATGGGTTTTTATACTGGCTTCGTAGCCATTATCCGATGGTTCATAGAAGACAGCCCCCTCCATGCCGTCCGGCAGATACTGCTGTTTTACATAATGCTTGGGATAATCGTGCGCATATTTGTATCCTGCCCCGTGCCCCAGCTTCTCAGCTCCCTTATAATGCCTGTCCTGCAGGTGTACCGGAACCGGCATGGTCCTCTGGTCCCTGACTGCGTCCATGGCCTTAAACACAGCCATGCAGGCCGCATTGCTCTTTGGCGCGGTTGCCACATAGGTCACTGCCTGGGACAGGATGATCTGGGCTTCCGGAAGTCCGATCCGCTCCACGGCCTGGGCCGCATTCACAGCCACCGCCAATGCCTGGGGATCTGCGTTTCCCACATCCTCCGATGCGCATATCATGATCCTTCTGGCAATGAATTTGATATCCTCACCCGCATAGAGCATCCGGGCCAGATAATAGACAGCCGCATCCGGGTCCGAGCCGCGCATGCTCTTGATAAATGCAGAAACCGTATCATAATGGTTATCCCCGTTCTTATCGTACCGCACCACCCGTTTCTGGATGCATTCCTGGGCCACTGACAGATTAATATGTATCTTTCCGTCCCCTGCCCGTTCCGTTGTCAGGACTCCCAGCTCCACTGCGTTAAGGGCTGCCCTGGCGTCCCCGTTGGCCGTATCTGCCAGGAAATCAGCCGCATCCTCATCAATCACCGCGTCATAGGCCCCCATCCCCCGTTCCCTGTCATATACCGCCCGGCGTATCAGTTCCCTGATATCCTCCTTTTCCAACGGCTTAAGTTCAAATATCCTGGAGCGCGACAGCAGGGCCCCGTTCCCCTCAAAATAAGGATTCTCCGTGGTGGCCCCGATAAGAATCAGCGTGCCGTCCTCCACAAAGGGCAGGAGATAATCCTGCTGCCCCTTATTAAAGCGATGGATCTCATCCACGAACAATATGGTCTTCCTGCCATACATGCCCATATTGTCCTTGGCGCCCTTAACCACTTCCTCCATGTCCTTCTTTCCTGCAGATGTAGCATTAAGCTGTTTACAATCAGCGCTGGTGGTATTGGCAATCACCTTGGCCAGGGTGGTCTTTCCCGTACCGGGAGGGCCATAGAAAATAATGGACCCCAGCTTATCCGCTTTGATTGCGCGGTAAAGCAGTTTATCCACGCCCACTATATGCTGCTGCCCCACCACCTCGTCCAGGGTCCTGGGCCTGAGCCTGGATGCCAGCGGGGATTCTGTCTCCATTGTATTCTCTCTCATATAATCAAATAAATCCATTGTCTTACCCTTTCTGCCGTGTCCTGTCTCAATCAATCAGCAGTTCATCAACCGTAACAAAAGTATATCCCTGCGTGGTACGCGTGTCAATCAGTTCCAGCGCAGCCTGTACCGAAGTGGGAAAAATGTCATGCATTAATATAATATCCCCATCCTCCACATCTTTCAAGACCCGTTTCACAATCTTATTCTTATTCTTCAGTTTCCAGTCCAGGGAATCCACGGACCACAGCACCGTGGTCATGCCCACGTCACACTCCAGCTCTTCATTCCAGTCCCCAAAGGGCGGCCTCATGTACTGCGGCCGTTCCCCTGTTATATCCTCTATCATCCTGCTGGTCCTGTCCACGGCCTGGCACACGGTCTTTGCCCCGGCCTTGGTCAGCTGGACATGGCTGAAGCTGTGGTTTCCAATCAGATGGCCCTCATCATGCATCCGCTTCACCAGCTCCTCATTCCCCTCTATGTTCTGTCCCATAAGGAAAAATGTGACCCTGACGCCCCTTTCCTTCAGGCCGTCCAGCAGCTGGGCCGTACATTCCTCATGGGGACCGTCATCAAATGTAAGGGCCACGCATTTGCCTTCAAGCCCTTTGGCCCGGTCCAGGGTTTCCCCGCCCTCCTGGACCCACGTCCCATTCCCCGCCGCGGCATGGACCGGCCGGTTCCCCAGTACAGTCCAGAACAGCCCTCCAAGAAGAATCACGTCCGCCCCACAGACCATGGCCAGAAGTTTTAATTTATTTCCCAGTTTCACCTTATGCCCTCTTTCACCTGATGCCCTTTATCTATCCAGTATATGTTGGGGATAGAAGGAAAAATGCATGGGATTGGATGACGGTCCTGAATCTGTGGGTATCCGGGTTCCCTCCATACATACGGATCGGGCATGGGATGCGGGAAAAAAGGGGGGAGTGCATTGGGTTCGGAACAAGGCAGGGGTTTGTATCGGGTGCGCAACGTGACGGGTGGCTATTTCGAATACAGAAACTATACCGGGTACAGAAAGGGGCGGATTCCTGCATCACAGCAAGAATCCACCCCTTTATGCCGTCCTTTGAGAACACTGCTTCCTGAGTCATCTCATATGCATACCATCCTATTCCTATCCCACCGGAGTAATGATTACCCCGGGGCCGCCGGATTCCCCGCCGGGGGAAGCGCCCTGTGCCTGGCCTGACTGGCTTTCGCCCGGTGAAGTGCCGGCCTGGGCGCTGCCGCCTGACTGGGAAGTCCCGCCAGGCTGGCTATTGCCTCCAGGCTGACTGCTGCCTCCAGGTTGGCTGCTGCCTCCAGGCTGGCTGCCGCCTCCAGGCTGGACGCCGTCTCCTGACTGGCCCCCAGCGCCGTCCTGGCCGCCGTTATTTTCCTGTATCTGGCCCAGTACCCCCTCAGGGCCGGCCTGATATCTGGTCCCATTGATGTCAACCACGGTGTTTACCGCCATCCTGCCCGTGGATGGGTCCATATAATAGTGGAGGCCGTTTACATCAATCATGCCCTTTGCCATACGGCCCGAGCCTTCAAAATAATACCACGCGCCGTCCATCTCGCGCCAGCCGGTTGCCATGGCACCCGAGCCCCTGAGGAAGTATTTATCCCCTGCATCTTCCAGCCATCCGGTCTGCATGGCTCCCTGGCCGTCAGCATAGTACCAGGTTCCGTTATCATTAATCCAGCCTTTAGAAAGTACGCCCGTGTGATCCAGATAGTACCAGGTTCCGTTCTGGTTGGTCCATCCCTTGGCCATGGCTCCTGAGTTCTCCAGGAAGTATCTTCTTCCGTTGTCATCCAGCCAGCCGGTCTGCATCACGCCCTGGCTGTCCGCATAATACCAGGTTCCATTATCGTCTATCCACCCCTTGGACAGGGCGCCTGAACTGCCGAAGTAGTACCATTTGCCGTTGTCGGATTTCCAGCCCGTTATCATGCGGCCCGTACTGTCATCCAGATAATATTTCTGGTCCGAAAGCGTAAGCCAGCCCTTGGATGCAAGGCCCTCCCCGTCCATGTAGAACCATCCCGTGCCGTCGTCAATCCAGCTGTTTTTCTGTTTTACGTAGTTCTGGTAATAATAGGTCTTTCCCTGGATGGTCCTCCAGGTATTGCCCGGTATCACCGATGTAAAATCCTTAAACTGGAAATCAATATCCACATTCCCACTGATTCCGTTGACCGCGCCCGTGCTGGTGGCCTGCCACATCACCGGGTTCTGGTATGCCGGTTTTGCGGAGTAGCGGGCAACCCATACAGGATAATCCATCTTGCCCATGTCCAGTTTGTTGGCCAGCCAGTTGTCATTGGCATAAATGATGGGATAATAGCCGGCTTCGGATATACGCCTGCAGAACGCATTGGCGATTGCCGCCAGTTCGTCCTTGGACAAGGCGCCCTGGGTGGAATCCTCCATGTCAAATGCAACCGGATAGGATACCGGATAATCGTGGATCAGGTCCAGGACAAAGTTGGCCTCGTCCACCGCCATCTCCGGCGTGGTGGCAAGGGAATAGATATAGACCCCCACCTTAACCCCGGCCGCGCTGGCCTGCTGTATGTTCCTGTGGAAATATGGGTCCACCGCACCTTTGGAGCGTGTTCCCAGCATGACAAAGGACACGTCGTCAGCAGCCACCTGGCTCCAGTTAATATCCCCCTGCCATCTGGATACGTCAATTCCCCTGAACAGCACGTTGCTGATGGATGTGCCGTCCGGCATCCGGTATGCCCCGTTTACCTTTTTCCAGGCATTGGGGTTGGCTGCGGCGGTGCCGGAGGATGCCGCGCCCGTACTTCCTGTACTCCCGGTGCCTGCCGCAGGCTGCCCGGGGCCTCCTGGGCCTGCTGATGTGGCAACCGGCGCCGATGTCTCTCCCGGCCCAATTGCCAGAGCGGTGCCTGCGGGAAGAATGGTGCCCGCGCTTATGATTCCCGCCATGGCAAGTACCTGGCAGCGTCTTATCATGTGCATCTTGTTTTTCATACATTTCTCCTTATATAAAAAATAAGAGGGGATGCCCAGCCGTCCGCTGTGACATCCCCCGTATTATGATCTGATTTACCCTCAGCCTGGTCCGTCTGTCCTTCCGGCCTGCAGGCCCCCTGAAGAACTTCCGCCCGGTGAATTGTTTCCGGAACTGGTCCCGGGATTCCCCCCGGACGTGCCTCCAGGCCCGTTGTTGCTGATGCCTGAGGAACCGCCGGATGCCCCCGGACCGCCGCTTGTGCCGGTGGAGTTGTTGTTGTCAACAGTACCCGGAGTCTGGGCCGATACACCGCCGGCGTTCTGGCATATACCGCTGGCGTCAAAGGTGTACTGCGTTCCGTTGATGGTTGCCGTGGTGCCTGCAATCATCCTTCCCTCATTGGCAGGGTTCAGATAGTAATACTTTCCGTCCAGCTGAATCCAGCCAGTCATCATATGGCCATTGCTGTTAAAATAGTACCATGAGCCGTCAATCTGCTTCCAGCCCGTGGACATCTTACCGTTACTCATATCCATGTAATACTTGTTGCCGTCACTGTCACTGAGCCATCCGATCAGCATGCGCCCGTCCGTGTTCAGGTAGAAATAATCCTTGTCCACCTTGGCCCAGCCGGTCATCATCTTGCCGTCCGTGCCGAACAGGTACCAGTTGTCCTTAATCTGGGCCCAGGAATTCACAACGCACTTGCCGTTGCTCTGGAAATAGTACCAGGCCCCGTCCATCTCACGCCAGCCCGTTGCCATGGTTCCGTTGCCCCGCATGAAATAAAAGTCGCTGGTGGTTCCATTGCTGATTTTCAGCCAGCCTGTTACCATGGTCCCATCATTTAGCATATAGTACCATTTGCCGTCTTCCGGATTGACCCAGCCTGTTGCCATGATGCCGCTGGGCTTGAAGAAATACCATTTGCCGTCAATCTGCTTGAAATCCTTTGTCATATATCCAGTGGACGGGTCCATGTAATACCATCCTTCACTGGTCTGCAGCCATCCCGTGTATACCTGGCCGTTGTCGACATAGGTCCAGTTGTCATTTGATTTTGTCCAGCTGCCGGCGGCATAGCTGGTAAATGCGCTTCCCAATGCCATGGCCCCAATCATACCGGCTGCTGTGACAGCTGTCCAGTACCTTTTATGTCCCATGTGTCATCCTCCTCGCCTCTTATATCCAGTAGGGGACAATATTCCCCAGTTTTCCACATATTTTTGATTATAGCACAATCCCATATGCTTTTGATAACATTTTTATTACAATTTCCGTAATTTCCTATAATATTTCTTGGCATACCGGTACATGATTATGGTGTACTCCCCGAATTCATCTCCCAGCGCGCTCTTATACACGGCCCACAGGCTCCACAGGAAACCTCCCAGCGCAGCGTAGGCATAGACGGCAAAATACTCGTCTTTTGTAGGTTCCCTTTGGAGGTAGCTTGCCAGAAGCTTCTCCATATCCGCCTCATCATAATAGGAATAGATTGCGCACATGGATACATCCATGATTGGGTCACACATGCCGGCATACTCCCAATCCAGAATTTTTAAACCGCCATCCTTAATA
>ENA-UOJO01002509-UOJO01002509.1-human-gut-metagenome-genome-assembly--contig:-P57-NODE-2509-length-19268-cov-7.564253_pt1 | contig 19268 bp, 8 predicted proteins | sample MGYA00242351_ERZ723898 | MGnify/ENA metagenome assembly ERZ723898 | reverse complement strand
AACTTTGGAGTAAGTCAAAATTTAAAAGTAAAACCATATAATTTGGATGAAGCTAATATAGCATTCGAAAATGTTTTAGAAAAAGAGAAAACAAATCAGACAACTGTATTAAATGTAAGTAGTGCAGAAAATATAAGTAAAGGATATTTGTATTGGCAAAAATATGAAACACCATATGATGTGAATATGAATATTGAAATACAATATATTTTACCAAATAGAGATATAGAAATAACAGAAAAAGAAAATAATCTATTAGGAGAGGAACTTAGCTTAAATATAGCAAATAAAACTTATTATACAAATACAGTACTATCAAAAGTAGAAGTTACAGAAATATTAGGAGAAAATGGTTTACTAGAAATATATAATGCAACAACTGGAAGCTTGATAGCTAGTATTAATAAAGACACACAAGCAGACGAAAATGGAAATATAGTATTAAATTATGAAAATGTTTCAAGGATTAAAATTATAGTTAAAAATCCTGAAAAAATAGGAAATATACATATAAATAGCAGTAAAAGAATTGTAAGTAATCATGGAATAAGCAATGAGACATTAAAAGCAATAAATAGATTAGGTTTAATATTTGAAACTAACAACATGATTTTTACAAATACAACTGAAAGAGATATAAACCTATATGATACAGTTACAAAGTCTACAATGGAAGTGGATAAAACAGAATTTTATACAACAGACAACGAAGCTAAAATAAATATGAAAATAAATTTGAATACACAGAATATAGACTATGATTTGTATAAAAATCCAGTACTACAAGTAATATTCCCTAGTGAATTTGAAACTGTAAATATAGAACAAATAGGAATGTCTTTTGAAAATGGTTTAAGTCTACAAAATAGCAATATAACAACTAATACAGATGGAACAAAGACATTAACTCTATATATAACAGGCGAACAACAGGAATATTTAAATAATGATATAACAGCAAATACACAGATTTCTATAACTGGAACTGTAAAAACATATCAAAATTTAACATCAAGAGATACTAACATTACATATGTGTATACAAATGAAAAAGCTATAACATATGATAATAATGGTACATATAATGTTCCAATAAAAATTACAGCTCCTTATGGCTTTGTAATGCAAACAGAAGTAAATGGAACAACATCAAAGAATAAAGAATTAAATGAAGTAAAACTAAGAGCAAACACAGTAGAACAAACTATACATGTAAAAGAAACAGTAGTAAATAATTTTGATAATACTGTAAATAATTTTGAGTTGGTAGGAATGACACCAATAGAAAATAAACAATATACTTTGGGAGATAATTCTATTAATTCAAGTTTTAATGCGGAAATTGTAGGAAATGTTCAGATAAATAGAGCAGATGCTAAAATATATTATTCAGAAGATAACCAAAATTGGTCAGAAACAAAAACAGAAAATAGTAATTTATTTAAAATAGCATTTGATAATTCAAATCTTGATAAAGGTGAAAATGTTACAATTGAATATGATCTAAAAATACCAGAAAATATTTCGTATAGTAAGAGTTCATATGTGGCATTTATAGCAAATGCAAAGCAAAAAGAAAATGAAGTAAATAACTGGTCTGGTATGAAAGTATCTACGGAAGATATGCAATTAAATAATACAGATCCAGAGGTTTCTACAGTTGACGAAGCAGAAATCAAGACAGAAATTTCTGTAGTAAAAGGAAATGTTTCATTACAAGCAGGAGAAGACGTACATAATCAGCAAAACCTTAAATATATAATTAAATTAACAAATACAACAGATAAAACTATAAATAATATAAAACTTACAGCTACTAATACAAATGCAGTGTTTTATGAGTTTATGACAAAACAAGTTACAGAAGATCTTGTTAACCAGGGATTTTATGAAGTACCAGACAAAAAAGAACAAGAATTTACAATAGAAAGTCTAGCTGCAGGTGAAGAAGTTGAATTAAACTACCAAGTAATTGTAAAGAAAGCTGGAGACAATAGTTCAACTCAAGCAACTATAAAAATAACAGCAGATTCAATTAGTGAAAAAGAAATAAAATCTATAGAGAATCCAATAAAAGATGCTAAACTACAAATCTTATTGGATCCAGGAACAACAACTGGATATCCAGATTCTTTAACAGAAGATGGAGCAGCAATATTTGGAATGCAAATCAAGAATTTATCTAATGAAGATATAAATGACTTAGTAGTTTCATTTTATTATACAAAAAATGTTGTAATTACAGAACAAATATTAGATTCAACACCAATGAATAATGCTGAGATAATAGAGAACAAAGACAATACATTAAAATATACAGTAAAAAGTATTCCAGCAGGACAAACAGTACTTATTTATACATATGCATTATTTAATCCATTAGAAGATGGATTAAAGACAAATACATTCTATACATTTTGTAATGCACTTTATAATGATGAAGAGTATTTATCTGGACAATTAGACTTTACAGTAAATAAATCTTTAACATCATTCAAATTAGAGCAGACAGCTAATATTGCAGATCAAGTAAAACAAGATGATAAGTTAATTTATACAACAGAGATTACTAATGAAGGAGATGTTGCAGCAGATGTAATAATTACAGATGATGTTCCAGAAAATGCGGTAGTAAATAGAGCATACTTAGAACAAAATGGGCAACAAACAGAACTTACTGTCAACGGACAAGCTATTTCTATACCAGCAACAATACAAGCAAAAGAACAAATAAAATTAGTAATTGAGACTACAATTAATACTTATTTAAATAATAATACAGAAATAGCAAATACAGTCACATTAAATTCAAGACAAGTAAAAGAAGAACAAACATCTAATACAATAAAACATAAAATAGTTGATGAAATCTCTGGAGAACCAGGTGGTGGCGAGGAGCCAAACCCAGATCCAGACCCTGATAATCCAGGAAGTAATATTTCGATAAATGGATTTACATGGAATGATGCAGACAAAGATGGAGTAAAAGATTCTTCAGAAGTAAATATTCCTGATATCAGAGTAATATTAATTACTTCAACTGGAACAATATTACAAGAAACTACTTCTAGTTCAAATGGATACTACGAATTTACAGGAGTAGACAATGGAATATACAGAGTCATATTTGAATATGACACTTCAAAATACTACATATCTCCATATAAGGTTGATGGAATAGATGAAATAAGTAATTCTGATGTATTAGAAACAATAATAGAAGAAAATGGAGAAACAAAGAAAGTTGCATCAACAGAAGAATTAACAGTAGAAGATAGTGACTTAAACAATATAAATGCTGGATTTATCGAATTCTCAGCTAGAAAATTAAATATTTCAAAAACAATAACAAAAGTTACAGTAAGAACAAATAAAAGTACAAAAACATATAACTTTGATAGAAAACAAATAGCTAAGGTTGAAATAGCTGCTAAGGAAATGGCAAATGCACAAATAGAAATAGAATATACAATAGATATACAAAACCAAGGAGAAACTACAGAGACAATTCAAGAAATAGTAGATACACCAAGCAATGATTTAAAATTAAAAGATACTTCAGGAAATTGGTATAGTAAAGGAAATGACATAGCAACAAATCAATTAGAAAATACAACTATAGGTGCAGGGGAAACAAAATCTATAAAATTAACTATGACAACTACAACAGGAAGCCAAGGAGAAGGAAAGAATGTTGTTAATAAAGCAGATATTTCAAATGTTCAAAGTGAAAATGCAAATCTAAATATAGATATTAATAGTGAAAACAATACAGCACAATTGATTATAGGAGTAAAAACAGGTGCTGTACAAATAACAATATTAATAATCTTAATATTAGCTATCTTAGTATTAATTGCTAAAATTATTATAAAAAGAGGGGGAGGGTTAAGAAAGAATGAAAAATAAAGAAAATAGAAAGAAAATCTTAATTAATCTTGCCTTGTTTATAGTAATAATAATAGGAGTAGCTATAATATTTACAAATGTAGTAGAAGGTTTAACTGATAAAGATATTGCTAACAAAGCATTTTCTACTCCAACTGATTTCTTATCATATGATTACAGAAACACAACAACAGTTGATTTATATGTAGGAAATGGATCTCAAGATGCTACAATTTGGAAATCAACTGCTGCATGTTTTGACCCTGACCATAATGCTGATGGAAACTATGGGGCATCGTATAGACTACAAGCAATTGTAGATATAGACAATAAATATAATACTAATTTGTCAGATTGGACAGGTTTAAATGTATATGTTCCAAGTGGTGCATATTATGGAACTGCAGGAGCATCGCGAATAACAAATTCAGATGTAGTAAAAAGAGCGCGTTTCTTAGCGGGAATTGCAAACTGGATGTTACATGGAAATTCTGGAATACAAGATGCTAACAGTAAGTCACAGAGTGTTATAGATGGATGGTATTCTACAAACTTCTTTGTGTTTTGTAATTATGCTAAAAATTACAATAGTGTTTTTAATATAATGACAGGAAGTAAATATACTGAAGATGAATATACAGGTGGAGTATCTGAATGGAAAGGACAGAAGTGGCAAAGAATTTATGGATACAGTGCAACTTCACAATATGATTATACATCAGTATACGAGGAAGCGAGAAGATATGCCGAGGACAGAGTAAATGGTGTTGGAGGAATTACAAATACTTCAACAGGAGATCCTGATATAGAATACACAAATACAGAAACAATTTTAGGACCATATAAAATTAAAAAAACAGGAAGTGCAAAAGTTACTGGAGTAACTGTTGAAACAGCAAGTAAAACATATACAACATCAAATATTGCAATATTAGATTCTTCTAAAAAAGCAATGGGAATGGATAAAATCGCTAACGATACTAATTTTTATATCAAAATTCGTGATATAGCAGATAATATTAAAAGCATAAAATTAACAGGTACAGGAAATTCTGTTCATGCAACTAGAATAATGCTTTTTGCTGGTGGAGATAATCAAAGAATTGCGGTATTTAATACTCAAGATGTACCAGGATCAACAGAAATTACTTTAAAAGTACCACCAGCACGACCTGTATTAGTACAATATAAATACATAAAATCAATCCAAAGAAAACAGAAGGATGGTTCATATAAAAGATTATTTACTGTAAATGAAGTACCAACTATAACTGTTAATAATAAAGGAAAAAATAGTGCAACAGTTAAAAATGTAACTTATCCAGATTATAAAAAATATTGCAATGCAGAAGATCTTGATTCTGATGGTGTGCCATATGTATATGATGGTGATATAGTAGAATATCAATGGGTAATATATAATATAGGACCAGGAAGTTCATCACCAAGTACAAAAGTAACCCTAGTAGATAAACCGGGTGAAGGCCTAAAAATACAAGATGGAAAATCAAATGGTTGGACGAAGGACGGAAATAATTATAAGAAAACAATTACTTTAAATAGTTCACTTAAAGGATTTAAGGGATCCCAAAAAATGCAATATTATAGGGGATCAAATACAATGATATATTTTGAAATTGTTGGTTCAGACAAAATAGATAGCTCATCAAGTAACAAAACAAGCATAACCAACAATGGAGTACCTTTACATTTAACCTTAAAAATAGCAGGTAGAGTATTTAAAGATAATGAGGCACAAAAAGATGGAAGAGAAGATGGTATTATAAGTACTGGAGATGAAATGAAAGAAGGAGTAGAAGTAGTATTATTTGACTCTTCAAGAAAACAAATTGCTTTGACACATACAGATAAAAATGGATACTATGAGTTCGATAAATTAGATCCAGCTAAAAGCTATTATGTAAGATTTAAATACAATGGACAACTTTATGAACCTACAACTTATCAAACTAAAAAGAAATATACCGGAACTGGTAATAATCAGGTAGATACAACTATTGCAGAAAGATCATATGCAACAGATGGAACTCAGAACAGAAATTCATTTAACAACAAATTTGCACAGGTAGATGCAAACCATAGATATCCAGATAGAGATGACGTAAATAATGAAACATTTATGATTTATGCATATACTGGTTCAAATGGGTTACAAAACTTATTATTATATGATGCCGGAAATAGTACAGAAGAGGCACAAAACGTTAACTTTGGATTTAAAGATAGAGAAGAATTTGATATGAACTTAAGAAAAGATTTAGTTAAAGTTGACGTATCAATAAACGGTAAGAGTCATACATACCAATATAATGGTAATGGCGAAGACTTAGAAGTAACTATAAGAGGTACAGACATACCAGATTACGAAAGAAAATTAAGAAGAACAGATTTACAATATAAATCTGCAGCACAATATGATTCAGACCCAGATAAATTACAAGTATATGTAACATATAAAATTCAAATAAAGAATCAATCTGTTGGTAAGCTTACAGGATATATAACAGACCTAAATGATTATGCAGATAGCTCATATCAATTAGTTAATTCTTATGATGAAAATGGAAGAGCTATAAATTGGAGTTCTTCTGGAACAGTATCTGGAAGTGGTAAGACATATAATAAAATACATACAACAAGTTTATCAGGTGAAGGTATAACAGATAAAAAATGGATCTTTATGCAATATAAAGTTTCATATGATACTTTAAGAGAATTGCTACAGCAAGGTGAAACATTAGAAGAAAATTATGCAGAAATTGCAGGTTATAGAAATACTTATACAGAAGATAGATATGATTTAAACAATAACAAGATAACAAATGCAGGAGCAGTTGCAGGGCTATTAGATATAGATTCAACACCAGACAATATGAATCCTACAACTTCAAGTATACAAAACTTTGTAGCACAATCAAAAACAGATGCATACCAAAGTTTAAGTGGAGAAGAAAAATCTAAACGTAGTATGGCAGTATTTGAAGATGATGCAGATGTTGCCCCTGGATTAAAACTTATAAGAGATGATACAGAAAGAACAATATCAGGTACTGTATTTGAAGATTCACCACTTAAAGATAAATTAAAGAATAATGAAAGAATTGGTGATGGAGAATATAAAAATGGAGAAAATATTGTAAATAAAGTAAAAGTAGAATTACTTTGCCAAAACAATGAAGATGTTGATACTTTAAATAAAGTAGAAACTAGAAGTAATACAGATGGAACATATACTTTATCAGGATATATACCAGGAGATTATTTGATTAGATTTACTTATGGTGATTATGAATGTTTAATAAATCCTCAACAAAATAATCAAATGTATACAGGACAAGACTATAAATCTACAATTTATACAGAAGGAGACTACAAAGACTTGTATTGGTATAATAATACTTCACCACGTAAAAATGATGCTGTTGATGATTATGATGGTAGAAGACAAGTAGTAAATTCATATAGTAAAGATTATAAGTATGATATTGCAAAAGTATTAAATGCAACGAGAACAAATAATTCAGACTTATTAGCAACATTAGCAGAGAAAACATATATGACTGCAAATACAGCCAAAATGGCAATGGAAATTGAATATATGAAAAACGAAAAGACATCATATAAAGTACAAAATGTGGATTTCGGAATAATAGAAAGACCAAGAACAAAAATTGTATTAGACAAGAGAGTATCACATATTAAATTAACAGCTACAGATGGTACAACTATATTCGATACGAACCAATCAACTTCTAACTTAACATGGAAGGAAAACAAATATAATGATAGAGGGAATATGGTATCTACCGGATTAGTACAAGGTACTGTAGACGAAAACTTATTATATGGTTCTACTTTAAATGTAAGATATACTTTAGAGATAAGAAACCATAGTGAAGTAGACTATAATGAAAAATCATATTATGTTACAGGTGTAGTTAGCAATAGAGGAACAATGAATAGAATTAAACCTACAAGTGTAATTGAATATGTACCAAATGTATTACAATATGATGCAGAGCTTACAAAAGCAAATGGAGAAGTATATATAGCAGTATCTAATCAATATGGTTCAGCTGCACATTTAGATAGCATAGCAGGATCAAATAACTTGTGGCAAGTTCTTGCAAGCAAGAGAGAAAATAAGAACCTTCCAGATTCTTATAGAGATACTTTATTAGAGGCCGGAGCTTTTGATGAAGCAAAACAAACAATGGATGAAATCTTAATAACTAATTTAGATGGAGTAAGAAATGCATTAGCAAGAAATGATGTTATTAGTTTAAGAAATGCGTTAACTCTTACACGAGTTATTGCAAGAACAGAAGACACATCAAATGCTGATGAAATACAAAATATAGCAGAAGTTATAAGATTAACTATAGATAATGGTAGAAGACCATACTATGAGGATACTACAAATAAAGAAGTAGTAGAAATTCCAGGTAACACATATCCATCAACACTTAAAAATATAGAAGAGGTGGATACTGGACGAGCAGAAGTATTAACATTTGTTGTACCATTTGGTGCAAACAGACAGTTAACATTAATAGTTATTGCTATAGTAAGCTTAGGAATATTAGTAGCAGGAATTGTAGTAATAAAGAAGAAAGTTTTATAGTAAGAACTTGACAAAGAAATAAAAAATATGTAAACTTAATAATAGGAGTTTAATAGGAGCTTTAGTATTAAAGCTCCTATATTTAAACAAATGGGGATTTAGGGACGTTGCTTAAAATCCCTTTTTAAATTCACAAGGCAAACAAAATAAAAGAGTAGGAGGGGTTTATAATATGATAAAACTATATAATACAAATATGGAAACAAATAAATTAGAAAGTGTAGATACATATACAAGAGGAACATGGATACATATGGTAGATCCTTCGGAAGAGGAAATAAAAGAAGTTTGCCAAAATATTAATATAAAAGAAGACTTTATAAGATATGCACTAGATAATGAAGAAAAAGCCAGAATTGACGTAGAAGACGAAGATGACACAATATTATTTATTATAGATATACCAGTTACCGAAAAATCACAAAGTGGTGGTTATATGTATGCAACAATGCCAATAGGTATGATTGTAGTAAGAGATGATTTTTTTATAACAGTAACTTTAAGAGAATGTAGTTTAATAAAAAAATTTGAAACTGGAAAAGTAAAAAGTTTTTGTACCTATAAAAAGAGTAGATTTATTTTACAAATGATGTATAACAATTCTTCAGATTATCTAGAATACCTAAAAAAGATTAATAAAGAAACAGAAATTGCAGAAAATGTATTAAAAAATTCCATGAAAAATAGAGAATTATTAAAATTACTAAGTTTAGAGAAATCTTTAGTATATATAACAACATCATTAAGATCAAATGAAGCGGTTATGGAAAGAACTTTAAAAATAAAGAATATAAAATTATATGATGAAGATGAAGACATTTTAGAAGATGCAATAATAGAAAATAAACAAGCTATAGAAATGAGTAAAGTATATAGCGATATCTTAAATGGCACAATGGATGCATATGCTTCTATAATATCAAACAACTTAAATGGTGTTATGAAATCATTAACTTCAATTACTATAATAATTGCAGTACCAACAATGATTGCAAGTTTTTGGGGAATGAATGTAAAATTACCATTTGAAGGGAATACATTAGGATTTTGGATAATGATTTTTATAGCAACATTGCTTACTATTATTTCTGTAGTATGGTTAAAAAAGAAAGATATGCTAAATTAATTTAAATAGCGGACACAAAATTTATAGTATAGGGGTAAATTTTGTATCTGCTTTTATTGATTTAATAATAAAATAAGAAGGAGAAAACAAATGAAAAGTAATAAGTTAGATAAAGTATATTTAGTAGTGTTTTTAATATTAGAATTTATAATATTCTTTGTGTTTAAATATTTTGATATTTCAGATATTAAAATATTTATAATTACACAACTAGTTTTTGTAATATTATTTAGCATATTGTATTTCCTGATAACTTTATTTATAGAAAAACTAGCATCACGTAAGTTTTGCATAAAATATAATAAAATAATGAGAGAATATCAAAAAAGTGATAATGCTAAAATATTTTATGATAAGCTAAAAAGTATGAAGGAAAAGCCTATAGGTGCTGAGATACAAAACACATATTTTTTAAGTTTAGCAACAGCAGCATATAAAAATGGAGAAAATGAAGAAGCACTAAAATATTTAGATATGATAAAAACAGATGATGAGCATATTTTAAAAGTAATAGAAGACGAAAGACAAACAATAATTGGAGAAGGTAAAAATAGAGCCTAAAGTTGTAAAATTATAATAAATGGTATATAATAATGCAAGCTAAAAAAGGAGGAGAAAATATGTTATCTGTAAATGGTGTAACAGTGCGCTTTGGCAAAAGAATATTATTTGAAGATGTAAACATTAAATTTGGAAAAGGAAACTGCTATGGAATAATTGGGGCAAATGGTGCAGGGAAATCTACATTTTTAAAAGTACTTTCTGGTGAACTAGAACCAAGCAAGGGAGATGTAACAGTAGATAAAGGAGAGAGAATATCTATTTTAAAACAAGATCACTTTGCATATGACGAATATAATGTATTAGATGCTGTTATAATGGGAAACCAAGAATTATACAGTATTATGAAAGAAAAAGAAGAAATCTATGCTAAAGAAGATTTTTCAGAAGAAGATGGAATGAAAGCTGCGAAATTAGAAGAACGATTTGCAGAACTAGATGGCTGGAATGCGGAAACAAATGCAGCAACTTTATTAAATGATTTAGGAATATCTCCAGAAAATCATTATAAACAAATGAAAGAAATTGAAGATAGGGAAAAGGTAAAGATATTACTTGCACAAAGTTTATTTGGAAATCCAGATATATTATTATTAGACGAGCCTACAAACGATTTGGATTTAAAGACTATTCAATGGTTAGAAGAATTCTTAATAAATTTTGAAAATACAGTAATTGTAGTATCACACGACAGATATTTCTTAAATAAAGTATGTACACATATCGCAGATGTGGATTTTGGGAAGATTAAAGTATACCCAGGAAACTACGATTTCTGGTACGAATCTAGCCAGTTAGCATTAAAACAAATGAAAGATGCAAATAAGAAGAAAGAAGAAAAGATAAAAGAATTACAAGAATTTATTGCACGTTTTAGTGCTAATGCATCTAAATCAAAACAAGCTACATCAAGAAAGAAATCGTTAGAAAAGATTCAATTAGACGAAATAAAGCCATCAAATAGAAGATATCCATATATAGATTTTAAACCAGACAGGGAACCAGGAAAAGATATTTTAACAGTTAAGAATTTAAGTAAAACTGTAGATGGCGAGAAAGTATTAGATAATGTATCTTTTACAGTAAAAACAGATAATAAGATTGCTATAATTGCAGATAACGAAAATGCAAGAACAACATTGTTCCAAATACTTGCAGGAGAATTAGAGCCAGATGAAGGAGAAGTATCATTCGGAACAACTATAACTAAAGCATATTTCCCAAAAGATAATAGCTACTTGTTTACTCAAGATTTAAGTATAACAGACTGGCTAAGGCAATACTCTAAAGACCCAGACGAAACATATGTAAGAAGCTTTTTAGGTAGAATGTTATTCTCTGGTGATGAAGCATTAAAAAATGTAAAAGTTTTATCTGGAGGGGAAAAGGTAAGATGTGTATTATCTAAATTAATGTTATCAGGTGCAAACTTCTTGATTTTTGATGAACCAACAAACCATTTAGATATGGAGAGTATTACTGCATTAAATGAAGGAATGGAAAGGTTTAAAGGAAATATGATATTTGCATCACATGACCATCAATTAATGCAAACTGTAGCAAATAGAATAATAGATATTAAAAAAGACGGAAGCGTAGTAGACAAAGAATGTACTTATAACGAATACCTAGGTTTAGAATAGAAAATAGGGATTTGGGGACGGTGCTAGAATCCAAGTAAAAGGGAAAAGAGGGAGTTCTCTAAATCTCGGGGGAGATAAATTACTATGAAAATACATCCTAAAACAAATGAATTTTTAGAAGGAATAGAGGCTATGAGCCAATATATAGAAGAAGAAAAAGGAGTTGAGATACAGTATTTTGCTAAAGATGAAGAAAAATTAGTCGATTTCGAAGCAGAAAAACCAATAAGAAGACTTATGAAAAAATTTCCAGCTTTAGAAGAAATAACTGTACATCCACCTCTTTCTGGGTATGATATAGAGTTACTGTTATATAAAAATAAAGATTTAATATATAGCGAGCTTAAGCAGTTAATAGACTTAGCTAATGAATATGGGATAAAAATAAATATTATATATCATACAGAAATTATAATGAAAAAACATAAACTAACAACATTAGAAGATATTAAAGAAATTGCAGAATTTTTAAAAGGAACAAAAGTGACAATTTTTTTAGAAAATCTATTTATGATGAGAGAAAGGTATTCATGTACAGTACTAGATTTATGTGAGCAAATAGATAGCCCCAATATTAGAGCATGTATAGATATATGCCACATATATTGCCAAGCAAAGATTTGGCATGAGCCAATGAAAGAATTTATAAAGAAATATTTAGATAAAGAAAAATGCAAAAAATATGTAGCACATATACATTTTTCGTCAACTATAAATGATGATGGCTATATAGAGAGAAAGACACATGGAAGAAAACATGAAACGAGTGAAAAATTATTCGAAGACGCAAATATACTTTGTGAGTATGGTATGACTGCGAAAGATATTAATTGGGTAACAGAAGTATCAGAAGAAGATTATGTCTTAAGACCGGATCAAATAAGTGAGATAGCGGGACTAAAAAAGTATAGAGAAAGCTTAGCATAAAATATCAGAAGATAAGAGGTATATTTATTTTTAGGAAGGAACATGGTAGTAGAATGAAAAAAATAGAGCAAATTATAGCAGAAGAATTAAATATTAAGGTACAACAAGTAGAAAACACGATAAAACTAATAGATGAAGGAAATACAATTCCTTTTATAGCAAGATATAGAAAAGAAGTAACGGGCGGGCTTTCTGATGAAGTTTTAAGAACTTTTGGAGAAAGATTAAACTATTTAAGAAATTTAGAGAAGAGAAAAGAAGAAGTTACAAATTCTATCGAAGAGCAAGGAAAGTTAACAGAAGAGATAGTAAAAGATTTAGAGAATGCTATGACTCTTGCAGAAGTGGAAGATATATATAGACCATATAAACAAAAGAAAAAGACTAGAGCAACTGTAGCAAAAGCAAAAGGGCTAGAACCACTTGCAGAGATTATTTTAACACAAGAAGAAGCTAAAGATATACGAGAAATAGCAACCGAATATATAAATGATGAGAAAGAAGTAAAGACGGTAGAAGAGGCAATACAAGGTGCATTAGATATTATTGCAGAAATGATATCTGATAACCCTGAATATAGAAAATTAATTAAACAAATAATATATTCAAAAGGAATTATAAAGACAACTGCTACAAAGCCAGAAGAAAAGTCTGCTTATGAGATGTATTATGATTATAGCGAAAATGTAAATAAAATACCAAGCCATAGAATTCTTGCAATAAATAGAGGAGAAAAAGAGGAATTCTTAAAAGTCAAAATTGAAAAAGAGGAAGAAAAAATACTAGAAAAAATAGAAAAAGATATAATTAAAGGCGAAACACAGTTTGCACAGTATTTAAAAGATACTATTCAAGACAGTTTTAAAAGACTTATAGAACCTTCAGTAGATAGGGAGATAAGGTCAGATTTAACTGAGAAAGCAGAAGAGCAAGCAATAAAAGTGTTTGGTAAAAATGCAAAACAATTATTGTTAGGAGCACCAATAAAGGGTATAACAGTTATGGGGTTTGACCCAGCATATAGAACAGGTTGCAAAATTGCAATAATAGATGAAACAGGTAAAGTTTTAGATATTACAACAGTTTACCCAACAGAGCCACAAAATGACATTGAGGGGGCAGAAAAAGAATTAGTAAGGCTAATAAATAAGGATCATGTAGATATGATTGCAATCGGAAATGGAACAGCTTCTAGGGAATCAGAAATGTTTGTATCAGAGATGATAAAGAAATGTGATCATGAAGTTTTATATACTATTGTAAGTGAAGCAGGAGCATCTGTATATTCTGCATCAAAGCTTGCAACAGAAGAATATCCAGATATTAATGTTTCAATAAGAGGAGCCATTTCTATAGCGAGAAGACTTCAAGATCCACTTGCAGAATTTGTTAAGATTGATCCTAAATCTATAGGTGTAGGTCAATATCAACATGATGTAAATCAAAAGAAATTAGAAGAAAGTTTAGCAGGAGTTGTAGAAGATAGTGTTAATAAGGTAGGAGTAGATGTAAATACTGCAACACCATCACTTCTTTCATATGTTTCTGGAATAAATAAAACAATTGCTAAAAATATAGTAAAATACAGAGACGAAAATGGTAAACTAAAAGAAAGAAAAGAATTACTTAAAGTTCCTAAATTAGGTAAAGTTGCATTTGAGCAATGTGCAGGATTTATTAGAATTCCAGAGGGAATTAATCCTTTAGAAAATACAGCAGTACACCCTGAAAGCTACGACATAGCAGAAGAATTATTAAAGACTTTAGGTTATGGAACAGAAGATTTAAAAGATAAAGATAAATTAGTAGAGCTTAGAAAAAAATTAGGAAGTATAAATTTAACCGAAACAGCAAAAGCTTTAAATGTAGGAGAAATGACGCTAAAAGATATTATAGATGAATTATCAAAACCGGGAAGAGATCCAAGAGAAGATATGCCAAAACCAATACTAAGGCAAGATGTTTTAAAATTCGAAGATCTAAAAGAAGGTATGATATTAACAGGTACTGTTAGAAATGTAATTGACTTTGGAGCATTTGTGGATATCGGTGTAAAACATGATGGACTTGTCCACATATCAGAGATGAGTGAAAAATTTGTTAAAAATCCATCAGATATAGTGTCTGTTGGAGATATTGTAAAAGTAAAAGTTATCGGAATAGATAATGAAAGACAAAAAGTAAAACTTTCTATGAAAATTGGATAATTTAAATAAATAAAAAACTTCTTATACATATTGTGTAAGAAGTTTTTGGCTTTTTTAACTATTTGATAAATTAAAAACAAAATCGGGATTTAAGGACCGTCCCCAAATCCCGAAGAAAAATCTAATCTTTATTTTGGTCTAAATTTGGTATGTCTACTATTTCTGCTTTTACATCTTGAGAACCAGATTGTTCTTTTATTTCATTTGTTGTTGTATTTTCATCTGAGTTTTCTGTTGAATCTACAGTACCTTCGGCAACTGTAGCAGAACTATCTATACCAGCTCTATTTTCATAGAATACTATTGATGCAAACCCAATATATGGTGTTAATACAATAGTACCAGCGATTGCTGCTATCCAGCCAATAAAAGGTATTAAAGATACTACAACAGCTAGAGCAATCCATCCAATGAATGAAAGATATAGGCAGAATAAACGACCTTTATTTCCATCCATAAGTTCTTTACTTTTGTTAACACAATCAAGTGGTTTCATAGTTGGATTATCAATTGCAAGGTATATACCTAAACCATATGATAATGACTTCACGAAAAGCCATATGTATGCAGCAAGTACAACGATATATGCTATTATTGTTAAAGCACTAACACCAACTATAGCACCACCTAAAGTAGAAGTAGAAGTACTTATTCCTACTGCAAATGCAGTTGCCAAAGATGCGATAATAGAAACTACCATTATAATGATTGCAACTATTATTAATATTAGCGGAGCAATCATTTTTAAAAGTAATCTTCCTGTAAGGCACCAAGCTCTTTTAAAATTAGTAAAACCATCTTTAAAGAAATCAAAGTATCCTACACTTTCTCCTCTTTTTAGCTTCATCATAGTCATCATAAAACCATATATTATTGGAATATCAATGACAATAGCAGCTATAGAAACTAAGAATCCTAAAAAAGGAATAGCAGAAAGTAATCCTACTAAAAATGAGTATCCTAAAAATATTAAGGTAATTAAAACCACAACTCCCCATTTTCCTTTTAAAGACTCTCTGGCTTGCTTTCTTGTCTCTGAAGCAGTTAAAACCATTTTTAAATCCCCTCCTTAATTAATTATATTAAATACAAATAAAGTTAGTACTTTTCTTGTATTTGTTTAATAGAATTAAAATCATTATCTAAAATATCTAGGAAAGCTATACCTATTTCTGGGTCAAATTGAGAACCCAAATTTTGTAATATTTCAGATTTTACAACGTCCATTGGTAAAGAATCTCTATAACTTCTTTTTGACGTCATAGCATCAAAGCTATCAACAACAGAAGTAATTCTAGATAGATAAGGGATATTTTCTCCTGCCAATTTTTCTGGATATCCATTTCCATCAAATCTTTCATGATGATATTTTATGATATCTAGAATATTTTTAAACATATCAGCATTTTCTAAAATGTTATATCCAATCACAGGATGTTCCTTAATTTTTATATATTCCTCGTCTGTTAATTTAGATTCTTTTAGAAGGATGCTGTCTGGAATACCAATTTTTCCTATATCATGAAAAAGACCACCAATTTTTAATTTCTCAATGTCTTCGTTAGTTAAATTAAGCTTTTTTCCTAATAGAACTGCGTATTCAGAAACCCTATCTGAATGACCTCTAGTATAAGGGTCTTTAGCTTCTACAGTATGTCTTAAAATTTCTATACTATCCATATAAGACTTTTCTAGATTCTCATTCATTTTAGTAATTGTTCTCATTTGATTTACAGATTTTAATCCAGATTCTATTAATAATAATAATTGGTCAAACTTATCACTTTTTTCACAATATCCTTGAATATCAAGTTCGTGAATAGTTTCTAATGGTGGAGCCAAATCTTTATGACCAGTTAAAAGAAGAATATATAGATCTTTATTAAATTTTCTGATTTCTTCAACAACTTTGTCACCATGAATTGGGTCCATAATAAAATCTAGTACCATTAAATCAAAATGTTCTGTTTTTACGCGATTTATAGCTTCTATAGGATCTGTTATGCCAACAAAATCATAGCCAGATCTTTTCATAAATATAGATAATGAATCTAAAATTCCTTGTTCATCATCTACAGCGATTATTTTAAAATCAGCACTTTTGGATGTAACTTGATTCTTTCTCATAATAACAGACCTCCTAATATAGAAATTATATAAATAAAAATATATAAAAGCAAGAAAAAAGTCAAAAAAAGTACAAAAAAAGAAACTAGAGCTATTTATAGTTCCTTTTTCCTATGAAACAAGGTAAAATTACCTAGTAATTAGTTTAATAGTAAAAGTTAAAGCAAAAATTTTTTATGATAAAGGTAATATAATAGTAAATGTAGTTCCTTTATTATGTTCAGATTCAAATTTTATATCACCATTAAAATGTGCTTTGATAGTTGAATAAGACATAAATAAACCTAAGCCAGTACCTTTTTTTCCTTTTGTTGTAATCATTTGTTTAAATAATTTATCTTTAACTTCATTAGTCATACCACAACCATAATCTTGAATTTCTATTAACAAATTAGAATCATTTGTTCTTAATGTTAAATCTATAACTTGATTTGTTTTTCCATTATAAGATTGAATTGAATTAGATATCATATTATCTATTACTTGTACTAATGCATTAATATCTCCATTAATTTGAATTTTAGAACTTACATAATTATGTATATTTAAAGAAACCAAAGCATTTTTTAATTCGTGCTTCATTAAGATATTAATATATTTTAAAAGTTCATCAACTTTAAAATATACAGTATTATCAGATGCTAGATTTACAGCTTGTCCCTTAACAGCAGTTATTACATCAGACATATATGAAGTATATGTTTTTATTTTATCAATCCATTCGGTCATGTCATTTGCAATATCATGATGATCTTTAGAAGTTACTTCTGGATCATCAATAGAGGAATCGTATTCTTTTACTAAATCAGATAAGCCTTCAGAAGCACCAGATATTGACATTATAGGAGTTTTTAAGTTATGTGCTATACCACCAATTAATTGACCTAAAGAGGCAAGACGTTCGCTTTCCATAAGAGTTTCTTGGTTAGCCTTAATTGTAGTATTATATTCCTTTGTTTTATCTTGAACTTTATTAAATGCTGTAGTTAAATCACCAAGTTCGTCATTAGAAGTAACTGGCAAATTATGCTCATTAGAAATATTATCTGATGCAGCGATTACATATAATTGTCTACTTATGGTTTTTATATCATTACTTAAATCTTTACTTATATATAAAACAAATAAGATATTAAAGAAAAGTAATATGATGGCTGCAATAATAAATGGTGTTATAAATGATGAAGAAAATACGTAAAATCTTACGCCAATGAAATAATCACCATTTGTAGTATGTACTTTTATCGCAGAAGCTTCTATATTTTGACCATAGTTATCATATACATGACCATTTGTTTTTTCATAAAATTCATTCAAATATTTTTTAAAGAAAGTATTTAGTTCTTCTTCGGAATAATATACATCATCAGTATCACAAGAAATGATAAAGAAATTATCTTGTTCATTTTGCAGTGTTATATTATTTTTAAGAATATTTGGCAAATCAGCTAAATCATAAACTTCTTCTTTAGAAAAGTAATTTGAAAGCTGTTGGCGATACAAATTGTATAATAAGTTTCCCTTTTCTGTAGTTAACAGAGAAAGAGATAATAGCAATATAATTATAAAAGAGTATAAAAATATTGGTAACATTTGTAATAGTATTTTTGTATATAGATTAAGCCTTAGTCCAGTAGCTTTGTTGTTAGATATTTTTGCAGTTTTTACTAGTGTATTAACAAAAAAGTTTTTATTTACAATATACGAAAAAATCGCAAATATTGCTGACATACAAAAAATGATAATTGTAATTCTTAGATTTAGTTCTGGCGTAGTATTAAATAATACAAGGCAAAAACAAACTATAGCAGGTGGTACAAGTAGAGTAAGTAATAATGTTATGTAAGGAAAACTAAAACTTCTTTTCCTTATTTTTTCTACTTGTTTTTTATCAATTTTATTCGTATGTTTATTTTTTATTTTTTTAATAGAAAGCATATTATATAAAAAAGTTAATGCACCTAATATAAATATGGAAAGTATTGTAGCTAATACAATAAACTGAGAGGTATATTTAATTCCTACTACCTCAACCTGAAAATCGTTATCTATAGAATTAGGCGGATAATTTAATACATATGGTATAATTAAATACAATATAATACAAATTAATAAAAAAATTATCATATTTATTGTTACTAATT
>ENA-UOJO01002505-UOJO01002505.1-human-gut-metagenome-genome-assembly--contig:-P57-NODE-2505-length-19289-cov-9.398097_pt1 | contig 19289 bp, 12 predicted proteins | sample MGYA00242351_ERZ723898 | MGnify/ENA metagenome assembly ERZ723898 | reverse complement strand
TCGATGCAGCGCTTGGAGACGAAGCGGTGGGACGTGCCGTGGAAGCCGTAGCGGCGGAGATGGTCTTCGGTGTAGTACTTGGTGGGGATGGCATAGCGATAAGCCTTCGGGGGCATGGTCATGTGGAACGCGGTATCGAACACGGCGACCTGCGGCTTGCCCGGCATGGCCTTTTCACAGGCTTCGATGCCCATGAGGTTGGCGGGGTTGTGGAGCGGGCCGAGGGGGATGCACTCGCGGATGGTCTCCTTGCAGGCGTCGGTGACGATGCAGCTCTCGACGAACTTGTCGCCGCCGTGGAGCACGCGATGGCCGACCGCATCGATCTCGTCGACGGACTTGATGACGCCGTATTCCGGATCGACCAGAATGTCCATGACAGACTCGATGGCTTCCTTATGGGTGGGCATCGGGATGTCCTTTTCAAGCTTCTTGCCCGTGGCGATGACCTTGTGGTTCAGACGGCCGTCCAGACCGATGCGCTCACAGAGGCCCTTGGCGGTGACGACGCCGGTATCGGGGTCCATCAGCTGATACTTCAGGCTGGAGCTGCCGGCATTGATGACCAGAATATTCATACTCTCTAATCTCCTGTGTTTCTTTTTTTCGCATTCTATGCTAGAATGACTATAACTGAGATTTATCATACAACAATCCCGGCCCGGAAACAAGTGTTTTTCGGAAATTTTTATCGATAGGAGCCTAAATTTTGAGAACGGTCGGCGTGATCTGTGAATACAATCCGTTTCATCACGGGCATTTGACGCAGTTTCGGCAGATCCGAACGCTGTTTGGCGAGGATGCCGCGATCATCTGCCTGATGAGTGGGAATTTTGTGCAGCGCGGCGAATGCGCCGTGTTCGACAAGCTGGTGCGGGCAAGCGCGGCGGTGGACTGTGGGGCCAGCCTCGTGCTGGAGCTGCCGGTGACGGGCGCGCTGCGCTCGGCAGAGGGCTTTGCGCGCTGCGGCGTGGAAATTCTGGACGCGCTGGGCGTGGAAATGCTGGCGTTCGGCAGTGAAATCGGTGAAACCGAGAACTTTCTGCGCCTCGCATCAGCGATGGACACGCCGGAATACAATGCGGCGCTGCGCGCCGCGCTGGCCAGCGGGCAGAGCTACCCCGCCGCGCGAGAAGCCGCCGCGAAAAGTTTGCATTTACCGGGCGAACTCCTGAAAACGCCGAACAATATTCTGGGTCTGGAATACTGCAAGGCCGCGCTGGGGCGGCGCATCCGGCCCGCCGCGCTGCACCGCGCGGGCGACTATCACGCGCCCACCCCCGACGCGGAGGCCCCGTCGGCTTCGTCGCTGCGGGCAGTTCTGGAAGGAAACGGCGACGTCTCCCCCTTCGTGCCGGAATCCGCCGCGCGGCGGTATGCGGACGCGGAGCGGCATTTCCCCCAATACGGCGAGCGGGCGATGCTCGCGCGGCTGCGCGGCATGACGCCGGAGGACTGGGCGCGCACGGCGCACGGCTCCGAAGGTCTGTGGAGCCTCGCGATGCGGGCGTCGCAGTGCTGCGGGACTTTACAGGAACTTGAAAGCATGGTAAAATCAAGACGATACCCCATGACGCGGGTGCGGCGGCTGCTGCTCTGCGCGGCGCTCGGCCTGACGGAAGACGGCCTGAATTTGGAAATTCCGTATGTGCGGGCGTTGGCGATGGACGGCGCCGGGCGGCGCGTGCTGCGGGAGATGCGGGATCTGGAAACCATTCCGGTCATCAATGCGGGGCAAACGCCGGAAGACAAAGACTATTTCGAGCTGGAGCTTCGCGCGGCAGGACTCTATGGCCTGTTTGGCGAGGGCGCTGTGTGTGCGCCGCCATCGCGGCTCCGGGATGAGCGCATCTATGTAAGGAGGAACGCGGAATGAAATACCGGTATTTCTGGGCCATGCTGTTCTGCTTTGCCCTGCTGCTCAGCGGCTGCGGCGCAGAGACGAACACCGATGCCGTACAGCCAGATGTGCCGGATGCGAGCAGCGAAGCAGCGCAGCCGGATGCCGCGCCCACGGATACGGCCGGGACTGACGACGCCGAGATCGAGGCCCCGGCGGAGACGCTGCCGGAGGCGTGCATGCTCTGGTACGACGCGCGGGAGACCGGCGGCGCGACCGAACGCCTCGCTTTTGACGTGCCGCTTGCGGCGCGGGCGGACGACGGCGTCCGCTTTGACGAGGGTTACTCCGTCCGGAAAACGGACGGAACCTATAACGATCTTGCGCTCGACCGAACGCAGCAGGGCAACTTCCTCGAGAGCCTCTCGGACGCAGTGCGGCAGGAGGGTTCCTCCGGGCAGCTGAGCTGGGCAGGCGAGGCCTATCACGCGCTGACGATCGACGTGACGGACGGGATGATGCCGAATGTGGCGTCGCCGTTCGGCGGCGTGCTGCGGCTGAATGTCTCCGGCGACTGCTATGTCGACGGCGGCGGCGAGGATTATTCCTGCTTTGAGGGCTTCGACTGCGTGCTGATCACGGGTGAGGGCTCGCTGCGGTTTGAAAACACGGCGGGACTCGAGTGCGGCGGCGGAATGCTGCCGGTTCCGGCGGTGGTCGTGGACGGGGATGTGGACGTCTGCTGTGAGAACTTTCTTGCGCAGCCGAACGAGGGCTGCGGGCTGACGGTTGCCGTCCTGAACGGGACGCTGCGCACCGATCTGCTGCGCTGGCGCAACGGCGATATGCTGATCGCGGGCGGCGTCATGACCGCGCGGAGCATCTCGACGTTCAATCCCATCACGGTGACGTGCCGGGGCGGCGTACTCCTGCTCGACTGGCCGAGCGACTACGAGATGACCTTCGTCCTCTCGGGCGGCGAGGCGTATCTGGCCGGGCCGCTGAACGAAGGTACGGTCGTGGAGGCGGGCGCTGGAATCCTGGCCGCGCAGGACGTGTCCGCCGCGGAAATTCACGGCGATGGGGCCAGTGTGCTTGGCGGCGAGGAAGCCGAAAGCTGGTATTTCCAGACGACGTACAGCGAGGACTGGATCAACGCCGCCGATCTGAACGGCTTCACGTGGGACGCGCTGACGCTGGCCGACGCGGGCGGCGGATGGTTCGCCGGGACGCTCACAATGGAGAATGTGACGGCGGAGGAGCTTCTGCCGTGGGGTGCGCTCTGGCTGCGGCTTGCTGGCGAGAACACCGTCTCTGGCGAAGTGGGCGGCACGGGACTGCTCGTCGAGGGCGACGGCGCAATTTCTGCCGGGAACCTCAACCTCTGGGGCTGGGGCGGCATCCATCATCCGGCGTTCGCACTGCGCGGCGCGACGGTCACGACGGGCGGCTTTGGCATGGGGTGCAACTCCGGCGAGGCGGGCACTTTCGAAGTCTCGGGCGGCAGCTTCACCTGCACGGGCGAGACGTGGATGCAGAACGCGGCAATGACCGTTCTGGACGGTGAGGTACGCTTTGACGGGCCGTGCAATCTGGACAGCGGAAGCGTGGTCATCGAGGGCGGAACGGTCGTCTTTGGGAAAGGGCTTTGGCTCGGGAACGGCGATATTACAGTCACGGGTGGAGAAGTTATCGTGCCGGGCGGCGCGGACGGCTTGATCGCCGAGAACGGGAGCGTCCGCATCGAGGGCGGAACCGTGCGGGAGCCGTAATCGGAACGCATTTATGGGCAGACACGAGTGAAGTACGGCGGAAAACCGAGAGCCTTAATCCCCTCAGCCACGGCTTCGCCATGACAGCTCCCCTTGATGCAATCAAGGGGAGCCTTTTTCCGCTGCGGCGGGGACGGGCGGACAGGGTCGTCCGCCCCTACATGGTGCGGTGCAAAACAGAAAAAGCCCTCTCCGGGTGGAGAGGGCTTTTTATTACCAGCACTTGGGGGTCAGGATGCCGCGCATGTCGACAATGGCATGGCGCGGACATTTCACGGCGCACTGGCCGCAGCTCAGGCAGAGGCTCTCGTCGATCTCGGAGAGGTCCTCTTTCACGGTGATCGCGCCGGCCGGACAGGCTTTCGCGCAGAGTCCGCAGCCGATGCAGCTGACCTCGCACATCTGGCGGGCGGCCTTGCCGGCGTCATGGTTCGAGCACTTGACGACGATGGGGTTCAGCCGGTCGTGGATGGAGATGACGGCACGCGGGCACTCCTTCGCGCATTTGCCGCAGCCGATGCAGCGCGTCCAGTCCACCTCGGCGACGCCGAGGGCATTGAGTTCAATGGCCTCGAACGGACAGACGCTGACGCACACGCCGCAGCCAACGCAGCCATACTGGCAATCCGCCGTGGCGCGGCAGCCGCCGGAGCAGGCGACGACGGCATATTTGGGAGACGGTTTTCTCAGCTTGGCCATGGTTCACGCCTTCCTTTCATACGGAGTATCTGCCAGCGGCAGCCTGGTACGGCGTTCGCCGTCGAGCCGGAAATAGGCGTCGGCGATGGCCGGAGCCGTGGGGATCGAGGTGATCTCGCCGATGCCGATGGCGCCGCAGGCGACGTCGAGGCCCGGCTTGTCGATGACGATGGCGCGGATGTCCGGGATCTCATGGGCCCGGAACAGGCCGAGCTGGCCGTACTTTTCGATGGGCTTGCAGTTTTCGTCGATCGGGTACTGCTCGCGCAGCGCATAGCCCATGCTCATGACGACGCCGCCCTCGATCTGCCCCTCGCAGGACTTCGGATTGACGGCCTTGCCGACGTCGTGCGCGGCGACGAGCGATTCGATCTTCCCGGTTTTGGGATTCAGAACGCACATCTGCGTCGCGTAGCCATAGGCCACGTGCGAGACGGGGTTCGGCTTGTTCGCGCCGAGCGGGTCGGTCTTCGCGTAATATTCGCCGTAAAATTCCTGCCCGATCAGGTCGTGCATCGTTTTGCCCTCGAGCGCGGCGGTGAACAGCTCGCACGCGCGGCGGCAGGCTTCGCCGGTGATGAGCGTCTGGCGGGAGCCGGACGTATCGCCGGAATCCGGTGCGATCCAGGTGTTCGAGCGTTCATAGACGATCTGCTCGCGGCGGAGCGGCGTGTTTGTGACCGTCATCTGGACGAGCACCGTGCCGAGCCCCTGCCCGATGCAGGACGCGCCGGAGTAGATGTGCAGCTTTTCGTCAGCCTCGACGATCAGCTTGCAGCGGCCATAGTCCGGCAGGCCCACGCCGACGCCCGCGTTTTTCATCGCGCAGGCCAATCCGACAGGCTTACCCGCCTTGACGGCGGCGTCATAGTAGGGCCTGACCGCCTCGAGCGTCTCCACAAGGCCGGTCTCCGGCCCGACGATCTGCCCGTTCGGCAGGACGCCGCCGGGGCGGATGGCGTTGCGCAGACGGATCTCCAGTGGCGAAATGCCGACCTTGTCGGCCATTTCGTTCAGCAGCGTCTCGACCGCGAAGCAGGTCTGCGTGACACCAAAGCCGCGGAACGCGCCCGCGGGCGGATTGTTGGTGTAGTAGGCGGTGCCTTCGATCTCAAAATTCTCGTAGGCGTAGGGGCCGGCGGCGTGCGTACACGCGCGCTCGAGCACCGGGCCGCCGAGCGAGGCGAACGCGCCGGTGTCGGACACGACCTTCGCCTTGACGCCCTGGATGATGCCGTTTTCGTCGCAGCCCATGGTGAAGTCCATCCAGAACGGGTGACGCTTCGGGTGGATGAGCAGCGATTCGGCGCGGCTGAGCTTCACCTTGACCGGCAGGCCCGTCACGTAGGTGATGAGCGCGGCGTGGTGCTGCACGGACATGTCCTCCTTGCCGCCGAAGCCGCCGCCGACGAGCTGGTTCTGCACCTTGATCTTCTTTGAGCCGAGCAGCAGCGAGCATTCATGCAGCGTGGTATGCGCGGACTGGTCGGTAGTGAGGAGCATGATGTCGCCGTCGAGATCGCGATAGGCGACGGCGCACTCCGGCTCCAGGAATGCGTGCTCGGTCCACGGCGTTTCAAAATGCTGCGAGATGACGTATTTGGACTTCGCGATCGCGCCCGCCGCGTCGCCGCGGGAAACGTGGCGCACGGCCTGCACGTTGGTGCCCTCTTCGTCAAAGACGCGGGGCGCGTTCTCCTCTGCGGCCTCCCAGGGGTTATGTACCGTGGGGAGCACCTCATAGTCGACCTTGATCAGCTTCTTCGCCTTTTCGAGCGTCTCCGGATCCTGGGCCACGACGAGACAGATCGCGTCGCCGAGATAGTGCGTCAGACCGCCGACTGGGATGAGCGTATACTGGTCGTGCTTGATATGGCCGACTTTATTCTCGCCGGGGATGTCCTCGGCGGTCAGCACGGCGTAGACGCCCGGCATGGCCAGCGCCTTGCTCGCGTCGATAGCCTTGACGCGAGCGCGCGCATATTTCGCGCGGACGGCGGAGCCATAGGTCATGTTGGGGACGTACCAGTCGTCGGGATATTTGCCCGTGCCGAGGACCTTTTCCTCGACGTCGAGCCGGTGGACGCTCGAGCCGACCTTCCAGTCGTTCTCGCTCGGCTCCGGGATGACGCCCTCGCGCTTGAGCTTCGCCGCGAGCTTCACAGCGGCGATGATCTTCACATAGCCCGTGCAGCGGCAGTAGTTGTTGCGCAGTGCGTTTTTGATCTCTTTTTCGTCGGGGTCCGGGTTTTGATCGAGCAGCGCCTTCGTGCAGATGACCATGCCGGGAATGCAGAAACCGCACTGCACGGCCCCGGCCTCGCCGTAGGCGTAGGTGTAGAGCTTCTTTTCCTCGTCCGTCAGGCCCTCGACGGTCAGGATGTGACGGCCTTCGAGCGCATCGGTGGACGGCGTGCAGGCCCGGCAGGGCTCGCCGTCGATCAGAACGGTACACGCGCCGCACGCGCCCTCGCTGCATCCGTCCTTGACGCTCGTCAGGTGCAGCTCGTCGCGCAGATAGCGCAGCAGCTTTTGATTTTTTGGGACATTGACTTCGGTTCCATTGACAAAAAACACAGCCATGGGACTTCTCTCCTTTTCCGCAGGAACGCGCAGGTTCTGAATTCATTATACTGTTTTTTCAGAACGCTTGCAACAAAAGTACCAGAAATTTTCGTTTGGCGCGCCCGTATTTGTTCGATAATATCAAAAAAATCGTGAAAGGCGAAACTTTTCACGATTTTCGTTATTCTTATGAAAATACCACGTATCGGACTCACAGTTGCTGATCGTCCTCTGACGCAGCGCGGAGCCGGTGGTTCGCGCTGAGGAAGAACACGAGCACGAAGGCGTAGAACGCCGCAGTCATCCAGGGCGAGTCGACGCTGAGCGAAAAATCCCAGAAGCCGTGCAGCAGCACGGGGACGAGAATGCTCTCGCGCAGAAAGCGGTCGCGCAGGAACCCTTCGCCCTCGCGCTCGGCGCGCTTGGCCTCGCCGAGGTAGATGCCCATGTAGACCGCAAAGAAGAAATGCCCCGGCACGGAGAGCAGCGCACGCGGCACCGCGACGGACAGACCGAACTGCGCGACATAGAGGATGTTTTCCAGCGCGGCGAAGCCCAGCGCGGAGAACACGCAATAGACCACGGCGTCGAACCGGTAGTCGAAGGCGGGATGTTTCCACGCGAAGCGGCGCACCGGCCAGTGCTTGCAAAGCTCCTCGACAAGGGCGACGGCGACGAAGTTCTCCAGCAGGAGATAGCCCAGCTCGCTGCCGGAATAATACCGGTTCAGCAGGCGCGTCAGAACAGCTTCGATGAGGCTCGCTGCGACGCCGGTCAGTGCGCCGACGATCACCAGCTTCACCAGCAGCGGGCGCGGCTCCTTTTCGATCTTATCGAGCTTATAGACGCGGATGAGCAGGATGATGGCCGGCAGCAGCGCGGCCAGAAGCAGGACAGGGTTCATAACGGCCTCCGTTTCAAAGCAATGGGGAGAACAGTTTGAGCAGGGTTTGCAGCAGACGCTGACCGGGATTGGTGCGCTTGCAGGCGGCGTAGGTGATCTCCTCACATTTTGGGAATGTGGCCGCGAAGTCGGCATGGATGTCCTCGATCGCGGAAGCGCCGCAGAGGTAAACGCCATCCTCAAAGTGGAGGTAGAGGCTGCGGAAGTCGAGGTTGACCGTGCCGACGAGGGCAAATTTTCCGTCGGCCAGCGCGAGCTTCGAATGGACGAAGCCGGGCGTGTATTCGTAGATGCGGACGCCCGCGGCGGTCAGGGCCTCGTAATTCGCGCGCGTGACTGCGTGGACGTACCACTTATCCGGCACGCCGGGCGTTACGATGCGGACATCGAGGCCGGTCTTTGCGGCGGTGCAGAGCGCGGAGAGCATTTCATCGTCGAGGATGAGATAGGGCGTCATCAGCCAGACATAGCACCGTGCGGAGCGAATGAGGCTCTGGTACATGCTCGCGCCGACGTTTTCATGGTCGAGCGGGCTGTCAGCAAACGGCTGCAAAAAGCCGTCGGACGGGACGGCAGCGTCCCGCGGGCGGAAGACGGAGAGGTCTTCCGCGCTGCGGTCGACATAACCCCAGAACGCAAGGAACATCGCGGTCATCGACCAGACGGCCTCGCCCCGGACGAGCACGGCGCAGTCTTTCCAGTGGCCGTGCGGGTGCGTGAGGTTGATGTACTCGTCGGCCAGGTTGACGCCGCCGGTGAAGGCGGCCTTGCCGTCGATGATCATGAGCTTGCGGTGGTCGCGGTTGTTCATCCGCCCGTTCAGGACCGGCAGATAGGGGTTGACCGCGTGGGCGCGGATGCCGAACTCGCCGAGCTTTTTCGCGTAGCCCATCGGCAGGCGCGTGATGCAGCCGAAGTCGTCGTAGAGCACGCGGACGTCCAGCCCGGCGGCGGCCTTGCGCTTCAGGATGTCCAGAATTTTGCCCCACATCTCGCCGTTGCCGATGATGAAAAATTCGAGGAAGATATACTGTTTGGCTTTCTCAAGCTCCTCCAGCATCGCGGCAAAGCACGGCTCGCCGCCCGGGAAATAGGCTGCGTCCGACCGCTCGTAGGCCGGATAGTGCGCACAGGAGAAGAGATAGCGCGCGTGATTATAAGCGTCGTCGCCGCGCGCTTCGATCTGCGCAAGCACCTCTGGGTCCTGCGTGAGGGCGTTGGTGGTGACGCGCTCGATGCCGGCCATCTTCCGGGCCTCGTGGGACGAGACGCGGTTGCCGCCGAAGAGCAGGTAGATCGTCAGGCCCGCGACCGGGAAGGCCAGAATCAGCACGGCCCATGCGATCTTATACGATGGGTTTCCGTGCGAGCAGATGACCGTGATCACGGCGCCCCAGGACAGGACGCTCATTGCAAAGCCGAGCCAGCGGCGGTATTCGTGCAGCCAGCTCATCCCGGCCAGCACAAAGATGATTTGCAGCAGGATGCCAAGCGAGACGACCACGACGCGCTGGAAGATCAGTTTGGAAAAATTACGCACGGCGCGGCCTCCTTTCTTCGGCACACAGGCAGGAATTCATTCTCGACCCATTATAACAAATTGGATAGGCAGTGGCAAGGGGTATGTTTTTGGGACGAATGTGTTTCCGCTTCGCATTGCATGTATGGGAACGCAAAAATCCCCGCACAGCAGAGCTGCGCGGGGACGGGCGTTTATTGGGCTTTTTTCAGCTCTGCGATGTCCTGTGACATCATGCGGACGACCTGCTTCAGCATGGCGACGTCTCCTTCCAGATCTTCGACCTTGGAACGGGGTGCAAGCGTCTCAAGCAAGGTCTGCTGCCCCTCTGCAAGGAGCTTGAGCTGCTTCATGACCGTGTTTTCCAGAATTACCTGCATATCATGTACTGCGCCGATGCGCGCATTGCGGCACTCTTCCTGAACCCGACGGGCCAGCTCATCCACACTGGACTTGGTCGCAAACTCTTTCATCTGCTCCTGTTGCTGCTGCAAGGATTCCAAGGCCAAGTTCAATTTCTTCTCTACTGAGTTTTCTGAAATGCTGTGCATATTGTGCGCTGAGGCTTGTATGAGTTCCGCTTTCCCCTGTTCCAGCTTTTCCTCGAATGAGTCCATACGCTGTTCGATGCGGTCAAGTCGTTCCTGCAATGCCTGATCCATGGAGGGGCCTCCTTCGCACTGTTTTTCCTCATTGTAAGGGGGAACGGGCATAATGTCAAGATGGAAACGGGCGTGTGCGAGATTCGGAATATGAACTTTTGTTTGAAAATAACTCTTGTAGAATCTGGCCGCTTCTGCTATAATATAGGATACGACAAAACCAAAACTGCAAGGAGCAGATATGACAAACACAATTCATGTACAGGGCGCACGCGCCAACAATTTGAAAAATGTAAGCGTCAGCATCCCACGGGACAAGCTCGTGGTGCTGACGGGGCTTTCCGGGTCGGGCAAATCGAGCCTGGCCTTCGATACGATCTATGCCGAGGGGCAGAGGCGATATGTCGAGTCGCTGTCGTCCTACGCCCGGATGTTTTTGGGTCAGATGGACAAGCCGGACGTCGATTCGATCGACGGCCTCTCCCCTGCCATCTCCATCGACCAGAAGACGACGAGCCGCAACCCGCGCTCGACCGTGGGTACGGTGACGGAAATTTACGACTATCTGCGCCTTTTATGGGCGCGGTGCGGCACGCCGCACTGCCCGAAGTGCGGCAAGGAGATCCGCCGGCAGACCATCGACCAGATCGTCGACCAGATCATGGGGCTGCCGGAACGGACGCGGTTTCAGATCCTGTCGCCGGTCGTCCGCAGCAAAAAGGGCACGCACCAGAAGGTCTTTGAGGATGCCCGCAAGGGCGGCTATGCGCGCGTCCGCGTGGACGGAAGCATCTACGATTTGACCGAGGAAATCGCCATCGACAAGAACAAAAAGCACAGCATCGAAGTCGTGATCGACCGGCTTGTGATGAAGCCGGATCTGGCCCGGCGGCTGACCGACTCGGTGGAGACGGCGGCGAACCTCTCCGGCGGGCTTATCATCTTAAATGAGGTCGCGGAAGACCGCGACACGATGTTTTCGCAGAACTACGCCTGTGAGGACTGCGGGATCAGCCTGCCGGAGCTGTCGCCCCGGATGTTCTCGTTCAACAATCCCTACGGCGCGTGCCCGGTCTGCACGGGCCTTGGCACGCAGCTCGTGGCCGACCCCGATCTCATCATTCCGGACTGGGACAAGTCCATCCTCGACGGAGCCATCCAGTCCTCGGGCTGGAACAATCTGCGGGATGATTCCATCGCGCGGATGTATTTCGAGGCGCTGGCGAAGAAGTACCATTTCTCGCTGACCGTGCCCATCCGGGAGCTGCCGCAGGAGGCGCTAGACGTGATCCTGTACGGCACGAAGGGCGAGAACCTGACGATCTATTATGAACGCGCGAACGGGCGCGGGACGCTGGAGCGGCCGTTTGAGGGCATTGTGAACAATGTGGAGCGGCGGCTTCAGGAGACGCAGTCGGACGCGATGCGTAAGGAGCTGGAGAGCTGCATGTCGGAGCGGCCCTGCCCGAAGTGCCGCGGCAAGCGGCTGACGGACGTGAGCCTCGCCGTGACCGTTGGCGGGATGAGCATTATGGATTTCTGCGCGATGCCGGTCTCGGAAGAGCTGGAATTCATGAATCACCTGACTCTGACAGGCAACATGGCCGTGATTGCGGAACAGATTTTGCGCGAGATCCGGTCGCGGCTCGAATTTTTGCAGGCCGTCGGACTCCGGTATCTGACGCTCTCGCGCTCGGCGGCAACGCTCTCCGGCGGCGAGAGCCAGAGAATCCGTCTGGCGACGCAGATCGGCTCTAGCCTGATGGGCGTGCTCTACATTCTCGACGAACCGTCCATCGGACTGCACCAGCGCGACAACGACAAGCTGCTCGACACGCTGCGCCATCTGCGCGACCTCGGCAACACCGTGCTCGTGGTGGAGCACGATGAGGACACGATGCGCGCGGCGGACTACATCGTCGACGTGGGACCCGGCGCGGGCATCCACGGCGGCGAGATCGTCGCGGCGGGAAGTGTAGACGACCTCATTGCGGAGCCGCGCTCGATCACCGGGCAGTATCTGTCTGGGAAAAAGAAAATTCCCGTCCCGGCGGAGCGCCGGACGGGCAACGGGAATTTCCTGCGCGTCTATGGCGCGGCGGAAAACAACCTCAAGAATATCGACGTGGAGATCCCGCTCGGGACGTTCACGTGTGTGACCGGCGTGTCCGGCTCCGGCAAGTCCAGCCTCGTCAACGAGATCATCCACAAGAAGCTGGCGTCCGCGCTCAATCACGCGCGGATGCGGCCCGGCAAGTTCCGGGCCATCGAGGGATTGGAGCACCTCGACAAGGTCGTCGCCATCGACCAAAGCCCGATCGGACGGATGCCGTCGTCCAACCCGGCGACGTATACGAACCTGTTCAACGACATCCGCGACCTGTTTGCGTCCACCTCGGACGCGCGGGCGCGCGGCTATGGCCCCGGCCGGTTCTCGTTCAATACAAAGGGCGGCCGGTGCGAGGCATGCGCGGGCAATGGTCTCGTCAAGATCGAGATGCACTTTCTCGCGGACGTCTATGTTCCGTGTGAGGTCTGCCACGGGAAGCGGTATAACCGCGAGACGCTCGAGGTCCTCTACAAGGGCAAGAGCATCGCAGATGTGCTCGACATGACGGCGGAGGAGGCGCTCAGCTTCTTCGACAATCTGCCGAAGATCCGAAACCGCATCCAGACGCTCGTCGACGTGGGACTCGGGTATATCAAGCTGGGGCAAAGCTCGACGACGCTCTCCGGCGGTGAGGCGCAGCGCGTGAAGCTGGCGACAGAGCTTTCGAAGCGGTCGACCGGCAGGACGTTCTATATCCTCGACGAGCCGACGACAGGACTGCACATGGCGGACGTCCACAAGCTGATTGAGGTGCTGCAAAAGCTCGTCGACGCGGGGAACACTGTCCTCGTCATCGAGCACAATCTCGACGTCATCAAGGTGGCCGACCATCTGATCGATCTCGGCCCGGAGGGCGGCGGCGCAGGCGGCACGGTGGTCGCGTGCGGAACGCCGGAGCAGGTTGCCGCCTGCCCGGAGAGCTATACCGGACAATATCTGAAGAAACTGCTCTGAGGCGGCGCACTTCAGACAAAATATGAGATTTCCGCATTCCCGCAGACTTTTGGAGGAAAGCAGGTGACGGCCATGCACGAAGGCCACCGCGAACGTATGCGCGCACAGCTCCGGCAATCCGGCATGGATTCTCTATCCGATGTTCAGGTTTTGGAGGTGCTGCTCTACCATGCCTTTGCGCGGCAGGACACGAATCTGCTGGCGCATGCGCTGATCGCACGCTTCGGCTCGCTCGCCGGCGTATTTGAGGCGCCGGTATCGGAGCTGGTGAAGGTGCCGGGCATTGGACCCGGCGCGGCAGAATTGATCGCACTGGTGCCGCAGATTGAACGGCGGCACCTCATCAGCCGCGCCCGGACGGAGAGCATCCTGACCAGCACGGCCCAGTGCGGCCAATACCTGACGCCGTTCTTTTACGGTGCGGTGGAGGAGCAGGTCTATCTGCTGTGCCTCGACGCGAAGTGCAAGGCGCTTGACTGTATTCTGGTGCAGAGCGGCGATGTCAACTCTGCGGGCATTTCTGTGCGCAAGGTCGTCAGGGCCGCGCTGGACGCGAATGCGACGTCCGTCGTACTCGCACACAACCATCCGTCGGGCGTGGCCCTCCCGAGCGAGGAGGACAAGCGCGTGACGCAGGTCATCCGCGACGCGCTGGACGCGGTGGATATCCTGCTGGCGGATCACATCATCGTCGCGGACGGCGACTTCGTCTCGCTGGCCGACGACGGCATTTTGGGGTAAAAACATGGATTTTCAGCTTGTTTCTGACTATCGGCCCACCGGCGACCAGCCGGAGGCCATCGAAAAACTGACGTGGGGCGTGAAAAACGGGCTGCCGGAGCAGGTGCTCCTCGGCGTGACCGGCTCGGGCAAGACGTTTACGATGGCGAACATCATCGCGAACTGCAACCGTCCGGCGCTCGTGCTGGCGCACAACAAGACGCTGGCCGCGCAGCTCTGTTCGGAGTTCCGGGCGTTTTTCCCGCACAACGCGGTGGAATATTTCGTGTCCTACTACGACTATTATCAGCCCGAGGCGTATATCGCCCATACGGATACCTATATTGAAAAGGACGCCTCCATCAACGAGGAGATCGACCGGCTGCGGCTGGCCGCGACGGCCTCGCTGCTGGAGCGGCGGGACGTGATCGTCGTGTCGTCGGTCAGCTGCATCTACGGACTCGGCGAGCCGGATGATTTTCAGAAGATGATGATCAACCTGACGACCGGGGCGGAGCTTCCGCGCGAGGAGCTGATGCGCCGCCTCGTTGACGACCGGTATGAGCGCAACGACATTGCGTTTGAGCGCAATATGTTCCGCGTCCGGGGCGACACGATTGAGCTTTGGCCCGCCTACTGGGCGTCGAGCGCGATCCGCGTAGAATTCTTCGGCGACGAGATCGACCGCATCAGCGAGATCAACCCCGTCACCGGCGAGGTCATCCGGCGGCTCATCTCCATTCCGGTCTGGCCCGCGAGCCACTATGTCACGACGAAGGAGAAGATGGCGCGCGCGATCTGCGAGATCCGCAAGGAGTGCGACGAGCGCGTGAAATTCTTCACCGACAACGGCAAGCTGCTCGAGGCGCAGCGCATCGGCGAGCGCGTGAACTATGACATCGAAATGATGCAGGAGCTGGGCTATTGCTCCGGTATCGAGAACTATTCGCGCATCATCTCTGAGCGTGCGCCGGGCAGCGCGCCGATGACCCTGCTGGACTATTTCCCGAAGGATTTTCTGCTGTTCGTCGACGAGAGCCATGTGACGCTTCCGCAGGTGCGGGCGATGTACAATGGCGACCGGGCACGGAAAAAGTCGCTGATCGACTTTGGCTTCCGTCTGCCGTCGGCCTACGACAACCGGCCGCTGACGTTCGACGAGTTCCACAGCCGGATTGGCCAGGCTATCTACGTCTCGGCCACGCCCGCAGACTATGAGCGCGAACGCGCAAGCCAGATCGCCGAACAGGTCATCCGGCCCACAGGGCTGCTCGACCCGGAGGTCTTCGTCCGCCCAATCGAGGGGCAGATCGACGATCTCATCGGCGAGATCAACGCGACGACGGCGAAGGGCGAGCGGACGCTCGTCACAACGCTGACGAAGAAAATGGCCGAGGACCTGACGCGGTATTTGCAGGAAAACGGGATCAAGGTGCGCTATATGCATTCCGACATTGGCGCGATGGAGCGCATTGAGATCATCCGCGATCTGCGGACGGCGAAGTTCGACGTGCTCGTCGGCATCAACCTGCTGCGCGAGGGACTCGATCTGCCGGAGGTGTCGCTGATTGCGATCCTCGATGCCGACAAGGAGGGCTTCCTCCGGTCGGAGACGAGCCTGATTCAGACCATCGGCCGCGCGGCGCGCAACGCGGGCGGGCGCGTCATCCTCTACGCCGACAAGATCACCGAGGCGATGCGGAACGCGATGGACGAGACAGCGCGCCGCCGTCAGATCCAGCAGAGATATAATAAAGAACACGGCATTGTGCCCAAGACCATCGTCAAATCCGTGCGGGATCTCGATGAGATTTCGACGCCGGAGCACAAGGGCAAGGGCGGCGTGAAGATGACGAAGGCCGAACTCGACCGCGAGATCGCGAAGCTCGAGGTCCAGATGAAGAAGGCCGCGCAGATGATGGAATACGAGTATGCCGCCGTGCTGCGCGACGAGATCATCCGACTGCGCGGCGAGAAGCCGAAAAAATAGCAACAAAAGGAGCGGCCAAGGGCCGCTCCTTTTTTCGAAGAACTGAGGGGCTAAAATGCGGGCGGCCAATGGTCGCCCCTACGTTTAGAATTGAGGGGGCCTTTGGTTATTTTGGCATGTGCATAATGTCCTTCAGGGCCGGATAGAGGGCAGCGTAGCGCGCCTTTGGATTCTCATAGGCGGGCTGTGTGGCCGGGTCGGGCGCGAGGCAGGCGCCGTCCTTGATCTTTTCGGCGGCCTCCTCAAGGTCGCGATAGAGTCCGATGCCAACGCCAGCGGCCGCCGCTGCGCCGAGGCTGGTGGCGTTATCGGAGAAAATAGACACATCTTGCAGCGTGACGTCACAGACGTCTGCGATGATCTGCTTCCAGAGCTTGGAGTGTGCGCCGCCGCCGATGATCTGCATGCGGTCGATGGTCTGCCGCTCGCGGAGAACGCCGGTGATCTGGCTGAGGCTGAAGGCCACGCCCTCGAGCACAGCGCGGAGGAAATGCTCGCGCTTGTGCATGGTCGTCATACCGAAGAAGACGCCCTGTGCCTGTTCGTCCATAACAGGAGAACGTTCGCCGTAGAGGTACGGCAGGTAGATCAGGCCCTCGCAGCCGGGCGCGACCGTGGCCGCGGCGGCGTCGAACGCGCGCGGCGTGACGACCTCGAAGATCTGCTGCGCCCAGCTGACCGAGCGGCAGGCGCTCATGGCCTTGCCGGAGACGTAATACGCCTGGCCATCCATGGTGCAGATATTAAAGACGCGGTGATCCGGGTCGAGGAACGGCTTGGCCAGCTGCGTGGAGATCCAGGCGCGGCTCTCAAGCTCCATGAGCACATCGCCGTTTTTCGCCGTGCCGCCGCCGACGTTGGCACAGGCCGACGTCCCGCCGCCGACCGACACCGGGATGCCCGCGCGCAGGCCGAGATGGCCTGCCGCTTCTTCGGTCAGATGGCCGGCAATCTCACAGCCGGTATGGACCGTGGGGAATTTGTCCGGGTCGAGATCGACGGCACGGAAAAAGTCCCGGTCGTAGGCGCGGCGGCTGAGGCTGACGAGTGCGCCGTAGGAGGCGTCGGAAAGGTCGGTCGAGTCGAGATTGCCGGTCAGGCGGTAGACAAGATAGTCCTTGGCCTGGAGAATTTTATAGGTCTGTTCGTAAAGCTCCGGCTGTTCATGGCGGAGCCAGACGCTCTTGCAGAGCGTGTTTTGGGCGATGAGCATATTGCCCGTCTCGCGGTAGAAATAGTCGCTGCCAAAGCGTTCTTGCAGCGTTTCGGCCCACTTCGCGGCCCGGCGGTCGCTGTAAATCATGGCGCGCTGGAGCGGCTGTCCGTCGCGATCCATCGGCAGGCAGCCCCACATGTGGCCGCAGATGCCAACGGCGTCGACGCGCTTGACATATTCGGGCACAAGCTCGCGCAGCATCAGCATCGCGCGCACGGCGCTCATCCACCAGTCCGCAGCGTCCTGCTCCACCACGCCGCCGGCACGGCGGCGGGTGGGATAGGTGGTGGTGACGTTGCGCAGAATATTCAGATCCTCGTCCATCAGCGAAGCCTTCAGCCCGCTGGAGCCAATGTCAAATACCAGTAAAACGGTATGCAAGCCGGATCACCTCAAATAGAAGTCTGCGGATTCCCGCAACTCTATTCTAATATAAAAAGCGGAAAAAGGGAAATGCTTTTTTCAGAATTTGTATTCGAAATCCGTTGGGCGTCGTTCGATGATGCTGAAAATGATGCTTGTGCCGGGCTGGCAAATGTGGTATACTGTTGAAAAATGAGAGGAGGCCGCGGGCATGGCTGAATTAGAGAGCAAAACGATCCATTCCGTTGCAAAGGCGATCCATCTTCTCGACCTGCTGACGGCGGGCGGACAGCCCGCGTCGCTGACGGAGCTGTATCAGAAGACCGGCTGGCCGAAGAGCACGATCCACGGGCTGCTGTCCACGATGCGTGAGGCCGGACTCATTGAACAGAACGCCAACGGGCGCTATTGGCTGGGTATCCGGCTGTTTGAATATGGCTGCGCCGTGTCCAACGCATGGGACATCAGCGCGATCGCGCGGCCCTATATGCAGGAGCTGAGTGATGCGCTCGGCGAGTCGGTATTTCTCTCGGTGCTCGACCGGGCGGCTGTCGTCACGCTGGCCGAGGTGGAGAGCCGGGCGAGTCTGCGCGTCGTGTCCGAGATCGGGGCGAGGCTTCCGATCCACTGCACGTCACAGGGCAAGCTCTTCCTCGCGTTCGGCACACAGGCTGAGGCGCGGCGCATCCTGACGCGCGGGGTGCTTGAAGCGCATACGCCGCGCACGCTCACGAGCTATGAGGCGTTTTTGCCGGAGCTGGCGAAGATCCGCACACAGGGCTACGCTGTGGAGCAGGAGGAATATAAGCCTGGATTGCGGTCGATCTCCGCGCCGGTGCGAAATGCATCCGGTGAGGTTGCTTACGCGCTGGGCTGCATCGGGCTGGGTCATCCGGGCTATAACGACAACCCGGCAGAGAGCGCGCAGCGCCTGTGCGAGGCGGCGCTGGCCGTGTCGCGGCAGATCGGGTATCGCGGCGCGTAAAAATTTGAGTTTTTTTCAAAAAGGGCTTGACATTTTGGCGTGCCGCCGCTATAATTATCCATGCTGTTTGAGCCGCCGGTATAGCTCAGTCGGTAGAGCAGCTGATTTGTAATCAGCAGGTCGGGGGTTCGAGTCCGTCTACCGGCTCCATTACTTACGGCAAACAGTCAAGTGAATATGGGGGAATTCCCGAGTGGCCAAAGGGGGCAGACTGTAAATCTGTTGTCAGTGACTTCGGTGGTTCGAATCCACCTTCCCCCACCAAAAATCCCGGACATCCATTAGGATGGCCGGGATTTTTAGCTGGTGGGGGTGGTGGAGTCGAAGTTTATGCCCCGGAGGGGTAAATCCACCTTCCCCCCACCAAAATCCGCACTTTTCAGTGCGGATTTTTGTTTTTTCAGAACTTTTTGGCGAAATTTCAAGGCAGCCTACGCGGCGTTTTTCTGTGCAGGCTGCCTTGGATTTTCTCTGCTCTTTCCTGTTGGAGTCCACACGTCAGGGTCGCGGCTGTCCGGCCTGCTGTCCTCCACACAGTGACATTGACGCCAACCCTGACGCCAACGGCGATGGGACGAAACGTGTCTGGTTGGACAAAATGAGAGAATAACGAGAATCCCAGCTGCTTTGTTCCTTGCAGCCGGGATTCTTTTTTCCGCGCTTTTCAGCGCCCGAGCATCTTAGGCATAGCGTTTCCGACGGTTCTGGCAGCTTCCTGCTGCATCCGGCTGGTTGAGTGCGTGTAGACGTTCAGCGTAAACCCCGCGCTGCTGTGACCGAGCATGGTGGATACTGTTTTCACGTCCACGCCGCATTGCAGCGCGGTCGTGGCGAAGCTATGTCTCAAGTCGTGAAATCTGACGTTCTCCAATCCAATGTCCTTGCAGATCTTCCGGTGGATCTTCACGATGGCGTCCGGGTGGTACATCTCACCGGTTACCGGGGAAGGAAACATGTAGGGATTTTTCGGGTGCTTTGCATGTTCCTGTTCCAGTAGCTTTGCAGCTTCCTCCGGGATGGAAACGTAGCGGACAGAGGTGCTTGATTTGG
>ENA-UOJO01002504-UOJO01002504.1-human-gut-metagenome-genome-assembly--contig:-P57-NODE-2504-length-19292-cov-9.367989_pt1 | contig 19292 bp, 19 predicted proteins | sample MGYA00242351_ERZ723898 | MGnify/ENA metagenome assembly ERZ723898 | reverse complement strand
CCACTTCCGTCGCCGGAAAGGAATCTCCAAAGCGGCTCATATTTGCTCAAAGAAATCACCTCCGAATCAAAGAAAATTACCCTGAAAGGCGGATGACTGTAAACAGGTAGTGGTCAGTGCCAAATGGTCTTTTCGGCGGTATTTCACCTGATTAACAGTCATTCGGTGGATTAAAAGCGATTTCCCCGTTTTTTCGGTTTATTTGTCGTGAGTTCAAGTCATATAGGCTCCAAAAAAGTTGCACTGTTTTGCAAACATCATTTTTGCTCCGAAAATAGCAAAAAACCCTTGAAATTCAAGGGTTTTTCGCTAAGTTGCTTTTTTGTAGCATCTTGATGTGATGTTTAACCATAATTAAAACTTCAAACCATTGACCATAATCTTCGAAATTTATGTAAGAACCCCATTCAAATCACTTTGAATGAGGCTTTATTTTTATATAGTTTCTTCTCCACGGAATCCACCCTTGAGAGTTACGCTTATCTTTCCTTCCGGATGCACGACTATACACTCAACCAACCGTCTGATCGTGACATCATCATAAGTCAAGAATGATCTTTCATCAGTTTTGGAGAGATATCCAAGAATTCTATCAATACTCGCCTTAACATCTTCAGTCATTACAGATTTCGACTGTTCAGTTTTTAAGGTTTCACGGAGAGCTTCGATTTTATCACAGAGCTTTTTGATTTCTCTGTCATATAAATCGGTATCTCCAGATGTACTTGCTGATCTTTCAACGAGAGTACCCATTTGATCGTAATAATTATCAATCTGCTTTTCAATAGCAACAGTATCTAAGATTGAATTATTACCGGTAAGAGCATATTGCAAATTACTATGAATTAAAGCAATAACGTCTTCTTTGCAATCCATCATAGAAGAAAGACATTTACAAATTGCTGTTTGAAGCTTGTTTTCTTCAACTCCGATTGAGTCATGACAAACTTTAGCCTTGCTATCCATTCGGTTAATACAACGCCAATAGTACAATCTCTTTCCATTCTTATCTGTTTTCCCAGTTCTACGATAATGAGAACCACAGCAACCACAAATCAAAATATCTGTCAGTGCAAATTTCGAGCTATACCTTCCTTTTTCGGTTTGCGCCAAGTTTGATTTGCTTTTCTTGTTTGACCTGTTTGCAAACTCTACTTGTACAACATTGAAAGTGTCTCTATCAATTATCCCCGGATGATTATTTGATACCAAGTATTTTGGCAGTTCTCCACGATTCAGTTTGATTTGTTTGTCAATGCAATTAGAAATGAATGTTTTTTGAAGAATTATATCTCCGACATATTTCTCATTTGTGAGAATATATCGTACTTCTTCTTTTTTCCAAAAGTCATGCCCCCGGTACGTCTTGTATGGGCTTTCGGTCAAATACTTTGCAATTTGAGTAAGACTATAACCATCAAGAAACATTTGGTATATTCTTTTTACCGCTTCCGCTTCTTCCGGTACTATACTCGGTATTCCATTCTCACCTTTTCTGTATCCAAAGCAGTCAAAGTTAGTTCGGTAACTACCGTTCTTCATTCTCTGCTGAACACCCCACTTGACGTTGGCACTGATGTTTTCACTCTCGGACTGTGCGATGACGCTGAACAAACCTATAAGCATTTCATTTTCAGCCTTAAGCGAATCGAGAGCCTGCTCTTCAAAATACACGCCGATGCCTTTTGCACGGAGCTTTCTTGTCCACATCAAACTATCTACGGTATTACGAGCAAAACGGGAAACCGATTTAGTAAGAATAAAATCGACCTTTCCCTTTTCGCAATCTCTCATTAAACGGAGAAAGTCTTTTCTCTTTGTAGTCGCAGTTCCAGTGATACCCTCATCAGCATATATTCCCGCAAAAGTCCAATTAGGATTTTTCGCTATCGCTTCCGTATAGTAGGCTATCTGAGCTTCATAACTGTTAAGCTGATCTTCAGAATCAGTAGACACACGACAATATGCCGCAACTTTTTTCTTTACAAATTCGGTCGAGGTTCTTGAAAGAAGCGGATTAGCTTCTATCCTTGTAACAACTCTACTACTATTAGCTTGCATTTTCATCCTCCATATGCTTTGGGGTATTCGTCAGGGCAATGTCACCGATGAAATACACTGTAAATTCTCCCGTATGTCCCACGGTTATTTTCTTAACTGTTCTTTTAAGCAATGCCTCGTCAAGCTCGCTCTGCTCGGTTAGCTGGTCATACTCCGAGTACAAGGCACTTAATACATGTTTGCCACCTCCCAATACACAACATTTATATCGCTCGGAAGCACAGTCGATTATCATGGTGGCAGCTCGCTTGTAGTCAATTTCTGTTTGCTCAAGCAAGCGATTTACTTCATTGCTCTTTCGTATCACTTCAATACTTCCGATATATTCGGTATTATTTGCGGGAGCCGTTAGTAGGTTCGGTTCCCGTATTGCTCTATTTAGCACCGATAAGATACTCTCACATATCGTTCTGTCATCAAGATAAACAGAGCATTTACACTTACCTTTGCAAAGCCACTTTTCGCGGGTCCGCCATTTATTGATACGACTGAATGTCTCACCGCACTCAGCACAGTAAAGCATATCTTTAACAGTTGCCATCAAAGGTGTCAAAACTGCTTTTTTACCTCCCTTCTCGGCTCGTATATTTTTCGCTAAGTTGAAATTGTTCGAATCAACGAGCCGAGGGAAGGTTTCATTACCAAGATACCTTTCGTCTGCAAGGATACGGGAAACCATGTTTTTATTCCATACCTTTATGTCCTCGAAGTATGTAACCTCTTGCTCGGTCAGGGCTTCGGCAATACCGAGCAGAGTTTTTCCGGAAAGATACATACTATAAATTGAAGAGATTATTTCGGCTTCACCGTTGTTCACGACATATCTGCCACCTACAACCTCATACCCGAAAGGAATATTTCTTATCTTCATTCTTATATAACCTCCGTTCTGTCTTCATTGAGTTTGATACCGCCTTTCAGTCTATACGAAACGGTACCGTCTTTCTCAACGATAATTTTTTCGATAATAGCCCGAAAGATTTCTTCAGAAAAGTCGATCAATGCCTTCGGGTTTTCTTCCAAGTCTTCTTTCACATGAGAAAGGTTTTCAATAATGCTTTCTTCTTCGCAGTTCTGCAATAGCTTGAGCCGGCGGTTTCTGAGTTCTGTTAACCTGCCCCGCAATCTATTTGTCTGTTCCATAAAGGATATCTCATCAAGAATACCTTTACTGCGAAAGTTCTCAAATCGGCTGTTTTGCTCGGAAAGTCTCAGTATCTCGCTGTCGATCTGATTGATTTCCGCATTACCTCTCGTTCTTTTGTTTTGTAATTCCGAAAGGTCAGCAATCGTCTTATCAAGGATTTCTTTTTCATAAGTGCGCAATTTGTTATATGCTTTCACAAATCCTTTCTTGACCGCTTCTTCGGTCAAGTTCGGAGAGTCGCAGTCAAATCCGCTTATACTCTTTCTTGAACACACCCAATATATCACATCGTTTTGCACTTTCCTACGATATGACCACCCGCAATGACTACATATAATCATATGAGAAAACAAATATCTTTTTCGAGTTTGAATTGTCTTGATATTTCTGTCAGATAATAATTTCTGAACTGCTTCAAAATCGTTCCGAGAAATAATTGCCTCATGCGTATTTGAAATATAGAACTTGTCTCTTTCACCTTTATTACGAATACAACGAAGCGGTAACATCGGCGGCGTATAGTGTTTTTGTGTTAAACTATCTCCGATATATTTCTCGTTTGTGAGGATATATCGAATAGCAGTGTTGTTCCATTGTCTGCCGTTACCCTCAATCGCTTCTCGGTTCAGCTTGGCAGAGATACTGTTTATACCAAGTCCCGATAAGTACATATTGAATATTTTGCGAACGATCTCTGCTTCTTCCGGCATGATTTCAAGATTTCCGTTTACAAGTCTGTACCCGAAAGGAGCACAGTACGTTGTAAAGGTTCCGTTTTCCATCTTCATTCGGTAGGCACTTGACACACGAGCCGAGCCTGCGAGTGCTTCGCTCTGTGCAAAGGCACTCTTTACATACAGAACCATTTCCGAGTTCATCGTTTTGGTATCTATATTATCGTTTTCAAAGACAACTGTCGTACCGCAGTCCTTTAGTGCTCGGATGCTTTCAATACATTCAAGAGAATTTCGGGCAAATCGAGACACGCTCTTGCAAAATACTCTGTCGATACGACCAAGCTTTGCGTCGTTCAAAAGCCTCTTAAACTCTTCTCTTTTGGACATTGCAGTTCCGGTTATTCCTTCGTCTGCATATATGTCCACGAGGATCATATCTTCTCTTGAACCTATATAATCCGAGTAGTATTTGACTTGTGCGAGAAAAGAGTTCTCTTGGTCATCGGAGTCCGTTGAGACACGGCAATATGCCGCTGCTTTTATCTTTTGGTCCTCGGTAGACAGTTCCGAAGAAGGCCTTATTATTTGTACTGTTCTTTGGGCATTCATCTTCTCGCCTCCTCTCGCTGATATTTTACCGCAATGCGGTAAAACGGACAAATGTGCAAACGGTTTCGCCGTACATTTGACAAAGTCAGATAAATATGTAACGGCTACGGTTTTTCCGTAGCCGCAAGACAATATGTCCGTTACAATGCTACGGGTTTACACCCCATAGATTCTGCATTGCGGCGGTTCAGTCTTTCAAGAACTTCCCTGCTTGCAATTCCGTCTCTTAACATACGACGGATGATATCAAGGGAAGAAAGGTAAATTATCTGCTTTCTCAAATCTTCGCTCATTTATTCTCCTACTTTATTCATCATAAGTTTTGAGTGTTTCCTCCATACCTTCTTTCGCTTTCTCTATCTTTTTTATTCGACTCTCGAGGTGCGCAAGTGTATCTTTGATTTCACTCTTGGTTTCTGCATAATAATAACCGATTGGCGAGCTACATATCGGAACGCCATTGCTTCTCAATTCGTTTACGATTTTTCGCACCTCAGTTCCTTTGCATTGAAAAGCATTTTCGATCTCTTTGCTTGTTATTGCTTTCTTTCTTCCTATGTGCTCATCGCTCATGAATCTCTCAAATTTTTCTTTCATCCCATCCTCTACCTCTGTATTTGTGACACCTCATCGTCAACCAACTGCCCTAAAGAGAGGCTAACGTGTATTGCCTGATTAATTTCCTTCATTTTTTCTTCCGGCACTCTGCCGATCTTCCTGATCAGCCTCGACTTATCTATCGTCCGTATCTGTTCAAGCAAGGCGAGTGAGTTTTTCTCAAGCTCTGCGTTGTCAAGCGGAACATGGGTAGGCAAGGCTCGTTTCTTGAAAAATCGACTTGTTACCGCTGTCACGATAACTGTCGGACTGTAATGGTTTCCAACATCATTTTGAATGATGATCACAGGGCGTTTTCCGCCTTGCTCCGAACCCTTATACGGATTAAGGTTTGCGAGGTAGATATCCCCGCGATAAATCTTTTCGTCTTTCATTTTGAATAGACCTCCTATGTTTTGCCGATTAGCTCGGCTATGTACGGGGACCGCCGCCAACAGTCCCCGCGGAGGTATCAATCCTCAATCGGCTCGCACAAGATATATGCGAGGTAGCCCAAGGTATCTTCATCAATGGGTTTGTGCTGATTCAGCATCATACAATAATGAAGGAAATAGTAAATTGCTTCGATGTCGTCTCTCACCTCGACTTTTACATCGTTTTCCGCTAAGGGATGATGGAACTCGCAAGGCTCTCGACGGAACCAATTTACAAGGTTGCTGTTTTGGTCTGCAAAGCAATCTTCAACTGCAAGGCAGATGTCGTCTGCCATCTTCAAATGTCGTTTGGATTCTCTGCTCCCATCCGGGGAAAAGCAAGCGAGATTGAGATGCGCATGAATCGTTTTAATACAGAGTGTAAAATCTCTGAGGGACATTACCTCTCTACCGCCCTTACATTCGGCAAGGATTTCTCTTACTGTTCTTTTCATAAAACTCCTTTGTAGCTAAGTATTTTGAAAAGTTGAATAGCCACTCCTTTCGGACTTTCCTTCGGAATGTGGTAAATAGAATATGTATCGGGATCATTCGGGAAGCGACCGCTATGTCCTATGCGGTCTGCTTTTCATCCCGAACTCCGTAACACACTCTATTTGTCCTCGACACCCCGAGTGTGATCGGCATAAGCCGATGTGGGAAGTCATCAAGCGGTCGTGGTGCCCGCATTGACAAAATGCCAATGTCACGACTCCATAGGAATCTCACCTCCCCCGGGTACTCCGCAGGCAGCGCCTTTCGGCTACTGAAGTATCATTGTCCCTTGTAAATGTCATCGCCCTAACCTACAGCATTTTGAGGTTTTACTTCGTATAAGTTTTATCGCTCGCTCTTTTTCGGGAGGTCATGGCGCACCTACGATTTCGGCTAACTCCGTTGCTCACGGACATCTTACAAGTAATGTGCTTGATGAATGGCTATTCAGTTTTCAAGGTTCATTGAGGAGGAGTGTTTTCTTGCCCCCTCAATTGGTAGGCAGCGAAAAGGCTTTTTTTATAAGGCTGTTTTCAAAATTTTTTTAATTGTCGAAGACCTTTGTGAAATCGCCGACTGGGATACCCCCATAATCTCAGCGATTTCCGTTTGCCCATACCCATCAATAACAACAAGTGTCAGTAATTCAATCTGCTCCGGCGATAATGTTTTGATTGTTTCAGCAAGTTTGGGATTATCAATTTCTTCAATCCACCAATACCTTGATTGCTCACTTCTGCTATCAATGGTGAGGGTCAATTCATCGAAAAACTTGTTGAGCAATGTGCTTTCCGAATCATCATCCTCGCCATCATCGAAGTCGCTCGATGTAAATGGCTGTGTGTGCATGTGATAACGCCGGTCACTCTTGTATTGCTCTAAATCGAACTCATACATTTCCTTGATCTGTTCTTCTGTCATACCGAGTGCTCTGTATTCCTCTGCCTGCTTCTTCTGTCTTGCTTCAAATTTTCTTCTTTCATATCCATCGTTCCAACACATTGTTTTAATCTCCTTGAATTTTGAAATTTTGTTTTTGAACTGTTATGTTGAAAATCAAAATTCAAGGGATTAGGGGTATCTACTGATCTGCGCTTGCCATTTGCAATAAAACATAAAAAGTCCTTTCCGATGCGGAAACATCGAAAAGGACTCACATAACGCCGTACAAAGAGCAAGCAAAGTCGTTCAGTGCAAAAAAGAAAAAGGCACCGTATGACAACAAGACAGAATTAGATTCTGCTACTTGTCTTCATACGGTGCCAAAACACATTACTGTGTTCTTTGGGTAGTCAAGATCGACTCCGCTTACTCGTTATAAAGTATTGAATATTAAGTTTTGGTTTCTATATCGGGAAGAAAAGCAGGGGGTCTGCTATATGCCCTTGAAGTATAGAAATACGCAAGGTTCAAAGGCGTGACCGACTTGCATTTCTGACATTTGGCTACAATAAAGCCTTCCCTCATATTAATTGTTACTGTGGCTAACGTAGTTGAACAATACGGACAAAGAATTTCTCGGAACTCGATATTCTCGCATTGAGACAATGAAAGCTCTATCTTTTCAATAACACTTGCTTCTAATGGTTTAGCGATAAACTTTGGAGGGGTTACGGTCATAGCTCACCTCCGATGTTTCCGAGCAATTTGACAATGTATTCGTCTATATCCCTCGGCTCAAACAATTTCAAATCCCTCAATCTGTAAAACATACTCTTGTATGAGACCTGAAAATGCTCTGCAACTTGGCTGATAATCGCACGGTCGCTGTCACAAAGGACGCTGCTACCGTACAGAGGAATTCGTTTGTGGGGCGCAATCATAGCTCGTACTCGATTAACCACCAAAGTCTTTGGCATTAACAGAGCCACACCCATCGACGTTGCTTTATTTTCATTGATATTGAACATCGCCGCGAAGTCCTTGAGAGAATACTCCTGCTCACAGTCAAACTCATTGTTATATGCCGCCGTTACCGGCTTATTATTAAGCAGATCCATAATGATATGCCCTGCTTCGTGAGCCAGAACAAATCTCCTTCTCGTCTTGTTTTTCTCTTGACGGAGAAATTCGTCAATGACAATCATGCCTTCCGGTGGAATGACCTCCACTCGCTTGCCGTCACGCCATACCCACATAGTGTCCTTACCGTCTGCAAGGAAAGCCATTCTTCCCGCGTCCTTATCGGCAAGTCTATCATAAACGATTCGATAATTCAGATGATCGGCGATGAAGCCTTCTATGTCGGTAGGATCACCTTGAATAAAGGCTTGATAATTGTATTTGCGAATTATGCCTTCGCCAATTTCGTCGATTTCATCGTTTGTGTGATAATAGTACAATCGCTTTTCCTCCCGTTAGAGTCTTTTAATCACGTGCTCGGCAACACCTTGTATGTAGCACTCCCTTACAATAATATCTTTCATCGTTTTGTTTTCCGGATGGAGACGTACTCTCTGTTTCTCCGGCTCTGGATAGTATCTCTTTAACGTCGTTTCATTTCCGACGAGTGCAACAACGATGTCACCTGCTTTTGCGTGATTCTGTTTTTTTACAACAACCTTGTCACCATCCTCGATACCTGCATCAATCATAGAGTCACCATGTGTACGCAGCACAAAGAAATCTCCCTCTCCGAATAGTGCAACCGGAAGAGCGATAAATTCCTCAAAATCTTCTTCCGTCAGTTCGGGTGAACCACAAGCGATAGCTCCGAGAACGGGGGCTCGGTTCATCTTGTAGTCAGATTTCTGCATACTGCGTGTTTCAATGTTTTTCCCATCGTAGTCGAGCATACCTTTCTCTGCCATTTCGTTGACGTAGTAGTATGCTGTTGACTTGCTTGTACCAATTGCGGTGGCTATCTTCTGCATCGAAGGCGACCCATGATATTCAAAGAAGTATTCCTCCACAAAAGAACTGATTTGCTTCATGATTTCTGGGTTTCTTTTCCTTGTTCCTGCCATCTCGCACCTCCGCGCAGTTCAATAGAACACTTCGTTCTATTTGTGATTATATTATATCATATTTTTGAAAAAAATCAATATGGTTTTCGCAAATCAAAATGAGGTCGCACTTTTGGTTACGACCTCATAAAAAAGGTAATTAATCCGCCTTATTTCTCAATCAAATTTATGTAGTAATTCGTCAAACTCCTGCTTAACTTCCTCGGGAGCAACAATTTTGATCTTACCTCCGTAGTTAAATATCCAAGAATAGAAGGTTGAACACGCCATCACCTGCTCGGTAATTTGAAAATGCTCATCATCCTCACCGGGTGTAATAACTATATCTTCCCCAAAGCGATCTATGACCTTATTCATAACTGAATACTCGCAGCATAAGGTAACATCCTTCTTTTCATCACCATACATCAAAAACATAGAGTCACAAAAAGCGGACAAGTCAAAGTCCTCGGGACAAGGTATTCTGTCCTCATCTGTAATTTGAATGGAGCATATCTTGTCCACTCTGAACTTGATTATTTTTGGCTTGTCTTTTCGCTCGTAACAGCCGATAACAAAATAGCTGTCCATATTCCACACTAATGCGTATGGACTAAATATGTATCGGTATCCATCATATTTAAGAACCTTCTTGCCTTCTCTGTCGTATTCGTAATACTGAAAAGACACTTTCTTATTTTGGTTAATTGCAGTATTGAGCCAATCAGCCATCGTCAGGGTGTTCTTATCATTATCTTTGAGCTTACTTACAAAGAGATTGCGGCGCAGATCTTCCGACTGGTTCTTATTTGCAAGCCCTGCGATTCGCTTAACAAGCTCTTCCGTCTGCGCTTTGGAGATAAAGTGTGCCGCTTGCACCGCATCAATCATCAGCTTCAGTTCAAAGGTTGAGAAGTTTCTGCTGGCAAAGAAATATTGATATTGTGTACTGCGGTTTCGGATAATATCGAACCCAAGCTCCTGCAAAGCGGCAATATCCGTATCTATTGTCTTTGGTATTGCTTCTATTTCAAGTTCGGTGAGATAATTCTGAATTTGAACGAGAGTTACGGGATGATCCTCATCGGTATTCTCCCATAAATATTTCAGCACATATAATGCACGAAATCGGTCTATCCTGGGCATTTGCTTGACCTCCGTTTTGGCTTAAAGCCACCTTTGCAATTCTTCCTCTGTTATTCCCATCTTGGATATAAGTCCATTGTAATCTATATCATACTGTTCTTTACTGATCGCATTTCGCTTGCGGAAAGCATTAAGTGTATTTATCTGTTTGAGAAACAAATACTTGAGCTTGTCCTCGGCAGAAAGGTTAGCCTGATTCTGCTCAACTTCCATAATTCAAACTCCAGGCTGTTTTCATTTAGTAAGAAATCAAATACGCCCATAGTCACAAATCCATTGTTATCACGTCTGACTTTAATATCATCCTTGACAATAATAATCTTTTTGAATGAATCATCTATGCGTTTGAGAGATTGTATTTCCTGCTCAGTCTTTTCTTCACCGGACATGGCAAACGCAGATTGTATATAGTATCTCTTGCTGCCGAGATTAGCGATAAAATCCACCTCAAATTGCTTCCTTGTAAAACGGCTGTCTTCCCTTCCACGCACCTCAACAACACCGACGTCCACATTGGATCCTCTGATACGAAGCTCATTATAAATGAATCCAAATGACAAAACTATTTGAACAATCAATAGGAGTAAGAAAGCCTTGGTATATACGCAGGTTCAACCATCAAAGAAGCTGATCAAAAACTGAATCAATTATATCGTTTTATATGGTTCAGCTCTCTTTTACTCAGCCTTTATTCTATGTTTAAAAAGTCTGAAAATCCAGTAATATCAAAAACCTCCATGATGCTTTCGCCGACGTGGATCAATTTCATAGTACCCTTTGTGTTCATCGCCTTTTGCGCTTTTAATATTACCCTCAATCCCGCTGAGGATATATACTCCAGATTTGCCATATCCAGCACGAGTGCATCTGAATCTGACAGTATCTTTTCAAGTTCCGCTTCCAGTTGCGGTGCGGTAACAGTATCCAGTCTTCCGGACAGCACAATGGTGTTTACATCAGAAAATTTTTTCTCGATATTGAGGCTCATGATTATTTCTCCTTTATTGATCTATTATATTAATTTGTTAATTTTCGGTTTGAGCGTTAACAAACGGGATCAGCTTGCTTCTCAGCAACTCAAGCGCCTTTTTTCTCATTTCTTCTCCCCAGCGATCCCCTTTGAGCATACTGGTACAGCACCGGAACCATGCCAGCGGATGAAGCCATTTTGCTTCAGGATTTGTCTTTTCGGCTTCTTCCACGGTGTCGCACCCGAAATAGTCGCGGAAGAACTTCTCATAGATCTCCTTTACGGTCGCTGTCGGCATTTTGTAAAAGGCATAGTATTCATCATGTTCAGGTGCGGCGTATATCATCGAAAACAGAATCCTCGAAATATCGAACATGGGTGTTCCCGTGCTGAGCTCTCCCATATCGATCAGGCAACATTCGTCGCCCTGAACCATGATATTGTTGATATTGAGGTCACCGTGAATGCAGGTGTCAGCTTCGGGAACAAGGTCAAGGAAACGATAGAGATACTGTCTTTCTTCCTCGGTGATGCCCATGACATTGGCAATATCCGCACGGTTTGCTTCCTTGAAGGATGGAATCTCCGGATCGGAGGTATGTATCGCGTGAACCTTTTTGCAGGTATCTGCATACATGTTCACATATTCGTCGAGTTTTGTGTGATCGGCACGGATCAACTCTCCCAGCGTTTTGGATTTGATCAGCTCGTACACGACGCCTTTTCGTCCGTTCGCCTCCACAATGTCATAGGAGATTGCAGTGGGAATACCCATGACAAATGCCTTTTTGGAAAGCGACTTTTCATGCTCGATCCAGTCAATGTCGGCATTGCCATAGTAAAGCTTGATGATTGTTTCATCGTCGATACGATAACACTCGCCGCATGCGCCTCGGCCGATGACCTCACACCCTTCAATGCTGATTTTGCGGCAGGCAGGCTCGATTTCCATGATCTCCGAAAATCCTGTCATGTTAAACACATCCATTACTTCGGCGTTTGCGTTGATCACACGGAAAGGCTTTTTTTCGCACCTTTTTTTCAGGCTGAGAAGTACGCGCAGTCCTGCGCTGGATATATAGTCAAGCCCTGCAATGTCAAGCGTAACGCTCTCTGCCTCGCCCGGCAATGCGGCAAGTGCCGCTCCGAATTCTGTCGCATTTGCGGAATTTATGCTTCCCTCGACGGAAGCCACCGCTTCTTTGTTCTTTGTTTCGATATTTACCTGCATGGTTTTTCTTCTCCTTTTATGAAATACCGTTTCAACGGCTTGTTTGAATTCGTAATACATCCTCAGATCGGACAGGCGACTGAGTACCTCGACATACTCGCGAAACAGCCATTCCTGCCTGTCTCTGCCGTATTTGAATTTATTCCAGACCGCTTCTCCCTCAGCTTCAAGCCCTTCTGCCAGATCCCGAATATTGGATAGCTTATCCGCGCACACGAGCATGGCACATTTGCGGTCGCAGTTCTCAAGTGCAAGTAAAGTTGCGTCCTTGCGTTCCTTCCAGGAAAGCTTCTTGTTCTCGGTGTCAAACAGGACAAGCCGCAACACCTCGCCGCCGAATTCCCGTTTCAGTTCGTCAGGCGAAACACCGCCATCCTCGATCGTGTCATGCAAAAGACCTGCGCAAATCAGCTCATCGCTTGCTCCGTTTCGGGCAAGCTCCATCGCCACCGAAAAAGGATGCGTGATATAGGGTTTCCCGTCCTTGCGTGTCTGCCCACCGTGAACCTTCAGGGCAAACAGAAAGGCTTTTTCTACCATGTTCGTCATGCGATGCAGCCCTCATTTCATACCAAACACAACAGTCAGCACATTTTTCCCATCCGTGTTTTCGTAGTGAATGCTCGCTGCCATTTTCTTCACCATGAAGATACCGAGGCCACCGATATCGCGTTCCTCCGCTGAGAGCGTTACATCAGGCTCTTTAGCGGTGGTAGGATTATAAGGTATGCCGTCATCCTCAAACAGAAGCGACAGCTTTTCATCGCTTCCCGTTACGGTAATCTTGGCATTTTTCGCTTGACTGTAATAAACGATATTTGAATATATCTCGTCAACCGCAATCTGAACCTTGTTTGCGACTTTCATCGGCACTTTCCACTCTTCCAGCGTGCTTTCCATGAACTCCGTGACTGTTTTGATGGAATCCTGATCGGGCGTGACCGAAATATCCGCACTTTTGCCTTTTGGATTGTATTTGATGCACAGCATGGTGATATCGTCAAACTGCTCTGCCTCTCCGACAAAAGCATCCAGATCGGCTTTTATCGCAGGGAGAAGCTCGGCAGGTGTTTTTTCGCTGTTTTGTACAAGCACCTTCTCGAGCCGATGCATACCGTATTGCTCATTTTTTCTGTTCATGGCTTCCGGAACGCCGTCGCTGTATTGGAAGATCTTATCGCCGGGTTGGAGCTGCACGCTTCCGCTTTTGTAACGGATGCCCTCCATACCGGCGAGAACAAAACCTGCTTTAACTTTGAACGGTTCATACACGCCGTTTTTCCGGCAGATGAACGGCATCTCATGCCCTGCGTTGACATAGCGAAGCTCTCCTGTTTTAAGATTTAACACGCCTTCAAAGGCGGTGATGAACATTTCCTCGCTGTTGGATGCGCAGAGAATGTTATTGACCTCTGTGAACACCTCGCCAAGGTCGTCGTGAAGTCCGGTGTGATCCTTGATAAGCGTTTTGCCGATCACCATGAAAAGTGCCGCGGGAACGCCCTTTCCCGAAACATCGGCAACGACAAAAGCGAGATGGTCGTCATCCACCATAAAGAAATCATAAAAATCGCCTCCCACCTCTTTAGCGGGATCCATCGTAGCATAAATATCAAACTCATCCCGATTCGGAAAGGGCGGAAAAATACACGGCAACATAGAAGTCTGAATTTTTGCCGCTACGTCAAGCTCGGCTCCGATTCGTTCTTTTTCGGCTGTGACGGTCTCAAGCTTTGAAATATACTCCCCTATCTCATGGTACATTGTTGAGAAGGAATCCGCAAGGTCCTTGATCTCATCGTCATTTTTGACAAGGATTTCGGGTGCCGTTCCGTCCTCCAAATGCTCAACCATACCAAGCGAGGCATCGTTCAACTGCCGTATGGGCATGACGATGCGGCGTCTCATATAGATCGTCCAGATAACTCCGCTTACGACAGCAATAACTGCTTCGATCAGCAAAACCTGAACGATATAGTTGGTTTTGGCTTTATTCAGAAGCTCCATGTTTTTCACAACTCCAACGATGGCGACCACATTTCCGCCGCCGTCCTTGATCGGATAGACACTTGTGGTATATCCCTTCCTTGCGTACATGAAGTTATGGAGTTCGGATTCCCCTTTCACAATGGAATCATAGGCGTTCAGAATTTCCTCGCTGGCGGTATCTCGATCTCCGATGCCGTAGGGAGTAAACCCGCTTGTTTTACTGACAATATTGTATATGTATTCTCTCTCTTTGGAGTCGGTATGTACTTTTGCAACATAGATGACGCTGCAATCCTCCGCGTCTGCCGTGTGCTGGAGCTGTTCACGAATTGCATTATACTCATCATCTGCTGTTTTGTTTTCCAGATATTTGTCAAGCTCCCCTGCGTCAATGCCGAGAGCTACATATTCCGCAATGCCGTTTGCGATGTCCGTATACTGCTCTTTGAGTACATCTGCAAATTCAAAATAACCGACGATTCCGATCGCAGCAGACAAAAGCATGATCAGTCCGATCAAGGCATTAAAAATAGGACGTATCAAGGATCTCGTAAATTTTCGTTTCTGTATCATATATTTTTCTCCGTATTGTATGTACGATCACTTATAAAATTCTGAACTGATCTCCCACAAGCCATCCAAATTCTTTTTGCTCTTTAATGACTTCGTAAAGGCGGAAACGATCTTTCTGCCCATTTCGTCAATTATATCCGAAAACGGCGTATATCACACTTTTTTATTACATTATACCGGTAAAAGTGCAACAAAAGTGCAACACAAAACCGCCATAACGGGAAAATATTCCATATTCCTCTAAAAAACCTACAGTTCTTCGTGTATTTTTTACCCAAGCCGCGGAAGTGCCGCAGTCGTGATCTCCGCCCAGGAATACTGCATCATATACTCCCCGTGATAGGAATTGACCGCATACGGGATGTGGCGGAGAAAATCGTAATAATCGCAGTCTACCAATCCACTGTCAATTGCAATGCTATTGCGGTTCTTAATAATGATATTATCCACACCCGCATCGGAAAGAACATTTTTCATGTCCGCAATCAGATTCCGCAGGTTGCTCTGTCTTGACGAGGTATCCGGTCCGTCCTCCCACATAACCGCCATAAGCTCGCCCATCGTGGCGGATGCGCCCATTCGATCAACCAGATATGCCAAAAGCTCCTTGGCCTTTGCTCTCTTGAACACAAGCGGTTTGCCATCCACATATGCCTCAAAGTTTCCGAAGCACTGAAAACGGATTTTTTGGGTCAGTGCGGGTCTGACAGGGGTACGCAGATGCCCCAGTGCCTGTCTGACAGCGTCCGGTGTTGCAGGCTTCAAGAGATAATCGCTGGCATAGAGGCGAAAAGCATCAAGCGAATATTCCGAAAACCCAGTCACAAAAATGATATTGATATCCCCCCGGATATCTTTGAGCTGCCTTGCAAGCTCAAGTCCCGTCATTCCGCGCATCTTTATATCCAGAAAGGCGATCTCGCAGCTGTTTTCGCGGACAAAATCCCGCGCTTCCTCGGGATTCCGAAATCCATGCACCCGTGCCTCTGCAACCGATTTTTCTATTGAATCGACGAGTGTATCAAGTGCCAATTTTTCATCATCAACCGCTATGATATTCATCTGTCACGCCTCCTTTGGGTATCTGAATGATCGCCACTGTACCATCTCCCGGCGAGCTCTTTATGTCAAGCGTTCCGTGACACATGATGTTCAGTCGGCTTTGTACATTTGCAATGCCGACATGAGAGCGTCCGTCCTTGGGAATCTTGCCGGGGTCAAATCCGACGCCATTGTCACTGACCCGTATTTCATAGTAATCGCGCTTTTCTTCGGTTGATATTATCACGAGCCCGCCGCCGGGAAGATCACTGATTCCGTGATCGACGGCATTTTCAACGAGCGGCTGAACCGTCAGCGGCGGAATGAAGAACTCCGTAGCCTTTATGTCGTATTTGATGTCAAGATCGTCGTCATAACGTATTTTTTCGAGGGAAAGATACGCCTGAAGATGCTTCAGCTCATCGGCAAACGAGATCATCTTCGTTTGCTTGATGGAATCGAGATTTCCACGCAGATACTTGGAAAAGTTACTGATCGCCTCTTTTGCCGCCTCGGGCTTTACGTCACACAAGCGATAAATCGAGGTCAGAGCGTTGTACAGAAAATGCGGTTGAATTTGGGAGAGTACCAAAGAGTTATTGCTCTCTGTCAAAGCCAATTTTGCCTCAGCGACCTCTTTTTCTTCTTTTAGCAAAAGTCTCGTTTGCTCGGTTTGCAGGAACAGTAACATGATGACAACGACCAGCGTTGTCGTTATACTTGAGAAATTCAATCCATATACAAAAATCTGCACCGGAAGGGCAATCATAGGAAGCGCCACATACATGCCGAATACAGTGATTTGACTTTTGGTAAGTATGTCTTTGTGCTTAATCAGTATGATAACGGTCAAAAGCATATTCCAAAAGGCAGGTATCATCGTAAGTCCGTACAATGGTGTGCGCATGTATATGTTGCTTGAATCAATGTAATAGAAAATCGGAACAAACAAATTGACAACGTACAGTACCAAGTAGGAAGCACAAACGCACCCGGAAATCATCATATACGGTCTACATGCTCCCGGTTTTTTGGCAGATACGAACTGATTGAGGTACGACAAAAAAGCCGTTGCAAACGCACAGAAACAGCAAAACGCCAAAAAGTTGCTGGCGCGAACGCCAAAATAAGCGAACGGATATGTTTTACCCCTGAACATATAGGCAAGCGCATCGAACAGCAAGCCACCCATATTCAAAATCAACAGCAGAACATACAGTCTGCCCGTTTTCGTTTTTGCATTTCCACCGATAAACAAACAAAATATAATCATCAGGCTCAAAACAGAGCCGAATAGTTGCAGGGTTACGTTGATTTCACCTACTGTCATAATCTCACCTATCTTTGAAACCTTTTTATCTTTAACATTATATCATAAGTAAAAATGCTCGCTTGCAAGGGCATTTTTACGACCTGATTCAATTACGCAACCGTTCGAAAGCACGGAAGGGCGAAGCCCAAAGGCTGGCGGCAGCAAGACTTTCTGATAAGGTATAATATTTTTCGCAAATTCAAAAAAGGGCAAAAAAGATAGACATGCTCAAAAAACTCTGGTAGAATGAAGTAACCACACAAACATTCGAAAGGAGATATGAACATGTCCAAACCCATTATACAGTTAAATGAGGAAAGCGTCAAGAGCGAACTTAAAGAATTGGTTCGAAACAGTGTGGAGGAAACGCTGAATGAGCTGTTGAACAAAGAAGCCGAAGAACTGACAAGCGCAGCAAAGTATGAGCGTACCGAGGCGCGGCAAGGCTACCGTTCGGGACATTACAGCCGCAAACTGACCACGACATCCGGTGAAGTACGCCTTGAGATACCGAAGCTGAAAGGAGTACCGTTTGAAACAGCAATCATCGAGCGTTATCGCCGCCGGGAGAGTTCGGTTGAGGAAGCCCTGATCGAAATGTACCTTGCAGGTGTTTCGGTGCGTCGCGTAGAAGACATCTCGGAAGCTCTGTGGGGCAGTCGTGTGTCGGCGTCCACCATCAGCGATCTGAATCAGAAAGCATATGTACATATTGAGGAATGGCGCAACCGCAAGCTGTCCGTAAAGTATCCGTATGTCTATGTGGACGGTATTTACCTCAAGCGCAACTGGGGCGGAGAGTTTGAAAATGTCAGTATCCTTGTCGCCATAGGAGTTGACGAGGACGGTTACCGTGAGATCATCGGCGCGGCAGAGGGTATGAAAGAAGATGCGGAAAGCTGGAAAAGCTTCCTTGTATGGCTGAAAGAACGCGGACTTAACGGTGTAAAGCTCATTGTCGGAGACAAGTGCCTCGGCATGTGCAACGCCGTCGCAGAGGTCTTTCCGGAGGCGAAATACCAGCGCTGTACCGTACATTTCTATCGGAATATTTTCTCAGTTACACCAAGGAAACATATGCGAGAGGTCACACGGATGCTGAAAGCGATCCACGCGCAGGAAAGCAAGGAGGCGGCACGCAAGAAGGCCTGTGATGTCGTGGAAAAGTTACGCTCCATGCGGCTGAATGAAGCAGCTAAAAAGGTGGAGGACGGCATTGAAGAAACCTTGACTTACATGGATTTTCCGTCACAGCATTGGCTGAAGATCCGGACAAACAATGTCATCGAACGCATGAACCGTGAGATACGGCGCAGGACGAGAGTCGTTGGCACATTCCCGGATGGGAAGTCTGCTCTGATGCTGGTCTGTGCCAGACTACGGTATGTGTCAGGAAAGGAGTGGGGATCCAAGCGGTATCTTTGTATGAAATATTTGACTGAAGCCGCAACAGAAGTGGCATAAGTCCAGCCATCAAACGGCAATAGCATATGCCGCCGACGGAGTCAAGGGTCGAGATGAACGGCTTCGCCGCTCTTGACTCCGCCTCCGGCATATGCTTTCAGGCAATTATGCGGAGCGTAGCCGCTCCACCGCCGGGTTCCGGCACGTGATTTCATTTTGTCAGAGACGAATTTGCGAAATATACTTGACAGTACCGACTTTCTGCGTATATTATATCATAATTCTTTGAACAAAAAAAGGAGATTTCAAAAAAAAGCAAAAAAAAGAGGCCTAATCATCATTATTCTTTCTTCCTTCGCCATAGTTGCCGACGCCGTTCTTCTCATATTGGATCGGTTAGGTTATATGACAGGTCGTGAGCAATCACCGCTATATTACATAGGCGGTATTGTCATCTGCACTATCTTGCTACTGATAGGAATTTAGACGTACAGAAAAGGCAACTGAGATCAATAAAAAGAGAAAGGACAGCGGATGCCGTCGGTACTTCGGCAACCGCAGTCCTTTTTCCATACCGTTTATTGTTTGTTTTTGGCTTCCGGAAGTGGATTGCCGATATATTCGGACTTTCCGAAGCCGATAATGAATGTGAAAATGTAGG
>ENA-UOJO01002503-UOJO01002503.1-human-gut-metagenome-genome-assembly--contig:-P57-NODE-2503-length-19307-cov-7.781789_pt1 | contig 19307 bp, 10 predicted proteins | sample MGYA00242351_ERZ723898 | MGnify/ENA metagenome assembly ERZ723898 | reverse complement strand
AAAACACCCAATATTACTGCCATTTCTGGGTGTAATATTGGGTGCAGATTCTGTAAATGCTTGGTAATCAAGCCAATTTGCGGAAAGACAGGGATTCGAACCCTGGGTACCCGTAAGAGTACAACGGTTTTCGAGACCGTCCCGATCGACCGCTCCGGCATCTTTCCTTGCGGTTGCGACTGCAAAAGTAGCATTTTTTTTTCATTCGGCAAAAAAATTCGCGGCGTTTTCGTATATTTGCACATCATGAGAAATACGATTCTATTCTTTGCCCTGCTGGCCGCGGGCTGCGGGGGAAGCATACAGGCAATGCCCGCGGGGGCAACGCCGGAGACCACACTCTGGTACACGGCGCCGGCCGAGCAGTGGGAGGAGACTCTGCCCGTGGGCAACGGGCGCATGGGCATGACGCCCTACGGCAATCCGCTGCACGAGCATGTGGTACTCAACGAGATAAGCATGTGGAGTGGCTCCCGCGCCAACTACGACAACCCGGAGGCGTCGCACAGTCTGCCGGAGATTCAGCGGCTGCTGCGCGAGGGCCGCAACCGTGAAGCCCAGGAGCTGATGTACCGCACCTTTGTGCCCACGCAGACCACCGACGGGGGAACTTATGGCAGCTATCAGATACTGGCCGACCTGAACATCGACTTCAGCTACGCCGACACGACATGGACTGCCTACACCCGACGTCTGGAGCTGCCGGAGGCATGCGCCTATGCGGCCTACACCGTCGGCGGCGCCGACTATGTGCAGGAGTGCTTCGTGCCTCGCGGCTCGGACGTAATGGTATGGCGCGTGCGCGCCTCGCGGCCCGGAGCCGTCAGCTTCACGGCCAGGCTGACGCGGCCGGAGCGCTACACCGTGAGCAAGACCGGCGCGGCCACGCTGCTGATGACCGGTACGCTTGACAGCGGTCAGCCGGATGCGGAGGGAATGAAGTACGCCCTCGCCGCCGGCATACGCGCCACGGGCGGGACATGCCACGCTACGGACAGCACTCTGCAGGTCAGCGGCGCCACGGAAGCCTGTATAATAATGAGTGCGGCCACCGACTACCTCTACGGCGCCCGCTACTCCACGCAGGCGCTCCACGCCGTGGACGACGTCATGCGCGAGGGCGACACCGACGCCATCAAGGCGCGCGGCATCGAGGCTCACCGCAGCCTCTACGACCGCGCCGCAGTGTCGCTGCCGCGCACCGAGGCGTCGCAGCTGCCCACCGACCGCCGCATCGAGTCGTTCGTCACGGCTGAAGACCCCTCGCTGGCGGCCTTATACTATAATTACGGACGCTATCTGCTCATATGCAGCACGCTGCCGGGCTGCCTGCCGCCCAACCTGCAGGGACTGTGGGCCGACGGCATCGCCACGCCCTGGAACGGCGACTATCACACAAACATCAACGTGCAGATGAACCACTGGCCGGCCGAGCCGGGCAATCTGGGAGAGCTGCACGGGCCACTCATCGACCTGGTGCGCCGCGCCGTCAGCTCCGGCGAGCATACGGCGCGCGTGTTCTACGGCCCGGACGCGCGGGGATGGGTGATGCACATGATGACGAATCCCTGGCGCTACACCGACCCCGGGCAACATCCCTCCTGGGGCGCCACCAATACCGGCGGCGCATGGCTCTGCGCCCACCTCTGGGAGCATTACCTCTACAACCCCGATTCCACTTACCTGTCGGAAATATATCCCATAATGAAGGGCGCCGCCGAGTTCTTCCGGTCGACCATGATACGTGAGCCGAAGCATGGCTGGCTCGTGACGGCGCCGTCGTCGTCGCCCGAGAATACATTCCGCATCGGTTCCGACCCGACCGAGGTGAGCGTGTGCATGGGTCCGACGATGGACTCGCAGATAGTGCGCGAGCTATACGGCAACGTGGCCGCCGCAGCCGACATCCTCGGCATCGACAAAGCGTATGCCGACTCGCTGCGGGCCGACATGGCGCAGCTGCCGCCCGACCGCATCGGTCCCGACGGGCGCCTCATGGAGTGGCTTGAGCCATACGAGGAAGTAGACCCGCACCACCGCCACGTAAGCCACCTTTACGGGCTGCACCCGGGCAACCAGATTTCAGCCATCCGCACGCCCGAGCTGGCCGAGGCATGCCGCCGCACGCTCGACCGCCGCGGCGACGCCGGCACCGGCTGGAGCCGCGCCTGGAAGGTGAACTTCTGGGCGCGTCTGGGCGACGGCAACCGGGCCTACCGCCTGCTGCACGCGCTGCTCGCTCCGGCCTACACACGCGAGAACCCGCGGCAGCACGGCCCCGGCACATTCCCCAACTTGTTCTGCTCCCATCCGCCGTTCCAGATGGACGGCAACTGGGGCGGCGCCGCCGGCATAGGCGAGATGCTGCTTCAGAGCCAGGACGGATTCATCAATCCGCTGCCCGCGCTGCCCGACGCGTGGCCCGAGGGCAGCATACGCGGTTTCAGAGTGCGCGGAGGCGACACCGTGGATATGAGCTGGAGCCGCGGCGGCCGCGACATCGATATTACTCTCACCGCCGGCTCGCTTCCGGAGCGCACGCTGCGCATTCCGCCCGGTACGAAGGCGTTGAGTATCAACGGAGAAGCATCTCGCCCCGAGGAGTATCGAGTGCTGCGCCTCGCCCCCGGACAGAAATGCAGCATACACATCGGCCGCTGACGATTTGCCGATTACGGAAAATTTTCTTAAATTCGCGGACTCACTATTGAACCTGATGATATGAACACACATCGTTATTGCGTGATTATGTGCGGCGGCATAGGCAGCCGTTTCTGGCCCTACAGCCGCAGCGCCCGGCCCAAACAGTTCATCGACTTCATGGGCACAGGCCGCAGTCTGCTCCAGATGAGCTACGACCGCCTTCTCCCCATAATCCCTAAAGAGAACGTGCTGGTGCTCACCAACGAAGCCTACACCGGCCTCGTGCGCGAACAGCTGCCCGACCTCGACCCGGCGCAGATCCTGGCCGAGCCCGCACGCCGCAACACCGCCCCCTGCATAGCGTGGGCTGCCTGGCGCATCTATGCCCGCGACCCGCAGGCCAGTATCATCGTAACCCCCAGCGACCACCTCATCACCGGCGAGACTCTCTTTGTCGACAGTCTGCGCCGCGGATTTGAATTCGTGGAGAGCCACGACGCCCTCCTCACCCTCGGCATCACTCCCGTGCGCCCCGAGACCGGCTACGGCTACATTCAGGTGGGTGAATCCGTCGGCCAGGACCTCAACAAGGTCAAAACCTTCACCGAGAAACCCGACCTCGAGCTCGCCAAAGTGTTCCTCGCAAGTGGCGAATTCTTCTGGAACTCAGGCATATTCCTCTGGTCGGCCGCCAGCATCAAGGAAGCTTTCCGCCTCCACGCTCCCGAGATTGCGGAGAAGTTCGACGCCGGCAACAGCGTCTACGGTACCCCTGCCGAAACCGAATTCATTGACCGCGAATTCCCCGCCTGCCCCAGCATCAGCATCGACTACGCCGTCATGGAGAAAGCCTCCAACGTCTACGTCGAGACCGTACACTTCGGCTGGAACGACCTCGGCACATGGAGCGCCCTCTACGACAACTCGCCCCGCAACAGCGACGCCAACGTGGCGCAGAACTGCAATGTCCTCGCTTACAACAGCCACGGTAACATCTTCGCCGTCAGCGGCGACAAGCTCATGGTGGTCGATGGCCTCGAGGACTACATCGTGGCCGATGCCGGCGACGTGCTCCTCATCTGCCCCAAGAGCCGCGAACAGAGCATCAAGCAGATGGTGAACGACGCCAAAAACCGCTTCGGCGACAAATATCTGTAAAGCATTTTTTGCATATTTTTTCGGCCGTTATAACCAAATATCGAAAAATTTCCGTAATTTTGCTGCGCCTTAAGGCGCCGACCGGCTCCGAGAGGCGCAGAAACTCTTCGAGAACATTCATAACCCAATAGTTTATCAAATATTTACTATGACTAAAATCGGTATTAACGGCTTCGGCCGTATCGGTCGCTTCGTATTCCGCGCCAGCACAAAGCGCGACGACATCGAAGTAGTTGCTATCAACGACCTTCTTCCCGTAGACTACATGGCCTACATGCTCAAGTATGACACAATGCACGGCCACTTCGACGGCACCGTTGACTACGACATGGAGAAGAGCGAGCTCATCGTAAACGGCAAGCACATCCGCGTTACCGCATGCCGCGACCCGAAAGAAATCAACTGGGGCGCTGTAGAGGCAGAGTACGTCGTTGAGTCCACCGGTCTCTTCCTCACTCAGGAAAAGGCTCAGGCACACATCGAAGCCGGTGCCAAGTACGTTGTTATGTCGGCTCCCTCGAAGGACGCTACTCCCATGTTCGTATGCGGCGTAAACGACAAGACATACGCAGGCCAGCAGTTCGTTTCCAACGCCAGCTGCACCACCAACTGCCTCGCTCCCATCGCCAAGGTCCTGAACGACAAGTTCGGCATCACCGACGGCCTCATGACCACTGTACACTCCACCACCGCTACCCAGAAGACCGTTGACGGTCCCTCCATGAAGGACTGGCGCGGCGGCCGTGCTGCCAGCGGCAACATCATCCCCTCCAGCACCGGCGCTGCCAAGGCTGTAGGCAAAGTTATCCCCGAACTCAACGGCAAGCTCACCGGCATGTCGATGCGTGTCCCCACTCTTGACGTCAGCGTTGTCGACCTCACCGTCAACCTCGCCAAGCCCGCTACCTACGCTGAAATCTGCGCTGCCATGAAGGAAGCCAGCGAAGGCGAACTCAAGGGTATCCTCGGCTACACCGAAGACGCAGTGGTAAGCAGCGACTTCCTCGGTGACACCCGCACCTCCATCTTCGACGCAAAGGCAGGTATCGCTCTGACCGACACCTTCGTTAAGGTTGTCAGCTGGTACGACAACGAGATCGGCTACTCCAACAAGGTGCTCGACCTCATCGCTGTCATGAAGAAGTACAACGGCTAATCCACAGCTGTTCATCCATAAAAAGCGCACCGCGGAAGCGGCGCGCTTTTTTTGATTCGTAATAGTACCTTAGAGGCTGTTTTTAAACAGCCTCTAAGCCTTCTTGCGGCGCGGGAGCATGATATAGAGCACGGCGCAGAGGATGATGAGGATGGCGGCGGAGACTACGGCGCGGAATCCTGTGGCCTCGGAGCCGAACTGTGTGCCGAAGGGGTAGAGGGCGTTGACCATGCTTGAGAAGTCCCAGAGGGTGGAGGCCACGGTGAGGACGGTGAGCAGCGTGAGCAGGGCGTTGACGCGGCGGTCGGAGGTCTTGGCGCGCTGTTCGTTGCAGGTGGCGATGTAGCTTCGTAGCAGGCTGCGCTCCGGGGCGAGGTCGAGCGAACGGTCGATGGCCCGGTCCACCTCGCCGGGCATGAAGTTGTAGCTGATGTGGTGGAAGCAGCATGTGCGCTCAAACTCGTTGAGTTCTTTCTCTATGTCCTCTCCGGCGTCGGGGTCGGCACGGAAGCGGGCGTTCTGGCGGTAGAGGTAGAACTTGCTGAAGAGGCTGTGCATGTAGATTTTGCCGAAGTAGTCCTCGCACCAGTTTTTCACCATCCAGTCCGGGACGTCGTGCGCAAGGATTGTGAAGGTGTCGAACAGAGCGAGCGCCGTCCAGTTGTTGTAGAAACTCAGTTTGCTGTCGCGGATAGTTGCGGCGAGGTAGGAGGGCGAGATTTCGTCCGGGTCAGTGGGGTCGTAGGGTGCGACGCGTACGAGCGAGCCGAGCTGGAATAGGGTGGCGTCGCCGGCGGCTGCCGCAACGGCTTCAGGGGTGAGACAGCGTACTATGTGGAAGAGTTTCAGCTTGTTGCCGCTTTCAATCATTGGCGCGTCGGCGGGAACTCCGAGAGCGTCCATGGCGCGGCGCAACGGCCGGGCTATCGCCGGTACGGATGCAAAGCTGCCGCGCAGCCGCGAGAGGGTGAGGGTGAAGGCGTTGAGGTCGTCGCCTTCCAGCGTGAGCTCGATGGCGTATAGCACCATGCCGAAGGGCATCAGGCACAGGCGTATGCTCCGCAGCTGTCCCTCGCAGCCGGCTGCAAACTCGGGGCCTGCACCGTCGCAGCACGGGGTGGTGAAGGTCACGACGGGCCGGTCGTTGTCACCGTCGCCGGCGCCGAGCCAGAAGTCGACGAACTCGGGATAGTAGAAGCGACGGTATTCATCGGCGGCGGCTTTGTCGTAGGGCTGCATGGTCCAGCCGGCGTCGGCGAGCGCCCGGATGCCGTCGGGGCGGGGTAGGCGGCTGCTGAAATAGCCACATAGGAAGCAAGTGTCGGAGTATTGTGCCATATGGCTGCAAATCTAACCATTAAATTTCGTTTTTGCAAAAAATTGGGTATCTTTGCAAAAAACCTGCGAAAACACATGGCATCTCCTCCCTCCACCCCCGCACAACGCATGGCCGAGGCCCTGGCCGAAGGGCGCAGGCTGCCCGAATATGAGGCGCTGCTGAGCAGCAGCATAGAGCGCCTGCCGTTCACTATGTCCAATCCGCTGGCCCGTGCCGAGCAGTCGCGCTCCGAGTCGGACTACAAGGAGGCGCTGACCCATCTGCTTGACTTTTTCGAGATGTCGGTGCAGTGGCTCAACTGCTACCTGCTGGCGCGGATGGCTCCGCTTGTCGCCGGAGCCGACGCGCAGGCGCGCAAGGCCATGGAGCGCGTGGTGCGCACCATCGACATGAAGCGCCCGCTGTCGTTCGGCGACCATGTGAACGAGCTGCTGCAACCTCTGATGCAGGGCGCCGTGCGCCTGCTGCCTGACGACGCCCTGGTGCGCTCGCTGAGCGCCAACGTGGTGTCGGCGCGCTTCAACATCCTCGCCGGGTCGGCCCGGCAGACTGGCGTCGTGAAGGTGCGCAACGACTTCAAGGGCCACAGCACATCGCTGGCGCAGTCGTTCTATCAGCGCGCGTTCGACAGCCTCAGCAGCCATTTGCTCGCCATGCTCAAGGGATTGGAGCCACTGCACACATACTCCTTCTACGCCGCTGATGGCGCGGGGTGCCTTCTCGACGCCCGCAGCCGCGACGAGCAGCTGCCGCCGGCCGCCGGTGCCGCGTTTGCCGCTGAGCCGGGCCACTATTATGTGGCGGACGCCTCGGGCGACGTGTGCGACGTATGGCCTCTGGCGATGCTGAGCGCCGACGGCTACATCTTCCTGTTTCAGACGCTCAAGGACGAGAGCATCTGCTACGAGTCGTCGAGTCAGCTGGTGCATCGCTTCGAGACCGAGGACATGAACGCGGCGCTTGACGCCTGCCTGGCGCGTGTGGTGCCCTCCTTCGACGTGGCCCGCGAGATGAACTGGCAGGAGATACTGGACGCCACAGCGGTGCATTCGCGCGCCTACATGATGCAGGTGCAGAAGGAGAAGAAATTCAGCAGCGAGCTCTTTGTGGACCGGCGCGAGCTCGGACGCATGTTTGCCGACTTCAGGGCCGACGCCGCCCGGACGCTCATGGCGCTGCCGGGCGAGGCGGGGCAGGGTAAGACCAACCAGTTGTGCCACTGGACGTCGGAACTGCTGCGCGAGGGCCGCGCGGTGCTCATATTCAACAGCGCCGAACTCGGCGCCTGCGGGCTGCCGGCGACACTGCGCGACATCTTCGGCGTGAGCCGGCGGCGCAACATAGAGCGCGTGCTGGAGACCCTCCACGCCAAGGCCGAGGAAAGCGGCGAGAACGTGTACTTCCTCTTCGATGCCCTGAACGAGTGCCTGAGCTACACCGCGCCCGACGGGCAGCCCGACGCGGCTCCAGGGCCCGTGGCGCTGTTCCGCGACATCACGGAGCTATTAGTGCGGCCCGACAGGCCGCGATTCAAGGTGGTAGCCACGTGCCGCAGCTTCACGTGGAAGAACAGCATACTGCCCGCCGTCACGCCCGACCCGGCGCTTTGCTTCAGCCCCGCCGACGGTGGCGGCGAAGGGTGCAGCGTGGGCGGCTTCAGCGCCGAGGAGACACGCGAGGCCTACCGCATTTACGGCAAGCTGTACCAGATGCAGTCGGACTTCGAGAGTATCGACCGCCGCGTGCTCCTGCGCCTGCGTGATCCCCTCACGCTCAAGTACGCCTGCGGCAACAATATAGGCAAAGTGTTCGTGAGCGACCCGGCGCGCTTCACGTCGGTGAGCCTGTTCGCCACCATGCTCGACGACATCCGCGAGCGCGCCTTTGCCGGACGCCTCCAGTGCGAGCTGATAGACGAGCTGGCCGACCGTATCCTCGACACCTATCTGGGCGGCCGTCCCGCCGCCAGCATCTCCTCTGCTGCTCTGCTTCAGGCGCTTGACGACGCGTCATCGCCGCTGCACCGCCTGGCCTCAATGGTCTATAAGCCCGATGGCGGTGTGAGTGTGGCCTACGCCGAGCTGCTGCGCAGCCCCGAGCGACCCATCCTGAAAGAGTGCGTGCGCACTCTGCCCGGCGGCGAGCGCAGCAATGTGGTGGAATTTATCTACGAGCGCTTCCTGGAGTACGCGCTGTGCCTGGCGTTCAGGCGGCGCCAGGGGGGCGTTCCCGCGACGGCCGACTATCTGCGCGTGCTGGACGGCACGGAGGCCAACGCCGTGCTCATAGGCGCACTGCGCAATTCCCTGCTGACCGACCTCGGCGCGGGCCGGTACGACACGCTGCTGGAGCTGACGGCGCTGCACAGCACGCGCCCCGATGTGATGCAGCTCACCAACGATGTAGCCGATGTCCTCGTGGGCGAGAACTATGAGCCGCAGCTCACCGAGCTGCAGCGGCGCATGCTCGACGCGATGCCTCCCGACCCCGCGCTGATAGCGGGCTACAACGAGACGCAGCGCAGCATTGCCGCCGCCGAGGCCACGCCGGAGCAGATAGCCCGCAACCGCGAGCTGGGCGCGCGTCTGGCTCCCATCCGGCGTCTGCGCACGGCGGCCTCGGTGTCGCTGACGAACATGCTCCTCAGCGACTACTTCAACGAGGGGCTGTACGCTTCGGACCCGATGCTGACGATGTGGCGCCTGATGGAGGACAGCATCACCGATGTGAGCGACGACGCCTGCAAGCAGGCCTACTATCTCTCGCGGCGGCGCCACACACGCGGCGGAGTACCTCTGCGCGAAAATCTTACGGCGCGGATCGTGCGCGAGATGCTCGACGACGTGCAGCGCCGCAGCCTGGCTTCGAATCTGCTTGCCGGAAGCCGTCGCCGGCGCATGATGCGCTTCGTGGAGACGGGCGTGCGCCTGGCCGTGCTGCTCATCATTGACGCCTGCATGGCTCCGAAGCCCGACGACGCCATGGTGGACGACATGCTCGAGCGCATACGCGGCCTCGCCTCGTACGCCACGTTGCGCTTCTCGCTGGTGCGCATGGCGATGCCTTTCCTCCAGACTGTGATGCGCCGACAGATAACTTTCCAGAGCGACTATGTGAACAACGCCGTGGAGTACGCAGGCTTCTGGGACGACTCCGTGGTGCCAGCCGCAGCGGCGGCCGACCGCTGGAGCCGCCGCCTCACGGGCGATATAATGGACTTCGTAGGCCATTATGGGCGCGCGAGCCGCGGCGAGGGCGACACCGCCGCCGAGGCCGCCGGGTTTGCGGCGCTGCATCCGGCCATCGCCGACGCCTACGGCACGGGGTGCAGTTTTTCCTACTTCGTGCTGGAGCGCATACTCGTTGTTATGGGTACGGCCGCGTGGAGCAATATCAGTCCGCTGATACGCAGGCTGCTGGCGCCCGGCCGCGAGCGCGACGCATGGAGCGACTATTCGCAGATGTCGCTGCTCTACGTGCTTTACCAGGTGCAGTACAATTCGGCCGCCGACAATCCCGAGATTCTGGAGATCTACACGCGCGAGGCGGCCGACTGGACGCGCCGCTGCCGCGGACGCTTCCGTGCGCGCAACAGCGCGCGGGCCAACACCACGGGTTACTATAAGCGCAACGTAATGAACTGGTACGGCGTGGTCTACTGCCGCCACTGCGGCGATGGCACGGCGCGCCCGGGCGACGGCCGCTGCGCACCGTTGTTCTATGAGCTTATAGACAGGGCCATATCGGACGCCGACCGCGGGATGCTGCTGCATCTGCTCGACAATATATCGGAGATGATAGGCGACTGCGGCCTGATAGAGCTGCCTCTACAGCTCATGCGCCATATTCTGGCGGCTTATCCCACGGCTGAGGACGTGCGCAGGCTTGACGCCGCGCCGTCGGATAATCCCGACCACGACGGTCGCACGCTCGTGGCCGAGGCGGGGCGTGTGCTCAGCACCGCCCACCGCTACTTCCCGGAGCGCACGCGCAGCTTCCTGCAGGGCGAGCTCGCGGGGCTTTCCTTCCCCGGCGTGGCGGCCTACCGTGAGGAGATACTCGGCAATATAGGCGACACGGAGAAGCTGAGCGACCTCTTCACGCACCGCTTCGGCAACTTCCTGATGTGGTCGCTGCTCAACAACGAGGCCGTGGACCGCTTTGCCACGGAGGCCATACGCACGGCTCCGCAGTCGCGCGACTGTTTCCAATGGTACAACAGCGTGGTGCGCATACTTTGCCGCCACCTATTCAAGATAAAGATATGAAGACGAAAGTGATTATAGGAGTGGGCGCTGCCTGCGCTGCCGTGCTTGGTTATGCCGCCTGGTGCGCCGTGCCCGGCATATTCGCCCGCAGGGGCATGAGCACCGAGGCTCCGCGCCGCTACATAGTGGTGGCTCACCGCGGAGGCGCCGGCATAGCGCCGGAGAACACGCTTTTAGCCATGGAGCGCGGCATCGCCGCCGGGGCCGACATGCTGGAGATTGACATCCACCAGACGGCCGACAACGCCCTTGTGGTGTGCCACGACGCGAGCGTGGACCGCACGACCGACGGCCACGGCACAATTGCTGATATGACTCTTGAAGAAGTCAAGGCGCTGCACATCAAGGACGCCGACGGCAACGTGACCGACCAGCGTATACCGACGCTCGACGATGTGCTGGAGCTGGTGGGCGACCGTGCGCGCCTGCTCGTGGAGGTGAAGCACGCGCGCGGGCAGTATCCGGGCATCGAGCAGCGCATGGTCGAGGCGTTCCGCCGCCACGGAGCCTGCGGCTGCGTGGTGGTGCAGAGTTTCAGCGACGAGGTGCTGGCCGTGACGCACGCCTTGGCTCCTGAACTGCGCCTGGAGAAGCTGCTGATATGCCGGATGCGCGGTCTGCCACTGATATTCGACGGCGGCTTCTCTGCGTTCGACTATGACCGCTACCGCCATGTGTCGTCGTTCAATTTCTACGCCAACTCCGTGACCCGCAGCATTATCGACGATATGCACGCCCACGGCAAGGAGGTGAAGATATGGACCCTCGACTCACCCGAGTCGGCCCCTGACCTCCCCGTGGACGGCATCATCACCGACCGCCCCGACCTGTGGAGGTGAGGTGCAGTAGATTGGCAACGCGAGATTGCCTATCCCTGTAAGAAAAGAACCAGGGCAAAAATATGTCTGAGAGATGTATATTCACCGAAATTTTATCGTTAACTTTGTAGTATGGTACAGAAAACATTCAATATCTATTGTGACGAGAGTACCCATCTTGAAAACGACGGGCATCCATATATGCTATATGGGTATGTGAGCATTGCATCCAATCAAATAAAATATAGCAAAGAGCAAATCAAAGCTATTAAAGCAAAATATGGATGCATAGATGAACTCAAATGGACCAATATCCATGAAAGCACATACGAGATGTATAAAGAGCTTGTGGACTATTTCTTTATGACAGATATGAATTTTCGTTCGGTTATCGTTGAAAAGCAACAGATTGACAATACGCGACCAGAATACTCTTTTAATGAGTTTTACTTCCGTATGTATTATCAGTTGCTTCACCATGAGGTCGATTTGGCGAACAACTATAATGTCTATTTCGATATAAAAGACACCTGCAGCCAACGTAAGCTGTCGAAACTCAAAGAAATATTGCGATACAATGCTTCCATACAAAATTTTCAGTTCATCCGTTCGCATGAAAGTGTCTTCATGCAGATGGCCGACGTATTAATGGGTGCAATAAATTATAACCTGCGAATTGAAAGTGGAGATTTAGAAGGTAAGGTAAAGGCGAAATGCAGGATTGTTGAACATATCAATAACCATACATCAATATCTCTAGTTAAAACCTCTCCATTATACGCAAAGAAATTCAACCTGTTCTTTATCTCATTAAAGTAGATGCCAAATGCCATTTAATCTATTGAAGAAATATCCCGATCTCCTTGAATTAAGCGGTATGGACGAAAAGAGACGTGTAAAGTCTCTGAGAGGTGTATTCGACCGTGACATTACTGACAATACCAATTTTTCTTTTCGAGGTAAGCGTATTTATCCGATAAAAACGGACGGTGTCATTGATATGGATAGGGAATTTATGCATCTGACAACTAAAGAGGCGGAGTGTGTGGAAGACAATGTAACACTTAAGAAACGAGTTTATGACCCATTTCGCTCCGAACGCCTACATTGGCTAAAAACACACATTGAAGAAAAAGTTAAAGACAGTGATATTGTTGTGTTTAGAATGATCGAACGCAATCTGCGAAAACATATTGATGTCGAACGAGTCTATATTTACAACAAGACACGAAAATATATTATCGTTTTACAACCGCAGACAAGAAACGGGAATTCATATTATCTGCTTACAGCCTATTACCTCAACAAAAGTTATGGAGAAAAGCAGATCAATAAGAAACTTAAGTCCGAAAAGTGTAGACTCCTATGAAAACGCGGAGTTCGATATATGTCAAGACATACCGAACTCCGAAACTCCTTCTACATATAGATGAGCGTTGCAAAGTTAATCAATTTTTATTCTCAAAACAAATCCTTGACCAATAAAGTTGAGGCGATTAACTTTAATTTGCTAATCTTTAGGTGATTCGCTGAATAGTTATGACTTCAGGAAGATATGGCTATTCCAAAATAGATACCACCATCAGCGCCCGGAGGTATATGGCCGGAGACTATATATTTAGATTATACTCCGAGAACGATTAACGGGAAGATGTTCAGTTCCCGGCTTGTTTTTCGGCCAATTTTAAGCGTGAGCTCGGATTTTTCCGGAGAGATTCGCGTATATGGAGGGGTTTACTCCGATTAACTTTGCAAGAGAGATTTGCGTGAGGCACTTTTTATACATACGGAGTCTGATGATGTCAATCAGAGTTGGTTCTCCGAGGGAATAATGTGCGTTGTAGTATGAAGTTTTATTTTTCAAAATATTAAACCAAAATATAATTGTTGACTTTGAATTATTGATTGGGATTATCAAGGAAAATATGAGGTACAAGGGAATCTATTTCACTGGATATTTTAGCAAGCGTAACTTTATCGTTGTCTTTATATGCCTTATGCGCCCTTTTGGAAAGTTCAGCGACTTGAACGTGGCAATCATTCTCGGAATTGAATTTAGGAATACGGATATTCTTGACAATATCTGTACCTCTATTCGTATCAATAGTATATCCTTGTATGATTTGTTCTATTATTTTTGAATTGAGAACACCACATAAATAATGAGCCTCATTTTCTGTTGTAAAAGATACAAATAGTACCTTTGAATCAGTAACAACAGTTTTGTCAGTGACAAAGTCATCAGATATAGATGAAACGACGCAGCAGTTAAGTTCTTTGGCTTGTTCTTGCCAAAGAACTTTATATGGCATAAAGGTGTATTCACCGACATTGTCGAGTCTATACCATGGGAATTGGTCTATGTCGAAAAATTTCCCAGAACGAATACGGGTATCTCGTAAAAGGTCGTGGAAATAAAACAACCAATCGTATGTGCGGTAAAAATCTGTTTGCAGGGTTTCAGTAGGAATACCCCTATATATGCCTTCCCCGTTATTATGATGAGGAACAAGCATATAGAGATATGAATTAATGCCCCATTTTTCAATGTTCCGTCCTCCAACCATTGGATATATGTGGTCTTCCTCCACATACCCAACGTGGACGCCCAAATCTTTAGCCTCTTGTAGTCTTGAACGATTTATTAGATTAGCAATCTTAAGGAGTCCGTCTCGTTTCTCTTTTACTTCAATTAAATATACTCCTTTTGCACCACACGGCTCAATACCCTTTCGTCCTTTATAAGGTGAGGTACCAAGGAAATTGTTAATATGATGTGTTACTTCAGCAGGAATAGTAAGCCATGGACTACGAATATCGTCATTAATAGGTTTTGCAGATAGTTGAACACAACCAAGCTTATTTTTAGCTATTTCGTAGGGAATAAGATAATCCAGTTTCTGACCGGGCCGAATGATGTACTCAAAATAGTTATCCATAGGATATACCATTTTAGTAGACTTTTTAAAAATATATACAGACGTCTTGTTGCTGGCAATACCTTTAAAAGGATTTACCCGCAACATGTCGTATACAGCTTTAATGCAAAATGGCAATTCTTGGCCGTCGCGTGTTATGCAAAATTTTCTGAATCCCTCTCCACCTTTTAAGCTTTTAACGAAGGTTTGAGGTAGAATAAGGGCGGCTGTACCATTCTCTTTAAGATAATGGTCTATAGCCACATATGTCACAGCCATAGCAAAGACATCGTGACTTGTGATTTTGTCATAAGCTGACTTTTCAAAGATGCCATAAGATAGCCAAATGTCCAAGGTTAAATCTCTGTAACTTTGAGACATAGCTTTCCATGCTATCCATGGTGGATTGCCTATGATATAATCAAACTGGTTTTCGCAGAAAAGTGGAGCAAACGAGTTCTTGAGAATTATAGGCCAAAATCCATCTCGACCAGCGTAATGCAAATCAAGAAGTTGGTTAAAAAGATATCTTGCGATAGAGGCGGTGTCTGGAGATAAATAAATCTCATATTCATTATTTAGTCTACGCTCAAACTGCTCATAAGAAGTATAGTCACTAAGAATGCATTTAGAGAGTAAGTTCAAGAATGAATAACTTTCCTCTCGGTCTTTAAGAATTGGCAGTTTGAATTCCCCTACCGATGTAGTAATATCTATGTGGTTCTTATTCGCTTTCTGTTTAGCGTGTACGGTAGGCACAAGTACACTATCGCACATATAAATTGGGATAGAGATGGGTTGATGAAGTTGTGTAATATCACCGAGGGACAAGATATAATTTCCTTTCGCTTGTATTACGGCTATAGGGTTAATATCGAATCCAACAAAATTAGAAGTGATATTACCAATCAATTCACCATAGCTCTGAGATGAAGCATATTTATTACGATATAGTTTAATTAAATCAGTGATAAATATTCCGGAACCGCATGTTGGATCAAGAACAGTGGTGTGAGGGCCGCAATCATAACCCGATTTCTCAATCGTAAAATCGGCAAGCCATTCAACAGTGTAATATTCTCCCATCATGTGACGTAAGTCCTTTGGCATCAAACTTTCATAAGTTTGTTTAAGTACGTCACCAACAATTTCTGGTTTAATAACACTTGCTGTTGTTTCAAACTCATCAAGTTCTACAATGAGGTTATTGATATAATCGAGATTGAAATGCTCTGCAAGTGTAAACCATTCAAAGAAATGAATTTCAAAGAAATTATCAATGAAATTACTAAAGTCATCCCGTTGTCCGTAAAACAGTTTGATAAGATCGGACTTGTCTTTAATAATTTCCGGCTTGGAAGCGGGAAGCTGAAGATTTGCAAATAGATTTTGAATGAGCAGTTTGATTAATATGCTATAATAGGTTTGAATGATGAAAAGCGTTTTTTTAACATCATTCTCACTTTGAAAAGTAAATGGATAGAATTTTTGCAAAGCCTCCACTTGCTTAACAAAATCAGATTCCTGTTCACCATATATAGTACCGAAAATTCGGTTCCATTCGTTATAAAGAGTGGTAATACGAGGATTTACCTCAAGAGATTGCTCTAACAAATTTCGTAAATACACGATGGTATTCTTTGAAATTTCAGTGTCAGCATTAAATGTTGAGCACAAAGAATCGGCAGAAAGACGTTTACGTTTAGTTGAACGTAAAAATAGTAGAATCCTTTTTACTCCATAATTAAAATCATATGGAGATGAACTTTCAAAAGTCACATTGACTTCTTTAGGGAAAGATTTCGGGTAACGTTTAGTTTTATATGTATGATATATATTGGTAGTTTGAGAACTTATTTTAAATCGACAAAACACAAACTGGTTACCGTCAAAACCGACTCCAACAGAGGACGTGAGACGATGAATGAATAAATCAAAATCATCGTGACTCTGTTCTAATGCAAAATTTACCAAGTAATGAAAAATGCCATGGTCTCTTTCGTCACGACCATATACTGCCTCATTGACGCCGTCGAAACCTGGCTTTGAGAATAACTTGAGTTTTTTATATTCAAAGTAAATATTGTTATAAATACTGTCAACACGACCGCCAAAAGCAGATGTTATTTCGTTATGCGAAGAAATGGATATATCTAACGCCTCACCAATCTTATAAAAAAAGATGTTAGATGCGCCCTTTATATCATCTTCGGAACGTGCATTTCTACAATGAATGGAGAATTGCTCGATTATGTTGCAGATAGTTTGGTCTTGCATATACTTGCATATAATTAAATAGAAACAGCCAAATAGCATCTGAGGGCCGACCAAAAGCCTGTGCGTCTATGTGGAAGTCTCCAAAATTAATTCGGCTCTCGCCGTAAGTCTTTGTTGGAATGATTAGGTCATTAACAGATGAAGTACGCTTTAATTGCAAAATTACAAAGAAGTTTTGACATTGCAATCGAATGGGGTGGCGGATTGCCTGCGTTTGCGACGTATCTTCATGACGAGTTTTTCTATACAGTGATTCAGATACCCTTCCGATCACCATTTGTGGAAATACCAGTACACTGTCTGCCATTTGGGAAGGTCGTGTGGGAGCATACGCCACTGGCATCCACTAACCAGAAGATACAGAGCTGCCTCGAATAAGGAGCGTAAGGAATCTCAAATTAGTCTATGATTGAGAGTTTAGAGGTAAGAGGGGAGGTGGGCAACGCCCACACTTTAAAGTATTAAGTATTAAGTATCAAGTATTAAGTATAGGGGTCTCGTGATGACATAAATACAAAAAACAGCCGCATGCTCCCCTTCCTATGGCATGCGGCTGTTGTGTTGTTTGTGTGCGCGTGGCGTGCTGGCCGAGCTTGGCTCGATGCGGGTCACAAGGCAACCCTGACGTCGGGGACTATCACCTAACACAACGGGTGTGCGCGTTCCTTTAGGAGAGATGCCGTCGTGTCTCTCCGTTTCCGATGTGTTGCCCCCAGCCTGCACTGTGCGTTGCTGCCCGTTTGTCGGACGGACTGCGCGGCGGGTTTGTAACAGAATGTCAATGTTCTCGGTTGTAAGAGGGGAGTGGTCGCCTCTGCGGCCGGGTTCCTCTTGCCGGTGCAAAGTTACAACACGAAATCGCGTTTGAATGCTGTTTTTGTACAAATGGCAAAAAAAATTTAGTGATTCATGGCTTCGCAGACGGAGCCGTACAGCTGTCGGTATTTTGTCGACAAGATAATTCCTGCGCCCGAGCAAGAACAGCAGCTTGTGTCGGAAAATGAAGTCGCGCATCTATCTGTCAAATCTCGGTATAATCAAAACCGCCGGCTGCGGATGGAGGCGGCCGGCGGTCTGATGGGTTGTGTCTGTCGGATTATCAGAACATCTTGTCGGGGTACTCGCCGGCGGCGTGGAGGGCGGCAAGACGGTCGACTACGCCCTGACGGTCGGCGGCGTAGGTGACGCCGAACCAGCGGGAGTCGGTGTCAAGTACGCGCACGGAGGCTTCGCCGCTGTTAATGAGCGTGTCGATGCAGGTGGGGATGTAGAATTCGCTCTTAAGCTCGGTGCCGTGGGCGTCGAGGAAGCGGCGGAACTCGCGGTCGCTGTAGTCGAAGTATTCGGGAGTGAAGCCCCAGAGGTTCATGCTCACGGGTGTTGCGGGATCGAGGTGGCATGTGGCGCCGTTCTCGTCGGTGAAGGCGATTTTGTGGTCGGCGTCGTAGCCGATGTCGGTGCGCTCGGTCACTTTGGTGAGCATCTTGTCGGCGTTGGTTTCGCATACGCCGCGGGCCACGGTGCCGTTTTCGGTCATGGTGTTGCCTACGCGGAAGCCTACCATGCAGTAGTCGCCCTTGCGGTCGTGGGGACGGGAGAGTTCGCGGGCGATTACCTCGAAGGCGTCGCGGCCGTAGAAGTCGTCGGCGTTGATTACGGCGAAGGGCTCGTTGATGACGTCGCGGCCCATGAGTACGGCGTGGTTGGTGCCCCAGGGCTTCACGCGGTCGGCGGGTGCGGTGTATCCCTCGGGGAGCTTGTCGATGGACTGGAACACCACTTCCACGGGTACGTGGCCTTCATATTTGCTGAGAATTTTGGCACGGAAATCGGGCTCGAAATCTTTGCGGATTACGAATACTACTTTGCCGAATCCGGCACGGATAGCATCGAAGATGGAGTAGTCCATGATGGTCTGGCCCTGGGGGCCTACGCCGTCAAGCTGCTTGAGGCCTCCGTAGCGGCTGCCCATGCCGGCGGCAAGGACGAAAAGTGTGGGTTTCATAGGGTATATTGCGTAACGATTGGTTGATTTGCTGTCAGATTGAGTTCAGACCCCAGAAAATCACAATCAGAAAAGCGGCGAGCACGACGAGAATGACTCCGGCGGCAATCAGGGCCGTAGTGGCAAGGTTGCGCCAGGCGCGCGTGTGGGCATGCAGGCCGAGGACGCCGGCGACGAAGGCGGCGATGCCTACGCCGAGGGCCACATAGCCGTTGAAGCAGAGCGCCACCCATGCGGCTATGGCGAGAACGGCTGCCAATGCTGCCATCCATGTGTGCCACCCGGCTGCCGGCGCTGCCGCGGCCACGGCTTTAGGAGCCTCGGCGGCGTGAGGGACAGGAGTCTCTGCTTGCGGTATGTTTTTTTCGTCGTTCACTTTTCTACTTGGATTCCGGTATGCAAATTTACGCTTTTTTTACGAGTCCGTATATTTATAAGACAATAATTGTGAAAAAAAGTTTAATGCAGGCGTTCTAAAAAGTACTTTGTTTATGCGGCAGGCTGAAAAGACATAGGAATGCGAATCGGTGCAATGCGGTTTCAAATAAGGGAAATATTACTGTCCGATAAAACGGGAATAATCCGCGCTCGTCGCGGGTTGAATGTGGTTAGCCGCGAGTTAAGGAGCGACCGCAGGGAGCGACATACTCGCGGAAGAAGCGTCACAAAAGCATCAACCCGCCGGATGGCGGGTTGCACAACGTCCGGGTTTATTGTCAGATTTT
>ENA-UOJO01002498-UOJO01002498.1-human-gut-metagenome-genome-assembly--contig:-P57-NODE-2498-length-19330-cov-4.823346_pt1 | contig 19330 bp, 22 predicted proteins | sample MGYA00242351_ERZ723898 | MGnify/ENA metagenome assembly ERZ723898 | reverse complement strand
TTTGAGTGTGGCTGAAAATATCGAAAAAATAGGTGATCCCAAGTGTCCAAAAACACAGAGTTATATCGTTACTATAGTTGAGAACCAATCAATAGACCTATATAGGCGGCGCCAAAAGCACCAGGTGGTTGAGCTGAGTGACGAATTGCCAGGAATATCTGCTGTTTACGAGGGTGAGAACGCCCTGGCTGCCTGTATATTGAAACTCCCTGCGAGGTATCGGGAAGTGATCTTGCTCCGATACTTCCAGGGATACAGCGTGAAAGAGGTGGCAGCAATCCTGGGGCTGTCCCTTTCGGCAGCGTCTAAACTTGACCAGCGCGCCAAGAACCGATTGAAGGATCTGTATGAAAAGGAGGGCAAATTGTGATCACCGAAGAAATGCTGAGAATCGCTGCGGCGGAGGCTGATCAGGCCATCCGTGATTCGCTGCCACACCCAGCAGATTGCGACCACCAGTTCTCCCCGCGGTTTGAGCGCAAAATGAAGCGCGTCATCCGGCGAGGACGCCATCCGGTGGCCTATAAGTTTCTCCATCGCGCTGCGTGTCTTCTGGTTGTGGTAACGCTGGTTGGGGCTTCGTGGCTTACTGTGGATGCGGAGGCACGCGGAGCCTTCTTTGCATGGGTGCGGCAGCAGTACGAAAACTTTGTGGAATACCGTTTCGCGGGACTGGCGCCAGATGAAGAAATGACGACCAACTTCGCTCCTACATGGCTGCCTGAAGGATATGAGGAAACGAAGGCACAGTCGGCCAGCGGCACTTCTACCAAGACTTATAGCAACAGTGATGGTCAAGCGATCCATTTCATGTACTCTGCTGGTGCTGACGCAACAAGCCTCTTTGTGGTCTCAGAAAGCATGACCACAGTGAAGGTAATCGTGGGCACGCAGGAAGCCGATTTTTACCAGGATGCCGATCCCGAAAACGCAAATGTTCTGGTATGGCATTCTGAATCCGGAGAGGTTCTGTTCTGTATTTCTGCGCCGCTGCCCAGAGATGAAATGGTCAGGATAGCGGAATCGATAGCTGTGGTGTCATAGGATGATCTGCAGTAGTTCTGGTATGTGACTACTACGCGCAAATGGGCCGCTTGGTTTTATCGCTCATAGTTTTCTGGCTGGTGGTAAAAAAGGAGGATAAGAACTTGTGAAGAAAGTTGTAGCTGGTGGCTTCTTAGGTCTGTTCGGTATTATTGGGATGATTGTGGTAAGCATATTCGCTTCTCAAAATCTTGTGACAAGCTGGACTGGAAATAGATTGCTTTATACCATCATTCAAGGCGATTATTCCATAATCTTTTTTGTGTCTTTACTTTTGCTTGTTGGCGGGATTGTCCTCATGCTTATCGGAAGTTTTGAAAAAAATAAGTATTGAAAAGTGAAAGACAAGCCGGACAGATTGAAGAATCTGTATTAAAAGGGAGCCTGATATGAATTGCCCGTACTGTGGTGTTGAAATGATACACGGCTATCTAAATTGCGGAATGACATTGTGGAGCACAAAAAAGCACAAGATCAGTTTGCTGACTGATAATGATGAGAAATATGCGCTGCAGCTCGGACGGCCTATGCTTTCACCCCATCATGTAGAAAGTGATTGTTGTCCCAAGTGCAAACGGATTATAATTGATAGTTCTGATTATATGAACAATATTGGTTGAACTGCTCTATGTTTTTGATTGGGAGGCAAGTATGGGTAACACAATCTTTTTTGTCGTGTTCATTTTTATCTTTTTCCTTGCCATCGAATTCATAATGATGGGGGCATTTCAGGCATACAGTTCCACAAAGACAAGAAGGGTTTTAGGCAGCTTCTGCCGCATCTTTTTAGCAACCTGCATTTTGGCCTATCTGCTCTTGACCGGGTTATTGCTTTTAGTTGGGGTGGATCTTCTCTTGGATGGTGAGATAAGCAAGGGAATCTCCCTGTTGCTGAGTGCTTTAATTGTCGCAGTCTGCGTATATGTATGGTTGATACGTGGATGGATTAAGCATATTAGAGAAAAGCGCTGGAAGGACACTTAATTAGAGGTATTTGTGAAGATGGAAAGAAAGCATTTTGGCATTATGTTGTTCTTGCTGGGAAGTATAGGATACTTAATTCTTAGCCTGTACTTGTCTATGAACCGATTTAATTACAACGGAATGACCGGCACCTATGCTGCTCTGCTCGGCAATGAACTGCTGGTTCCGTACATCATTTTTTGCGCCATGGGAGTAATAGGTTTCATCATTTGCCTATACGAAACTTATTTTCGCAAGAAAAAGTAATAGCTCACCGTTGTTTCTACCAGAGGTGATTTTATGACAAAGAGATTCACTTTTAAGGCCCAGCTGCTCTGCGGTGTCATAATTGCCATTGCGAGCTGCACGCTCTCCTTTGCTCTCCACAGAAGCATTGTTATGAACATCGCATGGATCATATATGGGCTGATGTGGATCTTCCATCCTGTCTGCCCTGAAGATTTTGATAAAAGGCGAGGAAGTCAACTGGCCAGTGTGGCCGGCGTTGTCTGTATTGCGGTCGGCCTGATTGTCAAATTTGGCATTGGATAAAGTACATTTCAGGGCATAACAATGGGCCCGGTTCTAAGTGAGGGAAGAAATATGGGAAAGAAAACCATACTATTGGGAATTGCCGTCATCCTGGCTGCGATTGCACTATCCATAAGTAACATTATCGCTTTTGTAGGCGGGAGCGTAGGCCTTTTAATTGCAATCGCTGGATTTTTCATGCGTGATAATGCGCAGGAACACTGAGCCTATCATTGTATTTCATAATGAACTTACTTTATGCTATATTTGAACTGTCCAAAACTGCCCTGTTCATTCGTTATAAAGGATAGACGAGTGAACAGGGCTTTTTATGCTTATCAATGGAGGTGAAATTCGGACATGCTGATTGAAAAGATTTTAACCTATGATTATTCTAAAATAGCAGACTGGATGATTAAGACCGGAGTGGTATTATTGGCTGCGGCCATAATAATCATTCTGGGATTTATATGGCTCAAAATAGCGGCAAAAAGACCTGGTTGCCGATTTGGTTACAGGTTATCAATGATCAAAGGCAACGGAGATGCCTGGACATATGCTAACCAGAAAATAGGGAGACTATGGATTAGGAGCGGTTTCATTTTGGGGTGTGGCGGAGCATTTATTATGTTGCGCTGCATACATGGTTACTTTGAAGAATACACGGCAAAATCTCTTGGGCTCCTGATACTGGATTTGTTGGTGCTTATGGCCTGCCATATTTATGTCCGTATATCTGCAAAAAAGAAGTATGGCCTATCAAAATCCGAACTTTAGGAGGTAATCGATATGTATAGACTTCTCGTGTCTGGTGGTGTCGTTTCCTCTTTTTTACAAGTTGTACCGATTACCTGCCTGGTGGGTTTAATCTATATACTATTCCGAGGAATTAGAATAAAACAGCGCGGTACTGGTATCAACTGGAAGGTTGAAATTGTGAGGTTACTCTTTGTGTGCTACCTGACTGGGCTACTCAACCTCACGATTACACCAAGGAATTTCTGGTCCAGTTTCTGGGCGCTTGTCTTTATCGGTTATAGCGGGTCAGAGCTTACTTTTTTTGATGGCGGATTCAATCTCGTCCCCTCCCTGGTAAAGTGGCTCCAGGGAGATCTGATCCTTGGCAGTTGGGTAAAGACGATGCTTGTCGGAAATGTTTTAATGTTTGTTCCGATGGGTGTCCTTTTGCCACTCGCCTTTCCACGCCTGAGCAGGAAAAAACTATGGCTGGCTGCAGTCATTGTCCCAATTATTATCGAAATCATCCAGCCTATCGTTGGCCGCAGTTTTGATATTGATGATCTTATCTGCAATTTTATCGGGATACTGATTGGATATTTGGTAGCACACTTCATTAAGAAGGCAATCCATTGAGAAATGAAAAACAAAACACCGGACACAGTGACCAAATGGTTTCTGTGTCCGGTGTTTTTCTTTATGACTTCGTAATGGAAGGGTACCCAAAGGATTCCAGCGTTACTTTTATCATCCTTGCTGCTTCAGCAGTGTATCTCTGCGGATGGTATCTTTTGCTGCCTTCAGAAGATCTGCAAGCATACGGATCTCATAGTCATCACAATCTTCTACGAGCATTTGAATCTCCTGGGAGAAAATCTCTTTCGAGTGGATGACATTGTCACAAAGCAAGGCATCTACGGAAACCGACAGAGCGTTGGCCAGCGCGACGGCCATCGGCAGACTTAATTTCGAGTTTCCTGTTTCAATATTGCTCATATGCGTTGTGGATAAGCCTGCTTTTTCCGACAACTCTTCCTGCGTCAAATCGGCTCGTATCCTTGCTATTTTTACACGCTTGCCGATCGCTTTATAATCTAATTCCATCTATCATGCCCTCACAGTATGGTAGCCTAACATCAATCCTTTCCTATTGTAATTTAACCATGTCAGATATATAATAAACTATGTAAATGTTAAATTTACATAGTTTATTTTCTTGCAATTTATTAACTGCCATTAACCTGCCAGGTTGTTTTCATAATGTTATTAGAATCGACGCAGAAACCGACCCGGATCAAGTTCTGGATAGGAGGCTAAGAAATACCCGGCCCCGGTAATCGTCTAAATAAATTTGCCCCCAATAAGCACAAAAACAGGGACAAGACGAGAAATCTCCGAATTGTCCCTGTTCTTATAAACTGCATTTGGGTTATTTACTGCTCACCATTTCCTTTACAATCGCAGCTATATGCTCCAACGAAACGGCATCCAGTCTTTTCATATCTTCCATCAGTTCAGCAAGTTGCGCCGGGTAGGCACTGCCATCGTCGAAAAACTGTTGCGGAGTAATGCCGAAATATTCGCAGATGTAAAACAGGCCTTGTAAAGATGGCAAGGCTTTCCGATTCTCAATTTGGTTGATATAACTATTATTCTGCCCAAGCGACAATGACATATCCCGGGCAGAAACATTCTTTTGCATCCGTAACTGTGCTATGCGATTTTGCGTAAATTCCTCGTACATGGGAACAAACCTCCCTTCACGCATTATTCTATATCGTAGATTTCACAAAAATACGATATTTTGTCCTGTGTATTTCTTGACATACGATATTTAATCCTTTATTTTTTATTTAGTCACAGGCTCAAATATTGTAAAAAGGAGAGGTTAGTTATGGCAGATAAGACATGTTGTGTCACAGGACATCGGGATATTCCATCAGAGCAGATTACCTATGTAGAACAAGCGCTCCAGCAGGAAGTTCTGGCGGCAATCGCTGAAGGGTACACACGGTTTATTTCTGGCTTTGCGGAGGGCACAGATCTCATGTTTGCGGCTATCGTCGCTGAACAAATGAAGCATCACCCCGAATTGTCTTTAGAGGCGGCAATTCCTTATGCCGGCCGTATGAAAACAAAAGACCAGCAATTCCATGAATTGCTAAAGGTCTGCAGTGCCATCAATATAGTGTGCCAAGAATATACTCCCTCATGCTTCATGCAGAGAAACCGCTACATGACCTGCGAGTCTCAACGGGTGATTGCGGTATATGACGGGCGCCATAGTGGCGGAACGCTTTTTACTATGCGGCATGCTCACACACTTGGCAAAGAAGTCCATGTGATAAGGGTGTAAAAGACGCCGGACAAGGGGCTAATGGCCCTCCTTTGTCCGGCGCTTTCTTTATCCTATTTCTATTTTTTATGTCCTTCCTAAATTGATAGACAATGCCATGGAAAGCGCAAATGAGAAAATGATCGTATTCTGGTTTTGGATTGGACAAAGTCCCCTTTATGTTACAGATGGTAAGCGCGGTCAACGGATCAACGAATACTTACCTCACCGCCATCATGGCAGTCAATTCTGCCTACAACTTGGTATAGCCGGAAATGCGTTTAACCTTAGAGAGACCGATAGACGGTTTATTCTCATGATACGTATAGCTTTTGGATATCCAATAAATAGTATAAAGAGCGTACTGCAATGATATTTGCAGTACGCCCTTTGTGAGAAATAATTGATCTATTATGCTCGCACGATTTTGTATCCGCTTCGGACGACTGTCTTGATGTAAACTGGGTGTTTCGGGTCATCCTCCAGCTTCTGACGCAGCCGCCAGATGATATTTTCCACTGCGGTAGTCCCATAGCGATACTCCTCGTTCCAAGCAGCAGCATAAAGCTGAGCCTTGCTAAAAACTTGACCCACCGCGCTCGCCATGAGATGCAGCATGGAGAATTCGCCGTGATTCAGCCGTATCTCCTCCCCCGCTTTGAATACAGACCGGCAATCAGGATAGATCTCTATGTCTCCAAAGGCCAGCACATTATGAGAAGGTACAGACAACTCAATGACTTCCGCTCTCTCGCCCTGGAGCGCGCCCATGATAGCCCAGAATACACTCGCATCTGGATCAGTTATCCGAATGATGATGACTTCTTTGATCAGACGCATCTCCTTCTCTCTTCATTTTTATCATGTCTTCACTTACGGCTATTGCTTTCCACTACCAGTAACCCTACCCCTACTATCAGCAAGACAGCCTGGGCAGCAACCACCGCCCCCGGCAGGGCAAAGCCCGGGTCCAGCGTTCCAAGATTCAGGGGGTAGGCGGTGAAGAAACTGCCGTTCCATAGCCCCAAGGCATCCGGCAGTGGCAGAGCCGCCAACAAGAAGGGCACCGCCATCCACATATACAGCAGCCAGTGCCGCATCTGCCCCAGGAGCCACCCGCTGCCAAGGGCAAACACCAAGGGTGGCAGAAGGGTTGCCAGCGCCGGGAGCAAGAGGTTTCCCCAGGTGTACCAGCTAAACATCCGGTCATAGAACACTACCGCCTCCCCCAAGCACAGCAGAGTCAGTAGCATGCAGCTTGTCAGGGTTGCCCCACACCGAGCAAAAGCATAGTGCCCGGACAGCATTGGTGCGGCGTCTGTGAGGGCCGCTGCCCGCCTGGCTTTAGGTCCAGTGAAAAAGGACAGAAAGAACAGCATCCCAATCCACAGTAGGGGCAGCATCCGGGAGAGGTAGTCCCCGAAACTCCAGGGGGAGAAGGGCGCAGTGTGGGATACCCCAAGAATTGTCACGCTGTGGAGCACCAGGGCCCCGTAAAAGAGAATCACAGCAGCCAATCCCACGAAAAATTTATTTCCCATCAGCCGACGACACTCATATCCATAAATTTTAAGCAAGGTCAAGATCCTCCTCCGTCAGCCCGCAGGCGTCTAAAACTTCCTCATCGGTGAGATAGGGGTACATGGGGTCCAGCTCCCGGTTGAACAGGCCGTGGAGGATCTGGTCCATGACCTCCTCACCGCCTACCAGCTGCTCCGCCCTCAGGATCTTCAGGGGCATCTCGTTGTACTGCCGCACCTGAGACAGGCTGTTGGTGATATTCCACTGCTCTGCCTCCGGCAGCATCGCCAGATACTCCGGGTAGCGGACATAGAAATTTAAGTAGTAGTCATCCACCGCCTGCTGCCACTGGTCCACATAGTGCTCTCGTGCATAGTCCTCGCCGTATAGTCCCTTGACAATGCGGTAAGTGGTGTAGACGGTCAGACCTTCGGCAGACCAGGGGCTATCGGGGCCGGCCTCGTCAAACATATTTCCCAGACCGAACCACTGATGGACCAGCTCGTGGATGAAGATCTCCCCCGGGCCGGCCCCCTTGCTGGTGTTGCTCAGGTTAGCGATGGTGAAGTCCGCCTCGTCCAGCAGGCTGGCTCCATCCGAGGCGTAGCCGCCGCCGGCTACCCGGCTCTGGATCAGTTTCAGGGTCTCGCCGCCGCCATAGGACAGCTTACCGTAGTGCTCCGTGCAGTAGTCCACCACGGCTTTCACCGCCTCCACGGCCTCGGCGGCCTCCATGACGGCTTGGTGCTTGCGGCCGTAGTAGAACTCTATGGTCATCCCGCCGGCCTCAATGTCCTCCCGGATATAGTCCCCGGCGTAGAGGATGCCGCCGGTACCGCTGTCCTCATACCGCCAGGTGCGCTTGCCGTCTCCATTTTCTGAAATGACTTCCGCTTGGCTGGGGCCGAAGGGGACAACCAGCATGGAGTCGGGCAGGGTGATCTCAATTTCCGCTGGGTAGCCCTCCTCACCTGGCAGCACATTCAGCAGCCGGGGGGCCAGGGCCGCATTCTCCAGGCAGAGGTATTCACTGCTCAGTTCCTTGCCCCCCTGCATGGTGGGCAGACTCTCCTGGGGGAAGCCACTGTAGTCCATGGTCAATTCCACCTCCTCGTAGTCGGGGATGGTCACCTCCAGCAGGACCTCGTTGTACTCCTGATAGTCGCTGACTGTGAAGGGCACCTCCGTGCCGTTGGCCTTGACGTTTGAGATGGTATATCCCGGGTTGATCCCGAAGGCAATGGACTGCTCCTGCCCGGAGGTGTTCTGGAACACATAGGAGGCCATGCCAGACACGGCGCCAGCGCTGGTGTCCGGGAACACCTGGGCGGTGCGGCGGACAAAAGTGACCCCCTCGGCATAGGGGATCTCATAGAAGGACATCACACTCAGATCCGGGTTGCTGTGGTCGATAAAGGGCTGGGCGGCGTAGGCAGCGCCGGAGCAGGCCAGCAGAACCAAAGCGAGAACCGGGCGGTATACCCGTCGGACGCTCCGGGTCAGGGACCCCAGCACACCCTTCCCATACTGCCGGATGCAGAGATAAGAGATCGTCCACACCCCCGCCAGAGCAACCAGCCAGGTAAGTCGCATCCATGCCACCGACCGGAAGATCCGGAAGTTGGAGAAGTCATCGGACAGGGCCCACACGCAGGGGTTCAGCCAGCACAGCTGCCAGTCGTCCGCCCACACCGTCAGGCTCAGGGCGCAGAAAGCGATGAATAGGACGATGGACAGATCTGCCCGCCGGGTGAACTGGTAAGCGGCGGCAGCCGCCAGAATGCCCAGGGGCAGCGCCAGCCCCAGAAAGAGCAGATAGGCCAGGCCATAGTTCACGCCGTTGAATACGGAGCCAATCAGCCGCGCGCTGATGGGGAGCCAAACCAGCATGGTGAGGGCCATGGCCAGCACCGCCGTGGTCAGCAGGGCCAGCAGGCGGGTCAGGGCCATGGTCAGTGGCGACACCACTGCTTCGGTCAGAATGTCCACCCGGCTGCGGCAGGCTCGGTCCAGTTCAAAGATGGCCAGCAGGCCGAAGAGGATGGTGCCGACCGCGCCTCCGGCGAGGGCAGGATTGGCCAGGTACAGGGAATTCATGGTGTCCGCCGCCGGCTTGTAGAGCAACAGGCCGACAACCGGAGAAAAGACGGTCAGCAGAATCACAAGCCAAGTCAGGCGGCTTCGGAGCAGTCGCCCCAGTTCCAACGGATACAGTTTCCACAGTTTCATTGGGCCGCCTCCCCGGAAATGAGGTACAGGTAGGCGTCCTCCAGGGTGGGTTCCTCGGCCTGGGCGAAGGGGGGCAGCTTGGTCGCCACCGCCCGGCACCGGACGCCCCGGCTGGTATTAACCCGGGCGGTGATGTGGAGGCCCTCTTCCTGCCCGGACTCCCGCTCATAAAAGACCCCCACATGGCCCTGAGCGGAGCGGATCAGCTCCTCCGGCGTGCCGGTGAACCGGATCTGCCCCCGGTGGAGCACCACGATCTGGTCGCATACCGATTGCACATCTTCAATGATGTGGGTGGAGAGCAGCACCAGCCGGTCTTGGGCGGTGCGTGAGAACAGGTTGCGGAAGTGAATACGCTCCTCTGGGTCCAAGCCCACTGTGGGCTCGTCGAAAATAAGGAAGGGCGGGTTGCCCAGGAGAGCCTGGGCGATGCCTACCCGCTGTCGCTGACCGCCAGAGAGGGTACGGATTTTGGCTTTTGCTTTCTCCCCTAGGTTAACCGCCTCAACCACCTCCCGTATGACTGCTTTTGGGTTCTGCAGGCCCTTGAGGGCGGCCATGTAGTCTAAAAACTGGGTAACGGTCAGCTCATCGAACAGGCCGAAGTCCTGAGGCAGATAACCGAGACTGGCCTTTAGCTTTCGTTCTGCCCTGGCCAGCGGCACCCCGTCCACAAGGATACTCCCCTCTGTAGGCAGGAGGGCCGCCACCAGTAGTTTCATCAGGGTGGACTTGCCCGCTCCGTTGGGTCCCAGCAGACCGATGAGGCTTTGGGATTTCAGTTCCAGATTCATCCACTTCATAGCCTTCTTTCCGCTGGGGTAGGTCATTGCGAGGTTTTGGATCTTAATTTCCATATGGTCTGGTTCCTTTCTACTTGGGATAGGGAAAGAATACCAGGGCAATATGGAGACTGTGTTGAGAAAATGTGGAGTTTATGTGGAGAATATTGAAGGTAGTGCGACAGTATATCCTGCTGTCACTCTTTTTTCTAATTCTCAACCTCAGTTTGATATGGGAATATACAAGCAAACAGATTGGTCATTTATACAAAAATAGTCGGCTTCCCAGTTTGGAAAGTATCTCGTTGCTGATTGTCCCACACTGTTCTGCCACCTCCTCTACTCGGATCTCTTGTCCGCCGTCCCGGCCGATAATGGTGACAACATCACCGGGAGAGATGGTGTCCATTTCTGTCACATCCACCAGTAGTTGATCCATGCACATCCGCCCCACCATAGGACACCGGCGGCCCCGGATCAGCACCTCCCCGCCCTGCTGGGACAGATCTCGGGGCAGGCCATCGCCATATCCAATAGTCACAACCGCCAGTTTTGTCTCTCGTTCCGCATGAAAGACTAAGCCATAACCGGCACCCTCGTCGGAATGGATCTGCCTCACACTGGCCACCCGTGCCCGGAGGGACAGCACCGGTCGCAAGTCCAGATTTCGCCGAACAGGGTTTCTGTCACTGCGCACCCCGTACAGAGCAATGCCCGCCCGAGCGTAGGCGCAGGGCATGGCCGGCTGGTTCCAAATGCCATAGCGGGCCTGGAGATGAATACTCCCCGGGTTAAAACCCTGTTTCCGCATCCAGGATACAGTATCGAAAAATAGCAAGGTCTGTTTCTGGGTGTAGCTCTCATCCTGTTCTGTGATACTGTCGGACACGCACAAGTGGGAGAAAACGCCCTCAATTTTTAGGTTGGCCAGTCGGTACATAGCAGCGATCTCCGCTCGGTTTTCCACCGGCATGCCCAGCCGGTGCATTCCGGTATCCAGCGCCAGGTGGACCCGAATACGGTGTCCCTGATCGTTTAGCGCCCTACCGTGGTCTGCATCCACCACAGTCTGAGTCAGACGCCAGCGGCGTAGGAGCGGTACCTCCTCTGGCGAGGTGTACCCAAGAATCAAGATGGTTCCACGGACGCCCGCCTTTCGCAGGGCGACCCCTTCGGAAAGACAGGCTACCGCGAAGGCCCGAACGCCGTTCTTCTGCAGCCGGCGGCAGGTGCGGACAGCTCCATGACCGTATGCGTCCGCTTTCACCACCGCCATCAGTTTCTGACCAGGTGACAGCGCCTTCTGCAGCACCGCCGCATTGTGGGTCAGCGCGTCAAGGTCTACCTCACGCCAGGCCCTTGCCTTAGCCAGGATAGGAATGGGCCCCAGTGCCAGCAGAATTAAGGCCAAGATAATGGTGAGCATGAGCACAGTAGCAAAATGGCCCAGACTGTTCTGCACCAGCAGGGTCTCCAATCCTACTACCTCCGCACCAAAACGCACCAGCACAATGCACCAGGGATGGAGGATATAGACTAGGGCTGAAAGGCTCCGGGTTGTCCAATCTTCCCCCCGATTAGCCTTTAGCAGGAGAGAAAAGAGGAAGATCATGACCAGCGGTAGCATCAGGTACATACTATCATGCCGTTGGACTTGGAGACTGTGAAGCCACAGGCCTTCCATGCTCATGGCTCCCAGAGAAAAAACTAAACCCCACAGGGAAAGCCGTCGGGAGAAACGCCGCCCGGCTGCTCCCAGCAGCAAGAACAGCGGCACATAAAACAGCCCATTTCGGGTGTAGGAAAACACCCGGAACACCATGCCGTATCCCGCCTCCAATGCAGAGATCTGTGAAACGAAACCGTAGTAACTGTCCCCGCCCAGTCCGAAAAGGAACAGAAGGTAAGCCACTGGCAAAGCGATCCTCAGTCCCAGTCGGCTGAGTAGCCGTGCGACGGGAACACCCAGCAGCAGCCCGGGGAAATACCACAGGTGGTAGAAGGTACCGTCTGTCACCAGTCGGCGAATGAAATCTCCGCCCAACTGCCCGGCGTAGAAGTTAAGCGGCAGGTACAGCACCACGCAGATCCCGTACAAAACCGCAGTCTTTTTCCAGAATGTCCATGTCTTCTTCCAGTTCCTTTGTGCCAGGAAGTACCCGCTGACCATGAGAAAGAAGGGCACAGCCACCCTTCCCAGTACCCGTGTGAGGAAGAAATCCCCCAGCGCCGAGTAAGTGGTCAGCGGTGAAGTGTGGATGGTCACCACCAGCACAGCGGCTAGCAGACGGAAACGATCCAGAGTTGGGGTTCCGCTCCTCATGCAGAACACCCCCAGGCTGTGACAACAAAGCCGCCCACGTTGTCACCGGAGATCTGGCAACACCCGTCGGGGAGTTGGATCTCGGTCTCTTCCCCTGTGCAGGGTACATAGAATACCTGGGCCAGCCGCCCATCCGGCAGCGGGCAGGAGCGGGGACCCTCCCGGAGGAAGTCTGAGTACTCCTCTAAGCACAGGTCATGGGCTTGCATCAACAGAGCGTGGGGAGTACCCACATAGCGGAAGTGCCAAGGCTCCCGGGCAATGCCAGTCAGAAACTCCTTTCCCTGTTGATAGCGTTCAATAAAGCCATAGACGGCGGCTGCCCTACGGAAAGCGCCGCAGATTCCATCGTAAGGAAATGCGGGACGGATGAAGTCGATGTGCCCAGCGGATTTGCCCAAGTCGATGGCCAGCCCAGTCTGGTGCTCGCTGCAGCCAGGATAGGCCACATACTTGTGGGTAAACTCCATGCCGCTTTCGGCCAGGGTCTCGTCCCAGATGTGCTGCTGTTCGGCCTGGCTACGCCATCCGGAGACAGGGACGATCTCCGCCCTGCCGCCCACCTTTTGTATGCATGCGGCCAGCAACCGGGCTGCCTGACAATCCAATAGGATCTCTGGGTGTCGGTTGTCCACCGCGATCAGGGTAGCCCCAGCGGCGGTTTTCAGCGGGTGCTGTCGGTTCACCAGTACCAGGGGGCCGGTAAAGACCTTCTCCTTGGAAAGGGATACGGTTCTCATGATTCTACCCCCAGTTCCACCAGTCGGTTGACCAGTTTCCCAAACTCCAAGCCAATGGCATCCATCATGCCGGGGTAGCGGCTATGTGAGGTAAAGCCGGGGATGGTGTTCACCTCATTGAAGACGATCTCCCCGTTTGGCGTCAGGAACAGGTCTACCCGGGCAAACACCCGGCAGTCCAGAGCACGGTAAATCCGCTTGGCCGTCTCCTGGATCTCCGCCGCTTTCTCCAGATCGATCTGGGCCGGACAGTGAATGCGTGAGGTGATCAAGTTATACTTCTCCGTATAGTCGAAGAACCCGTCCGCCAGTTCGATCTCATCCACAGCCCCCGCCGTCAGTTCCTCATTTCCCATGACAGCACAGCCCACCTCAAAGCCAGGAATGGCCTCCTCCAGCAGGATCTCCCGGTCATGGGCAAAGGCCGTCTGGACGGCAGCAGGCAACTGATCAGGGCCATTCACCTTAGAAACACCGAAGGAGGACCCGGCCCGCACAGGTTTCACGAAGATTGGATAGCCTAGTTCTTCCGCCGTCTGGGCGATCTGTGGCATGACTGCTCCCCGGCAAAACAGGAAGCTCCGGGGTACCCTCACCCCAGCCAGGGACGCTAACTTATGGGCCCGATCCTTGTCCATGCACAGCGCGCTGGACAGAGCACCACAGCCGATGATGGGCGTGCCAATTAGTTCGAGTAGGCCCTGGACGGTACCATCCTCCCCATTTTTGCCATGGAGTACCGGAAATGCCGCATCAAATGCCTCGCTGGCACCGGAACCGTCCAGCCACAAAAGCCGCCGGTCTCCACGGTCCAGGCTAAGAGCACAGGGAACGCAGGAGGGCTGCTCCTGCCAGTCCCCAGTCTCCAAACATGAGATATCACCGTTATATCGCAGCCACCGTCCCTCTCGGGTGATACCCACAGTCAAGGGTACATACCGGCTGTAGTCCAATACCTGCAAAACTGCGTGGGCGGACTGCAAGGATACTTCATATTCGGTGGAACAGCCGCCGAACAACACTAAAATCGTCTGCATGGAAACCCCTCCTGAAATGGCGAAACCGCCTTGTTTTGTTACCAGTATCGTAGCAAAACAGGGCGGTTTTTGTTTGTGGGTTTCCATGCAAAGTTTTTGTAAAATCGTTTTTAATTTCTTGTGATTTTCTTACGATGTGGGGAGGCAGACGGTAAAAGTCACAGTGTCGTGGGCACTCTCCGCTCGGATAGTTCCGCCGTGAAGTTCCACAATCTCCTTGGCAATGGCCAAGCCAAGACCCGCGCCACCGGTGTGGGTGCCCCGGGAACTGTCCAGCCGGAAAAACTGTTCAAAAACTCGGCCCAGTTTCTCCTTGGGAATGGTCTTGCCGACATTGGTGAAGGTCATAGTGACGGTCTTACCTTCCGTGGTGCCGGAGATCTGCACCTCCGTGCCGGGGAGGCTGTAATAGGAGGCGTTGCGCAGCAGGTTGTCAAACACCCGGGAAAGTTTCTCCGGATCACAAGGACACATCATTTTCTTAGGAAGATCCAACCTGCAGGTGAGGTTTGCCTCCGCCAGGATGAACTGGAATTCGCTGGCCACTTGTTCCAGCATCCTCGTTAGATCCGTGGGCTGCTTTTCTAACTCCAGATGAGTGAGGTTGAAGCGGGTAATGTCGAAAAACTCGTTGATCAAGTCCTCCAGACGCTCCGCTTTGTCAAGTGCGATGTTCGTGTATCGCGCCCGTATCTCCGGGGACAACTGGGGCTCGTCTCGCAGAAGGGTCAGATAGCCAATGACACTAGTGAGGGGTGTCTTGAGGTCGTGGGCCAGGTAAACAACCAGATCGTTCTTCCGCTGCTCTGCCTCTTTTGCCGCACGGGCGTCCCGTAGCGCCCGCTCCCGTGCCGCATTCAACTGGACTTCCACTTCTCCCAGGTTCGCTGGAAGCTGAATAGGCTCCTCCCCCAGCTGGGCCAGTTTTTCCGCCGCCTTGGCCATGGCCTCCAGCTGTTGTACTGGACGGGCGATGAAGAAGTAACTGATGACCATCCAGCCCAGCAGAACCACTACGGCACACACAAAGACGATGTTGTCCTTCACCCAGTACAACAGTTGGTAGAGCGGGTTCGTTGCGTACCAGATGAAGCTGCTGCATACCCAAAAGCCCAGAAAAGCTAGCAGCAAAACCACAGTGACCCACGCGGTCAGAGTTAGTAAGTAGATTCCCCAAGCCTGCAGAGCCTGACGGCGTCCGCGATTCGACAGGTGTGCATTTTCTCTTCTCTTACTCAATGGTGTACCCCACCCCCCAGACGGTTTTGATGAATTTCGGCCTCCGGCTTGGCTCGTGCATCTTGTCTCGCAGCCGGGCGATATGGCTCATGACTGTGTTATTGCTGTCCATGTACTTCTCTCCCCACACTCCCTCAAACAATTCCTCACTGGAAACCACATTCCCCCGTCGCTGGCAGAGGTACCAGAGAATGGAGAACTCCAGCGGAGTCAGTGCCAACTCCTCGCCGAACAGGATACACTTGTGGGTGGCCTTGGAGATCTGCAGGCCCCGGAAATCATATTCCATGACCTCCTGGGGCTGGGCCTCTCCGGTGTTGTAACGAGTATAGCGCCGCAGCTGAGTCTTCACCCGGGCCACCAGTTCTAAGGGGTTGAAGGGCTTGGTGATGTAGTCATCCGCCCCTAGGGTCAGCCCCATGATCTTGTCCATATCCTCCACCCGAGCCGTCAGCATAATGATGGGAAACAGGTGACTCTCTCGGATGCGCTGGCAGAGGGTAAAGCCGTCCATGTCGGGCAGCATCACATCCAGGATCGCAAGATCCAGATTTTCCCGCTCTACACAGGTCAATGCATCTGAGGCGTTGTAGAATTTGTAGACGGTGTAGCCCTCATTTTTCAGATAGACTTCTACCAGGTCAGCAATGGCAGCCTCATCGTCTACGACTAAAATATCTGCGTTCATTATGAATCCCTTTCTCAAAGTTCTGTTTGCATTGTAGCATATTACAAGAAAAAAAAGAAGATTGTATAAACCAACAGACGGTGGGCTCATTGAGAATGAGAAAGGACGGATCCCCCAGCAGGGCCTGGGCGATACCCATTCGCTGCCGCTGGCCCCCGGAGAGGGTGCGGATTTTGCCTTGGCCTTCTCCTCCAGGTTCACCGACTCGATCACCGCCTGGATGGCGGCCTTTGGGCGCCTTAACCCCTTCAGGGCCGCCATGTAGTCCAGAAACTCTGTGACGGTGAACTCGTCAAAGAGACCGAAATCCTGGGGTAGATAGCCCAGGCTGGCTTTCAGTTGCTGCTCCGCCTGGGTGAGAGGGACGCCGTCCACGGTGATGGTCCCCTCCGTGGGCATGAGGGCCGCTACCAGCAGTTTCATCAGGGTGCACTTCCCCGCCCCGTTGGGACCCAGCAGGCCGATGAGGCTGGGAGATTTCAGTTCCAGATCCAGCCCCTTTAGGGCTTGTTTCCCACTGGGTTAGATCATACTGACGTTTTGGATTTTGATTTCCATATTGTCTGGTTCCTTTCTGCTAGGGATAGTAAAAAGGTACCAGGGCAATGTGGAGGGAGGATAGGGGAATGTGTGCTTTTTGTGGAGGATTCTTTCTATCAGAGTTTAGCCGACGGTCTGGTGATTTCTAAAGGCTTTATATGCTATGGCACTTGAAACAAGTAACACAACGACTGTAGCAAATGCGATACAAAATACAGGGGCTAAAGACTGATTGTAGAAAACAGACTGAGCATCAACGGGCAATAAGAGAACCTCATGTGCATTAACAGCGTTTGCCGGAAAGACGATCAATAGGTCGCGCAAAACGCTTTCTGGTAGAAACTGCCGGATAATCCAAGGAGCCATAAAGACCGCAAAAGACACAATCAATGAAGAAAAGGGAGTTTTCGTAACTGCTGAGATCATAGCCGTAACCGCGGTTGCAAAAATCCCGGCTAACCATACAATGCCCAAGCCAAAAAAGATTAGCTGCAGATTATTTAGGGGCAGATCTACTCCCAAAAGAGAAAGCCCCAAATTAGCTTGTATATCTGCGTTCCAGCCGAGGGTACCGTATTGCACCCCAAATGCAACACAAAAGAGAATGAACAGACCGACAAGCATCATTGTTGTAAAAATCATGCTGGCCAAAATCTTTGCTGTGATTTGCTGATTTTTCCCGTAGCGGGTTGTCAATATAAGCGCGTCCATTTTTGTACTGTACTCGCTGGAAAAAATAGTTGATACTGCGATAATGATAACAATGAGTGCGGGAAATGCTATTGCAATCGTTTGACCGCAAAACCCGGAAAAAAAGTATGCCCAGCTATCGTTATACCCGTATTGCAGAGGCTTATCAACATACGCAGTTCCATAATCCCCAATACTTATCAAGCCCTCCTCCGTCAAAGGCGGAATAGAAGTCCCATCTGCAATCGCATACTGTGCCATTTCATCATAATCTTTTGGTGGGATAAACATGGCAAGGTATAGGTAACTTGAGGGAAGCAGTGTATTGATAGAGCCGCTTTCCACCAGTTCAGCATATTCGTCAGGATAATCCATTGAGAAATCCAAAACCATTTTTGCAATGGAATCATCGGTAAAGTCCCCGGTATATCGCTCTGCAATGCTCTGATTAAATACAATCGCTTCTCTGCCGGATAGTTTCGTACCATCGGGGGTAATCGTTGAGGTAGCCGAGTTATTAAAACAGCACCCCTGCAAAATAAGAAAGCAGATGAGCAGCAACACCGCGATAGAACCGATTACAACCGAATTTGAACACATCTTTTTTAATTCATATCTTATCATACGGAGCATGGATCACACCTCCCCATGAAAGTAATATAAATATAGATCTTCCAAGCATGGGGACACCGATACAGCCGTTTCACAAGGCCTATTGTCTGAAACAATTCTCAAAACGGCCTCGCCATTCTCTGTTTTACTGTTAGAGATAGTAAAATGATTCGCCATCTGATCTGCTTCCTGCCTTGTTACGCGGCACTCCCAAACCTTTCCGGCTATTTCTTGTATGATCGCACGCTCTGCCCCTTTTATGAGAAGTGTGCCGCCCTTTATTACAAGGATTTCATCTGCGATATATTCAACATCAGTAACAATATGCGTAGACAATATGACGATCTTCTTTTCGGCAAAGGAACTGATCAAGTTGCGAAACTTTACCCGCTCTTTGGGGTCTAATCCGGCTGTCGGCTCGTCAAGAATTAAAATCTGCGGGTCATTCAAAAAAGCCTGCGCAATACCCAGGCGTTGTTTCATACCTCCCGAAAAGGTCTTGATTTTTTTGCCCTTTGCATCCGAAAGGTTGACTGTTTCCAAAAGTTCCAATGACCGCTCCCTTGCATATCTGGCGTTCAGCCCTTTCAGAGAAGCCATATAGAGGAGGAAATTCATCGCCGTAAAGTTAGGATAGTACCCAAAATCTTGCGGGAGATACCCAATCATTGCGCGATAGCTCTCGCCCAGTTCACGAATATTAGTGCCGTTAAAGGTTACTTCCCCAGAGGTAGGCTTCAATATATCACAGATCAATCTCATCATAGTCGTTTTGCCTGCGCCATTTGCACCGAGCAGGCCGTAAATCCCAGGCTCAAATGTTGCGTCAATTCGATCCAGCGCTATTTTACTGCCGTATTGTTTAGTCAGCCGGTCCAATGTCAGTTGCATATAGCCAAACCTCCTTCATCCATGCCTTTTATAAACTGCGCGGCTTTCCAAATGAGAATAGCAAAAGTGCAAAGGCAGAGGGTAAGCCAAAGCGGAATAGAAATGCTTTGATATAGGGAAAACCGATTGATGCATAGCAGCATTAAAAAGGCAATCCCAAAGCCCACAGGAAATACTGGGATTACTGAGTTTTTATTTCTCGCAAGGGTTGTTACAAAAAAAGATACGATGCAGGCTGTGTTAAATGGTACAAATAAATATAAGGCCATTTCCCACATAGGTAATTCTGTTTGCAGGCATGTGAAAAAAGTAATAGCTAAAATGATAAGCAAATCGAATGTCCCAATGATGGTAAGTTTGATCGCTACGATCTGCCGGAGATTATATTTGCAACTCTGCTCCAATTCCCACATCTGATAGGAGAAAC
>ENA-UOJO01002487-UOJO01002487.1-human-gut-metagenome-genome-assembly--contig:-P57-NODE-2487-length-19381-cov-5.654559_pt1 | contig 19381 bp, 15 predicted proteins | sample MGYA00242351_ERZ723898 | MGnify/ENA metagenome assembly ERZ723898 | reverse complement strand
CTCGCTACCGCTCGTTGGTCGCGTCGCGGCTGGGATTCCCATTCTGGCCGAGCAGAATATCGAAGACACTTTTACTATCCCGACCGAAATCGCCACCGATCAGGGTTCCTTTATCCTTGAGGTGCATGGGAGCTCAATGATCAATGTCGGCATCTTCAATGGCGATTACATCATCGTCCGTGAACAAAAGAGTGCCATGAACGGCGAAATTGTCGTGGCCATGATTGATGGTTCAGCGACCGTCAAGACGTTCTACAAGGAGCAGGGACGCGTACGCCTGCAGCCCGAGAATGACACCATGGAGCCTATCTATGCAACGAATCCCGTCATCTTGGGCAAAGTCGTCGGCTTAATGCGCCGGTTCTCGTAATGCAAAAACGCATCACTATCTTTGATACCGTCCGCGGGTTTACGATGATTTCAATGGCAGGTTTTCACGCTTGCTACGATCTCGCCTACCTGTACGACTGGGATATGCCCTGGTTTACCCAGACTGTCTTTCAAGACATCTGGCGGGCCAGCATCAGCTGGGTATTTTTGTTTATCGCGGGTTGGATGTGCACCCTTTCGCGCAACAATATCAAACGTGCCGCCTAATACGCCTTAGCAGCACTCGTCGTCTGGCTGGCAACAACACTTGCCTCAGTCGACGATTCGGTTAATTTTGGAATCATCTACTGCATGGCCGCATGTACCGGCATCGTGGCGTTGACCGATCCCGTCCTTAAGAAGATTTCGGCGAGATGGGGCATGTCTCTATGCCTTGTGTTGTTCGCCCTCACCTGGAGTATCCCCAAAACGACCTACCCTGTCCCCTACCTGGCGTGGCTGGGATTTCCGAGCCCTGGGTTTGTCTCAGGTGATTACTACCCCATCATCCCGTTTATCTTTATGTATCTTGCAGGATACTTCGCCGCACACATAGCGCAGGGAATCGGTAAGAACGCCCCAAGATGGGCCTACGCCAACCCCCTGCCGGCGCTCGCCAGCCTTGGACGTCATGCACTCCCCTTTTATCTGCTGCATCAGCCCATCATTCTGGGCATTTTGGAGCTCGTCTACTCGGTGCGATAACGCTCGAGCCGCGGCGCGATACGGGCCGGCAGCTTCGCCACAATACGAACGCCGTCCTCAAGATATTCCTCGTGCAAAAGGGTTCCCTGCTCATGCACCAGCGTGATGAGGGCGCCCTCGCGATACGGGATATCAGCAGAGAGCAACACATCGGTAGCAGCCGCCTCACGAGCAATACGGTCGACGAGATCGTCGAGTCCCTCGCCCGTCTGGGCCGAGAACAGCACGGCCTCGGGATAGCGACGACGGAAGCTCAGTCGATCAACGCTATCGAGAAGATCGATTTTATTGAATACGGTCAGAGTTAAACGCTCTCCAGCGCCGATCTCATCAAGCACGCGATCGACTGCCTCGAGCTGGCGCTCGTAGTCCTCGTCAGAGGCATCCACAACTTTAAGGATCAGATCGGCACCAAGAACCTCAGACAGCGTGGACTTAAAGGCATCAACGAGACCATGCGGCAGCTTTTGAATAAAGCCGACCGTATCGGTAATGGTCATGCCGCGACCGCCGGGAAGACGATACGAGCGCGTCGTCGGGTCGAGCGTAGCAAACAGCTTGTCCTGCGAAAGTACCGTAGAGCCGGTCAGACGATTGAGCAACGTCGATTTACCGGCATTGGTATAACCGGCTAACGCGACGCGAAACGCCGGTGACTCAATGCGGCTCTTGGATTGAACATCGCGACGCTGTTCAACCTGCTTGAGCTCACGACGAAGCGCAGCGATCTTATTACGAATAAGGCGACGGTCGACCTCGAGCTGGCTTTCACCCTGACCAAAGCGTGAGCCGATGCCGCCGCGCGTCTGTTCCTTGGCGAGATGGCTCCACATGCCACGCAGACGAGGCAACAGATATTGAAGCTGTGCCAGCTGTACCTGTAGGCGTCCCTCACGCGTCTGAGCATGCAGGCCAAAGATATCCAAGATCAGTGCCGTACGATCGATAATCTTTACCGGCTCGCCCACGGCTTTCTCCAAATAGGATTGCTGCGAGGGCGTCAGGTCGTCGTCAAAAATAACGACATCGGCATCCATGCGATGCACCAGGCCGCACAGCTCTTCAACCTTACCGGAACCGATAAACGATTTAGGATACGGCTTTACCAAACGCTGTGACAAGCGTGCCACGCACTGGGCACCAGCCGTGTGGGCAAGACGCTCCAGCTCATCAAGCGAGCGATCGAGCGGCCATGCATTGTCGCGCCACTCAACACCAACTAATATGGCACGCTCGGGCTCGGGTGCCGTGGGAACAAGGGGGAAACGGGCCATTAGGCAGCCTCAATACGATGCAGGATGTCCTCAACGACCTCATCGATCGTAAACTCGTCCATATCAAACCACACGATACGGTCATCGCGCTTAAACCACGAAAGCTGACGTTTGGCATAGCGACGCGAACGCATCTTGATGAGTTCGCGAGCCTCATCCATAGAAATCACGCCATTGAAAGCATCAATGATCTCTTTATAGCCAATTGCCTGCATCGAAGTCAGGGCATCTCCCAGCCCCTGTTCCATAAGACCGCGAACCTCATCGACAAGACCCTGTTCAAACATCAGATCGACACGCAGGTTAATGCGCTCGTAGAGCACCTCGCGATTACGCGTCAGACCAAACCATAGAGCATGATAATGCTCGCGCGGAACACTAAACTGACTTTTTTGCCTTGCATAGGAGATACCATCATCATGCATCTCGAGCGCACGAATCACACGGCGCACGTTATGGGGATGAATAACAGCAGCCGATTCTGGGTCGCGCTCAGCAAGCAGGGCATGCAGTTCTTCCTCGCCAATACGCTCGGCAAGCTCCTGATAGCCCACACGGCGATCGTCCTCAAGTTCACCCGAGGGAAAGCCCATCTCATCGAGGGCGGCCTTGAGATACAGCCCCGTACCTCCGCAAAAAACCGGCAGACAACCCGAACCAAGGAGACGTTCAACATGTGCGCGAGCGTCAGCCTGATAAAGCGCAGCAGAATATGCCACACCCGGATCTACAATGTCGACGAGACGCAGCGGCGCCGTACACTCATCGGGCGTCATCTTTGCGGTACCGATGTCCATGCCGCGATAGATTTGCATCGCATCGCACGACAGCACTTCGGACGAAAGACGAGCGGCCAAACGGTCGGCAACATCACTCTTACCAACCGCCGTCGGACCGACGATCGCAACGGCGGAAAGACCTGCCCCGGGAGAAACCATTAGCGCGGCTCGCCCACAACGGAGCCGGACAAATACCAGGTCTTGGCAACGTCAACGTCAACATCAACGATCTTGCCAACAAGCTGATCTATACTGTAACCCTCGGGAATAGGCGCATGCACGGTCTGATTCTTAGGACTCTTGCCCAGCAGGACCGCGTCGTTCTTTTTACTCGTTCCCTCAATGAGCGCCGGCACCACAGTATGAAGCTCACCCTGGTTATACTCGTGCGCCGTGGTCTCGATAACCTTAACCAGGCGGTTGAAACGCTCGAGAATAACCTCATGCGGCGTAGGATCGTCAATCTCTGCGGCCGGGGTACCGGCGCGCTTGGAATAGATGAAGGTATAGGCCTGGGCATAGCGGACCGTCTCGGCAAGCGAGAGCGTCTGCTCAAAATCTTCTTCAGTCTCGCCTGGGAAGCCGACGATAATGTCGGTCGAGAGCGCGATATCGGGCATACGGTTGCGAATGCGATCGACCAGGCCCAAATAGTCCTCGCGTGTATAACGGCGATTCATCTCTTTGAGGATCCGCGTCGAACCTGACTGGACGGCCAAGTGCAGCTGCGGCATAACGGCAGGCGTCTCGGCCATAGCGTCGATGGTCTCAGGCAACAGGTCCTTGGGATGCGAAGACGTAAAGAAGATGCGCTCCACACCCGTATCGCCCACGGCACGCAGCAGATCGGCAAAACGCGGCTTGCCAAACAGATCGCGACCATAAGAGTTAACGTTTTGGCCTAGCAGCGTAATCTCACGCACGCCCTGGCGCACCAAACCAGTCACCTCGTCGACAATCTCCTCGAAGGGGCGGCTCTTTTCGCGACCGCGCACGTACGGCACGATGCAATAGGTGCAGAAATTATTGCAGCCCGTCATGATGGGCACCCAGGCGTGATACTGGGTCTCGCGATGCCACGGCATGCTCATGGCATCCGTATCCTCATGCTCATTGGTGCGGATATGACGCTTGCCGTCAAGGAACGCCTCGGCAATGAGCTCGGCCACATGTGCGATAGAATGCGTGCCAAAGATGACATTGACGTTATCGACGTTGGTGAGCAGGCCCTCGCCATCACGCTGCGCAATGCAGCCGCCCACGGCAACCACACGCTTGCCCGAAGGCGAAGGCGGCAGGCTTTTGCAGGAATTGCACTGACCGTACAGGCGAGTATCGGCGGCCTCGCGCACGCAGCATGTCATGAAGACAACGATATCGGCATGCGCGGGATCGAGCGCCATGAGGCAGCCATACGAATCAAGCAGACCGCTCACACGCTCGGAGTCGTGCTGATTCATCTGACAGCCAAAGGTGCGGATAAAGTAGGTTTTACCGGCAAGAATATCGCGTACGGAACGCTGGTCCATGTGCATAAGTCCTAACGATGGGGAGCGAAACAAGGCAAGCAGAAGCTATGCCACAGGTTTAACATCATCCATGACGACGTTATCCATAGCAGCTCGATTGATCTGGTGAACGTAGATAGAAAGGCGGATGGCCGTGCGCGACTCCCCGTTAATGAGGATGTCGGAGAACACGGGCGCGCAGGAAATATCAAAACCGGTTGGAATCAAAAAACCGCGCGCGATAGCCACGGCCTTAATGGCCTGGTTGACAGCACCAGCGCCGACACACTGGATGTTGACGGGTACACCATCCTTGACCATGCCGGCGATGGCGCCGGCAACGGACGCGGGCGATGATTTGCTTGATACCTTCAGGCAATCCATGAAGAAACTCCTGCGTTTAAAAGTACGTTTTAACTGCAATAACTGTATCGTACCGAGTGGACTCGGTAAAGGCACTATTCCTCTTTAGCAAGATCGAAGGTCACAGTGATTCGATCACGCGAAACACGAATCTTTGGGTCGCCGCAAAGGTTGAGATAGTACCGGGCGGCAAGGTCATTAAAGTCGCGCTCCACAGCACGCGAAAACTGTGCCATGTCATCCTTGGCAATACGTAGCCCGCGACGATCCTTCGCGAGATCGACAGGAGCCGGCGCATGCGAGGACGAATCACGCTCGCGCAGCAGACGCGCGGTCACACCGCGAACGGGCTTAATCTGCCCTGCCAAAATGCGATGGGCCGTGCGCTCGGACATCTCAAGACCCAAACCCGAACAAATACGGATAAAGTCCTCGGCATCAGAGGCAAGGCCTAAACGGTCGACAACTGGAAGCTCGCTCTCGTCATCAATGAACAGGAGACGCGACGTATCAAGCCGACTTGACGCCTGAGCATAAAGGGTCGCGGCAATCTCAGACGGAGAACCAAGATAGACATCGCAACCACGCAACTCCTCGAGCGCAAACTCACAAGCAGCGCGAATAATATTATGCGGGCCGCGAGCACAGACATAACGTCCGTCCTCGTCCTTCACGGCCTGAGGCCAGCTGGACTGATCGGCGCGCTCGCCAAGGCGGTCGGTAGCGACGCTCACCTTAAAGACCGAGCCAAGGTCAACATCAGACGCGACAACGCGTGCCTCGTCGGTGTTCTGCTTAATCGAGAACAATGCCATGCCTCGACCGTGAACGCCCCAACGATCCATCTTCATGCTCTCGAGCTTGGAGGTAACGCGGGCATCGAAGATGCGCTCCTGCATATCCTGCGGCACGCCCGAGCCGTTATCCAGAAAGACGAGCGTACGGACGCCGTCTTCCTTGGTCGTGGCGAGATAGACCTTGTCGGCGCCGGCATCACGAGCGTTGCGCAGCATTTCGATGACAATATCCTCGACATGCTGAATGTCGTGCTTTGCCTGGCGCCGCTCGGCCTCCGAAACGCGGAGGCGGACATACCCCTCGCCAAGGTTCTCCTCGACGCGAAGGTTGCCCTCCCCCGACATCGACGCGATAAATGAGATGAGCTCGTTCGCGTCGTTCATGTTATTTAGCGATATCGACAGCGCGGCTCTCGCGAATCACGACGACGCGCACCTGACCGGGATACTCCATCTCTTCCTCGATCTGATGGGCAATGTCATGAGCCAAGACCGTGGACTGAGCATCGGAAATCTTGTCCGGCTGAACCATGACGTGGACCTCGCGACCAGCCTGCATGGCATAGGTACGCTCGACGCCGTCATGGGAGTTGGCAATCTCCTCGAGCTTCTCAAGGCGCTTGATGTAGTTCTCGGCCGATTCGCGACGGGCACCGGGGCGAGAGGCAGAAACAGCATCGGCAGCCTGGACCAGAACATCGAGCACAGTGTTGGGGTCGACGTCGGCGTGGTGAGCCTCGATAGCGTGAACGATAACGGGCTTCTCGCCATAGCGACGGGCGAGCTCGGCGCCGATAACGGCGTGCGGACCCTCGACGTCATGGTCGATAGCTTTGCCAAGATCGTGCAGTAGGCCGGCACGCTTGGCGGTCACAACGTCCAGGCCAAGCTCGGAAGCCATCACGCCGCACAGGTCGGAAACCTCGAGGGAATGCTGGAGCACGTTCTGACCAAACGAGGTGCGGTAGCGCAGAGCACCCAGGGTCTTAACGATCTCGGGGTGCAGATCGTGGATACCGGTATCGAAGGCAGCCTGTTCGCCAGCCTCGCGCACGCGCTGCTGAACCAAGTCGGCGGCCTTGTGATACATCTCCTCGATGCGGGCAGGGTGAATGCGGCCGTCAGCGATAAGGTTCTCAAGGGCCACGCGGGCGGTCTCGCGACGGACCGGATCGAAGCTCGAAAGCACAACGGTCTCGGGCGTATCATCGATCACGAGGTTGACACCGGAAACCTGCTCGAAGGTGCGGATGTTGCGACCCTCGCGGCCAATGATGCGACCCTTGAGGTCATCGGAAGGAATGTGCACGGAGGTAACGGTAACCTCGGCGGTGTGGTCGCCGGCACAGCGTTGAATCGCCAGGGACAAGATCTCCTGAGCGGTCTTGTGGCACTCGGCGCGAACCTGCTGCTCGGACTCGCGGATAATCGTGGCGGCCTCGTGGGTAACCTCGCCGCGAACCTTGTCGAGGAGCTCCTTGTGAGCGTCCTCGCGGGTCAGGTCGGCGATGCGCTCGAGCTCCGAGGTCTGCTTGGCGCAGAGCTCCTCAAGCTCGCGGGAGCGCTTCTCGACCTGGCCAGCCTGGCTGGACAGCTGATGCTCACGCTTGTCGAGGGCATCGTTGCGGCGATCGAGAGACTCCTCGCGCTGCATCACGCGGTTCTCGAGCGTACGAATCTCGCTCTTACGCTGCTTGTCCTCGGCCTCGGCAGCCTGCTTGTTCTTGATAATCTCTTCTTTAGCCTCGAGCAGAGCCTCTTTTTTGAGGGTCTCGGCCTGACGCTTTGCATCACCGATGAGGGACTCAGCCTGTGCGTGAGCCGACTGGATCTTTTCGTCGGCCTCGTGAAGACTACCCTGCTTGGCGGTGCGCATGTAGGCAATGGCGGCGATGGCACCCAAAACGATGCCAACGAGCGCTGCGATGATAGGCATGCTCACTCCTTTTTATGGATTCGTTACACAACAAAGCGAACCGTCCTTACGAACGGCTCGCGACATTTGAGTAATATGGGCGCAGCTTATGCGGGTCGGATACAGATAAACATATAAACAAACTCATCAAAGATGAGCACATATCACAAAGCAAATGACAATGTTTATCGTACGTTGAACCGTAACAACTGTCAAATAAATGGACCCGGTACGGCGACTAAAACGCGGTGAACGGCGGATACGCAAAACGTATGCGTCTAGCATGTGTCTAAACTGCACATTCCCCACGTTCGGCATCGAGACGCGCCTTAACGGCATCGGCAGCGATGTGGTACGAAAAGCCCTTGCCCATCAAAAACCGGACGAGCTTTTCGAATCCACGTGTCTCGGGAACACGACGCTTCGCGAGTAGAGCCGATGCGCGAGCCAAGTCGTCATCCGCGGCAAAATATTTCTCGGTATAGCCGGGTATATCATCGAGTACGACATGGCGGCGCTTGAGCTCGGTCTCAATCTTGCGCTGTCCCCAGCCGCGTCGTTTGCGCTCCTCGATAAAGTAGGAGCAAAAGCGGTTCTCATCTAAAAAGCGATACTCAGTGGCACGCTCAACGGCAAATTCAATCGCGGCCGCGCGAAACCCATAGCGAGCCAACTTGTCACGGACCTCACCCGTGGCATGGTCGCGGCGCGACAGCATCTCAGTCACCATGGTAAGCGCGCATTTACGCTCAATGAGCTGTACCGCTTCGCGAAACTCATCCCAATCGCAGGGAAGATCGGGGCGATTTTTAAGAAACAGGCGCGCAACACGAACAGGAATCCAGATGGATCGTTCAAAACCACCCTCGAGCTCGCAGTCGATATGTGCACAAGGCTTTTTTGATGCATACCCACTCGAGAACGAGGAGGTCGCCTTCTTATCGGGAAAGACGACCGTGGCCTCGGTCACCGTATACGACATGAGCGTAACCGCTACTCGTCGTCATCATCGAGCATGGCGGAACCATCGATGGCGTAAAGCTCGTCAAACTCCTCAGGCGCAGGCTGATCGGTCAGCTCGACCTCGGACGGAGCATCGTCATCAAACTCAAGTCCACAGGCAAGGCGGACCTTATGCTCAATCTCGTCGGCACAATCGGGGTGTTCGCGCAGGAACGCCTTGGCGGCCTCGCGACCGTTGCCGAGCTTGTCCTCGCCATAGGCAAACCAGGAGCCCATCTTCTTGCAGATACCGCACTCGACAGCCATGTCCAGAATCGAGCCCTCCTTAGAGATGCCCGTACCGTACATGATGTCGAACTCAGCAGATCGGAACGGAGCTGCCACCTTGTTCTTAACGACCTTGGCGCGCACGCGGTTACCGATAACCTCGTCCTTAAGCTTAATGCTGTCGATGCGGCGAATATCGATACGTACCGAAGAGAAGAACTTAAGGGCGCGGCCGCCCGTCGTGGTCTCGGGGTTGCCGAACATGACACCGATCTTCTCACGCAGCTGGTTAATGAAGATGCACGTCGTGTTGGACTTGGACAGCGAGCCGGCGAGCTTGCGGAGCGCCTGGCTCATCAGGCGAGCCTGAAGACCGACCGTAGTGTCGCCGATTTCTCCCTCGATCTCGGCACGCGGGGTCAGCGCGGCGACGGAGTCGACGACGATGGCATCGATGGCGCCGGAACGCACGAGCATGTCAACAATCTCGAGCGCCTGCTCGCCCGTATCGGGCTGGGAAATGAGCACCTCGTCGATATCCACACCGATGCGCGCGGCATACGTGGGATCAAGCGCGTGCTCGGCATCGATAAATGCCACAACGCCACCCATTGCCTGGGCCTCGGCCAGGATCTCGAGCGAAAGCGTCGTCTTACCGGAGGACTCTGGACCGTAAATCTCGACGATACGGCCGCGCGGCACGCCGCCGATACCCAGCGCGGCATCGAGGGCCAGGGCGCCCGTGGGAATGGCCTCGACCTCGAGCTCGGGGCCACCGTCGCCGTACCTCATGATGGAACCCTGGCCGAATTTCTTCTCGATCTCGGCCTTGGTGGTGGCGATCATCTCATCGCGCTCTTTACCCGTCGTGCGAGCATGAACGGTACGTACGGGACCTGAATTCTTGGCCATGAATAGCCCTCCTCTTAACAACCTGCATCGATAATAAACGAACGGCTGTTCGTGGTCAACCGTTCAGGCCAATCATATGCAGGCGGTCTTTCCAAAACCCAACCAAACGCCGACCAAACACTGACCAAATACTTGACCACAAAGGACCAAATATGAACAAGGCAGGCAAAAATACATCTACAACCAGCACAAACGCTAAATTTGTCAGAGGTCCCTATCTCCACAATTAAGGGGCCCTAAGGCCCCTTAAAACATGTCTATTCCATAGAGTTGAGCACAAGGGCAATGCGCCCCAATGCCTCCGCGACCGCATGGGCACGAACACACGAACGGTCGCCCTCATAGTGGCAGCGCACAGAGTCCACGACCGGCACGCCCCCATCGGCGGAACGATGCGCCCAGCCAATATAGAAAGTGCCCGCCGGATCGTCCTCAGAGCCACCGCCGGGGCCGGCATAACCCGTTGCGCTCACTGCAATATCGCTCTGGTACAGCTCCAGCGAACCCACCGCCATCTCGCGCGCGGTCTGATGCGACACCGCGGTATAGCGGTCGAGCGTCTCCTGCTCAACACCAAGAACGCGATGCTTAATCTCATCGCAGTAAGTCACCGCACCGCCACGCAACACCGCCGAGGCGCCCGGGATATCCGCAATCGTCGAGGCGATCATACCCGCCGTCAGCGACTCAGCCGTCGAAACCGTCACGCCCCGAGCGCTCGCGCGCTCGACAATATCGCGCGCCAGCTCCTCATTGTGTGCGGAAATCTGCTCAAAAGAGACCGTCATACCCACCAGGACCTAGACCGAAAAGACGATCTTGCGGCAGTTCCAGAAGTACTGGGCGCCCGAGATAACGGTCAGGACAACGGCAACGGCATACAGGAAGCGCGACACCGAGTAGATGCCGAGCGTCAGCGCCACCGGGCCAAGGTGCAATCCGGCCATAGCAAAAACGCACAGGTAACCGCAAATGGAGACCATCGTGGTTGCCGTCTTGTACTTGCCGAGCTTATCGGCCGCAACGACCACACCGGCCGCACTCGCGACCATGCGAAGGGCGCTCACCAGAAGCTCGCGGAACAGGATAATGAACACGGACCACACGGTCACCGCGCCAAAATCCAAGAACAGCAGCAGGGCCGAGAACACGAGCAGCTTATCGGCGATGGGGTCCAAGAATTTACCGAAGTCGGTGATCTCGTTGCGCGAACGCGCCAGATAACCGTCGACCTTATCGGTGCACGACAGGATCACATACAGAATGAAGGCAGCGGCGGCGAGCGGGCCGTCGAAGGTGCTCCAATCCGTACCGGCAACACTCTTGTGAGAAAGCGCCGAGACGATCATGAACACCGGGATAAAGACGATGCGAACGCACGTCACGATGTTGGCGGGCGTCCAGACACTCGTCAGTTCCTTATTGCTCTCGTTAGCCACGACGCTCTCCTACTCCACAACATGACCGATAAGCTCATAGCAGAAGCTATCGGTAAACTCGACGGTCAGAATATCGCCCACGGACGCCTCGCTGGCGTCCAGATGCACCGCGCCATCGGAATCGGGCGCCTGGAACCAGGCATGGCCGATCAGCTCGGCGCCATCCTCGGTCTCTTCGATACCGTCGACGATTACCTGGGCGCGCTCGCCCACATGTGCGGCGGTGGCGGCAAAACCGAGCGACTCGGCCAGGTCCATGGCCTCCTGGGCGCGCTCGAGCTTGACCTCTTCGTCGACCTGACCCTCCATAAAGTCGATAAGATCGCGGAACTCGTCGTCGGTCTCGGTCGGGAAGCCGACCATGGCCGTGGAACGAATCACGATGCCGGGGATGCGCTCGCGAAGGTCGCGGAACAGATCCTCGAGCTCCTGGCGCGAACCGGAGCGACGCATGGCCTTGAGAATGCGCGCGTCGCAGTGCTGCACGGGGATATCGATATAGGGCAGCACCTCGGGCGTATCGCGAATCGTCTCGATGAGTTCGTCAGTCATGCCCTCGGGCTGCAGATAGAGCACGCGGACCCAGACGTTGTGCGGGCGCACGGCCTCGGCGACGGCACGCAGCAGCTGCGCCAGATTGCGCGGCGAGCCATCGGCGACGTCCTCGTCGGCAAAGTCGGTACCCCAGATGCCCGTGTCCTGGCCGATCAGCACGATCTCGCGCACACCGCCGGCAACCAGGTCGCGCACCTCGGAGATGATGCTCTCGGCATTGCGCGAATGATAGCGACCGCGAATATAGGGAATCATGCAGAAGCTGCAGAAGCGGTTGCAGCCATCGGAAATCTTGACGTAGGCGACAGCACCCTCGACGGTACGTTTGACCTGCGGGATATAGGCTGCAATCTCACGCTCGACACCCAGCACGCCATCGATGATCGCCACGATGCCGTCTTCCTCGTCGGCCTTCACAAAGGCAGCGACCTCGGGCAGCTCGTCAGGCAGGTCATCGCCATAGCGTGACGGCACGCAGCCGCACATGACGATGGGGCAAGAACGAACGCCGTCCTGAACCTCGTTGGCGAGCTCGAGCGTGGTCTCGATGCTCTCGGACGTTGCGGAGGCGAGGAACGAGCATGTATTGACGATGGCGATATCGGCGTCCTGCGGGTCGAATGCCTCCTCGTAGCCTGCGGCGGTCAAAAGAGAACGCATGCGGTCGGTGTCAACCTCGTTCTTAGCGCACCCGAGGGTGATGTAGAGCACGGAGCCCAACGGTGTATCCATGTTGGAGAGCGGTCCTTTCGAATGATATTAGCGGTAGTTGGTGAACTGCAGCGGCTGACCGTAGTCCTGGTCGCGCAGGAACTGGATCACGGTCTGCAACGCGTCCTTCGAAGCAGAGGAAACACGCAGTTTGTCGGCCTCGATGGTCACCTTGACCTTGAGCTTTTGGTCTTTGATGTCCTTGTTGATCTTCTTGGCGGTCGCCTGGTCGATACCCTCGACGATATGGCCGAGCACGCGCACGGTGCCGCCCGACGCCGCCTGCGGAGCATCCCACGAGACAGCCTTGAGGTCGATGCCGCGCTTGATGAGCTTGGAGCTCAACACGTCGATAATCTGTTTGGAGACAAAGTCGGCCGGGGCGTTGATCGTAAAGAGCTTGTCGCCCTTCGAAAGCTCGATCGTGGCGCCGGAATCCTTAAGGTCATAGCGCTGGGAAATCTCGCGCGTGGTCTGCTGGAAGGCGTTGTCGACCTCTTGCATGTTGACCTCGGACACGACGTCGAAGCTGGAATCTTTAGCCATGATGTTTCCTTTCGCGTACGAGCGGCTTAGTAGCTATCGTACGAATAGTCGGTAGAATCGGTAGGCGTCTGACCGTCAGTTGCGGTATCGACGCCATCCGTGGACTGGGCATCGGTACCGTCGGTGGTATCGGTACCATCGGTGGTGTCGGTACCATCAGACCTTTCACCATTCTCGGAATCAGACGTCTCCTTCTTGGGAACGGTGATCGTCACACGCGCCACGCCCGAGGTCTTGGTGTCGTAGCGGACCTTTTCGCCGTTCTTGGTAACGGTGACATCGGAAGGCTTGGACGTGGTGATCTCGATTGAGGACTCGGGCGTGTACTCCTGTTCAAAGGGGCCAGTCGCCTGGGCGCCATAGACCGACTTGCCGTCGACCTTGACCTCAATCCACGCGGTCTTTCCCTTGGCAACGGAGACTTTGACCTTCGTGACCTCGTTCTCTTCCTTCTTGGCCGTCGTCTTGGTAGCGTCCGAATCAGTCGACTCATCCGTCGCCTCATCGGTGTCATCGTCCTCGTCGACCGTTTCGGTCTTCTTAGAAGACTTCTTGGTCGTCGTCTTGGTGGCAGTGGGCGTCTCGGGCGTGGTCTCGGGCGCCGAAGATGCGCAGCCGCGCAGAAGCACCACGATGAGCACGATCAGCAGCAACGCCACGGCACCGATGCCGGCGTAGACGATACGCGGATCGAGCCCGTTGTTTTGAGGAGTACGTGATCCGCCGCGCCCACGACTGGAACTGCTGCGGCCGCCTCCCTGAGGCATACGACCGCGATTGCTATCGGAACGGCCGCGATAGCCGCCCTGGCTCTGAAGGCTGCGCTGACCCGAGCGGGGCGCAAGTTCACCGCGGCCTTGATAGCCACGCTGGACCGAACGCGGAGCCGAAGAGCGCTGGCCATACGGCTGTGATTGAGAGCGAAGACGCGGCGTCACCTGCGTGGTATCGGCATCCGAATAGCCACCGCGAGAGCGTCCCATAGAGGCACCACGGTAACCGCGATCGGAATAGCCGCCGTCGCCGTAGCCGGCACGAGGGTCACGCGCCACGCCGCGGGCAGCGGGAAGTGCACGGTCCTCGGGCATCGGCGTACTGCGGAACCGGTCACGCTGTGAGCGAATCTCCTCGCCCGAACCCGTCTCAGTAATATAACCGGCCTGCTGAGGACGCTGTCCATAGCGGGTCGAACGACCGCCCTGAACCATCAGGAAGCGCCCGTTATCGACCGAGGAACGCGAATTGACGTAGCCGGCGGCGTCCTGAAAACGACCGCCCTGCTGCGACGTCTCGCGTTCGTATGCCATCAGGTCGTCAAAGTAGGCATTGACAACCTCGCGCGGATTGAGGCCCAAAAAGCGAGCATAGCTCGAAATCATGCCCTGCGCATAGCCGCGCGGCGGCATCGAAGCAAAGTTACCGGTCTCGAAAAACTCGATGATCTGCGGCCTGATTTTGATGGTGTTGGCGACCTGCTGAATGGAAAGGCCCATTCGGCGACGCTGCTCGAGCAGCATGTCACCAAAGCGTGCAGCCATCAGAATCCTCCAAACTCACGATCTTCACGTGCCATCTCGGCGTCGACAGATTCCAGCGCGGCAAGACCCTCTTCGTCCAGCAGAACCTCGCGCGGCTTGGAACCGTCGGGCGGGCCGACGACACCCTTTTCTTCCAGCATGTCCATAATACGCCCGGCACGCGCATAGCCAACCTTCAGACGACGTTGCAAGCCAGATGTGGAGCCAAGCTGCGATTCCACCACAATATGGGCGGCTTCCCAAATGAGCGGATCATCGTCTTGCGGCTCGGCGACTCCGGTGCGGACAATACCGCCGCCACCCGCCATGGACATAGAAGCGGGCGCCACGGCGGACAGGATCTCCTCGTGGTAGTCGGGCTCGCTCTGCGACTTGACGAACTCGACAATCTCGTTGATTTCGTCATCCGAGACAAAGCAGCCCTGGATACGGCGAGGCTTGCCCCAGTCGACCTTGGAGAACAGCATGTCGCCCAAACCGGTGAGCTTTTCGGCACCCATCTGGTCGATGATGACGCGCGAGTCGATGCCCGTGGCGACATTAAAGGCGATGCGGTTGGTGATGTTGGCCTTGATAAGGCCCGTCACCACGTTTGAGCTGGGGCGCTGCGTGGCCACGATAAGATGAATACCGGCGGCACGGCCCAGCTGTGCAATACGCACGATCGAGGCCTCGACATCCTTACCGGCAACCATCATCAGGTCCGAGAGCTCATCAATGATGATGACCAAGTAGGGCATCTTTTGCGGCGGGTTGTCGTAATGCTCAAACTCGCCGGCGGCCTGCTTTTCGTTGTAGGTCGAGATCTTACGAACGTTAAGGCGCTCGAAGACCTTCAGGCGACGCTCCATCTCGGACACGGCCCATTGCAGAGCGCTCGCGGCCTGCTTGGGCTCGGTCACCACGGGCACATAGAGATGCGGCAGACCGTTATAGCCCGCAAGCTCGACGCGCTTGGGGTCGACCATGATCAGGCGAACATCCTCGGGAAGCGCGCGCATGAGCAGGGTCGTGATGATGGAATTGATCATCACCGACTTACCGGAACCCGTGGTACCGGCGATCAGCAGGTGGGGCATCTTGGCAAGGTCGGCGACGACCGGCGTGCCCTCGGCATCGCGCCCGATTGCGAGCTCAAGCGGACCGCCCTTCACATAGGGCAGCACGTCGCCCAGGTTGACGTTCTGGCGCTTGCGATTGGGGATCTCGATGCCCACGAGCGAGGTGCCGGGGATCGGGGCAAAGATACGCACCGACTGGGCAGCGAGCGAAAGCGCGATATCGTCCTCGAGGCTCGAGATCTTGCTCACGCGCTCGCCCTCGCCAGGTTGCAGCTTAAAGGTCGTCACCGTGGGGCCGGCGATCCAGCCGACCACGCGGGCACTGCGGCCAAACTCAAGCAACGTGGACTGAAGCGACTCGGCAGTCTGTTCCAGCTCCTTGTCAGAAGACGCGGAGGACGCCGACTGCGGGTTGGCATGCAGGATTTCGAGTGGCGGAAGCTTAAGGCCATCCTCTTCTTCGCCCACGTTATCCGCGGGGGCATTGACCACTCCCCCATCGCTAGAAGTAGGCGCCTCGGCAGCGCCCGCGACAGCCGCATCGGCAACCTTGGGATGCTTCAGGAAATCGGGGATCTGCGGAGCTGCCGAGACAGGATTCACGGCAAACGGCGGCTCGGACTCGTCGATCTTATCGGGGTCGTCTTCCATCGAAAGCTGGCCGGTTACCTGGTCGCGCTTTGCATGGCAACGCGACAGCAAAGTTGTCTTTGCGGTCTCAATCGGAGCCTCGTCGTCCCCGTCATCGCCCTCGGTGAGCTCAATCTCGCTATCGGACCAGGACGGGTCGGGCTCACTCGTATTGAGCTTAGGCGCAGCCTTGCCCTTCTTGGCATGGCGGCGCGGTAACAATGTGGTCTTGGCCCGCTCAGCTTCCACTGCCTCGGACACGTCGACAAACGGATCCTCGTCCTCGTCGTCATCGTCCAAAACCGGGTCCACATCGTTGCCCATGACTGTGGTCACGGCAGCATCGGAGCCCTTTTGACGAAGAATGCTCAGGTGCGGACGGGCAACGCCGGGCACCGACAGGGCTTCGTCGTCACCCCACGGACTCGCGTTAACATCGGCACGACGGCGCTCGGCAAAATCGGCCGCGCGGTCGCGAGCAGAGCGCAAAACGCCGCCAACCGAAAAGCCGATGATGACCAAGCCCACGACGACAAGGCCCAACAGGACTACCATCGCGATAGGCTTACCCAGGGCATTCTGCAGCGCACTCGCAATAAACGCACCGATGTAGCCACCCGAGGCGGACAGATTTTGCGGCGTAAACATGAGGTCGCACGAATCGCTCGTGCCCGGCACCATCAGCGAAAGAATGGAGACGACGGCGATAAAGACCACGGCGCCGCCCGCAACAGAGCGCACGTTGAGCGGCGAGTCCTCGCCTAAAAAGAGCGTGGCGGCAAACAGCAAGATGACGATTGGCAGCACGTAGGCGCCCAGACCAAAGCCCAGGTGGTAGAAACCGGCAACCGCAGCCGTCACGGGCGCTGTTGCCGGAGAGATCACGGCAATGAAGGACGCAATCGCCAAAACGGCGATGACCACGCCGGCGATATCGCGGTTGGCCGAAGGCTCGACCAGGGGCTCGAACTCATCGAAGTCCGCCTCGTGGCCCTTATTGGCACGCAGATGGGAACCGGCACCCTTAGCAGATGCCGGTTGGTTATTGGCCTTATTGCCTTTGGCGTTTTGTGCAGATCCGCGCGCCAAACTAAACCTCCATGACGACCGGGATGATCATCGGACGGGTGCGCGTACGGCTCCAGATAAAGTTAGAGAGCGAATCGCGCACGGCCTTGCGAATGGCATCGGAACCGCTGCTCGTAAAGCTGAACTTGCCCTTCTCGATCGTCTTCATGATGGACGCGGAGGCATCCTCGGAGAACTGGTCGTCGATGGCAAACGAGACGCCGCGGCCCGAGAACTCGATGGCCTCAATCTTCTTGTGCTTGAGCGAGACGATGGCAACGGCCGTGACCATACCGTCGTTGGCGAGCTTCTGACGATCGCGCAGGACGATGGGGTCGGTATCGCCGATACGCAGGCCGTCGACGTAGACGACGCCGGACTCGACGGGCGTACCGCGCTTGACGATACCGCCGCGCATCTCGAGCGTGTCGCCGTTATCGAGGATAAAGATATGATCGTCCTTGATGCCCATCTTGCGGGCCAGCTGGGCATGGGCGCGCAGATGCACGGCCTCACCGTGAACCGGCATAAAGTACGTGGGCTTGGCCATGGCCATCAGGAGCTTGAGTTCCTCCTGGCTACCGTGACCGGAGACGTGGACGAGAGCGCGGTTCTTATCCCACACGTCGCAGCCGAGCTTGGCCAGGCTGTTGACGACCTGCTGGACGGCCTTCTCGTTACCAGGAACGGGAGTTGCCGAGAGGATGACGGTATCGCCCTCGTGGATAGAGAGCGTCTTGTGCTCGCCGTTGGCCATGCGAGACAGGGCCGACAGCGGCTCGCCCTGCGAACCGGTGCACATGACAACGATCTTGTCGTCAGGCAGGTTATCAATGTCGAAGGCATCGATAATATCGGCATCGTCGATGTTGAGGTAGCCCAGCTCGCGCGCCACGCGGGTGTTAGTGAGCATGGAGCGGCCGGTCACAACGACCTTACGGCCGCACTTGCGGGCAGCATCGCAGATCTGCTGCAAACGATGAATGTGGCTCGAGAACGACGCGACGAACACGCGACCCGGGGCGTTCTTGATGGCGTGCAGCAAGTTGGGACCGACCTCGGCCTCGGACTTGGTAAAGCCGGGAACCGTGGCGTTGGTGGAGTCGGACAGCAGCAGGTCGATGCCCTGCTTGGCAAAGCGGCTGATAGCGGCATAGTCAGGCGTGACACCATCGATGGGCGTCTGGTCGAGCTTAAAGTCGCCGGTGTGCATAACGGTGCCCTGGTTGGTACGAATGAACACGCCCAGAGCGCCGGGGATGGAGTGCGTCATAGAGAAGAAGTCGAGCGAGATGCCGCCGAGGTTGACATGGCTGCCGCCCTTGACCTCGCGGAACTTGGGTGCGCGGATGCGGAACTCGGAGAGCTTGCCCTCGATAAAGCCAAGCGTCAGCTTGCTCGAGAAGATGGGCACCTTATTGTTGAGGTCCTGCAGCAGATACGGAAGCGAACCGGTGTGGTCCTCGTGGCCGTGGGTGACGACGATACCGCGGAGCTTCTCCTCGTTCTCCAGGACATAGGTGTAGTCAGGAAGCACCAGGTCGATACCGGGCTGGGAGTCATCCGGGAACATGAGACCAGCGTCGACGAGCACCATGTCGTCGCCGCACTCGAAGACCGTCATGTTCTTGCCGATGCCGTCAAGGCCGCCGAGCGGAATGATCTTCAAGGGAGATGATTTTTTAGCTGCCATAGGTTAGTGTGGTTTCCTTTCTTCGAAACGGGTCTGGAACAACCGACGGGGCGCTTCTGGCAAACCGACCGTCGGGAACGTACAAACATGCATCACAGAGTCGATGCAATAACCACAGTATGATACCCATTTGCACAACAACAGACCACCCATGCATCAAAGCCCCATCTGAACTGGTCCATCCCGCCGGTTTCCCGTGGGGCGGGCACTGATGAAGTTTCCTGCTCTACAGTCCTGCTCACGACGGAGGCCACATTAAGTGGCCTCCTGTTCGTGCGGAACTCGCGA
>ENA-UOJO01002479-UOJO01002479.1-human-gut-metagenome-genome-assembly--contig:-P57-NODE-2479-length-19490-cov-14.911397_pt1 | contig 19490 bp, 18 predicted proteins | sample MGYA00242351_ERZ723898 | MGnify/ENA metagenome assembly ERZ723898 | reverse complement strand
GTCGTGTCGACGACGCGGTCCCAGTCGAAGCTGTAGCCGAGCATCTTGAGCTGGCGGGTAAAGTTTTCGATGTTCTTCTTCGTAACAATCGCCGGATGGATGTGGTTCTTGATGGCGAAGTTCTCGGTCGGCAGACCGAAGGCGTCAAAGCCGATGGGGTTGAGGACGTTGTAGCCCTGCATGCGCTTTTTGCGGCAGATGATATCCATTGCCGTAAAGGGTCTCGGATGACCCACGTGAAGCCCCGCTGCCGACGGATACGGGAACTCGATCAGACCATAGAACTTGGGCCGGGGATCTCCGGTGACGGCGGCGTAGGGTTTCGTCTCTTCCCACTTTTTCTGCCATTTTGCCTCGATGGCTGCAAAATCGTATTTCATAACAGACTCCTTTGTCTCGTAATTAACACGCAAAAACGAACGCCCCTGACTGCTGTGCAGTCAGGGGCGTAAATCACGCGGTACCACCCTGATTCCGTCATTTTCATGGCGCTCAGTGACCTGTCACGCGGTCAGCCGTTCTTCCCTACTGCATTCAGGAAGACCGCTCGGGAGGGAGCTTCGCGCCGCGTCTTACCTGCTTGCACCGACCGCAGGCTCTCTGAAAGACGAATTGCGCGCATTGTTCTCCGTCAAAGCGTTTGTCGATATTACCCCGCTATTGTAAGCAGTCTTTTCTGATTTGTCAAGCGTCGTGCGTCAAAATCGAAGACAGGTTGACAGTTTTTCCATCCTGCCAGAGCCGCTCAAGATCATAGAAGCTTCTCGTCTCCGCCGTGAACACATGCACCACCACGCTGCCGAAGTCCATCAGCACCCACGTGCCGCCGCGATGCCCTTCGCGATTCAGCAGCGGCTCGCCTGCCGCGTCCATCGCTTCTTCCACCGCATCGCAGAGCGTTTTGACGTGCGTGTTGCTCGTCGCCGTGCAGATCAGGAAATAATCTGCGAGCGTCGAAACGTCGGTAATCTCAATCAGGCTGATATCCTTGCCGAGCTTGCTGTCGAGTGCCTTTGCGGCGATTGCCGCCACCTCTTTTGCTGAAATCATGCTTTTCTTCCTTTCTTCTCAGGGCATCTGCGCCGTCTGCTGTTCGTTCTGCCAGAGATTCCCCTCGCCGAGCCAATTGTCCTCCGGAATTTCCGCCTCGCCGGGCTGCGTGTCTTCCGGATTCTCCGGCGGTGTTTCGTCGGGATTCTCCGCGTTGTCCGGATTTTCCGCGTCCGGGTCCTCCGGGGCTTCTTCGTCCGGGTCCTCCGGGGCTTCTTCGTCCGGGTTTTCCGGCGTCTGCTCCTCCGGATTTTCCGGTTCTTCCGGCTCCGGTGCGGTCTGCTTCTGATAGGACCTTGCAAGATCCGGGGTGATGACGTTTACCGTGTCGAGCGTGACCGGTGCGTCATAGGGATTGAACGACTCGTTCACGACCTGCACGAGCTTTCCCGCGTACAGCGGATAATAGGAGCCTCCGTTGATCATTGCGCCCTCACCTTCGAGCGTATACGTCTTCATCGCATCAAAATCGCACTTCATCAGCGCCTGCGCAAAATAGAGCATATTGCCGACTGTGAGGTCCGTCGTCACATAGGTGCTGAAGACATCCGCAAAACCCTTGAGCTTCGTCAGACTCGAAACGCTCAGCACCTTCTTTGCCAGCGCCCGCAGAAACTCCTGCTGGACCTTGGTCCTCTGGATATCCTGCGAGGCGTAGCCCTTGCGGAAGCGGACCAGCTCCATCGCCTTCTCGCCGTCGAGCGTCTGCTTGCCCGCCTTGAGGTTGATGTAGAGGTCCTGCGAGGGATCGTTATAATACATGTCCTGCGGCACGTCAAATTCCACGCCGCCGACCAGTTCTACCGTCTCGCGGAACGCTTTGAGATTGACCAGCACATAGCCGTCGAGCTCGAAGCCCAGCATCGCGCCGAGCCGCTTGGAAAGCCGCGCCATGCCGTCCGCGCCGCCGCCGGCGTAAACGGAGTTGATTTTCATAATGCCGCCGCTGCCGTTCAGGACCACCGTGTCGCGCGGCACGCTCATGAGCGCAACGTCGTGCGTCGTTTCGTTCAGATGCGCAACAATGATGGTGTCCGTGCGGTAGCCGTCGTCGTCGGTGCCGCAGATCAGAATGTTGTAGACACCGGTCTGGTGGCTGGCAGGAAGCTCGGTTTCTTCCTCCACTTCCTCGCCCGTCTGCTCGTCGACCTTTGTCACGACGTGTTTGATCGTCGGCTTCTTGACCTCCGGCTCCGGCTGCGTGTTCGCATCCTGCGTTTCTTCCTGCACCGGCTGCGGCTTTTCGGGCGGCTTTACCAGCGTTTTATAGATGCCGGTCGCCACGCCTGCCAGGACGGCAAGCGCCAGAACTATGCCGATGATGCCCTTCTGCTTGCCGGTCAGGCGCCGCTTTTCCCGCGGCGCTTCAAAATGCCCATGGTGGGAGTTATGCTTCATGCTGTGTCAGGTTCCTTTCGCGCAGGAGAAAATCGCGCGCCCGCACCGAGTCTTCGCACACGGCGAAGCCTTCCTCCTGCAAATAGCAGATGGTGCGCTCCAGTGCAAGCAGAACGCCCCCGTCGAGACTCTCCTCTGCCGCCGCCCGGATGGTATCCACGCCGGGGTACGTGCGGTTCGGCTCGATCATATCCGCAAGATAGATGATTTTCTCCAATGTCGTCATATCGGTTTTTCCGGTCGTGTGATACGTAATCGCGCTGCAAACTGCCTCGCATTCGCCGAACAGCGTTCGCGCAATCGCCGCGCCTGTTTTGGCGTGCAGAAGCTGCCGGTTCTGCCGTTCAAAATCCGTCAGCCGGACCTCGTATTTTTCCGCCAGCAGCAGCTGCTGCGCTCCGGTCAGCGCTTTGGTTACATCGTGCAGAATCCCGGCTCTGGCAGCAAGCGCCTCGTCGGCTCCGAACTGCCGCGCCATCTGCCGCGCCGTTTCGCACACGCCAATGGCATGCGCCGCGCGCGTCTTTTTGTGAAGCGACAGGCTGACGGTTTTCAGCTCGTCAAACGGGAGCCCGCGGTAATCGCGTCCCGCGCCGTAGAGCCTTTGCGCTTCGATGCGGCGCAGCACCGCCTGCGGAAGATAGGGCTCTGCAATGCCGAACACGAGAAGCCGTCTTGCCTCGGTCGAGGAAATGTCGAAGCAGTCGTTTGTCAGCAGCACTGGTCTTTGCCCGTAAAGCTTCTCGAGCGTGTCCGCCTGCTTTTGAAGCGCAGCGCGGTTTTCCGCGTCCGCGTCATAGCGCGAGAAGCAGACCAGCTGCGCGCATCTGGCAATCTCCTGCGGGCTGTACCAGTCCTGAAACGACAAAAACATATCCGTTCCCATCATCAGAAACAGCTCGTCGTGTGCATATTGTGCCTTCAGCTCGCGGATGGTATCCACCGTATAGCTTTTTCCCTCGCGCCGGATTTCCAGATTGAGCACTTCGAAGCCGGGAAGATTCTCAAACGCAAGCCTTGTCAGCGCCAGCCGCTCCTCGGGGCTTGCCGAGCTGCTTGTCAGCTGCTTATGCGGCGGGATGCTCGCCGGAATGACCAGCACCCGGTCCAGCCCCAGCGCCTGCTTACATGCCTGCGCCGCGCGCACGTGCCCCAGATGCGGCGGGTTGAAGCTGCCGCCGTAGACGCCGATTTTCATAGCCTTCAGCCTTCCTGCTGTTTTCTTCGTTCGATTGCCGCCTTGACCGCCGCCTCATGGAAGTATTCCTTCTGCTGCTTGCGGCGCTCCTTTGCCTGCTGCTTGCGGCGGGTGATGCCGGCTTTGACGGGGTTATAGTTGCCGGAGACCTTTTTGGGGGCAGCTGCCTTCTTTGCCGCCTGCTTCTTCTCCTGCTCCACCTTCTCGGACTTGCGCCAGATCACAAATTTGGACCCGACGACCTGAATGCCCTCCGCGCCCGTCGCTTCGCACAAAGCGTCGCAGACCTCGCGGGGCGTCATCATTGCCGTTTCCAGCACACGACCCTTGACCAGCTCATGGATGTCGAGCAGCTTCTGCGCCTCGGCGACGAGCGTCTCCGACACGCCGCCCTTTCCGACCATGAGGGTTGTATCAATTGTATTTGCCTGCGCGCGCAGCGCAGCGCGTTCCTTACTTGTCATGGTTCTGTACCTCTTGATATTTTCTGCAAAAATCCTGCAGAGCGCGCGCTCTGTGGGAAATTGCGTTTTTCTGTTCGCTCGGCAGCTCGGCATACGTCATGCCAAGCTCGGGAAGATAAAAAACCGGGTCGTAGCCGAAGCCGTTTTCCCCGTGCGGCGCGCGGGCAATGACGCCGGGGCACTCGCCTCTGGCGACAATTTTGCGTCCGTCCGGGAACAGGCAGGTGATCACGCAGACGAACTTTGCCCCGCGCCTTTCCTCCGGCACATCCTTCATGTTTTCCAACAGATACGCCGTGCGCTCTTTGTCGGATGCTTTGTGCCCGTAGCGCGCGGAATAGACGCCCGGCGCGCCGTCGAGCGCGTCAACCATCAGCCCCGAGTCGTCCGCCAGCACCGGAAGCCCGGACGCTTTCATGACCGCGTCCGCCTTTAAAAACGAGTTTTCCTCAAACGTCGTGCCGGTTTCCTCGACGTCGATGTCGAGCCCATACTCCGATTCGAGCGCAATCTCAAAGCCGAGCTGTGATAGAATTGCGGAAAGTTCGGTGAGCTTGTGCTGATTCTTGCTTGCCAGAATGACCTTCATCGCACGCCTCCTCAGATCAGGGCTTCGACGAAGCTGTGCGCGTCAAACTGCATCAGATCGTCCATCTGCTCGCCGACGCCGACAAACTTGACCGGAATTTTCAGCGTATTGCAGACCGCGATGACCACACCGCCCTTTGCCGTGCCGTCGAGCTTCGTCACAACCATGCCCGTCACGCCGGCGATCTGGCTGAACTGCTCTGCCTGAATGAGTCCGTTCTGCCCCGTCGTACCGTCGAGCACCAGAAGAACCTCCTTGCTCGCGTTGGGAAGCTCGCGGTCAATGATGCGTGAAATCTTGCCCAGCTCGTTCATCAGGTTCTGCTTGTTGTGCAGTCTGCCTGCCGTGTCGCAGATGATCACGTCTGAGCCTCTCGCCTTTGCCGCGGCAATCGCGTCGAACAGCACCGACGCCGGGTCTGCGCCCTCATGCTGGCGGATGATGTCCACATGCGCGCGGTTCGACCAGATTTCCAGCTGATCTGCCGCCGCCGCGCGGAACGTATCGCCCGCGCACAGAAGGACCTTCCTGCCGCTTTCGCGCAGCAGATTGGAAAGCTTTCCGATCGTCGTCGTCTTGCCCACGCCGTTGACGCCGATGACAAGAATCACCGACGGCTTTGTCGAAAGGTCGAGCGTCACAGCGCCCACGTCCATCATGCCCTCGAGCACCTCGCGCAGCGCGAGTTTCGCCTCCTCTACAGTCTTGATGTGCCGCTCGCGCACCAGCGCCCGGAGCTTTTCCATCGCCTCTTCGGTTGTCTGCATACCGAGGTCCGCGAGAATCAGGCGCTCTTCCAGATCGTCGTAAAACTCGTCGTCCAGCTCCGAGGCGGTGAAGACGCTCGAGATGGAGCTTGCCGTCTTGCTCAGTCCCTGCTTCAGTTTTTCAAAAAATCCCATGTATGCTCTCCTTTATGTCTATGCTGTAATTCCAAGCTGCTTCTGCAATTCATCCAGGTCCAAATGCAGAATTTTGGAGATGCCCTGCTCCTGCATCGTCACGCCGTACAGAACGTCCGCCGCCTCCATCGTACCGCGGCGGTGCGTGATGACGATGAACTGCGTCTTGCCGCTGAATTTATGAAGATACGCTGCAAACCGCTCGACATTGCGGTCGTCCAGCGCCGCGTCAATCTCGTCGAGCATGCAAAACGGCGTCGGGCGGACCTTCAAAATGGCAAAGTACAGCGCAATTGCCACAAATGCCTTCTCGCCGCCGGAAAGAAGCGTAATCGTCTTGAGCTGCTTGCCAGGCGGCTGGACCTTGATCTCGATGCCGCACGAGAGCGGCTCTTTTTCGTCCTCCAGCTCCAAAGATGCCTTGCCGCCGCCGAACATCTCGGTAAACGTCGCGCCGAAATACTCGTTGATGCGCGCAAACTCGCGCACAAAGATCTCCGTCATTTCGCGCGTGATATCGCCGACGATGGTTTCCAGCTCACCCTTCGCGTGCAGCACGTCGTCGCGCTGCGAGCAAAGGTATTCATAGCGTTCGCTGACTCTGGCGTATTCGTCGATCGCGCCGAGGTTCGGCGTGCCGAGAGACGACATCTTCCGTTTGACCTCGCCGATGCGCCGGTTGGCAGCTGCTATGGATTCGACCTCCACGGTCTGCTCCTTCGCGCTCGAGGGCGTCAGCTCATACGATTCCCAGAGCTTGTCGATCAGCTGCTTCTGTTCCAGTTCGCTCGTCGCTTTCTTCTGTTCGAGTCTTGCCGACTCGCGCTCGAGAAGCAGAATATCCTTATTCTTTTCCTGCGCCTGTTTTTCGGTCTGGTTGCGCTTAGCCTCCATTGCCGTGCGCGCTTCAACCTCTGTCTTCAGCGTCTGCTCCTTCGCGTCTGCATCCTTCTGAAGCGTTTCTATCTGCGCGTACTGCGCGACAATGTCCTGCTCGGTTGTTTCGATCTGCACGCGGAACGAGTCGATCAGCGCTTGCTTCTGCGCCCGGTCTCCCTGCATCGCCTCGCGCAGCGCCTGCATCTGGGAGATGGTCTGTTCGGCGGCGGTTTTTTCCGCGTGCTTTTCCGCAATCGTCATGCGAAGCGCCGCAAGGCTCTCCTGCACCTGCGAAAGCACATTCGCCTGCTCGTCCGCCTGCGCCTGCAGCGCCTGCTTCTGCGCGGTGATTTTTGCCAGCTCCGCCTGCACGCCCTCCAGCTGCCCGGAAAGAAGACTCAGCCTTCCCTCGTCGCTGCCGCTTCGCTGCAAAAACCGTTCCAGCTCCCGCCGGCAGGTATCTTCCGCCTGCGACACGGTTTCCAGAAGCCGCTCTACCTGCTTTTTTTCCTCCGTGCGGCGCAGGACCTCGTCCTCCGCCTCGCGCAGCTCCGCGCCGATGGTTTTGATCTCATATTCCGTTTCTGCCAGCTGGGACTGCGCCTGCTGCAGGCTCTTTTTATAGTCGCTCTGTGTATCGAGAAGCTTCTCGCGCTCCTGCTCCAGCCGTTTTAATTCATTCGCTCTGGACAGAACGCCCGCGCTCTTTGCGCTCGAGCCGCCCGTCATACTGCCGCCGGGGTTCATGACCTGTCCGTCGAGCGTGACAATGCGTACGCGGTTTCCCGTTTTTCTCGCCATCGCAATGGCGTTGTCCAGCGTCTCGGCAATCACGGTTCTTCCCAGAAGATTTTCCAGGATTCCCTGATACCGCCCGTCTGTCTGCGCAAGCTCGGAGGCAACGCCGACATAGCCCGGCATATTTGCCAGGGACGGCTCGGAGAGCCTTCTTCCCGTCACGGTGGAAAGCGGCAGGAACGTTGCCCGACCGGCGTCTCGTCTTTTGAGCAGCTGGATTGCCGCCTTGCCGGATGCTTCGTCGTCCACAATGATATTCTGCATCGCCGCGCCGAGCGCGGTTTCAATTGCGGTGGTGTACCGGTCTTCGACGCGGATGAGCTTGGAGACCGGTCCGTGTACGCCCGAAAGCGCGCCGCGCGCCGCCTCCTGCATCACAAGGCGCACTGCTTTGGAAAATCCCTCGAAGTCCCGCTCCATCTCGCGCAGCATGTTTGCCTTTGCCTCGAGCGTGCGCAGCTGGACCGACACGCCGTCGAGATTTCTTTGCAGCGCCTGCGTCTTTTCCTGCCGGGTTTTCAGGCGAAGCGCATAGCCCGCAATCCGGTTTTTTGCCGACTGCACACCGTCTGCCGCGTCTTCCAGCGCCTTGACGCACTGCGCCCGCTGCTGTTCGGTCTGTGCGCGGCGCGTTTCGTTCGCCTGCAAATCCTCCTGCAGGGTCTTTTTCCGCGCCTCGACCTCTTCCATCGACGCAGTCAGGGACGCAATCTGCGTCTTTTTGTCCTGTGCGTCCGCCAGCAGAAGATTTTCCTGCGCCGCGCGCTGCAAAAGCGCCTGCTGCGCTGCACCAAGCTCGCGCTGCACCTCGCTTGCCTGCGCGGTTTTCTCCTGCACCTGCGCATCGAGCTGCGCGCACGCCTCGTCCAGCGCGGCAATTGCCTGCTGCCGTTCTTCCATCGTTTCGGCAATCGAGCCGCTTCGTGCCGACTGCTCGTCCATTTCGTGCCGGGCGCGCTCGATGTTCTGCTGCAAATGCTCCACCTGCGCCTGCAGAACAGATACGTCCGCCTCTTTTTTCTGCCGCTCCGTCTGTAAGCTCGTGATGTTCTCGCGCAGCAGATCCAGCTCCAGAGACTTCTGGTTCAGCTGCAGCGCCATCTGCTCTGCCTGATGGTAGAGCGTGTTCAGCTCATCGTGCGCCTGCTCTAAGATAAATGCGGCAGAGGCATAGTCCTCCTGCGCCTTTTTTGCGCTCTCGGCGACCTTGTCGAGACTGTCGAGCCAGACGGTGACCTCGAGCCCCTGGAGCTCGCCCTTCAGTGTCAGGTATTTCTGTGCCTTCTCCGCCTGCTGGCGAAGCGGCTCGACCTGCAGCTCCAGCTCCGAGATTTTGTCGCCGATGCGCAGCAGGTTGTCCTGTGTGTTGGCAAGGCGGCGCTCGGTCTCCTCTTTTCTGTGGCGGTATTTGGAGATGCCGGCAGCTTCCTCAAAGACCTCGCGGCGGTCTGTCGATTTCTGGGCAAGAATCTCATCGATTCTGCCCTGTCCGATGTTGGAGTAGCCCTCGCGCCCGAGACCGGTGTCCATCAAAAGCTCGTTAATATCGCGCAGACGCGCGGATTGTTTGTTGATATAGTACTCGCTCTCGCCGGAGCGGTAGTACCGGCGGGTGATCATGACCTCCGGCGTCTCCACCGGGAGCGTCCCGTCCTGATTGTCCAGAACGAGCGTCGCTTCCGCGTAGCCGACTGCCGGGCGCTTCAGCGTACCGCCGAAAATGACGTCCTCCATCTTGGCTCCGCGCAGCGCCTTGGAGCTCTGCTCGCCCATGACCCAGCTGATGGCGTCTGAAATATTGGATTTGCCGCTGCCGTTCGGACCGACGATCGCGGTGATATCGCTGTCGAACTGCAAAACGGTTTTATCCGGGAAGGACTTGAAGCCCTGAATTTCCAAAGAACGAAGATACACGCGCTTACCTCTCAGAAAACATACTATCGTGATATTGTACCAACTTTTCCGCAAGATTTCAACCATCCGCCTCTCTGCTTTCCCAAAAAAGAAAACCCGTAAGCAAGTGACCGGCTTGCTTACGGGCTTCTATTAAAAAGAGAGGAAAATGAAAAAAGACTGTATCGCTTCTTGCAGGATTATCATACCAAGCGGTTGTTAAAAAAGATAGCGGGCATTTATTAAATATTTATAAAATCGCGCGTTAATTATTGTTAATAATCCCAGTCTTTTCATGTCGTCTTACAGGAATCGCTCGGACAGCTCCTCTATGCGCAGTTTCATCTTCTCCTGCTGTCTGCCGACTGCCGCGAGATACGACGCGATGGCGTGGAACGCTTCGTCGCTCTGGCGGTTGTGCGCCGGGTATTTTCCGGCTTTGAAATTTTCCAGCACAAGTTCATAGCGCTTTTCCGCGCGCGAAACGGCGTCCTTCCACGAGATATAAATCTCGTTCTGCGCCGTCTGTCCCACGCGCTGCATTGCCGCAGGCGCCCTGCAGAGCTTTGCAAGCATATCTGCCATCGACGGCGCGTTTTCTTCGATCAGGAAACCGCTTTCGCCGTCTTTGATATCCTCCGCCGCGCAGCTGCCGCGCACCAGAACGCTTCCGAGCCCACAGGCTGCAGCCTCGCGCACAACAAGCCCGTTCGTGTCAAACGTCGACGGGAACAGGAACAGATCTGCCCGGCAGTACCAGGCGCGAATCACGTTGCGGTCATATGCCGGCGCGGTAAAAAACACGCAGTCCGACAGCCTGAGGCTTTCGCAGTAGGAGATCACCTCCTCGCGGTCGCCGCCGTTTCCGACAAAGACCATGCGAAATACGGTCCCCTGCTCGCGCAGCAGCTTCAACGCATCAAGGATGATTTTCAAGCCCTTGTACCACATCATTCTGCCCACAAACAGGAACATCGGCACGTTTTCCGGCAGGTCAAAGTCCTTCGTCACCTCGCGCACGAGACTTTCGTCTACCCTGCCCTTCGGGAAATCGACGCCATTCGGCATGACAAGATAGCCGCCCTGGTAGCCGAGGCTCTTTAAATTTTCGCCCGCACCATGACTCACGGTCCAGACCTCGTCGCAGGCGGTGATGTTGTCGACCAGAACCTTCTTCGCTTCCTCCTGCAAAAGCTTTCCCTTGATCGCGTTTGCGATGTCAATATCAAACTTTGTGTGATACGTGAACACCAGCGGCACATGAATCCTGTCTCGCAGGGCGCGCGCAAGCATCGCGGACGTCACCGGACAATGGCAGTGAATGAGGTCAAAGCGCTGCTCGACGAGCTTTTCAAGCGTCTGGCTCGAAAACGGAAGCCCGGCGTGGTATCCGACCAGCTTCGTCAGATCGACGCTCGGATAGCGCACAACCGGGAAGCCGAACTGCGTATCGTCCGCGTCCGGGTAGGCAGGCGTCACAACGGTTGCACGTTTGCCGTCCTGCGTCAGGTTTTTCGCGTAATTGACAACCGCGTTTGCCACACCGTCGGTGACAGGCGGAAAGGAATCGTTGATCAGGCAGATGCTGCGCTGTTCCATAGAAGCCTCCTGTGCAAAAGAATTTTCCCCATTATACCGTGCTTTCGAAAAAAAGGGAAGACCAAAAGCTGGGAGCCCGTTAAATCGCCTGCCTGCGCGCCGGATCGGAGATTTTCTGCCTGCAGGCGTCGAAGATTCCGGAAGTCTTCCGCTCCGGCGCTTGATTTTGCGGCGTCCGGACCGCATAATAGAAGGCACAACTCCGGAAAAGAGGCGTTATATGCAGCTGCTCATCGACGGCATGACCGTCACCGTCATCCGAAAGCCCATCAAAAATATGAACCTTCGCGTGCTGCCGCCGGACGGCGTCATTCAAATTACCGCGCCTGCCCGGCTGCCGCAGGAGAATATTGCGCGCTTTGTGCGCGAAAAGCGCAGCTGGATTGAACGCCGGCAGCAAATTCTTGCCGCGCGCCCGGCGCCCACATGCCCGGATTTTTCCGACGGACAGACCGTCTATCTCTGGGGAGAAAGCCGCCGTCTTCGTCTGGAACCAGCTGCGCGGGGACGAAACGCCTTCCTTCGCGATCAGGACATCGTTCTGCAGGTCCATCCGGGCGATACGCCCGCACAGCGGCAGGCGCTTCTGAACAGCTTTTACCGCGCACAGCTGGACGCACGGATTCGCGCGTGCCTGCCGTACTGGGAAGGAAAAACAGGACTTCATCCTGCGAGTGTTCAGATCAAAAACATGAAAACCCGCTGGGGTACCTGCAACACCGCGGCAAAGCGCATCTGGCTGAATCTGCAGCTTGTCAAGCAGCCGCCTGTCTGCCTCGATTATGTACTTGCCCATGAGCTGACGCACCTGCTTCATCCGGATCACGGCAACGGCTTCTGGGCGTTTCTCCTGCGCGTCATGCCGGACTGCAAAGCCATCCGAAAAGCGCTTAACGAAACGCCCTTTCTATAAGCCCGATCGCAAAACCCCCGGACGCTCTGCGTCCGGGGGTTCGTTTATTCGTCGCGTTCGCGCAAGCCTGCCACCTGCGAAATCGGCAGCGAGAAGCAGATCGCGCCCGCTCTGGTGCCAGGTCCGGCGTTGTCGGCAATCGCCTGCATGATCGCCGCCTTTTCCTCCGCGTGGGCGACAATATAGACCACGTCCTTTTCATCGGCAAGACTCACGCCGAAGAATTTTTCCGCGCGCGCTCTGCCGGTGCCCTTGGCATGCAGCACCGTGCCGCCGCCGGCGCCTGCCGATCTTGCCGCGTCCATGACGGTGTCGGAGTAGCCTTCGTTCATAATCGCCATAATCAGTTCATGCGAAAAATCCATCGCGGGTTTTCCTCCTGTCTGTGTAGAATCGGTCAAAAAGCCCAGCGTCCTGCCACCAGCCACGCTTTTGAGCGGAATTGCCATCATCACGCCGTTTCCGGGGATGTCGATAAAGAGCTTCCGCTTCGCCGCCCTGAAAATCTGCCGGGTCTGTTCTGCATCTGCCACGGTGCTGACGACCGCCTTTTCCGTCGCGTCCAGTCCATAAGACGAAAGCTGTTCGCCCGTTGCAGTGCCTCTTCCGAGCTTGGTCAGCACCATGCCGGTCCCCGCGGCATGATAGATCGCGGACAGCATCTCTGCCCGGTCGCGGTCTGAGATTGTAATCAGATAGTAAAGCTCCATCAAACCGCCTCCCAAAGCTCGATAATTTCGTTTTCGCCGAAGCTCGGCAGCACGGGTGCGTCCGTCTTTGTGCGCGACTTGAGGACATAAATGCCGCCCATGACCTGCACCGTGATCAGGGGCATCATCGCGACGAGCGCCACAAGCCCGAACGCATCGGTCATGACGTTTCCGCCCAGCGCCGTACACGCGCCCATCGCCAGCGGCAGCATGAACGTCGCCGTCAGGGGACCCGAGGCGACACCGCCGGAGTCAAAGGCAATTGCCGTAAACGTGCGCGGCACGAAAAAGCTCAAGCCCAGCGCCACTGCGTAGCCCGGCAGCAGGAAATACAGAATCGGAAGCCCCGTCAGAACGCGCACCATCGCAAGTCCGTTTGCAAGCGCCACGGCGACGGATAAGCTCAAGCCCATCGCCTTTGCCGAAATCGCGCCGGAGGTCAGCTCCTCGACCTGCTTGTTCAAAATATGTACCGCAGGCTCGGCGTCGATGATGAACCAGCCCATCAGCATCGCCAGCGGAATCAGAAGCGCGGAAAGTCCGCTCGTCACCAGTTCTTTTCCCAGCACGTAGCCCAAGGGCGAAAAACCGACGTTCACGCCCGTCAGAAACAGCACCAGCCCCAGAAACGTATAGCCCACGCCCATGACGATTTTCGTCAGCGGCAGCCTTCGCAGGCGCAGGGAAAACACCTGGAACAGCAAAAAGAACACAAAAATCGGCAGCAGCGCCATCGCGACCTCCAGCATGTAGGTCGGAAGACTGCGAAGATATGCGCCGCCCAGCTCCACCGTAGTTTCAAAGCCGCCGATCACCATATTGACATCCGCCTGCGTGTCCGTGGGATAGATGGCGCCCAGCAGCATCACCGCCATTACCGGTCCGATCGAGCACAAAGCAACCAGACCGAAGCTGTCTGCCTTGGCATTTTCGTCGCTTCGGATGGACGCAACGCCGACGCCCAGCGCCATAATAAACGGCACCGTCATCGGTCCTGTCGTCACGCCGCCGGAATCGAACGCGACCGACAAAAAGCCCGCGTCCGACAAAAATGCGCCGAGGAACAGCAGCGCATAGAACACAATCAGCAGCAGCCGCAGCGAGACGGAGAACAGAATTCTCACCATGCACAGCATCAGAAACAGCCCCACGCCGACCGAGACGGTCACAATCAGCACCGTCTTGTCAATCGCCGGAACATTTGTCGCCAGCACCTGCAAATCCGGCTCTGCCATCGTAATGGCGACGCCCAGCAGAAAGCTCACCGCAAGAATGAACCAGAGCTTTCTGGATTTCGTCATCTTCGCGCCGATGAGGTTTCCGATGCGCGACATGGAAAGCTCCGCGCCCAGCGTGAACAGCCCCATGCCCAGAATCAGAAGCCCCGAACCGAGCAGAAACGAGAGCATCAGCCCCACGTCCACCCGGACCAGCGCCAGACACAGCACTGCCACGATTGCCGTCACCGGCAAAACGGACGCTGCCGCCTCCTTCAGTTTTTCTGCCAACACCCGATACTGCAAATTCCTGCTCCTTCCAAACGATTGTCCGCGCAGCCGCCTTCCATGGACGCTGCGCACATACTTTGCGGTTATTGTACCAGATTTCACCCGTTTTTACCAGTTAAGAAACCTCAACAAAAGCAAACAGTTTGTAAACAGTCAAAAAATCTGCCGGGAAGCCATCGCTTTCCGGCAGATCTTTGTGCATGGTGCTTACGCCTTCTTGAGCTCCTTGAGGCAGTTGGCGCAGATGTTCTTGCCCTTGTAAACCGTGATGTTCTTCGCATCGCCGCAGAACACGCAGGTCGGCTCGTACTTTTTCAGAATGATCGACGAACCGTCCACATAAATTTCAATGGAATCCTTCTCCGCGATGTCCAGAGTCCGGCGCAGCTCAATAGGCAGTACGATCCGGCCCAGCTCATCCACTTTTCTTACAATGCCTGTCGCTTTCATCTTTTTGTACCTCCGTTTGTTGTTTCTTCCACGGTGAACACAGCCGCGAGGGGGAGCGGTCTTTCGTGTGTCCGCAGAGAATCGGTTTTGCTGATCGGTCTTATCTTAACAGTCATTTATGTCCAAATTTTGAACAAACTAGATTTTGTGGAGGAAATTTATAGAAATGTCATATATTTGGTTATTTTTCCTCGGCGCAAGCCTGGTCTGCGGCGTGCTCACAGATCAAGTGTCCGGTTTATCGGGCGCAGCAATGCAGGGCGCGCAGCAGGGTGCGGAGCTTTGCCTGTCTCTGTGCGGCGCACTGTGTCTGTGGAGCGGCGCGGCGCGCGTCATGGAGAAAAGCGGGCTGATGCAGAAGCTTTCGTGCGTGCTTTCTCCGTTTCTGTCGCGCATTTTCCCGGAAACCTGCCGGGACGCAGAGGCGCGCGGCTATCTCTGCGCAAATTTCACGGCAAACCTTCTGGGGCTCGGCAGCGCAGCAACGCCGATGGGCGTCGGCTGTGTGCGCAGAATGCAGACGCTGAGCCCAACGCCTGAACGCGCCGGAAATGAAATGTGCCGCCTGATCGTCATGAACACCGCCTCGGTGCAGCTGCTGCCGACCACCGTTGCCGCGCTGCGTGCCGGTCTCGGCGCAGACAGCCCCTTTGAAATTCTTCCTGCCGTGTGGGTCAGCTCCGTCTGCTCGGTCGCGGTAGGGCTGCTGGCGGCAGCTTTGCTGGAGGATGCCGCATGACCGAGCTGCTGGTTCCGCTTCTTCTTACATTTATAAGCTTGTATGCGCTTATCCGGAAGCAGGATGTGTATGCGCTGCTGCTTTCCGGCGCGCGCGAAGGACTTTCGACGCTCCTTTCCATTGCCCCGAGCCTGATTGTGCTTCTCACCGGCATTTCCATGCTCCGCAGCAGCGGCTTTTTTGCCTGGATGGCGCAGGCGCTTGCGCCCGTCTTCCGCTTTTTCGGCATGCCGCCGGAGCTTGCGCCCCTGATACTGGTCCGCCCGGTAAGCGGCAGCGCAGCGCTCGCGGTCGGCGCGGAGCTGATGAAAACCTATGGCGTCGACTCTCTCATCGGAAAGACCGCTGCCGTCATGCTGGGCAGCACCGAGACGACGTTTTATACCATCAGCGTCTATTTTGGCTCCGCCGGCATCCGCGACACGCGCCATACGGTTTTTGCCGCGCTGCTTGCAGATTTTACGGGCTTTTTCATGGCGTGCCTTACAACGAGGTTCTTTTTGACCTGAACCGGCGGTTTCGGACTGTACTTTTGGAACATGCTTTGTTATAATAGTAAAATCTATAAGCAATTGCCAATACGAAAGGTGTATGTATATGAATGTCCTGATTGATCTGATTTCCCGGGAGGTTTCCGGCGCATTCGAAAAAGCCGGCTTCGACCCCGCCTACGGAAAAGTCACGCTCTCGAACCGCCCGGACCTGTGCGAGTATCAGTGCAACGGCGCGCTGCCCGCGGCAAAGGTCTACCACAAGGCGCCCATCCAGATTGCAAATGCGGTCAAAGAGCAGCTGGCAGGCTGCGAGATGTTTGAAAGCGTCGAGGCGGTAAACCCCGGCTTTCTGAACTTCAAGCTCTCGGTAGAGTTTCTGGCATCTTATGTCGCAGAAATGAACCTTGCCGAGCACTTCGGCGTCCAGCCTGAGCAGAATCCCCGCACGATTGTCGTGGACTACGGCGGACCGAACGTGGCAAAGCCGCTGCATGTCGGGCACCTGCGCAGCGCCATCATCGGAGAATCCATCAAGCGCATCTACCGCTTCTTCGGAAACCATGTCATCGGCGACATTCATCTCGGCGACTGGGGTCTGCAGATGGGTCTGATCATTGCGCAGGTGCAGTCGCAGCGCCCCGAGCTTTGCTACTTTGACCCCGATTATACGGGCGAGTATCCCGAAGAAGCGCCCTTTACGATCTCGGAGCTGGAAAAAATCTACCCCGAGGCAAGCGCAAGATCGAAGGTCGACGCAGAGTTTGCCGAGAAGGCACACAACGCGACGTATTTACTCCAGCAGGGCGAGCGCGGCTACCGCGCCATGTGGAAGCAGATCATGCGCGTTTCGGTCGAGGACCTCAAGAAGAACTACGAAAACCTCAACGTCAGCTTCGATGTATGGCTCGGAGAGTCCGACGCGCAGGCATATATCCCCACGATGCTCAAAATCGTCGAGGACAAGCATCTGGCAGTCGAGTCTGACGGTGCGCTTGTCGTTCCCGTGCAGGAAGAAACCGACACGAAGGAAATTCCGCCCTGCATTCTTCTCAAATCCGACGGCGCAACGCTCTACGCAACCACTGACCTTGCCACCATCGTCCAGCGCCAGCAGGACTTCCACCCCGGAAAGATTCTCTATCTCACCGACAAGCGCCAGAGCCTGCACTTTGAGCAGGTCTTCCGCGTGGCAAGAAAGGCGGAGCTGGTTCCCCCGCAGACCGAGCTTTCCCACATCGGCTTCGGCACGATGAACGGCAAGGACGGCAAGCCCTTCAAAACGCGCGAGGGCGGCGTCATGCGTCTGGAGGTTCTGATTCGCGAGATCACCGACTATGTGACCGAAAAGATCAGGGAAAATCAGACCGTCTCCGACGAAGAGCTTCCCGAGACCGCAAAGAAAATCGCGATGGCAGCGCTCAAATACGGCGACCTTTCGAATCTTGCCACCAAGGACTATGTCTTCGACCTCGACCGTTTCTCCTCGTTCGAGGGAAACACAGGTCCGTATATTCTCTACACCATCGTCCGCATCAAGTCGATTCTCGCAAAATACGATGGAAATGCCGCAGACTGTAAGCTGCTGCCGCCGGAAAGCCGCCAGCAGAAGGACCTCATGCTGGTTCTTTCGCGCCTTGCAGACAGCCTGACGTCGAGCTATAAAAACTCCGCGCCGAACGAGATCTGCGCGTATATCTACGAGCTTGCCGGCGCGGCAAACAAGTTCTATCACGATGTGAAGATCATCTCCGAGCCCGATGAAGCGAAAAAAGCCAGCTATGTCGCGCTCATGGACCTCACGCGCCGCGTTCTGGAAACCTGCATCGATCTGCTGGGCTTCAGCGCGCCCGAAAAAATGTAAGCCTTCTGCCCGTCGATTGGGGAACCAGTAGGCGGGCTTTTTCGTCATAAAATCATAAGAAGTTCTTAAATTTCCGGAATTGCTTGTCACCCGGCAGCATATCCTTTATAATGAATCTGGAAAAGAAAGATCGAAAAAGAGAAAGGAAGGGTTTTATGAAAGCAAGAGATTTTCGCGCTCTGGCAAGACAGGCGCTCAGCGGCCGTTGGGGCGTTGCCGTTCTGACGGGCTTTCTCGCAGCGCTGCTCGGCGGAACCATGGCAAGCTCCGGCAGCAGCGGAAGCGGCGGCAGCTCTGTCGGAAGCTCCGCCGGCGAATTTATCCAGAGCAGCGGCGGACATTATGAAATTCCCGACTTTGTCTGGACCGCACTGATCATTTTCGGCACGCTTTTATCGATCTACGCGCTCGTCTGCTTTATCATTGGCGGCACAGTCCAACTTGGCTACGCAAAGTTCAACCTTGCCCTGATCGATCACAAGGACGCGCAGGTTTCCGACCTGTTTTCGCAGTTTCACCGCTTCGGAGACGGCTTTCTGCTGTCGCTGCTGACTGCAATCTTTGTTACCCTGTGGAGACGCTGCTTCTGATCATCCCTGGCATCATCGCGGGCTACAGCTACGCCATGGCGCCCTATATTCTCTATGAACATCCCGGTCTTCGCCCGATGGACGCGATCAAAGCCTCCAAAGAGCTCATGCGCGGCAATAAATGGCGGCTGTTTTGTCTGGAACTGAGCTTTTTCGGCTGGGCGCTTCTCAGTGCGCTGACGCTGGGCATCGGAACCTTCTGGCTCCGTCCGTATGAAGAAGCCGCGCAAGCCAGCTTCTACCGCCAGATCTGCTGGGAACGCTCCAACGGCACTACCGCTTCCTACCCCGGAAGCTGCGAGCAGGATTATCACCAGAATCGCTACAGCAACTATCAGGGTCCTGAGTTCTGATTCCTGCTTTTTCAGGCCGCCGCAAAAACTGCGGCGGCTTACGCATGTCCGCGCCTGCTTGCATTGCAGCCATTTGTGTGTTATACTATAGAAAATTTATCGATTTCCTATACTTTTTGCGAAGCATTCTTCCGAAAGGAGTCTTTCGATATGAAAAAAATCGCCATCATCACCGGCGCGTCGAGCGGCATGGGCAAGGTCTTTGCCGAGACCATCAACACCTACGACACGTTTGACGAGGTCTGGGTCATTGCAAGACGGCTCGACCGGTTGGAAGCTTTGGCGGAGACGGTCCCCTTCCCCATCCGCCCGATTGCGCTGGATCTGACCGACCGGGAAAGCTTCCGGCACTATGCAGAGCTGCTGGAAAACGCGCAGGCAAACGTGCAGCTGCTCGTCAATTGCAGCGGCTACGGAAAGTTTCAGGCTGCCTGCGACACGCCGCTCTCCCAGAACCTCAACATGGTGGACCTCAACTGCGAGGCGCTCATGGCAATGTGCCAGCTGACCATTCCCTACATGCACGCCGGCGCGCAGATTATCAACATCGCCTCCGTCGCCGCCTGTCAGCCGGTGCCCTATATCGGCGTCTACGCGGCAAGCAAGGCGTTCGTTCTGAGCTACAGCCGCGCGCTCAACCGGGAGTTGGACGACAAGGACATTTCCGTCATGGCAGTCTGCCCGTTCTGGACGAAGACAGAGTTCTTTGACCACGCGGTAATCGACGGAGAAAAACCCGTCGTCAAAAAATACGCTGCCATGTATGAGCCGCAGCAGATCGTCGCCAGAGCGTGGCGCGATGCAAAGCGCGGCAAGGATGTCAGCAAATTCGGCTTCATCGCACGCGCGCAGATGGCGCTGGTGAAAATTTTGCCGCACGGCTTGATCATGGATATCTGGCTTTCGCAGCAGAAGCTTTAATTCACACAAAATAGCTTTGCTATTTTGCGTGAGGGAATGCGCCTCAACTACGGGGTGAAACTCTGCGAGGTTTTGAATTGGGAAGCGCCCGCCGGAAAATCCGGCGGGCGCTCTATTTTTTAACTTTTTGGTAACAGAAAATTAAGGTTCTACAAATCAGAGGCACAACGCAGAAGAGCTG
>ENA-UOJO01002478-UOJO01002478.1-human-gut-metagenome-genome-assembly--contig:-P57-NODE-2478-length-19491-cov-31.096728_pt1 | contig 19491 bp, 16 predicted proteins | sample MGYA00242351_ERZ723898 | MGnify/ENA metagenome assembly ERZ723898 | reverse complement strand
AGTTGGTGATCTCGCCGGTGAACATCTGCTTGAGCTGGTCAACGGTCAGGTCCTCGACCTTGCTGTCCTTGTTGACGATGATGGCGATGCCGTCCAGAGCTACGATGGTGCCGGTGACGCCGGTCTCGTCAGCCTTCAGGGCGCGGGAAGAAAGGCCGATGTCCAGAGTCTTATCGGCAGCGCCGGTGATGCCTGCGCCGGAACCGGTGGGGTCATAGCTGATGGCGACATCCGGCTCGAGCTCAGCGAAGCCCTCGGTCAGGGCGGCGATGACGTTCTTCATAGAGGTGGAACCGCCGGTGGCGACATTGCCGGACAGCGCAGCCGTAGAAGAAGCGGAAGCTGCGGTGCCGGATGCGGCGGCAGAAGAGGCAGCAGTGGAAGAAGCTGCACCGCCGCAGGCGGTCAGGGCAGCAGCAGCGGCAGCAGCGCCGCAGATGGACAGGAACGAACGACGAGTGATCTTTTTCATCATAATATCTCCTTCAACTGGGCCGGCCCTTTTGTTCTGGCCGGGCTGTTTTCCTTTTCCTCGTTGTATCTCTCTTGGGACGCCTTTATTGTAGCGCACCGCCCATCCAGCTGCGACCATGGCGGCGCAAAATGCAGGTAAAGCTTTGTGCAGTGTTTTTGCGCTGCTGTCATCCTCTGGTAAAGCCGGTGTGGAAAACAGGACACTCGATTTTACATTCCTGGTCAAACTGTCAAAAATCTGCACGTTCGTTTGTGCATCCCGCCCGCTGATGGGTGCAAAAAAGGCTGCTTCACAGAACGTAAAGCAGCCTTTCAGACCCTATGATCGAATCAGAATTTCTCTTCCGTGCCGTCCGGGCGGTAGAGTTGGACATATCTGCGCCACTTGTCCGCGCCCATCACCCGGCTGTAGCAGTCGGCCAGCTCTTTGTTGGCCGTCTCTGCATCCAGTGTCTCCCCCTCGGCAGGCAGGACCAGCACCCGGAACCATGCGTCGAAAAGATGCTCCGTCCAGCCGGTGTCAACGGCCCCGCAGCGGGCATAAAAGCCCAGACGCCGGGCGGCCATAGCCTCGTCGTCAGCCTTTTCGGGACACTCGGCCTCAATGAGGATGGCCTTTGCGCCCTCCTCGTGGGCGGGCAGAGCGGCCAGCAGACGTGCGCCAATGCCGGTGCTGCGGTAGGCGGGCAGGACGGAGAAATAGTCCAGCTGGCTCACTTCACAGCCCATCGGCCGCACCATCAGCAGATAGGACACCAGCGTCTCCCCCTCAAACACGCCCCAGGTGTGGGCCATGCCGGCGGCTTCGCTGTTGAGAATCATGCTCAGGGGTTTCAGCTCGCTGGGCGGGAAGTCGCGGCGCATCTCGTCCAGATACACCCGCGTCAGCTCGTCGGCGGTGAGTTTCTTCCACGTAAAGGTCTGGGGCTTCATATCAAAATTCCTTTCCGATAAAAATACCGCCGGGCCGGGCGCGGCGGCCCGTTCCCGGCGATGTTCGAGAAGCTGTTTGCGTAAGAAAACAGCTTCTTCGTTACAGCTGCTTGCGCAGGGCATCGTACACAGCCTGCACATCGCCCTTGATGACCACCTGGCAGGCGTTCTTGGCCGGGCGGATGACGCCCTCTGCGCCTGCGGCCTTGGCAGCGGCCTCGTCCACGGAGGCGTAGCTGTGTACCTCAAAGCGGAGGCGGGTGGCGCAGTAGTCCACCTTGACGATATTACTCTTGCCGCCGAGGGCTTTCAGGATGCCGGAGGCCAGTGCCTCGCTCTCGGCAGAGCTCATGCTGGGCGTCTCGGCCCCGCCGTTCTTATGGTTGTGATAATACTTGCGTCCAAAGTAGAAGCAGGCCATGGCCACCATGGCAAGAACGATCTTGAACGGCAGCGTGATCGGAAGGAATGTGACGATGAGCGCGATGACGATAGCAGCGATCCAGCTATAAATATCCATTCCCAAAAACATACGATAATTCCTCCTTTGGGGAACGATGCGGCGGGCGCTTCCGGCAGGAAGCCGCCCGGACCCAGTCCGGGTACAACACCATATTAACATACTGCCGGGAAAAAAGAAAGCCTTTTCGGGTATCTTTCGGCCCGAGAGCTTGCATCCCGGGCCGGAATCGGGTACTATAAAGACAGTATATCCCCAATACACGGAAGGAGCATCCTTATGGAATGGACTGATATTCGCCTGACCGTATCCAAAGCCGACGCCGAGACCGCTGAGGCCGTGGCCACCATGATCGCGGAGGGCGGCATTTATATCGAAGACTACAGCGACATCGAGGAGCAGGTGGAGCAGATCGCCCACGTGGACCTCATCGAGCAGGAGCTGCTGGACAAGCCCCGGGACACCGTCATCATCCACATGTACCTCGAGCCGGGCGCTTCGCCGGTGGAGACGCTGGCCCTCATCGCGGCCCGGATGGAGGCCGCAGGCATCCCCTACACCTCTGAGACCGAGGGCGTGGAGCAGGAGGACTGGCAGAACGGCTGGCGCAAGTATTACCACCCGATGGACGTGGGCCAGCGCCTCGCCATCGTGCCGTCCTGGCAGGACTATGATACCGACCGCGTCAAGCTCATCCTCGACCCGGGCCTTGCTTTCGGCACCGGCGGTCATGAGACCACCAACCTCTGCCTCGAAGTGCTGGACGAGCGGGTCAAGGGCGGCGAGCGGGTGCTGGACATCGGCACCGGCAGCGGCATCCTCGCCATCGCAGCCCTCAAGCTGGGCGCAGCCGTGGCTGAGGGCGTGGACATCGACCCCGTGGCCGTCCGCACCGCCGGCGAGAACGCCGCCCTCAACGGCGTGGCCGACAAGCTGACCGTCCTCGTGGGCGATCTGTCCGACAAGGCCAGCGGCAAGTACGACATCATCACAGCCAACATCGTGGCCAACGCCATCATGTCGCTGGCCCCCGCCGTCCCCGGCCTGATGGCCGACGGCGCCGTCTTCATCGCCAGCGGCATCATCGACAGCCGGAAGGATGAGGTCATCGCCGCGCTGGAAGCCGCCGGCCTCGCCGTGCTGGAAGTGAAGGAGAAGCGCGGCTGGGAGTGCATCGTCTGCAAAAAAGCGTAATTTTTTAACAGGCTTAAAGCTGACCGCTGCGTCTTTGGCTCTCCCTTTGGGAGAGCTGTCACCGAAGGTGACTGAGAGGGCAAGGACGCTCAAGGAGGAACCATGCCGCACCGTTATTTTACCACTGAAATTTCCGACGGCACCGCCGTGCTGCGGGGGGCCGACGCCCACCATCTCTCCCGCGTGATGCGGGGCAAACTGGGGGACACCGTCATCCTCTGCGACGGCAGCGCCGTCGAGTATACTGCCACCATCACCGGTTTCGGCGACGAGACGGTGGAGTTCAGCGTGGAGCCGGGCTACCCCAGCGCCGCAGAACCCACCGTGGACGTCACCCTGCTGGTGGGTTATCCCAAGCAGGACAAGCTGGAGCAGGTCATCCGCCATGGCGTCGAGCTGGGCTGTGACCACTTCATCCCGTTTTTCAGCCGCTACTGCGTGGCCGCGCCCAAGAAGGAAGAGCAGAAAAACGAGCGCTACAACCGCATCGCCTTTGAAGCCGCCAAGCAGTGCGGCCGGGGCATCCTGCCGGATGTGGCCCTTCCGCTGCCCAACTTCGGGGCCGTCTGCCGCAGCCTCGACCAGTATGACCTCGTGCTCTTCTGCTACGAGTGCGGCGGCGCACCCCTGCGCCAGCTGCTGGCTGAGGCCAAACCCGCCGATGGCGAAAAGCTGAAGATCGCCATCATCACCGGCGCAGAGGGCGGTTTCGCCGCCGAGGAAACTGAGATGGCCGCAAAAGCCGGCGCAAAGACCGTCGGCCTCGGCCCCCGCATCCTCCGCTGTGAGACGGCCCCGCTGGCCGTTGTCTCTGCCGTCATGACCCTGACGGGGAATCTTGAATAAGTTCTGACATGAGAAACGGCGTCCCGCCGAGGTGGGACGCCGTTTTTCTTTATCTTGCATCCGCATCCCGCAGAGCCTTTTTGATGGTCAACAGGTTCTGCGGGCTCATGGAGAAGCTGCGCAGGCCGAGGCGGAGATACTGGGTCGCGTTGACGGCATTGCCGACGGCGAGGCCGCAGATGGTGACGGGGATGTCCGCTTTCCTGGCGGCGTCCACCACCATGGCGATGAGCTTTTTCATGGCCGGGCTGGCGGGACGGTAGTAGTGCTCGGCAATGGCCAGTTCCCGGCTCACCGCGTGGGTGTACTGGGTCAAATCGTTGGTGCCGATGACGAAGAACCGGCAGCCGTGAGCCGTGAAGTCCTCTGCCGTCAGGCAGGCGGCGGGTACGCTGAGCATGACGCCGAAGGGGACGTCCGGCTCGAACTCCACGCCCCGCTCGGTGAGCTTGCGGCGGCAGTGGTCTACCACCTGCATGGCGGAATCCCAGTCCTCGATGTCTGTCACCATGGGGAACATGACCCGCAGCGGGCCTTTTGTGGCGGCACGCATGAGGGCGCAGATCTGAACTGCCATCTGGGGCAGATTGCGCAGGCTGCTGCGGATGCCCCGCAGGCCCAGCTTGGAGGACTGGACGCCCTGATAGGCGTCGGCCATGGTGCGGTCGGCACCGAAGTCGAAGGTGCGCACCGTCACCATCCTGCCCCTGGCGGCGGCGAGGCAGGAAGTGTAGAACAGATACTGCTCCTGCTCGTCCATGGCGTGGCCGGGCATCATCATGTAGCTGCTGCGCAGCAGGCCCACGCCGGACGCGCCGGACTCCATCGCGGTCCCCACGTCCTCGGGGCCGAAGCAGTTGGCCAGAAGCTCGAACTCTGCGCCGTCCCGGGTGCGGTTGGGCAGCTCGAGCTGGGCGTTCAGCTCCTCGTTCTGGCGCTGCATCTCGCAGATGCAGGTGATGGCGCTCTGCCGGGCGGCGGCATCCGGGTCAAGGATGCACTCACCCTCGGTGGCGTTCAGGATGACCTCGCGGCCGTCGCAGTCTTTCAGGAACTCTTCGCCCACCTGGGTGATGCCCGGGATGTTCAGCGAGCGGGCGATGATGGCCGCATGGCTCTGGCCGCTGCCCTCGGCGGTGATGAGGCCGAGGATGCGGCCCGCCGGGACGCTGAACAGATCGGTGGGCATGAGCAGGTCAGACGCAAGGATGACCGGGTGGTCGAGGGCCTGCCAGCTGCGGAGCCGGTGGCAGAGGATGTTGGTGATGCGCTGGGTCACGTCGAGGATGTCCACGCTCCGCAGCTGCATGTAGGCATTGTCCTTCATGGCGGCCAGCTGGGCGGCATAGCGGCGGCCCACACGGTCCATCGCCTCGGCGGCACCGACGCCGGCTTTTATCTGGAAAGCCACCTCATTCATGAAGCCCTCGTCTTCCAGCATCATGCTCTGGAACAGGAAGATGGCCTGCTCCGAGGGCGCGGCGCGGCCAGCCATCTCGTCCAGCTCCTGCTGAGCGACCTTGATGGCGTCTTCCAACGCCTGCTTTTCCTGTTCGGGGTGGAAAGGCCCCTCGCCGAACACCAGCGGCGGGCGGTCCAGCCGGCTGACCTGGCCCAGCACAAGGCCGGGCGATGCGGTAAAGCCCTTATATACCTTCATGTTTCCATCTCCTCCGGCGGCACTCTGCCGGTCAGCGCCCGGCAGACCAGTGCCTGCAAAAAGGTGTTGGGCAGCAGAGCGGCCCGTGCGGCCTGCGCCGGGCCTGCTTCACCCTCGAACAGCGGCTCGAAGCTCCTGAGGCGCTCGAAGTCGCATTTTGCAAGGAAAGCTTCTCCCAAAGTACGGGTGGTGTAGTAGGGGGCGGGGTCTACACCCACGTCCTCGGCCGCGGCTTCCAGCGGGGCAAGCTCTGCATCCGAGAGTTTTGCCAGCAGGAGAGCAGCGTCTGCCGTCAGGGTGGAGGGGTGCTTTTCCCGCACGTCCTTCTGGACGGCCTCGAAGGCCGCATGGAATGCGGCGGCATCCGCGCTGCTCTCAGCCCCGCTGTCCACAGCGTAGGCGCAGCCCCGCAGCCGCCCGAAGGCCCGCAATGTATCGTGGTAGCCCAGCTCGATGTTCCGCCGGGCGGTGGCGGGCTCGAAGTGGAGGATGTCGCCCAGCTCCCAGTAGCTTCGGATCAGGGTGGTGGGCAGACCGGTGCGGTTGGGGCGGGTGATGCCCACACCCTCCAGGTCCACACAGACCAGCTCTTCTGCGCCCATCTTCTGGGCCAGCGCGGTGGGCATATTGTCCCGGTAGCCGCCGTCGAGGTAAGACACCCCGTCGATGGTGTGGGCCCGCAGGGCGGGGAAGCAGGCTGCAGAGGCCAGCAGGTAGTCTTTCACCTTCCCCTCGGGGATGTCTTCCAGCGGAAGCTCCCGGGCCTTGAGGGTCTTCTGCTCCACGGTCACAAGGCCCAGCCGGATGGGGCTTTTGCGGAGTTTCTCTTCGTCCAGCACCCGCTCGACGATCTCTTCCAGCGGAGTGACGTCCATGCCGCCCTGAGTCACAGCGTCTTTGAGGAATGCGTGCAGCTCGGAAAGCGGCGCATCCTCGGCGGGCAGCTCCATCACATCCTGGCTGCGGATGGTCAGCCACATGTCCCGGGCCGTCTCGTAGAGGTCGAGGGCGAACATGGCGCCGTTCAGGCTGCCGACGCTGGTACCCGTAATGATCTGGGGCCGCCAGCCCAGCTCGATCAGCGCCCGCCAGACGCCCACCTGATAGCTGCCGCGGGCGCCCCCGCCCGCCAGCACCAGCGCCTTTACAGGGGTGTTGTTCTGCGCCATGTTTTCTGCCTCCTTTGATGTGTTCCGGTTTTGCCTAGATTATAGCATATTTCCCGGGAGATTTCTCTCTGTTTTTGTAACAAAAAATGTGCTATAATAAATTCACCTTGCCAGAACGATTCAGGAGGACGACAGATGCACCGCAAGCAATGGATTTTCGACATGGACGGCACCCTCACCGACAGCATGACCGTGGTGTGGCAGGGCGCACCGCTGGAGCTGCTGCGCCGCTATGGCCGCACCGCAAGACCCGGCATCCACGATGTTCTTCTGAGCATGGGGATGGCGGAGGGCGCGGAGTATCTCATCCGCACCTACGATCTGCCCCTGACCCTCCGGGACTACGAGCCTGCCATGCGGCAGGTCATCCGGGACCTGTACAAAAAAGTTGAGCTGAAGCCCGGCGTCCGGGAGATGCTGGCCCGGCTGAAAGCCGAGGGCGTGCGGATGTGCATCTGCTCCAACACCTGGGCAGAGCAGTGCGAAGAAGTGCTCACCCGGCTGGGCGTCGCAGACTATTTCGAGTTCTTCTACACCGCACAGGGCGCGAAGAGCAAGGCCCACCCCGAGGTGTTCCACGAAGTCCTCGAGCGGCTGGGCGGCAGCGAACCCGCCGACGCCGTTGTCTGCGAGGACGCTGTCTACGCCACCCGTACGGCCAGGCAGTGCGGCTTTTACCTCATCGACATCGAGGACGAGACCAGCGCTGCCGATCAGCCCGAATTGCAGCGCCTTGCCGACCAGTACATACACGACTGGACACAGCTGGACTGGGCGGAGGTCTAAATTTCATATCGTTTCCAAAGCGTCCTTTTCTCGAAGGGGCGCTTTTCTTTTTGCTTTTTAAGCATTTTTTACAGTTTTTGCCTCAATTTTTCAGCGCCCGATTTGTAAAAAACCGCCATTTCAGACTTGCCCCCCCCCCCCCGGAAATTTTATATAATAAAGTAATCCTAAGGCATCTTCTCAAGTATTTTGAAAATCGTAAAGGAGAATCGCAATGCGCTTAAAGAAATCCATCAAACGCGGCATTGCCGCTGTGACCATTACCGGCATTATGGCATCTTCTGCTATGCCAGCCTTTGCCAAGGACTACCACATCGAGTACGGCGACATCAAAGTCGATCAAGACAAGGTCTCCTACACGGACAAGGACGGCACCAAATACGACAATGAAAAAAACGAGGATGGCGACATCACCATCACCGGAAAATCGGACGAGAACACCGTCTCCGTCAAGGATGCCGACGTCACCTTTAAGGATCTCGAAATCGACAGGAGCGCCTCCTCCACGGCAGCAGATGGTGCTGCTGTTTCCGTAAGCGGCAACAGCAGCATTGAACTGGACGGCAAAAACACCATTAGCAGCGGAATGGGCCACGCAGGCATTGAAAAGGCCGACGATAACGGAACGATGACCATCAAGGACGACAATAATGTTTCCGGTTCTCTCACTGCTAACGGCGGCTTTGGCGGCGCTGGCATCGGCGGTGGAAATAATGCAGATGGTTCTGACATCACTATTACGGGCGGCAATGTCACCGCCAATGGCGGCGGTCATGCAGCTGGTATCGGCGGTGGAAGCAGCAGCAGCAGCTCCGGCGGCGGCAACGGCTCTGACATTACCATTTCCGGCGGCAATGTCACGGCCAACGGCGGCACGGCTGGTGCAGGCATCGGCGGCGGTGATGGCGATAATGCCAACGGTTTGAATAAAGAGTCGGACAGCACCGGCGGCGGCAGGGGTTCCAACATCACCATCTCCGGCAAGAATACCATCGTCAAAGCCGAGGGCGGCGCAGAAGCTGCCGGTATCGGCGGCGGGCGCTCCGGCGATGCCGATACCATCGAGATCACTGACAGCACCGTTATTTCCAACGGCCACGGCTCCGACACTGGCAACAGCGGCGCAGGCATCGGCGGCGGTGGTGTTGGTGCAGGCGGAGGCGCTGGCGGCGGTATCTCCAATATCACCATCAAAGACGCCGATGTGACTGCTGGCGCTGATGCAGGCGGTGCGGGCATCGGCAGCGGAAAAGCGAGCGGCTGGATCAACTATCCCGGCATCTTCCCCAACTGGAAAGCCGAACACCCCAATGAAGGCGTTGCTTCCGATATTACGATCTCGGGCGGCCGGGTCAAAGCCAGCGGCGGCGATGATTCTGCCGGTATCGGCGGCGGCTACCTTGGCAGCGGCTCGGACATCACGATCAAAGATAACGCCGATGTGACTGCCAACGGCGGAAAATGGGGCGCGGGCATCGGTGGCGGTCGGGACGGTGATGGCTCTGACATCTCCATCAGCGATTCCAACGTGTCGGCTTCTGGCGGTGCTGCCGGTGCAGGCATCGGCGGTGGACGCGGCGGCAAGGGCGAAAATGTCACCATCAGTGGCAGCTCCACGGTCTCCGTGAAGCACGGCCCCGGTGCAACACTCACCAGCGGCACCTGCTACGGTGCAGGCGCGGGCATTGGCAACGGCGGTGGTAAGGACGATGTCAGAGGCGAGGAGATTGCTCCCGACATCTCCGGCATCGACTCCACCGGTCAGGGCTATATCAACTACTATGACTCCGACAACAATCTCCTGACCCGCGTTCCCAGTGCACCAGCCCCGGAGGAAAATGACTCTGAAGGTGACGATGCAGAACCGGCTCTTTCTGCCAGCATGAAACAGGCAGTCTCCCAACTGGAAGTCCGCGGCGCTCTCCGGCAGAACCTCATGCATGACACGAGCATCGTCCAGCAGGACTACGACGCCGATGCCCATGTGCTCACCATCCGTGCCGAACTCTCCATCGCCACGCTGACCGGCACACTGGGGAGCCTGAAGGCCCTTCAGGCTCAGGGCGTAACAACGATCGCTCTTGTGACCCAGCACTGCACGTCCACCCTCGACCTTGCAGAACTCACTGCACTTGGCGGTGAGGACACCGTGTTCTCTCTCGTCCATACGGCAGGCATTCCGGCTCTGTCCGTTGGCGGCGCGTTGCACAATGAGCTGATCCACTGAACCTCACAAAAAGGCCCTCGCAGCCAAAGCACTCATGCTCCGGCCTGCGAGGGCCTTTCTTTTATTTCAGTCTCTTTTCCAGATAATCTTTCAGCGCCGTGCGGGCTGCAGGCTCCCGCCCGCGGGGGACAGGGACCCGTGCGCCGCTCTGCATCCAGAATTCGCCCGCCGCCAGCTGGGACACCGCCGCCAGATTGACCACATAAGAGCGATGAAGCTGGACGAAGCGCTCATCCGCCAAAAGCGGCTGTGCCACCTGTGCAAACGGCACCCGGACGGACAGGGACGGCACATCCTCGCCGCTGGCGAGATGGAAATGCACCACATGGTGGGTACACTCGAGGTATTCGATGTCCGCGAAGGGCAGCACCCGCAGACCCGACGCCGTGGCTACCGGGATGGCCGGGCCGTACTCCGGCTCGGCGGCCCGGGCCAGCAGAGCGTCCAGCTGTTCCGGCGGGACAGGCAGCAATAAATACTGCATGGCGTCCACCCGGTAGGCACTGTAGGCGTGGGCGGGCGTGTGGGCCAGAAAAGCCAGCGGGCTGCGCCGCCCCCGGCTGCGGAGAGCAGCCGCTGCCCGCAGCGACGCGGCGGCTGCCGTGGACGGCAGCTCGATGAGATACAGCTCGTACCGCTCCCCGGCGTCGTCCCGGGCCAGCAGGGCCTCCGGGCTGTCCAGCTGCTCGATGATGCAGGCGTCGTCCCGCCGGGCATAATAGTCGAGACACTGCCGCTCCACCCGGCTGCGGAGGACGCTGTCCGGGCTGCACACCGCGATATGAAATATCATTCCGAAGCCCCCTTTCGGGCCTGCCGCCGGCGCTTGCTTTTTCGGCCCGGCGGGAGTATCATTGCTCTGAGAAGCCGTTTTCATAAGCATTGCGCACCCCGCTCACGAAAACAGCTTCTGAAAAACAGAAGGAGAAACTGCTATGGAAATGCCTCTCGTCAGCATCATCGTCCCTGTGTACAATGCCCAGAGCCACCTGAGCCGCTGCCTCGAAAGCATCTGCGGGCAGGAGTACAAGAACCTCGAGCTCATCGTCATCAACGACGGCTCCAAAGATAAGAGCCTGCCCGTCTGCGAGGAGTTCCGCAAAAAGGACAGCCGCATCCTGCTGGTGGACAAGGCAAACTCCGGCGTGTCCGACACCCGGAACCTCGGCCTGAAGCTTGCCGGCGGCAAGTACGTCCAGTTCGTGGACAGCGATGACTACATCGCCCCGGACTACACCGCCCGGCTGGTGGAGGCGGCAGAGAATACCAGTGCCGACCTCGTCATCTCGCCCTACACCATGGTCATCCCCGCCGGGGCGTCGAAGCCGGAACAGGTGCTGGAAAAGATCCAGGATGACCTCGGCGTCATGCACGTTGCACGCCCGCCGGAGAACCGGGAATACGGTTTCCTGCCCGAGGGCGTCTACGACAAGGACACCTTCGCCCGCCGCCTGATGGATAAGCCCGCCTCTTACTTTTACAGCGTGCTCTGGAACAAGCTCTACCGCCGCGACATCCTCACCCGGCACGACATCCGCTTTACCAGCGAGATGCGCTGGGCCGAGGACCTCGTGTTCAACATGCAGTATATCCAGTACGCCGAAGTCTTTGCGTCCATCCCGCAGCCCGGCTACTACTACGTCCAGAACCCTCAGAGCATCTGCCACACCCAGATAAAGCCTGCCACTCTGGTGCAGAACAAGATCCAGGTGTTCCACTACTACAAGGACCTCTACACCCGGCTTGGGATGTATGAGCAGGTGCGGCCCCAGCTCTACAAATTCCTCATCGACATTGCCGAGAGCACTTACCCCTCCGGCCCCTTCAAGAAGGTCATCGATGAGGCGAAAGCCTACTGGAAAGAGCACAAGGCAGAGATCTCATCCTAAAGAAAAGCGGGAGGCCCCTGCGGGGCCTCCCGCTTTTTTATTTACGCCCCGATGGCGGCACACTTCTTAGCCAGCCAGTCGCGCTCGTCCTCGGTCAGGCGGGGAGCCAGCTTCTCGAAGACCTCGCGGTGGTAGGCGTTCAGCCAATCCAGCTCGTCGCGGCTCAGAACGCCCGGGACGATGGGGGAGGTGGCGATCGGCACGAACGTGATGGGGCAGAATGCCAGGAACTCGCCGTACTGGTTGGATGCTTTGTGGTAGCACTCCAGCTCATTCTCGATGCGGATGCCGACGACGCCGCCCTCATAGACGCCCGGCTCGTCGGTGACGATCATGCCCGGCTTGAAAACGGTGGTGTTGCGGCCGTTCAGGGCGTGGGGGCCTTCGTGGACGTTGCCCACATGGCTGACGCTGTGGCCGGTGCCGCAGCGGTAGTTGATGAGGTGGCGCCACAGCGGCTCACGAGCGATGGTGTCCAGCATATGGCCGTCGCAGTAGTCCAGCCAGACAGCCCGGGCGATGTCGATGTGGCACTGTAAAGTCCAGGTGTAGAACAGGCGCTCGTCCTCCGTCAGCTCACCCAGCGGGTAGGTGCGGGTGATGTCGGTGGTGCCGTCCATATAGGTCGCGCCGCTGTCCACCAGCAAGAAGCCCTTCTTCTCGAGCTTTGCGTGGTCTTCCTCGGTGGCGTGGTAGTGCATCATGGCGGCGTTGGGGCCGTAAGCTGCAATGGTGCCGAAGCTCTCGGTCAGGAACTTGTCCTGTGCGCTGCGGTACTTGTGGAGGATCTCGTCGATGGTCAGCTCGGTCAGCTCTTCGCCGGCAGCCAGACGGTTCTCCAGCTCGATCTGGAAGCGCACCATCGCCACGCCGTCCCGGATGTGAGCTTCGCGGGTGTGAGCCAGCTCGACTTCGTTCTTGACGCCCTTCATGGGCAGCAGGGGGTCGGCCTCGTCCTTGACGGTCAGAGCCGGGTTGGCCTGCAGGGTCTGGTAAACAGCATAGTTGACGGAAACGGGGTCAGCCAGAACGGTCTGCTCTTCGGTCTGGGCGGCGAGGAAGGTAAGCACATCGTCGTACTCAGCCAGCTCCACGCCGTTTGCCTTCAGCTCCGCAGCAGCCTCGGCGCTGACGCGGGCGGTGTTGATGAAGAGGGTCGCCTTATTCGGGGTCACATAGCAGTAAGCCATTGCATAAGGGGTGCATTGAATGTCCATCGCACGCAGATTGAGCAGCCATGCCAGATTGTCCAGTTTGCCCACCAGCTGTGCGGTGCAGCCCAGCTCAGAGAGCTTCGCACGCAGCTGGCCCAGCTTCTCGGCAGGGGAGAAGCCTGCGTACTCTTTCGGCAGGAGCCATGCCGGGGTAGCGGGCAGGGCGGGACGGCCCTCCGTCCACAGCTCGTCCTCGAGGTCCAGCAGCTTGATGGTGCCTTTCTTAGCGTCCAGTTCTTTCTGCAGGCTGCGCACCAGACCGCAGGAAGCAGTCAGGCCGCAGAGGCCCAGCTTGCCGCCCTCGGGCAGGACTTTGCCGCAGTACTGCTCGGCGGTCGGCACGCCCGGCTCGCCCATCCGCATCAGCTGAATCTCCGTGCCAGCGATCTCCTTCTCGGCCTGCACGAAGTAACGGCCATCGGCCCAGACAGCGCTCTCGGTCATGGTGACGACGAAGTTGGAGTTCTCGCCGTGGAAGCCGGAGAAGTAGGTCAGGGCAGTGTAGTGGTCGGGCATATACTCGCTGGCGTGCGGGTCTCCCACCGGGATGAGGTAGATGTCCACGCCGTTTGCCTTCATGGCCTCGCGCAGGGCGGCCAGACGCTCGGGAACAGTATTCATGCTCATGTCAAAAAGCCTTCTTTCTTTATTCTGCCGGAAAAACGTCCGGCGGCGATGGTTTGCTGTACCTTATTGTATCATTCCGGGGCGCAGAATGCAATTCATGGGCGATGTTTTGACTTTTCGCGTTTTTCCGTGTATGCTAGGGTCGGAAGCTCTTTATAGAATGGAGGCGTTTTCATGGTATTTTCCATCATCATGCTCGTCTGCCTTATCGTCTGTGTTGGCATCGACTATCTGAGCCTGAAACGCATCGAGCGGAACGGCGCCCTACTGGGCGTCACGCTGCCGCAGAATGCCGCCGAGCTGCCCGAAGTGCAGGACATCGTACAGCGGTATCTGCGCCGGCTGCGCACCATCTGCCTGCTCTGTGCCGCTGTGAGTGTCGGGCTGTTTTTCGCGCCCAATTCGCTGTTTTATGTCACGGTCTGGGTCTATTTCTTTTTCGGAAGTCTGGCCCTGCCGTATCTGCCCTGTCTGTGGGGGAACCGCGCTCTGCAAAAACTGCGGGATGCCCACGGCTGGCCTGCCGCGCCCGAGGACGCCGCATGGAAATACGGTCTGCTCTATTATGACCCCGACGACAAGCGCATCTCCGTTCCCAAACGTATCGGCAAAGGAAGCGCTGTCAATCTCGCCACCCTCCGGGGTAAAATCGCTATGGCGGTCAATGTCATTGCAATCGTCAGCATTCTGCTGGTTGGGCCGGTGCTGGGCGTTCTCGACCACACCCCCGCAAGGCTGGAACTGCAAGTGTCGCCCACAGTAGAGCTGCAATCCTACCATGGAAAGACTCAGAAGTACACGATTCCCATAGACGACATCACCGAGGTTCAGGTTTATTCCTCCCTGCCGGAGGCCGGCCGGATACACGGCCTCGATTTGGAGCACTACTGGCAGGGTTCTTTTGTCATGGTACACGACGGCACCGTGCATCTCTGCCTCGACCCCACCGCCGGGAAGTTCCTCCGGGTGGAGACGGAAGACGGCATTTTCTGGTTCACCGGCGAGACGGACGAAAAGACTGAGAAAATCGCCGAATGGATTATTGAAGAGATGGGGCAGACTGCCGATTGACACCGCATTTTTTGCTCCCTGCCTGCTTGCGGGGAGCTTTTGTTTTGCCCCTGCCGCCCGAAAACGCAAGCAAATTGCAAAAAATGTTACAAATTTCTCATCAAAAAGGCCGGTTTGCCATTGACAGCCTTGTTATAATAGGAGTGTAGGAATTTTACGGGTCAGCACTCAGCGGCCCGGACTGCTTGTAAGGCCCGACGGGCCTGCTGGGCAGCGCCTTTGCGGCGTCTGCATAAAAGAAAGAGGCATTTCAGACTATGACCAAGATCGATATTTTCTCCGGCTTCCTTGGCGCCGGTAAGACCACCCTTATCAAGAAGCTCATCAAAGAGTCCTTTGCAGGCCAGAAGGTCGTGCTCATCGAGAACGAGTTCGGCGAGATCGGCATCGACGGCGGCTTTTTGAAGGAGTCCGGCATCCAGATCAATGAGCTGAACGCCGGCTGCATCTGCTGCTCTCTGGTGGGCGATTTCCGCGCCGCTCTGCAGCAGGTGGTGGAGCAGTACCACCCCGACCGCATCGTCATCGAGCCCTCCGGCGTGGGCAAGCTGAGCGACGTGACCCGCGCCGTGGAAGGCGTGGCCGAGCACCTGGATGTGCAGCTGAACAGCTTTGTCACCGTGGCCGATGTGAACAAGGTCAAGATGTATATGAAGAACTTCGGTGAGTTCTACGACGACCAGATCAGCCACGCAAGCTGCATCATCCTGAGCCGCACCCAGAACGCCACCGAGGAAAAGATCGCCGCCGCTGTGGCCATGCTGCGTGAGAAGAACCCCACCGCTACCATCGTCACCACCGCCTGGGACGCCCTGACCGGCGAGCAGATCCTGAAGGCCATGTCCACCAAGGACGACTTCAAGGCTGAGCTGATTGCTATGGCTGCCAAGGCCAACGAGGAGCACGCCCACGAGGACGAGGAAGAGGAGCACGAACACCATCATCACCACGACCACGATGATGACCATGATGAGCATTGCTGCTGCGGCCATCATCATGATGACGACGACGATGAGGAGGATGAGCACGAGCACCATCATCACCATGACCACGATGACGATGATGAAGACGAGCATGAGCATCATCACCACCACGACCATGATGACGATGACCACGACGAGCATTGCTGCTGCGGCCATCATCACCATCATCATGACCACGACGCCGATGAGGTCTTCACCAGCTGGGGCGTCGAGACGGCCAAGAAGTTCTCCAAGGCTGACATTGAGCACGCCCTCACCGAGCTGGACACCGGCAATTACGGCATGATCCTCCGCTCCAAGGGCATCGTGGACGGCGGCGCAGACGGCTGGCTGGAGTTCGACTACGTTCCCGGCGAGTGGGAAGTCCGCGCACGCGGTGCAGACGTCGGCGGCAAGCTGGTGGTCATCGGCTCCAAGCTGGATGAAAAGGCCATCGCCGCACTGTTCGGCTGCTGATCGACCCTGAAAGGATAAAAGATTATGGCAAATGAGATCCCGGTTTACCTGTTTGTGGGCTTCCTCGAGAGCGGCAAGACCAAGTTCATTCAGGAGACTTTTGAAGACCCCAACTTCGACTCCGGCGACAAGACCCTTCTGCTGGTCTGCGAGGAGGGCGAAGAAGAGTACAATGAGAAGAAGTTCGCCTTCCCCGGCGTGACGCTCTACAACCTCGAGGACAAGGCTGAGCTGAACCCCCAGAACCTCGCAAAGCTGGCCAAGGAGGCCGACGCAGGCCGCGTGGTCATCGAGTATAACGGTATGTGGATGCTGCAGGACCTGGCAAACAATCTGCCTGAGAACTGGATCGTCTACCAGTGCATCGCCACCGCCGACGGCACCACCGCGCTGACCTACGCCCGCGACAACTCCATGCGTGCGCTGATGCTGGACAAGATCGCCCGCAGTGAGCTCATCGTCTTCAACCGCGCCGAGGCCGTCAACAACGACGCCGCCCGTCAGGAGCTGCACAAGCTGGTGCGTCAGGCATCCCGCAAGTGCGACATCGCCTACGAGTTCAAGGACGGCAGCGTGGCTTACGACGACATCCCCGACCCGCTGCCCTTCGACATCAACGCCCCGGTCATCGACATCCCGGACGACGATTACGGCATCTGGTATATGGACTGCCAGGACGAGCCCCAGAAGTACGCGGGCAAGACCGTCAAGTTCCTCGCACAGGTCTGCCAGACCAACCGCGCCGGCAAGAACAGTTTCGTGCCGGGCCGGTTCGCCATGACCTGCTGCGTGCAGGACATCCAGTTCGTGGGCTTCCCCTGCAGCTACGACGGCTACAAGGCCCTCGAGCAGCGGGCATGGGTCAAAGTGACCGCAAAGGTCGGCTACAAGTTCCATAACATCTACCGCGGCAAAGGCCCGGTGCTCACCGCACTGTCGGTGGAGCCTGCCGAGAAGCCGCTGAACGATGTTGTCACCTTCTCCTAACCGCAACATAACCAAGGAGGTCATGGCATGAAAGCAATCTTCCGCATTCTGGGTACTGCCGCCGCTGTGGCGGCCACCGGTGCCGCCATCGTCATCATGGACAAGCTCCTGAACGAGAAGGCCGCACCCATCATCGAATCCATCGAGTTCCCCGAGGAAGCCGAAAAGGACGACGCAGAGGCCGCCAAGACCGCCGAGGCATACGCCGAGGGTGAGGCCAAGGCAGAGGCCGAAGCCGCCGCACCGGCAGAAGAGACCGCTCCCGCTGAGGAGCCCGCCGCCCCTGAGACGGAGGCAGCGCCCGCTGAGGCCGCAGAGCCTGTGACTCCGCCCGACCTGAGCGAAGAGCGCCCGGTCTGTGACCCCGAAGCTCCGAACCCGAACCCCGTGGAGGCCGGCCCCGCCGTCGCCCCCAAGGACGAAAACGGCAAGTTCGATCCGACTAAAATCGCCGACGTCTCCGACTTCGGCGACTGGGAAGAGCAGGGGTGCAAAGGGTAATTCCGCACGAGAAAAGGGACGCTGTGTATATGCGCAGCGTCCCTTTTCTTATGTCTTTGATTTTTCACCAAGCCACATCTTTTTCTGATATGCAGTCCTTCAGCGGCTGATTCAATCCTTCTATCAGTTTTTCTTTTATGCTTAAAATGTCATCCGGGAGTCCTTCTCCTGACTCTTGGCTGTTTAACTCAGCTCTTTTCAAATCTTCCATTTCTATTCCCCGTAAGCGATTTTCAGCAGCCTATCCTTATCTATCACGGTCACCCCGCCGCGGTAGAGCTTCACGATGCCCTCACCGGCGAAGTATTTCAGCAGGCGGCTCACCACCTCGCGGGCGGAACCCATGTACTTTGCCATCTGGTCCTGGGTCAGGCGGACATCGTCGCCGCCGGTCTTGGCAAGCTCGTCCGCAAGGAAGATGGCCAGCCGCCGGTCGGCGCTCATGAAGAGGATCTGCTGCATCGTCCACATGGTGTCGGAGAAGCGCTCGGCGGTCATCTGGTAGGCAAAGCACCGCACCTCCACGTTCTGCTGCATGAGGCTGCGGAAGACGCCCGCACTGATGCAGTAGGCCTCGGTGTCCTCCTCGGCGTCGATGTAGAGGTCGAAGTTCACCGAGTCCATAACGCAGGAGGCGGAGAGGATGCAGATCTCGCCGCCAAAGAGGCGGTAGAGGGTCACGTCCCGGCCATCGTCGGAGAGAAGATACGCCCGGAACTGGCCGGTGCGCAGCAGCAGGATGCCCACGCAGTTCTCCACCGGACTGTGGACCCGCTCGCCCTTGCGATAGCGCACCGGACGGGTGGTTCGGCAGAGTATCTCCTGCTGTTCGGCGGTCAGCTTGTCCCAGAAGGGGAAGGCACCGGCGAGACATTGGCGGTGCTCGCCGCATTTGGGGATGGGCAGAATTTCCGGCATCTTAAATCACCTCTTCCGCAGCGCTTTGGCGGCTTCGGTGCCTGCCAGAGCGCCCTCATAGACGGCCTTCGCCACCTGCAAAAGTCCGCCGGTGCAGTCTCCGGCGGCGTAGAGGCCGGGGACGGTGGTCTGCATTTTTTCATCTGTCACGATGCGGCCGTTCTCCACAGCGGCACCGATTTTCCGGGCCAGCGCCGTACTGCCCGCAACGCCCAGAGCCACAAACACACCCGCCAGCTCCACCACATCGCCGCCGGACAGCTGGACGCCGGTGACTTTCTGCTCACCGAGAATCGCGTCGATTTTTTCAGGCCGGACAGCCACCTCCGGCGGAAACTCTGCCGCCGGCGGCGCACCATTCAGCAGGAGGGTGACGCTGGCCGCCACCGGCAAGAGCGCCTGCACCTCATGCAGGGCGTATTCGCCGCTGCCTACCACGGCCACATCTTTGCCGCGATAGAAAAAGGCATCGCAGGTGGCGCAGTAGCTGACGCCGTGGCCCTCGAGGCCCGCCAGCCCCGGGATGCGGGGCGTCGCCCGCGAAGCACCTGTGGCGAGGATAACAGCGTCCGCCGGGTAATCTCCATCGAGGGTTTCTACAGTGAGTTTATCGGTATAGGTCAGACCCACGGCCTCGGTGGTCACAAATTTGACGCCCACAGCCTTGGCCCCCTCGATGCCCTGACGCTCCAATTCCGCACCCGATATGGGGGCGGCAAAGCCGTAGTAGTTCTGGATAAGCTCTGCACGGTCAAGCGCACCCGGCCCCCGGGTGAGGACGGTGGTGTCCACCCCCGCACGGGCAGTGTACAGCGCGGCGGACACCCCCGCCGGGCCGGAGCCGATGATGACGATGTTGGACATAGTGGGCCTCCTTGTACTTCTTGTATTATCGTAAAATCCGTTACGTTCTTTGCGCGCCGACGGCGCGGGGTTAGAGCGCTTTTTCATTAAGGCTAATGTTCTCTTTTGATGTCAAAAGAGAACCAGAAAACCACCAGCGATTTCGACGCGCTGGATCCACGAGAAAGGGGCTGCTCGCCCCTTTCAGACCCCAAAGGGGAAGTCGAAACGGAAAAAAGCTAGCCGCTTCGCT